>Ga0172376_10005684_pt1 | contig 13814 bp, 12 predicted proteins | sample Lak35m_FD_121114 | JGI IMG/M metagenome (GOLD analysis project Ga0172376, IMG submission 121114) | Freshwater microbial communities from Kabuno Bay, South-Kivu, Congo - kab_092012_35m | ecosystem: Environmental > Aquatic > Freshwater > Lake | place: Democratic Republic of the Congo: South-Kivu...
CGCTGCATCACAGCCAGTCTGGCTTTGCACCGTAATTCCTCGATTTCGCTTCGCTGCATCACAGCCAGTCTGGCTTTGCACCGTAATTCCTCGATTTCGCTTCGCTACATCGAGGCTACGATTGGGTTGTTCGATGATCGAGGCCGTTTATGGAGGATTGAGGATCAAATCCCCGACCTACTGCGCCAATCCATCACAGCCTGCTTTAGATCATTCGCAAAACTACGCATTTCTCCAACTTCTGATTCCGCATGCCCAACCAGTCTTGCAATTTCCTCAGGCGTTCTCTGAAGCGAATCCGCCAGAGTTGCATAACGTGCCTTCGAAATATTTGTTGGCTTATCTGCCGCACCATCAAATTGCTGACGCAACTGCTGCAACAAGTCGGCAAGATCAGGTGAACTCAGGCTGTTTCTGTACAGCATTATTTTGTTTTCCAGTGCTTTATATATCCATTCCTCTGGTGGCGCATCACCGGGCAAATAAAGCGGTTTAATAACGCGATTAAACTTGCTTGCTGCCTGAACAATTTGACCCTCAACCGATTTGGCATCTCCATCCAATACAAAAATAAAATCATCCAACAGATTAAATTTACCCAATGCCTCTATATGTTGTGCAAACTGATCCTTACCGGTGTCACGCCCTACAGTGATACTGTCATGAGTCAACTGTAAATCAGGGTTGATTCGATCCAATACACCCCGAATCAACGCCTCCGCAACCGTGTCCTCACACAATACCGACAACTGCTCTTGCGGTCGCCCGTAAAAAGCACGCTGAAAAATATCCCGATAAGGAGGCTGTACTGTCACATTATCAGCGGTTCGTTCCAGAAAAACACGTCCTTCTGGAGGTATGCTCTCTAAAATGACTGAACTGTGAGAGGTCACAATAATTTGCAAATTGTTACGCAATGCCAGTCGCTGTAACTCAAGCATAACTTGCTGTTGTGTATAGGGATGTAGCCCTGCTTCAATTTCATCGATGAGGATTAGCGCATTATTTAAGCGCGATATATCTTTTGAGATCCGCAATAAAGCACGCTCACCCGCAGACATGTGAAATTCAGAATAAGGCATCGTTGCTCCTTCACGATCAGCAAAGAGCAAATCCTTGTCTTTTAATGTCAATAACTTCAAGCTACGATATTTGAACGGCAATACTTTATGTGCGAAAGCAATTAAATCCGCATCAATATCATTGCTGCTAAATGCTTGATTGCCGATTTGCAAAATACTGCGTACTTCTGACGGACTGGTTAAATTAGCCAAGGTACGTAAATACAGCGATCTCTCGGGCTGATGCCCGTTTTTGCGCCCCATGAAGCTCTTGCTCCAGGCTTTCAAACGCCGCCATGTCATACCCCATCGCTGACCGTTATCGAAAAAATAATATTCAAACGAAGGATTTCCCTGTACATCACAAACCTTGTGATCAAATCTGGCTTTCAGGCCAGGAAACAATACAGCCGGGCTGTAATCCCGCTTGCCTGGAACATCATACGCACAGGCACAGGCAAGCAAGACGGTTGATTTACCGCAGCCATTAGGCCCGGCTACAACGGTTACGGGGTAACTGAAATTGACCTGTAAGTCGTTGATAGCGCGTAAGTTTTTGATTTGCACCGACTCCAAAAACTGCGCCATCTGTGGCTTTTTGCCGCGCAGTTGCTCCCATACCTGGGTGAAGTTCCGACGAATCAGGCTCACAGTGTTTTCTCCTCAATCGGTTGCATTGCGTAGTTGATGCTCAGGTCGTGTGGTCTTGGCCATCCCTCAGCCCAAAAATACGCGCTGGTGAATGGCCAGTCTGGCTTTGCACCGTAATTCCTCGATTGCGCTTCGCTGCCTCACAGCCAGTCTGGCGATGTCAGCCGCCCTGTGGCTGCCGTCCCTGTTCTGCAATGACGGTCAGGCTGGCGTAATCCGACAGGCTCAGGGTTTCGGCCCGTCGTCCCGGGTCGATTCCGGCCTGTTCAAAGCCTGCTGCATCCAGGTGATCTTTCAGGGCGTTTCTCAGGGTTTTTCGCCGCTGGGAGAAGGCTGCCATGACGATCCGGCTCAGGGCCGCGTGGCTGACGTTCACGGGAGGGGTGGCGTGAGGGCGCAACCGGATGATGCTGGAGGTTACCCGGGGTGGCGGATGAAAGCTCTCCGGCTCCACATCGAACAGGTGTTCGGCTTCACAGTAACAGGCCGTCATCACCGTCAGCCGACCGTAATCCTTGCTGCCGGGCCGGGCACAAAGTCGTTCGACCACTTCTTTCTGCAACATGAAGTGCAGGTCCTCGACCGGCTCCAGTTGCCCGAACAACCCGAACAGCAGGGGAGTGGAAATGTTATAGGGCAGGTTGCCGACAAGACGTAGCGGCATGCCTTCGCTGAGGGCTCTGAAGTCGAATGACAGGGCATCGGCGGCATGCAGGTGAAAGCGTGGTTCTCCCTGAAACCGGTGCGTCAGTTGCTTCACCAGATCGCGGTCCAGTTCGACGGCATCGAGGCGGTGACACAGGGGCAGGAGTTCCCGGGTCAGCACGCCTTCGCCAGGGCCGATTTCAACCAGATGATCTGTTGCCGTCGGGGCCACAGCCTGCACGATCCGGGCAATGACCGTGCTGTCGCGAAGAAAATTCTGACCAAAACGTTTGCGGGGGACATGATTCATGCGTGGTTTGCCAGTGTATGGGCCAGGGTGAGGGCCTGGGCCAGACTGCCCGGGTCGGCCTGCCCGGTTCCAGCCAGATCCAGGGCCGTGCCGTGATCAACCGAGGTGCGGATGATCGGCAGACCCAGGGTGATATTGACGGCACGACCAAAGCCGGCGTATTTCAACACCGGCAAGCCCTGATCGTGGTACATGGCCAGCACGGCATCCGCCCGGGCCAGATGCCGGGGCAGGAACAGGGTATCCGCCGGTAACGGCCCGGTGAGGTGCAGGCCTTGCTGACGCAAGCCCTCCAGCACCGGCATGATGACCTCCAGTTCTTCCCGGCCCAGATGCCCGCCTTCACCGGCATGGGGGTTGAGTCCGCAAACCAGGATACGGGGTTCTGCCAGGCCGAATCGATTGCGGAGGTCTTGTTGCAAGACCTTCAGCACGCACGTCAATCGTTCTGCCGTGATGGCCCGGCTGACCTCGGCCAGGGGCAGGTGGGTGGTCGCAAGGGCTACCCGTAACGTATCGGTGGCCAGCATCATGACCGGTGTGCCGCCGACCTGTTCCGCCAGAAATTCGGTATGCCCGCTGAAACGATACCCCGCATCATTGATGATGCCCTTGTGTACCGGCGGGGTGACCAGGGCATGGAACCTGCCGTCCAGGCAGGCCCGGGCACCGGTAGCTATGGTTTCCAGCACGTAAGCGGCATTTTGCAGGCACAGATGTCCGGGGGTGGTATCGGCTGTGTTTTGAGTAGGCCACACCCGCAGGATACCGGCCTGATGGGGTGTGTTGCAGGTCTGATCCACCGCCTCTACGGCCAGGGAAACCCCCAACCGTCGGGCACGGTGTTCGAACAGGGCAGGATCGCCCAGAAACGTCAGCGCGAACGGCCAGTCCTGGCCGGCCATGGCGATACAGAGATCCGGGCCGATACCGGCCGGTTCGCCACTGGTGACGAGTATTTTTTTCATGAAGTCTTCAATCGGGCAGCAGTTGCTTGCAGATGCCCAGGGTGGCTTCTGCCCCGTTCAGGGTGTAAAAATGAAGGCCGGGGGCACCGCCGTCCAGCAGGACACGGCACAAGTCACTGACGACCTCAATGCCAAAAGCCCGGATCGAAGCCCGGTCATCGCCGTATTGCTCCAGTCGCTTGCGAATCCAGCGCGGAATGTCGGCCCCGCACAGCTCGGAAAACCGACTGATCTGGGCATAGTTGGTCAGGGGCATGATGCCCGGCACGACCGGGATCTCCACGCCCAGACTTTCGCAGTCGTCTACGAACCGGAAATAGGCATCGGGGTTATAGAAATACTGGGTAATGGCACTGTCGGCTCCGGCCTCGACCTTGCGTTTGAAGTTTTTGAGGTCGGTTTCCAGATTGGAAGCCTGGGGATGCATCTCCGGGTAGGCCGCCACCTCGATATGGAAATGGTCACCGGTTTCTTCCCGGATGAAACGCACCAGTTCATTGGCATGGCTGAATTCACCGATGGAGAGCATCCCGGAGGGTAAATCGCCCCGCAGGGCCACGATGCGACGGATGCCATGGTCCCTGTAGGCGTAGAGGATTTCCCGGATGCTGTCACGGGTCGAGCCGACACAGGACAGGTGCGGGGCGGCTTCAATGCCGGTCGTGCGCTGGATTTCCAGCACGGTCTCAAACGTTTTTTCCCGGGTAGTGCCGCCGGCACCAAAGGTAACCGAGCAAAAACCGGGGTTGATGGCGGTCAGACGTTGCAGGGTCTGACGGAAGGTTTGTTCTGCTTCCTGGTTGCGGGGGGGAAAAAATTCCAGGCTGATGAGGGGGGCGTTGTTTTGCATGGTCACGGGCTTGGTCTGAGTGGGAGGTTTTCAGTAGCCATGGGATCACGGCCATCCCTGGCCGTACTCCCTGAGGATCAATAACGATAATGGGCCGGTTTGTAGGGACCATCCACCGCCACACCGATGTAAGCCGCCTGTTCCGGGCTTAATTCAGTGAGATGGGCACCGATTTTCTGCAAGTGCAGGCGGGCCACCTTTTCATCCAGGTGTTTCGGCAAGACGTAAACCTTGTTTTCGTACCTGTCGCCGTGACAGAACAGTTCGATCTGGGCCAGGGTCTGGTTGGTAAAGGAATTGGACATCACGAAGCTCGGATGGCCGGTGGCGCAACCCAGGTTGACCAGGCGGCCTTCGGCCAGCAGAATGATCCGCTTGCCATCGGGGAAGATGATGTGATCGACCTGAGGCTTGATGTTTTCCCAGGTGTACTGCTTGAGGCTAGCCACTTCGATTTCGGAATCGAAATGGCCGATGTTGCAGACGATGGCATTGTTCTTCATGCGGGCCATGTGGTCATGGGTGATGACGCCGACGTTACCGGTGGACGTGACGAAGATGTCGCCCTGGCTGGCGGCTTCGTCCATGGTGACGACGCGGTAGCCTTCCATCGCGGCCTGCAGGGCGCAGATCGGGTCGATTTCGGTGACCCACACGGTCGCACCCAGCCCACGGAAGGCTTGCGCACAGCCTTTGCCCACATCGCCATAGCCCAGCACCACGCAGATTTTGCCGGCGATCATCACATCGGTCGCCCGCTTGATGCCATCCACCAGCGATTCACGACAGCCGTACAGGTTATCGAACTTGGACTTGGTGACCGAATCGTTGACGTTGATGGCCGGGAACGGCAGACGACCTTCCTGTTCCATCAGGTACAAACGGTGTACGCCGGTGGTGGTTTCTTCGGTAACGCCCTGAATGTTGGCCAGCACCTTCGAGTACCAGCCAGGCCGGATCGCCAGACGCTTTCTGATGGCCGCGAACAGTACGGTTTCTTCTTCGCAAGTCGGGTTGTCGAGCAGGCTGGCATCCTGTTCGGCCCGGGCCCCCAGGGTGATCAGCAGGGTGGCATCGCCACCGTCATCCAGAATCATGTTGGGGGTACCGCCATCGTGCCATTCAAAGATGCGGTGGGTGTAGTCCCAGTACTCTTCCAGACTTTCGCCCTTGTAAGCGAACACCGGAACACCGGCAGCGGCAATGGCCGATGCTGCGTGATCCTGGGTGGAGAAGATGTTGCAGGAGGCCCAGCGGACTTCAGCCCCCAGGTCGGCCAGGGTTTCGATGAGGACAGCGGTCTGGATGGTCATGTGGAGGCTGCCGGCGACCCGTGCGCCCCGCAGGGGTTGCATGGCCCGGTATTCTTCACGAATGGCCATGAGGCCCGGCATTTCGGTTTCGGCGATGGCGATTTCCTTGCGGCCCCAATCGGCCAGACCCATGTCGGCGACTTTGTAATCAGGGGTTTCAAGAGGTTTCAGAACAGCGTTCATGGTTTCAATACTCCTAAAGGATTGAAAGCCATCCCAAGGGTGCGCGGCGGGTATCGTTACTCGACACACCGCGACCTGTGAGGATGGGTGTAATCGAGCGCCGTTGAAAAAGACGACCCTGCCGAGCCTGGCGGGAGGATTCCCGTCGCAGCGCTCCTCGGCGGAGTGTGTAAAGGACTAGAGGATCAGTGTTTTAGTTCAGGCCGGGGATCGATTCCGAAAACGGATACCGTCCGCTCGCCTTCCGGGCCAAAAAAACGTACCTCACCCGTTTCCAGGACGATCCACACTTCGTGTGCGCCCTGTTGCAGGTAGAGGGCTACCTTGCTGGCCATTTCTTCCTGCGAGTTGGAGGGTGATCTCACTTCCACGCAGATTTCAGGTGCTATCGGGTACGGCGTCTGATAACCATAGCGTGCCGTAAAACCGGGCGAACACCAGGCTACATCAGCGACTTTGACACCTTCGTGCGTGTCGATCGAACACTCGCTAATGGCCTCCCCGCCCAGAGACCGCTCCAGAAAAGCACCTATCCACAACTGAAATCGTCCATGCCGGTTACTCGCAGGACTCATGATGATATTCCCATAACGATCGAGTTCGATTTTATAGGGAAGATCACGGAGACAGGGGTCAGCCAGTACATCGGCCCATTGCATGGTCGTTTTCCTCGCAGGAATGCACTCAGAGCGGCGGCAAACCGGCAGCGGCTCTCAGTTCGGCGGCCTTGTCGGTTTTTTCCCAGGTAAATTCCGGCTCTTCACGTCCGAAGTGACCGTAAGCCGCCGTTTTCTTGTAGATGGGACGCAGCAGGTCGAGCATCTTGACGATACCCTTGGGGCGCAGATCGAAGAACTCGTTGACCAGTTCGGTGATGCGCTCATCGCTGATCTTGCCGGTGCCATAGGTTTCCACCATTACACTGGTGGGACGCGCCACGCCGATGGCATAAGAAACCTGCACCAGACAGCGATCCGCCAGACCGGCGGCCACGATGTTCTTGGCCACATAACGACCAGCGTAGGTTGCCGAACGATCCACCTTGGACGGATCCTTGCCGGAGAAGGCACCGCCGCCGTGCGGGGCCGAGCCACCGTAGCTGTCGACGATGATCTTGCGACCGGTCAGACCGGTATCGCCCTGCGGCCCACCCACTACGAAGCGACCGGTAGGATTGATCAGGTACTTGATTTCACCCTTGATCAGTTCCGCTGGCAGCACCGGCTTGATGATGTCTTCCACCACGGCTTCATAAATGGCTTCGTTGGAGACATCGGCGGCGTGCTGGGTAGAGATCAGGATGGTGTCGATGGCTTCCGGTTTGCCGTTGACATAACGAATGGTCACCTGGCTTTTGGCATCGGGACGCAACCAGGACAAATGGCCGGTGTGACGCAGATGGGCCTGACGCTCCATCAGGCGGTGCGCCAGGTAGATCGGCACCGGCATCAGCACCGGGGTTTCGTTACAGGCATAGCCAAACATCAGACCCTGATCGCCAGCCCCCTGATCCAGATTGTCGTCAAAGGCACGATCGACACCCTGGGCGATATCGGGGGATTGCTTTTCGTAGGTGACCAGTACGGCACAGCCCTTGTAATCGATGCCGGATTCGGTGTTGTCGTAACCGATACGCCGGATGGTGTCGCGGGCAATGCCGATGTAATCGACATTGGCCGTGGTGGTGATTTCACCGGCCAGCACCACCATGCCGGTGCTGCACAGGGTTTCAGCCGCCACCCGGGCATATTTGTCTTCGGTCAGGATGGCATCGAGAATGGAATCGGAAATCTGGTCGGCGACCTTGTCAGGATGCCCTTCAGACACCGATTCAGACGTAAAAAGATAGGCGTTGCTCACAGCAGGAATGACCTCTAATCTGAAAAGGGAACGGGGGTGTCAGGAACGACCCCGGTGAATCAGCGTGAACGCCCCTGTGAGGGTACGTTCACGCCGGGCCGGGATTATACCAAAGGCAGCAGCCGGAAGGCACAAGGCGGGTTCCCTCATCGTATGAGTTGGGTCAGTTCCGTGATACTGCGGGGAAAGTCGATGGCTTCCTCTACATTCTGGCGCAGGAAATTCATGATGTCGGGATTCAGGGCAATGGCCTCGTCGATGCGGGGATCGGCCCCGCGTTGGTAAGCTCCCACGCTGATGAGGTCGCGGTTTTGCTGGTAGAGGGAATACACCTGTTTCAGTCTGCGGGCGGAAGCCAGATGCCTCACATCCACGATGTCGGTCATCACCCGGCTGACCGAGGCTTCGATATCGATCGCCGGGTAATGACCGGAATCGGCCAGGGTGCGGGACAACACGATATGGCCGTCGAGTATTCCCCGGGCGGCATCGGCTACCGGGTCATTGGTGTCGTCGCCCTCGGCCAGTACCGTGTAGAAGGCGGTAATCGAACCGCCGTCCTCATCCCCGTTACCGGCCCGCTCCACCAGTTGTGGAATCTTGGCAAAAACCGAAGGCGGATAGCCTTTGGTGGCCGGTGGTTCGTCGATGGCAAGGGCGATTTCGCGTTGGGCCTGGGCAAAGCGGCTCAGGGAATCCATCAGTAACAGCACATTGAGCCCTTCATTACGAAAAAACTCGGCAATGCTGGTGGCCAGCATGGCACCGTGCAAACGCATGAGCGGTGGATAATCGGCCGGTGAGGCCACCACCACAGCCCGCCGTCGCCCGGCCTCGCCCAGAATTTTCTGCACGAATTCGTTGACTTCACGCCCCCGCTCGCCGATCAGCCCCACCACTACCACATCGGCATTGGTATAGCGGGTCATCATGCCCAGCAATATGCTCTTGCCCACGCCGGTTCCTGCAAACAATCCGAGTCGCTGACCGCGACCCACGGTCAACAGGGCGTTGATGGCCCGTACGCCGACATCCAGTGGTTCGTGGATGGGTTTGCGGGACAGGGGATTGATGATGGTTCCGGTCAGGGACACCTTGTGATCGGAAACCACCGGCCCCTTGCCGTCCAGGGGCTTGCCCGCCCCGTCGATGACCCGTCCCAACAGGTTCATGCCCACCGGCACGGTAGAGCCGTGACGGAGCGGGGTGACCCGACACCCCGGTTCCAGACCCTGAATGTTGCCGGTGGGCATCAAAAACAGCCGCTCCCCGGAAAATCCCACGACCTCGGCTTCCACCTGCTGGCCCGTTGCGGTGGTGACCACACAACGTGCGCCAATGGGAGCCCGACAGCCTGTGGCCTCCAGGGTCAAACCCACCATGCGGCTGAGTTTTCCGGCCACGACCAGGGGTGGACGCTCCGCCACACGCTGACGGTATACGCTCAGTTGTCCGGACCAGCGGGCATTGTGATTTTCACGGTGATGAGGGGCGTTCATGTGCGTCGTTACCCGTCAGGTTGAAAAAATTTATTGCGGGCCATCGCCTTGCAGGCAGGCCGAGGTGTCCCGTCCCGGTATCTTGACGTAACCGGTCGGAACATCAAGAATGAGGAACTCCATTTCGAGAAAGCCAAACGACTCATATCACCCATGTCACAACCAAAGAACGGGCGTTTCTGATGGTGGCCCGGACATCTGCCCCCCCTGCCCGGGGCAAAAAAACAGGTAGTCGATCGAAAACCACCAAAAAGTCCGGCACTCCTCGTGCCCTGCCCCTGACCCAGCGGCTCGCGCTTTACTGCGCCGAAATCATGGCTCTGCTGGGAACGGCCTGGGTGCTGGTCGTGGCCCTGTTAGGTTACTCCGCCGGATGGTTTACCCGGGGCGATACCGAAACCCATCTGCTGCCCTTCGCCGGTACCGTGCTGGCCCTCGCCCTGTCGGCCTCCCTGATTCTAAAGGGATGGCTGTGGCTTCGCAAAAAACTGACCTGGCAATCCATTTACCTGCCCGCCGTTCTGGCCACCGGCATTGCGGCCATTGCCGCCGTTTACGCCAGCCAGGGGGCATTTCACACCCAGATGGCCAGCCTCAAAACACTGGTGGGCGGCATGCGGGAAGCCGAACGGACGACGTTGGCCCATCAGGTTTTTGCGAATTACCGCCGGTCTGACCTGAATTCCATCCAGCAGGTGCTGGATCGTTCGCTGGTGTACTGGCCGACCGTGCGGGAAGTGGCCCGGGTTTTCGAGGTCGATCCGGAAATCATGATCGGCGTGGGGGCCGCCGAGTCCTCTTTTAATCCCCGCGACAGCCGGGACGGGGGGTATGGATTGTTCCAGATCACCTCACCACCCCGGGCCGCCATCGACCTCGCCAGAAAATACCTCAAGGTGGGGCAACTGGACAAACTGAACCAGCGTCATAACACCTGGCTGGCCGCCGCCACCCTCAAACATTACCTCAAGGAAATGAAGGGCGATCTGTTTCTGGGCTTGCTGGCCTACAACATAGGCCCGCGCAACGGTGGACTGCTGTCGATCATGAATCAATACGGTGCCAAGGATTTCATCACCATCCAGCCCTACCTCAAACACCTGCCCCGGAATTATCCCATCCGGGTTCTGACCTCGGCACTGGCGTTCCGGCTGTGGCAGCAGGAAGGCAAACTCCCCCATTATGAGGAAACCGGCTGGGCAACCCGGATACAGGAAATCGGCATCCCCGGGCTTAAAACCGGTTCGCCCCCCTTGCCGAACCGGGTCAGCCCCGCTTCATGACCCGTTGTTTTTCCCGCTGCCAGTCCTTGTCCTTTTCGCTGGCCCGCTTGTCATGCAGTTGCTTGCCCTTGGCCAGGCCGCTTTCCAGCTTGGCCCGCCCTTTTTTCCAGTACAGTGCCAGCGGGATCAGGGTATAGCCCTTGCGTTCGACACTGCCGATAAGGCTCGACAGTTCCCGCTTGTGCAGCAGTAACTTGCGGGTTCTCAGGGGGTCGGGCACGATATGGGTCGATGCGGAAGCGAGCGGCGAAAAATGGGCACCCAGCAACCAGGCCTCCCCTTTTTTGATCACCACGTAACTTTCTTTCAGTTGCGCCCGCAGTGCCCGCAGACTTTTGATCTCCCAGCCCAGTAACACCAGACCCGCCTCCAGGCGTTCCTCGATGAAATACTCGTGGGTGGCTTGCCGGTTTTGGGCGATGGTGGAACCGCCACCGGCCTGTTCCTTCTTTTTCTTTGTTGCCATGGATAAAACCAGAACCTTGTTTTGGGGGTTGGAAAACAGGGCATTTTACTGCATCCTTGCCGACTTGATACCTGATTATCCGGAGTCGACATGAAACAAGAACAAGATCGTTTGATACACGGCCAGTGGTCATCCCGCGCGGCCTTCATCCTCGCGGCCAGCGGCTCTGCCATAGGCCTCGGCAATATCTGGAAATTTCCCTATCTGGTGGGCGAAAACGGTGGCGGTGCCTTCGTTCTGGTTTATTTGCTGTGCGTAGTGGCCATCGGGGTTCCCATCATGATGGCGGAAACCCTGCTGGGCCGCAAAGGTCGGCGCAGTCCCGTCAACACCATGCGGAATCTGGCCACCGAAGCCGGCGCGACGAAGCTGTGGGGCCATGTCGGCTGGCTGGGGGTTCTGGCCGGTTTTCTGATCCTCTCCTATTACTCGGTAATTGCCGGATGGTCCATGGCCTACATCGTCAAGCTGAGTTCGGGCCTGATGGATCAGGTCAACGCAGAAAAAGCCCGCAGTCTCTTTCTGGACTTGCAGGGCAGCGCGGAGATGCAGTTCATCTGGCACACCCTGTTCATGCTGGCCACCCTGACCATCGTCAGCCGGGGCATCAACCGTGGGCTGGAGACGGCGACCCGCTACCTGATGCCCTTGCTGTTCATCATGATCGTGGCCCTTGATCTCTACGCCCTGGGGTCGGAAGGGGCCGGGGCGGGTCTGTCGTTCCTGTTCCGGCCGGATTTCAGCCGCTTGAGCGGTGAAAGCCTGATGATCGCGCTGGGGCAGGCCTTTTTCTCGCTGGGACTCGGTATGGGAGCCATCATGATGTACGGCTCGTATCTGCCGAACGGTGTCTCGATCGCCCGCACTTCGCTGATCGTGGCCGGTGCCGATACCCTGATTGCCTTGCTGGCCGGTGTCGCCATCTTTCCCATCGTGTTTACCCACCACCTTGCGCCCGGCATGGGGCCGGGACTGATTTTCGAGACCCTGCCCATCGCCTTTGGCAAAATGCCGGGGGGTCATCTGTTCGGTACGGTTTTCTTCATGCTGGTGTTTTTTGCGGCCATTACCTCGGCCATCGCCCTGATCGAACCCGCCGTCGCCTGGTTGTACGAAAACCGGGGCATGAGCCGGGAGGCGGCGACCCTCTGGAGCGGGGTGGCCTGCTGGTTTGTGGGACTGGGGACCATTCAATCCTTCGCCCACCCAACCGACTGGCACTTCGCCGGTAAAAGCTTTTTCGAATGGCTGGATTTTCTGACCGCCGATCTGATGCTGCCCATCGGTGGCATCCTGATTGCCGTGTTTGCCGGCTGGGTACTCCAGCCGGCCAACACGGCGCAGGAACTGGCACTCGGCCCCCGCTATCCGCTCTGGTACAACGCCATACGCTACGGTGCTCCCGTGGCGGTGGGCTTGATACTGCTGCGGGGCGCGGGAGGCCTGTAGGCGGGACAAAGGTTACGCAACGGTAACCCGGCTTGCGGGTGGTCGGGTTTTCAGGCCATCAGGACGAAATCCGACTCGTCCAGCCCGGTTGCCGCCACCACGCCGACCAGTTTCAGTTCATGCTCCGCCACCCGGCTGTCCGTATCGCTGGCCCTGAAATAGAAGACACCGCTATCGCCCCGGTTATTTTCGAGGACAAACAGGGCCGTGTGTCCCAGCGCGAAGGAACGGTCGGCAGAGCGGATCAGGGCAGCGGCAGACCCGCTGTCGAGGCGACCGTTCAAATCGGCTGCAAAGCGGACGAACTCGGCACTGGGTGAAAAGCCTTGCAGTCCCTTGACCACGACGGCCCCCTCGATGACTTCATCCTGATCCCCTACAGGCAGCAGGGTTTGATCGATACCGATACGATCCGTCCCGGGGACGAAATCCACCAGGATGTCGGTACCGTCCGGGTGATCCAACACAAAAGTATCCCGACCGCCTCCCCCGATCAAACGATCAGCACCCGCCTCACCTTGCAGGGTATCGGCCCCCTGCCCTCCCGTCAGGGTATTGCGCCCCTCATGGCCGATCAGATGATCGTCAAACCGGCTGCCCACCACCCGCTCGATGTTCAACAGGGTGTCGATGCCGTTGCCCTCCCCGATTTGCTGGGGTTTTTCGCTCGACAGGTCAACCCGCACCGGGCCTTTGGATGCACGAAAGGACACCGTGTCGCGACCCTCACCCCCGTCCAGTACATTGTTACCGGCATTGCCGATCAGCAGATTGTCGAGTTCGTTACCTTGAGCGTCAATGGCATTTTTGCCGATCAACCTGAGCTGCTCGACGTGTTGCGGCAAACGGTAACTGACGGTACTGATCACGGCATCGATGCCTGAAGCAGCCCCTTCCAGAACCACATCACCCGGATCATCGACCCGGTAGGTGTCGTTTCCCTCCAGACCTTCCAGGGTATCGGCTCCCAATCCCCCGCTCAGGGTATTGTGAATGGTATTACCCCGCAGCCAGTCGGCCACCTTCGTTCCACTCAAACTGGCGATACCCTCTGCGGCCACCTGGGGTTTTACTGCACTGACTGTTACGTTCGTCATGGATCACACTCCTTTTGCTGGATAGAACAGTTGAAAAAATAAGGCCCGGTACAGGTCGCGGGTCAATCCTTGCGGCATTCCGCAAACCGGAAACTGGCGATACGGGTTTTGCGATACGCGCCCTCTCCACTGGCCAGGTGCTGGGTATACCAGAAAGTACAGTCATCGACCGGATCCAC
>Ga0172376_10005687_pt1 | contig 13812 bp, 10 predicted proteins | sample Lak35m_FD_121114 | JGI IMG/M metagenome (GOLD analysis project Ga0172376, IMG submission 121114) | Freshwater microbial communities from Kabuno Bay, South-Kivu, Congo - kab_092012_35m | ecosystem: Environmental > Aquatic > Freshwater > Lake | place: Democratic Republic of the Congo: South-Kivu...
CCGGCCCATGCACCCCCGATCGCTACATGGCCTAGCCACGCTTAGCCACTGCTTGCCATTGAGCAGTTCACTCGCATTGTCTGATGCGAGTTATTAGCGGCGATTCATTTTCGTATCAAACGTTGGTGCGGTGTGAGCGCGCTTTATTGGGGATAAATACGATGCAATGTTTACTTTCGCTGTCCCGTTCCGGACAATCCGCGTTACGGGTGTCCCTGCAATACGGCTTTATCGGAGGCTTAGTCGCTGCCTCGATCCTGCTGGGCTCGCTTCTCAGCTCGGTTCACGCCCAAGCGTTCTGGCACTCGAGGGATATCCAGCTTGAGGCAAATCAGCGCGCTAGCTTGGGCGTCACAAGCGCCAGGCCAACGCCTCTATCTTCGCGAAGTATCGTCGCAAGTGGCCTGGTGGTTAGCGCACCGGGCTATGAATGGGTGGTCACATCGCCTCTGCCTGCCACCATGGTTCAAAAGCTTGCTGATCTCGGCGATAGGGTCGATAAGGGTCAAGCGCTTGCTGTGCTTTTAAGCCCGGCGCTAGGCGAGTTGCGACGACAACTTGAAGAACTTGCCATCGAGAAAATGCAAGCAAGATCGATCGTTGACCGTGATCGTGCCCTCTTAGCAGAAGGTTTAATTCCACCCGCAAGATTGCAACTGAGCGAGACGCGTCTTGCCGTGATTGAGGCATCTGAGCGAGCCAAGTTGGCTGAGCTGGCATCAACAGGGTTTGAAGCGGCCGCTGCTCAAGGTGACAACCTGGCTCAAGGGCGAGTGCTTGCTCCGATGCGCGGCCAGCTCATCGAGGCCAGTTTGCTGCCAGGGCAACGTGTTGAATCAGGCTCTGTTCTTTTTCGTATCGCAGATACCGCTCAGTTACAACTCCTGCTCGACATCTCATTGGATAAGGCGAGTCAGGTAAGGGTGGGAGACCGTTTCAAAGTTCAATCAGGTCGAGCTAGCGGAACGATAGCGGGCATTAGCCGGGCACTTCACGTCGGCCAACAGGCGCGTTTGCGTGGAAGGCTTGACAATGGCATCGGACTTGCACTCGGCGACTTGGTCATGGTCGAGATTCAAAGTCGGGTGAGCACACCAGACGATCAAATTCAGGTGGTCCCGGCAACCGCGCTCAGTCAATACAAGGATAAGAGCATCCTATTTATTGAAACACCAGGTGGCTATAGGGCTCAAGCCGTCGAGGTGCTTGCAAGGCTCGATGGACAAATCCATATTCGAGGCAAGTTTGGCGATCAAGATCGGGTTGCGGTTGCCGGGGTTGCGGCACTGCGCGCCTTGTTACAAAAGGGCGAGTAGTGATGAATCCCGTCTTACATGCAGTCTTGCGTTATCGCGGATTGGTCTTGCTGCTTGCGATGGTGCTGGCGGCAAGCGGCTGGCTGGCATGGCTCAAGCTTCCTGTCGATGCATTTCCCGATATTTCGCCGACCCAGGCAAAGATTATCTTAAAAATTCCTGGGATGACGCCAGAAGAGGTTGAGCTTCGGGTGGTCAAACCGATTGAGCTTGAACTACTCAGCATTCCTCGCAAGACAATGGTTCGTTCGATGTCTAAGTACGGTATCGCAGACATCACGATCGATTTTGAGTCAGGTGTTGATATCTACTGGGCGCGTCAACAAGTAAGCGAGCGTTTGAGCGGGGTGATGGATATGCTGCCGGCGACGGTTCAGGGTGGACTAGCACCCATCACAACGCCGCTCAGTGAGATGTTCATGTTTACAGTAGAGGGGGACTCCCATAGCCTAGAGGCTCGCCGCAGGGTGCTCGATTGGGTGATCCGTCCAGAACTCAGAACGATATCGGGTGTTGCCGATGTCAACGCGCTGGGTGGGCGTGTTGCCGCTGTCGAAGTCGTTCCGGATGCAGCACGGATGGCTCGCTTCGGCATAACGATGCAAGACCTTCGAGAAGCGCTTGCGCAAAATAACGCTAACGATGGTGCGGGCCGAGTGATTGCTGGTGAAGAGGCGCTCGTTGTAAGAATCGAAGGAGCGGTCAACGATCTTGATGCCTTGCGCCGTATTCGATTGCAAGCCCATGAGGGTGTATCGCAGGGCTCTAAGCAACGCTTGCTGGTCGATGATGTCGCAACTGTGAGCATGGGCAGCCTTACGCGCTACGGCGCAGTGAGTGCGGACGGCAGAGGTGAGACCGTCCAAGGTTTGGTTTTAGGCATGCGAGGTGCAAACGCTCGCGAAGTTGTAACGGCTGTGAAGCTAAAGCTCGCAGACATTGAAAAGCGTCTGCCAGACGGCATGAGTTTGCGTGTGTTTTACGATCGCGGCGATCTGGTGACACGTGCGTCGAATACGGTGATCAAGGCGCTTGCTGAGGCTGCGCTACTTGTTTGTTTGGTGCTCTATTTATTTTTGGGTGGATGGCGAGCAGCGGTGGTTGTGGCAGTTTCGCTGCCACTTTCACTTTTGGCGACATGCTTACTGATGCGCTATAGCGGACAAACCGCAAATCTTATGAGTCTTGGTGGTCTGGCGATTGCACTAGGTATGCTTGTCGACGCTTCAGTGGTTGTGGTTGAAAACATTGAGGCTTGCTTTGCGCAACAGCCTCCACAAGGGTTTTCACAGCGCCTCCAGGTCCTTACGAAGGCGATCGAGGAAGTGGTCAAGCCAGTGGTATCGGGCGTCTTGATCATCGCCATTGTGTTTATTCCACTTCTCACACTCGAGGGTCTCGAAGGTAGGTTATTTTCACCCGTGGCAATCACAATTGTCATGGCATTGGCTTGCTCGCTTGTTATCGCGTTTTTGGTTGTGCCTTCATTAGCCTTGTTCTTACTGAAGCCCCAAACCCATGGGGCACATCTTGACCCCTGGTTGATGCGAGTGATCTTCAGAGCGTATGTGAATTCGCGCGACCGGCTTTGGGCGATACCAAAGCTTTTATACGGTGTTGTGACGGCTATGTTGTTAGCCGCTATATCGGTCTATTTTTCAATCGGAAAGACCTTTATGCCGACGATGGATGAAGGTGACATTTTGATTCAGGTGCAAAAACTCGCTTCAAGTTCACTTGAAAGCTCAATCGCAACCGACAGCATGATCCAACAGCAGATTCTTGCTAAGGTGCCGGAGGTTCAATCGATCGTTGCAAGGGTTGGCTCCGATGAGATCGGGCTTGATCCGATGGGATTGAATGAGACCGATCTCTTTTTGATTATGAAACCAAGTGATCAATGGCGAGGTCCCAAGGAATCCGTTGTCGATGCTTTGCGCGAGGTCATGGAGCAGTTTCCCGGCATTGACTATGGCTTCACTCAGCCCATTGAGATGAGGGTGTCAGAAATGCTCACCGGGGCCCGTGGCGATGTTGCGGTCAAGGTGTTTGGTGACGACTTGCAGGCTCTTAACGATGCGGCCCAGTTGATTGCCAAGTCTATTCACGCTTTGCCAGGCGCAGCCGAAGTGATCGCTCCAAAAGTTGAAGGCTTCCGATACCTTCGGGTGTTGCCCGATAGGTATCGACTTGGAGAACTTGGCATATCCGTAGAGAGTTTTCAACGACAACTGCGCATGGCGCTTGAAGGTGAGACCGTTGGTGTCATGCTTGAAGGTTCGATTCGAACCCCCATCATTATTCGTGGCGACGAGCGTCTTCGGGAGAACCTTGACGCTTTGGCGCGCTTGAAGATTACGGGTGAGCATGCAAGTGCCTACAGCCTAGAGACCTTGGCTCGCCTGGAAATGGTTGACGGTCCGATTCGGGTCGACCATGAGCAGGGTCAGCGTTTTGCCAATGTGCAGGTATCGGTGGAAGGACGAGACTTGACTGGCTTTGTACAAGAGGCCCAATCGGCTGTCCAAGCGCTGGCTTTACCTGCCGCGTTGCGCGTGACTTGGGGCGGTCAGTTTGAGAATCAACAGCGCGCTGCTGCGAGACTCGGCTTAGTTATTCCCGCTTCAATAGTCATGATTTTTATCATCTTAATGTTGACCTTTGGTTCGATGAGCCAGGCCTTACTCGTCTTATTGAATGTGCCTTTTGCCTTGGTTGGAGGGGTCTTCGCACTAGCTTTGTCTGGCGAGTACTTGTCGGTACCTGCATCGGTTGGTTTCATTGCGCTCTTGGGCATCGCTGTATTAAACGGAGTGGTCATGGTGAGTCACTTCAACGAGCGCATTGCCACGGGAGAGGCGATCGAAACCGTGATTAGAAAAGGTGCAGAGCGTCGCCTTCGACCGGTGCTGATGACAGCACTAATTGCTGCTCTTGGCATGGTTCCCTTATTGTTTGCGACTGGGCCAGGCTCGGAGATTCAGCGTCCGCTTGCCATTGTAGTTACTGGCGGATTACTGAGCTCGACGCTTCTGACGCTTTATCTGCTGCCGCGAGTCTTTGTCTGGACTGCAGGGCGCGAGCATCTTAAGGGGGTGGGACAATGATCAGGCGCACCATGATCAAGGCAAGCATGCATAAGCGAGCAGGCCTGGTGTGTAGGCTTGTATGGCTTTTGGCGGTGCTATTAACAAGTTCGCACGCTCACACTGAGCCGCGTTTAGGCATGGACAAGGTTGAAGGGACATCGTCGATTGAATTAATGCCGAGCGAGGCCGAGGTTCAAGCAGCGCTTGCACAACAGCCAAAACTTGCAGCGACAAAGGCTCGTCTTGCAGGGCAGGGTCAGGAGGCCTTGTTGAGACGGCTTGGACCCTACGAAACACATCTTGCAGTCGGCCAGCAGCATCGGCGGCCGCGCATGTCACTTGAAAGCACATCGATCGATCGCAGCTTGGGTCTTGAGCGCAGCTTACGACTATGGGATAAGCTTGCGGTTGACCAAGCATGGGCAGACGCTATTGAATCAAGAGCAAATGCTGAGCAGTCATTAAGCGAGCTGAGCCTTCGGCAGCAATTTCTTGAACATTGGCGTGGCTTTTTGCGCGAGTTGCTAGCCGAAGAGGCAGCAAGGCGAACCGCGGCAAGCAGCGAGGCCTTGTGGACTCAGGCACAAGCGCGGCGGCGCCTGGGCGAACTTGCACAAGTCGACGAGCAGACCGCAAAGGCTGAGCAATTGCAAGCCTTTGCGGATCTGATCGAAGCTCGCTCCAGAAAATTTGCAAAAATAGAACAACTCAAGAAGCGCTATCCCTTACTAAGTTTTGATCGATCGCTACCCACAGCGCCAGCGCAGTGGTTTGGCCTACTCAATGCGTTTCAAAAGCTGCCAACCGATATTGATCGCGCAGAGCATCAATATATAGAACAAAGCCCCTTCGTCTTACTTGCAAGACTACAAGGCTTGGAACTTGGTTTGCAGGCTAAGCGGATCGACTTAGATCGACGTCCCGACCCTAGCCTCGGAGGTTTCGTCTCACAGGAGCGATCGGGTGCTGAGCATGTGATTGGCGTGCAATTATCGATCCCTATTGCCGGTCAGCAAAGGGCAGTGGCTGCGAGGCTTGCCGTTCATCAGCTTGAAGAGTCCGTCAGCCTAAATGAAGAACTCATCCTTGAGATGCGCTCAGATCTTCGCGCACGACTAAGCAGCTGGCAGCAAGGTCTCCTGGCGCTTAAGCCGCGCTGGGAGGCATATGCCTTGCACGATGAGGCAGCAGTGCGCAGTTTGCGGGCCTTCGCATTGGGCGAGCGCTCATTGACGGAGGTGCTCCAAGCGCGCCGCGTGGCTGATTTGCAATATGTTCAGGCCTTAAGTCAAAGTTTAGAACTTTTTTTGTTAAAAACCGGCTTAGAGCTTGATCTTGGACTACGCTGGCGATGAACCGTCGCCATATTCATGACTTGGAAGCTTCAGTTAATGGACGCTTTTTCAGTTAATGGACGCTTTAATAGACCGTTCTTAAAAGCGAAGCTGGCATTCTGGTAGCTACGGATGGCTTCTTCGATAAGCACTTCTTGTGCGTGGTCGGTAGGGTCAAGTACGGCATTGGTTTTTGCATCAACAACCCTTATTTTCCGGTTCGGGTAAAGCTCAACCACCTTACCGTCTCTATAAAGACCAACGGTTTGTTGATTTGCAAAGTACGCACGTTGGTTACGAGTCCCATCTTTGAATGCATCTTGACCGAAGAAGCGTGAGCTATAGGGAAGGCGAAGAAGGCCAAGCAGGGTTGGAGCAAGATCTATCTGTGAGCTAATTGCGTCAAAGGTACCCGGTGTAATCAAGCCTGGAGCATGGATAAAGAGCGGAATGTGGTAATTGCTCGGTGGTAGTTCTGCCTTACCTCGTCCGAGATGGGTGTGGTCAGCAAGGATGATAATGATGCTGTCTTTATACCAGGGCTGTTTTTTTACAGCCTCTAACCATTTGCCAATGGCGTAGTCACTGTATTTTACCGCGCCCTCGCGTCCTGTCTTTGATGGTATATCGATACGGCCTTCGGGATAGGTGAAGGGGCGATGGTTCGAAGTGGTCATAATGTGTATGAATACAGCCTGACCCTTGTTTGCCCTGCGGTCCATCTCGCGAAGACTTTGTGCAAACAAATCCTCATCGGCAACGCCCCAAATCGTTTCATGGGAAATTTGCTCAGGTCTTAACACCTGCCGATCGACGACCTCGTAGCCATTGCTTCCAAAAAAGTCCTTCATGCTGTCGAAATAGCTATAACCCCCATAAAGGTAGACGCTCTGCCACCCGTGGTCCGAAAGAATCTGCCCCAATGTTTGTAGACCTCGAGCCGCAGGCCTTCGCACGATTGCATGACCTGGTGTTGGCACGATACCCATGCTGATCGCTTCTAGTCCTCGGACTGTACGCGTGCCAGTGGCGTAGAACTGGGTGAACCTTAAGCTCTCCTGGCTAAAGGCGTCAAGATAAGGCGTGAGATTGGAAGAGGCACCGTAGCTGCCTAGAAATGCCGCGCTGAGGCTCTCGACCGATACAAGCAGAACATGGCGCTTTCGAGGATTTTTTTCAGCCTGTACCTCATGTTGAAAGGCCTTTGGATCGGCCATATTGCGGGTCGCATAGAACTGTTCATAGTCAATTTCATTATGAAAAAATGCATGAACAAAATCGTAATAACCGTTACCCGCAAGTTCATTGATTCGAGAGTCGTTACTGAATTGTTTCCATGAGGCATTACTGGCAAGCAAAAGACCGGTTGCAATCAAAGGCCAAAGCGTCGCTGCTAGCAGTCTATGCCGAAAGTCTTGTTCGCCCGTTTGAATTCTTTTCAATTGAAGAAGGAAAGAGAGCCAGAGGACCCCTGCTAGAAGTGCAAGTACACCAAAGATGGCGGGGAGGTTATAAGATTCGCGAACATTACCGATAACTTCAGTTCTAAAAACTAGGTAATCAACTGCTATAAAATTAAATCTTGTTGAAAACTCATTCCAGAATACGACTTCAGATAATGCCGTGAAGGCTAGGCATAAGGCAAAGGGTATTGATACAACCCCTATAGCCCATCGCATCAAGCGCAGACGGCCTTGGGGAAGAAGGCAAAAAACGGCAACAAAGCCCGAAGCGCCGACGCTTAAGACTGTTAGGTCAAATAGAAATCCGATCCCAAAACTAAGCAGTGTACTGAAGGGGCTTGCAACGAGGCTTTCACTGTTCATCAGTGCAAGGACGGCTCGGGTAATCCCGTTGACTGCCAAGAAGCCAAGCAATAAAGGGCCAAGCCAAATGCTGTTTCCGGGCAATACCCAGGGGACGATGGCTCGCAACATACGTGAAAACCTAGTCAAACAAATCTCCGTGCATCTAATCAATCAAATACCCGTAAAGCGAGCGAACAGCGGTGTGGGTACCCTGTATGTTCGATTCGAGTTTTTAGAGGTTCTAAGTATAAAACCATAAGGACTAAACCGGATCTACGGGCGGTGTATCCTAAGCGGTCGTTTATTGACCAGGGCGGGGTGGCAGAGTGTTATGCCGTGGCCTGCAAAGCCACGCAGGGTGGTTCAAATCCATCCCCCGCCTCCACTTCAAGCAATCATTCCCCGCTTCGTAAGGCCTTGAACTTGGCTGCCATGGTGGGATTACCCCGTGTGAGTTTCTTGATGCTTACGTCTTGCGCTTTATCGTTGGCAAGTCGAAGGTTGCGGTCTGTGCCAAGGAGAGCTTCCTTGGTTTTTTGAAGGTGATCGATCGATTTGTCGATTTCGTCAATCGCCGTCTGAAACCGCCTTGACGCCAAATCATAATTTTTCGCAAAGCCAGTTTTGAAGCTATCGAGCTCGGCTTCGAAGTGGGTGATATCTATGTTTTGGGCTTTCATAACTGCGAGTTCACGCTTAAAAATCATCGACTTTTGCGATGCGTTGCGCAACAAGGTGATGATCGGAATAAAAAATTGAGGTCGAATAACGTACATTTTTGGATATCGATGTGAGACATCAACAATCCCACTGTTATAAAGATCGCTGTCAGGTTCAAGCATCGAGACTAAGACCGCATACTCGCAGGCTTTTTCTTGTCTATCTTTGTCAAGTTCTTTGAAAAAATCTTCATTTCTATTTTTTGAAGCGCTACGGTCGCTTTCGTTTTTCATCTCAAACATGATCGAGACGATCTCCAAGTCATCTGGGTCAAGCTCTCGAAAAACATAGTCACCCTTGCTTCCGCCGCGTGCATCGTTGTCTTTCTCAAAATAAGCGTTTGGAAATGCGCTTGCACGTAGTCGATTGAATTCATTCTCGCAATGTTGTTCAAGGGTCTCGCCGAGCATTTTGCTCGACAGTCTTGCCTTCATGTCGCGAAGACGCTCGATAGCCTCATCGCGGTCTTTGAGCTGCGTTTCATACTTGTCCTTCAAGGCGGCTTCGGCGAGCTGCTTTTCAACCTTGCTCTGTTCGAGTTTGACCGCAAGACGATCGCGCTCGCTTGCCACAGACTGAATCGCTTCGTTGATCGCAAGTTTTTGGCTAAGGTCATGCGATCCGATCTGTGCTTTTAAACGCTCAATCAACTGATCCTTTTGCACAGCTTCGCGTGTGAGCGCCTGACTCAGTTGAGCCTTGACCAATTCAATCGCCGTGCGCTTATCTTGCTCGGCTAAGGCGAGGCGTTTGTCGAGCTCTGCGTCGAACTCGCGGTCTCGTATCTGCTTCATGATGTCGGCATAGCCCGATTCATCAATCTTGAAGGCCTTGGAACAATGAGGGCAAATAAGGTCGTGCATGCAAAAGTTCACTCTGAATGTGATAGCGGAAACCAAACCATGAATCGACAACCACCTGCCTTGCCGTTTGCAGCAACTGGGCTTTGGAGGCTTAATTCAAGCCGGTGTTGCTTGGCGATTTCTCGAACGATGGCCAAACCGAGGCCACTGCCACTGGCTTGGTGACCGAGTACGCGATAAAATCGTTCAAACACGAGCGCCTGCTCTGCCTCAGGTATACCTGGTCCATTGTCCTCGACCTCGAGCAGCAATTTTGCATCGCTCATCCCAAGCCGCACGGTCACAATACCGTACTTAGAACAATATCGTAATGCATTGTCGACCAAATTATTGAGCATTTCAGACACCATGACAGGATGGATCCATACCTTGAGCCCTTCGACTTCAGGGTCCACTTCAAGTCCAAAGTCGTGGCCTGCAGCAAGCGCTTGATCGGCCCAGTCCTGAGCCCATTCACGAAGTTGCTGTGCGAATACGGTCGGTACCATGCGATATTGCGCCTGGTCGAAACTCTCGGTTCGAGCAAGTGAGAGCAATTGATTCAAGACGTGCGCCGCTCGTTCTGAACTTCGTATCAATTGGCTCAGACTTTGTCGAATTTCATCAGGATCGTTGCTCCTCAAGGCGAGTTCGGCCTGCGTTCGAATACCGGCGAGTGGTGTTTTCATTTGGTGGGCTGCGTCGGCGATAAAGCGTCGCTGCAGGCGCATCAACTGCCCCATCCGATCAAGCAAATCGTTGAAGGAACTCAGCAAGGGCGCTAGCTCTTCGGGTGTACCTCTTACTTGTAGCGGTGATAAATCATCGGGGCGCCTGTCCTGTATACGCTGCTGCAATCGCCCCAGTGGTTTTAGTGCCTGAGTAAGGCCAAACCATACCAAAACAATCGCTAGCGGAAGCACGATGAATTGGGGAAAAATCAGGCCTCTAATGATTTCGTTGGCAAGCGCCTCACGCGATTCTGTTGTTTCAGCAATTTGAACAATTAGTGATTGTTGCTCGGTATTGAGCGCAAGTAAATGGACAGCACTCACGCGGACTTCTTCACCGTGATAGCGTGCATAACGAATAGAGACAGCCTCAGGATCTGGTAAGAAATCAGGATCATGGCTGGGCACATCAGGGTCACCTGCGATGTAGCCGCCATCGGGTAATCGGATTTGATAACGATAAGTGGTCCCCCCCTGGGTGCCGCTACCTTGGCTGCTCGAAGGGATGATCGGTGGAAAGCCTCCGGGAACATATTCTTGGGCGCGAACTCTTTGTGCAATCAGCAGCGATTTTTCCTCAAGAGCGCGGTCAAAGGGATGGTCTGCAATCGAGCGGGCCATTGAAAAGGTCAATACGACGCTCAAGGGCCAGAGCAAGAGTAAGGGCGCGAACATCCAGTCAAGGATTTCACCAAAAATCGTTCGCTGCTCGGGCTCGGGCGCACGCAGGACGGCAAAAAGGCCGGCCCGCTTCGGGTTGGAGTCGCCGCCAGGGTCGCTGCCTGCAGCGCGTCGAGCAAGACTTTGGCTTTGCTCAGTGTGTCTGGGTAGGCCGTTCAAGGCAATATCCGAGCCCGCGTACCGTTGAGATGGTGACATCGCAACCATCAAGCTTCTTTCGCAATCGGTGCACATAGACTTCAACCGCGTTATGGCTCACTTCGTGGCCCCACTCGCAAAGGTGTTGCACGATATGCTCTTTGCTCACAAGCCGCCCAACCCTTGTGAGCAGAACTTCCAAGAGCGCTACCTCACGAGCAGATAGCTCTAGGGTTTGATTTTGGTGAAAGGCAGTGCGGGCTGACTGGTCGTAGGTCAGCGAGCCGTGCTGTATTTGTGATGATGCTTTACCCATCCCCCGACGCACCAATGCTCTAACCCGTGCCTCGAGTTCGCTAAGTGCAAAGGGTTTGGCCATGAAGTCGTCCGCGCCCGCATCAAGCATTTTGACGCGTTGTTCAACCGAATCGGTTGCAGTGAGAATGAGAACCGGGATACCTGATTGTCTTGCTCGGAGTCGTTTTAAGACCTCAATCCCGCTGAGTCCCGGCAAGCCAAGATCAAGGATCAGTAAATCAAAGGATTCAAATCCAAGCGCCGTGTCGGCGCTTTGGCCCGATACGAGATGATCAACCGCGTAGCCCGCTTGTCGTAGCGAGCGGCTTAAGCCATCAGCCAGTATCTCGTCGTCCTCGACTAATAGAATGCGCATGATTTGTCTCCCCTCGTGCTGCCTGCCGTATCAAGTCGGCGGTTTCTTTTGCTACACGCGCTGCAGCCTCAGCGTAATCCTCTCCGTCGCTGGCGTAAAGGATTGCGCGCGAAGCATTCAACATCATGCCCCATCCCAGATCGTCGCGCCCCGCTTTTACGGCCGCGGTAACATCGCCTCCTTGGGCGCCTATGCCTGGAACGAGCAGGGGAAGATCAGGGGCGAGTTCGCGTACCCGCGCGAGTTCCAGCGGGTAGGTGGCACCCACAACCAAGGCCATTTGCCCGTCGCGATTCCAACGATGGGCTGCCAAAAGGGCTACCCATTCATAAAGTGGCAATTGCCTATGAAGGGCAGGCTGAACTGAGGCGGGAAACGCTTGCCAATCCGTATCGGGAATTTGCACTCGAACCCCTTGTAGATCAGCACCTCCAGGGTTTGAGGTACGGCAAAGCGCAATTACCCCCCGTTCCTTGTAGGTGAGGTAGGGCGCGATGGAATCGGTACCCATATAGGGGCTGACCGTAACCGCATCAGCCTTGTATCGCTCAAAGGCCTCGCGTGCATAGTGCTCAGCGGTACTACCGATATCGCCACGTTTGGCATCGAGAATTGTTGGAATGCCCGGATGCTTTTGGCGCAAATAGTCCATGAATGCTTCAAGGCAGTCTTCAGCGCCAAGGCTAGCAAAGTAAGCAATTTGTGGCTTAAACGCGCAGGCAAATGGGGCAGTGGCGTCGGCAATTGAGGTACAAAACGCAAAAAGCGCATCCGACCTGCCCTGGAGCGGCGAGGGAAATCGCGAAGGGTCTGGGTCGATACCGACGCACAGCATGGAGTCACTCATCGCCCAAGCCTTGCGTAGTTTGGCCACAAAACCAGTGGCTAACGGCAGCCTGTCACGATCCATGGTGCATGTCCGCGTTGAGGCGCATGCCGTTGCTAGCATCAAAGACGTGCAACAAAGCTGGGTCAGCACGAAGGCCAATGGTTTCGCCCACGGCAAAAGCATGACGCTCGCGAAATACAGCCACCAGGTCGCCTGCGTCAGACTTCATGTGTACGAGGGTGTCTGCGCCTGTGGGTTCAATCACTGCAATCCTGCCGCGCAGTGCCTGCGATTGATCAGGCGAGCAAAGTTGTAAATGCTCAGGACGTATCCCAAGTCGAATCGCTTTGGTTCCAGGGGAGTTAGTCGCGTGCATCGCAGGCGCTGCCCATTGAGTCTGTCCTTTGAAGACGATGGCGCGATTGTCTTGGATCTCAGCCTCAAGCAGATTCATCGCTGGCGAACCGATAAAACTTGCAACAAAGGGATTAGCTGGGCGGTCATAGAGGTCAAGTGGTGCACCGATCTGCTCGATCACCCCATCATGCATGACCACGATCTGATCAGCCATGGTCATAGCCTCAATTTGATCGTGGGTGACATAAATCGCTGTGGTTTTCAGTCTAAGGTGTAGTTCTTTGATTTCCGCCCTCATCTGAACCCTTAGCTTGGCGTCGAGATTTGAGAGCGGTTCATCAAAAAGGAAAACTTGTGGATTACGGACAATGGCGCGGCCCATCGCCACCCGTTGTCTTTGGCCTCCTGAGAGTTGCCTCGGATAGCGTTCGAGCAAGGCATCCAATCCCAAGATCTGGGCGGCTTCTTTCACACGTGAGGCCATTTCCGCTTTGCTTTGCCCAGCAAGCTTGAGTGAAAACCCCATGTTCTGCGCGACCGTCATGTGCGGATAGAGCGCGTAGTTTTGAAACACCATCGCGATATCTCGATCCTTGGGCGGAACGCTGTTGACCACGCGGTCGCCGATCAGAATTTCGCCTGAGCTGATTTCTTCGAGACCTGCGATCAGTCTCAACAAGGTTGATTTGCCACAGCCCGAGGGCCCGACCAAGACGCAAAATGCGCCGTCTTCGATCTTCACATCGACGCCACGCAATACCTTGGTCGGACCAAAGTCCTTGACGACTCGTTTGATCTCTACACTTGCCATCGAACCAAGATCCTCTGCGCTAACAAGAAGACACGATAGTACCGGTTTCCATCGTTGAGCCAGGGCTTGGTATGAAGCAAAAACAAAAGGCCTGGCTTTTGACCAGGCCTTTTGCCGCTGGAGGGCGCCCGGACCTGTTGGTCAGAGCGGCAAACCGGCGTTGCGAAGCGCGGGGCCTCGCATAAGGGGGTGTTACATGTAAGTCTGCGTCGAAAACGATAGCAATGCTTTCAAGTATCTGTTTTACCTGAACTTTTAGGTGTGCGATTAGGTGTGCGAACTTGTTAGCAGCAGCAAGTATTTTTGCTATGCCTGTCATCACCGTTGCCAACATTTTACAACGCTGCCACTTATTCTGCCAAATACTGCCGTAAAACGACTGGTTTTCGCACTTTTAACGCTGAATGTATTTTTACTATGTGCGTCATTCATACAAGCAAACCCAGCAGTTAGCGTAGTCGAATAGGCAATATGGCACTCTGC
>Ga0172376_10005688_pt1 | contig 13811 bp, 1 predicted proteins | sample Lak35m_FD_121114 | JGI IMG/M metagenome (GOLD analysis project Ga0172376, IMG submission 121114) | Freshwater microbial communities from Kabuno Bay, South-Kivu, Congo - kab_092012_35m | ecosystem: Environmental > Aquatic > Freshwater > Lake | place: Democratic Republic of the Congo: South-Kivu...
ATCTTATATTTCTAGAATAGAAAATGGAAACTTAAGTAATACTGAAATTGGAACATTACAAGCCTACATTGAAGGTTTAGGCGGAAAACTTGAAGTTTATGCCAGGATCAAAGGCAAAAGTTTTAAACTCGTTGATTAGCTTTATCTTGTTAAAAAATTAAGTTTTTTAACAAGATAAAGCACCTATAGTCCAATTGGATAGAGCGTATTGTTTGCGACGAAATAAATTTATCACGTCCAACAATAATTTATTAGATAATTAATACTTAAGTGTTAAAAATATCTTTAAACTAAACTATTTGCTTTTAATTTTCTGATATATCTTAAAAGAAGTGCAATGATGACTACTAAGAAGAAGATAATTAAGATTCCATATCCAATTAGATCTGCATTTGAGTCACTTACTGTTTGAATTTGTTTAACCTCAGTCACGATTACACCCGTGGTTAAAGAAACAACTTTTTTGTCAGCATTCATACCGTTTATTTGTAGGGTATGTTCACCAGTTTTTAATTCATCTGGAATAAAGAATACTTTCTCAAATGAAGAGTCTGCTCCAACTTTTCCTTTGCCAAGTTCTGTTGGTGTAGAGAATAACCAGACAGAATAAGTAGATCCAGGATTTAAACCATCTCCAGAAACCGTGATGGTTTGACCTTTAACTGCACGAAGAATTCCATCATCACTTGCCGGAATATTTTCACCCGTCACAGTTGTAGTTTCTATAACTACTTCAACAGGAGCTGTATTCATAGTTTCTGGAATTGTTAAGCCCATATTTCCTTGCGGAGTAATAAATTGCTCAACTGGAAGGAAGTTTCCATCTACAGAAATTTGTTTTTCACCAGGTTCAGCTTTTGGCAAACGGCCTAAGTTATCTGTGATGGCAAGTCCTGGATCTGCAGTGTTTGGAATTCCAGGGTTTGTTCTACTTGGAAAAGATGGTCGTAATTCTGGTCTGTTGATTATTTGGGAATCATTATTTGTTTCAGGTCTATTTTGGGGAATTTCAATAACTGGCCTGACAACAGGTTTAACTGGAGTTGGTTTAACTCCAGCTGAGGGAACTGGAATAGGAATGATTACAGAACTTCGCGAACTTGGGCTAGAAGGAATTTCGGTAATTGTAATAGTTTGCAAAGTTGTTGTTGCTGCTTCATAGTTAGTAGAGGAAACAGCGTCTGCTTCGATTACACAAACGCCAGCTCTATTGAATGTAACTGTCGAGCCTGCAAGTCTACAAATTGAATTACTACTATTAGCGATATCGATTGTAGGAGAAATTCCAGTTGAAACTGAACTTGTTGAATGAGTGGAAGTGACGACCGGTGTGTAGGTGCTATTAACCACAGTAGAACTTGGAGTCGAAGTAAAAGTCAGAGTCTGATTTGCCTTTGCAATAGTAATAGTTTGATTAGATGAAGAGATTGCGTTGTAATTATTATCTAATGCTTTTGTTGCATTAATGACGCAAGTATTTCCAACATCGCCTGGAGTTATGGAATAAGTAGAACCAACGTTATTTAGAGTGCAATCACCACTTACTTTGGCAAAAGTTAAGTTTCCTGTTCCTGAACCACCTGATGCACTTAAAGTTAATTCTTCACCAAAGGTTGCTGTATTTGAACTTGTAATTAAAAGAGCGCTTTGATTAACTTTTGCAATTGTTAAAACTGCTGAATCATAAGTAATTTCATAGTTGTTCAAAGAGCCGCTTGTTAAAGATGTAATAGATGGAGTTATTGAGTAAGTCCCTGCATCGGTTGGATTAGTAGTAGATGCTGCATAGGTAGTGGAACCTGTTCCTTCGTAAGAAAATGTGGTTGCAGAAGCTTCCTCTGAACCAACAAGCCCAACAAAGGTTAATGAATTACTTGGATGACTTGATCCATAATTTTTTGATTTATCACTTGGGGTAACTCGAAGTGCTTTTTTCGCCACACTAATTACCAGAGAAGTTGTGGTTGAGTAATAGTTAGTTGAATCAGTTGGTGCAAATGTGGCTGTAATTGTGGAACTTCCATAACCGGCAACAGTTACGGTTGTTCCTGAAACACTTGCTGCTGTTGTATTGCTAGATGAGTAAGTAAATGATCCTGCAACACTTCCTGAGACAGTTGGAGCAGTGATAGTAAATGAGTTATCACCATAAGTTTTTGAAATGTTAGAAAATGAACTTAAACTTGGAGTGACTTTATTTATTGTTATTGTTTGTAAACTTGAAGTTTCTTGCAAGTAATTACTATCCGAAGCTTTAACCGCATAAATAACACACGTACTACCAGCATTACCCAGAGTTAAAGTGGAGGATGAAATAGTACAAGTTCCAGATGAAACTACATATGTTGTAGCTCCAGATCCTGTTCCACCAGAAGAAGCAAGAGAAATAGTATCTCCATAATTTACACTATTGGTACTGGTCATGCTTAATGCACTTTGACTTGCTTTAGCGACAGTTATTGTCATCGATGAAGTTGTTGAGTTGTAATTTGTGGTATCTGTTGGGCTGAAGCTTGCAGTTATTGTTGAAGATCCTGCCCCTGCAATAGTTGCAGTTGTTCCTGAAATTGTTATCGCAGAAGTATTACTTGATGAATAAGTAAATGATCCCGAAACATCTACAGTTGGAGCTGTTAGAGAAAAACTATTATCTCCATATGTCTTTGAAACATTGTTAAAACTAGAAAGTGTTGGGGTTGCTTTATTGATCGTGTAAGAACCTGGTGAATATGAAATGTCATAATTATCAACATTTCCTGAGGAAAATACCGCATTTGATGGGGTAATTGTGTAACTTCCAGCACTCGTTGGAGCAGTTGATGAGTTAGTGCTCGAGTAGGTATAAGTTACAGAACTTATTGCATCTGAACCAACCAAAGTGGAACTTGTTATTGAATTAGTTGGAGTGGAATCACCATAAGTTTTTGATTTAGTTCCCGCTGTAATCGTAATAGTTTTTCTATCAATAGTAAGTAGCATCGAGATTGTTTGAGAGTTATAACTTGTAAGATCACTTGGAGTAAAAGTAGCTGTAATTGTGGAAGTTCCTGCCTTAACTATTGTCACAGTTGAACTTGAAATTGTGGCAACAGCAGTATCACTAGATGTGTAACTAAATGTTCCTGCAACACTTCCTGAGACAGTTGGAGCAGTTAAAGAAAATGCTGTATCGCCAAAAGTTTTTGTAACAGCATTAAAACTTGAAAGTGTTACCGTTGCTGCACTAAATGTAACTGTAGTTTGACTTGATGAAATAGATAAATAATTTGTTGACTCAGCTTTAGTTGCAGTTACTAAACAAGTTCCACCAGAGCCTGCAGTTAAAGCATCACCTGATACAGAACAAGAACTTGCAGTTCCTGTAGAAACAGAATAAGTAACATTTCCGCTTCCAGATCCACCACTTGTTAGAAGAGTTAATGTGGTTCCATAAGTTCCGGATGCTGTAGTGATACTTAATGCCGACTGGCTTGCTTTAGCAAAAGTAATTGTGGTTTGACTTGAAGAAACAGTTTCATAACTTCCAGAACCTGCCATAGTTGCAGTGACTAAACAATCACCTGCACTTGTTGCACTTAACACACCACTTGAAACCGAACAGCCAGTTGCACTATTTCCAGATCCAGCTACTGCATAAAGAATTGAACCTGCTGTAGTACCACCAGAAGTTGTCAAAGTAATAGTTGAACCATAAGTTCCATTAGTTGATGTAATGGATAATGCAGCTTGATTTGCTTTAGCAAAAGTAACGGTAGTTGCAGAAGAAACTGCTACTAGATAGTTGTCTGACTCTGCTTTGGTGGCTGTCACATTACAAGTTCCAGCACTTCCAACAGTTAAAGAAGTTCCAGAAAGTGAACATGAAGATGCACTTCCTGTGGACACAGAATAAGAAACACTTCCATCACCTGAACCACCACTTGTAGTAAGTGTCAAGGCTGTTCCATATGTTCCACTAGTTGAAGAAACCGATAATGATGATTGTGAAGCTTTAGCAAATGAAATTGTGGTTTGACTAGATGAGGCAGATAAATAATTAGTAGACGAAGCTTTTGTTGCAGTTACTAAACAAGTTCCAGCACTTCCAGCAGTTAGAGTTGAACCAGAAACGGTACATGAAGTAGCTGAACCAGTTGTTGCAGAATATGTAACATTTCCATCACCTGATCCTCCTGAAATTGTTAAAGAAAGAGAGCTTCCATATGTTCCACTTGTTGAAGAAATAGTTATGGCGGATTGAGAAGCTTGAGCAAAAGTAATTTCTGTAGCACTAGATGTCTTTGAAAGATAATTTGTTGAAGAGGCCTTGGTTGCAATGACACTACATGTTCCAGCACTACCTGCTGTCAAAGTTGAACCAGAAATTGAACATGAAGAAGCAGTTCCAGTTGTTGCAGAATATGTAACATTTCCATCACCTGATCCACCAGTTGTTGCAAGTGTTAATGCAGTTCCATAAGTTCCACTGGTTGTCGAAATTGTCAGGGTTGATTGATTTCCTTGTGAAACGGTTAAGGTCAAAGTGGTTGATGAAGAATTGTAATTATCAGTATCTGTAGGAACAAACGATGCAGTAATTGTTGACGTTCCAACTCCATTTAAAGTTGCTGTTGGTGTTAAAGAACTTGAAAAACTTGCCACAGAAGTATCACTAGAAGAATAAGTGAATGAACCAACAACACTTGGTGTTGGAGCAGTTAATGATTTTGTTGATTCAGAATAGAGTGCTGATGTGTTACTAAAACCTGAAAATGTAGGAGTTGCTTTATTAATAGTTAAAGTGCCAGGGTTGTAGGTAATCTCGTAATTGTCAATATTTCCTGTGGAAAATACTGCATTTGATGGAGTGATTGTGTAGCTTCCAGCAGCCGTTGGTGCTGTGGTGGAATTTGTTCCTGAATACGTGTAGGTAAGACTTGAAATTGCATCAGAACCAACAAGAGTTGAACTTGAAAAACCATTTGTAGGGGTGGAGCCACCATAAGTTTTTGATTTATCAGCAGCAGTAATTGAGATGGATTTCTTACTGATTGTCAAAGTCAAAGTGGTTGTGGTGGAGTTGTAGTTTGTCGTGTCAGTTGGTGCAAAACTTGCCGTAATTGTGGAAGTTCCTGCTTTGACAATTGTCACGGTGGCTGTAGAAATTGTGGCAACTGCAAGATCACTTGAAGTGTAAGTAAATGATCCTGCCACACTAGCTGTAGGTGCAGTCAACGAGAAGTTTGAATCTCCATAATTTTTGGAAATATTATTAAATCCAGAAAGAGTTGGAGTAACTTTATTGATGGTATATGTTCCAGGATTATATGTAATTTCGTAATTGTTTATATTTCCAGTTGAAAATACCGCACTTGATGGAGTTATTGTGTAACTTCCAGCATCAGTTGGAGCAGTAGTTGAATTAGTACCAGAGTATGTATAAGTCACAGAACTAATTGCATCTGAACCAACAAGTGTTGAATTTGTAATTGAATTAGTTGGAGTTGTTGCTCCATAATTTTTTGATTTATCTTCTGCACTTATAGAAATTGCTTTTTTATTGATAGTTAGTGTCAAGGTTGTAGTAGCGGTGTTGTAGTTAGTTGCGTCAGTTGGAGTAAACGAAGCTGTAATTGTGGAAGTTCCTGCTTTGACAATTGTCACGGTGGCCGTAGAAATGGTGGCAACTGCAAGATCACTTGATGTGTAAGTAAATGATCCTGCCACACTTGCAGTTGGTGCTGTTAATAAGAAACTTGTATCCCCATAATATTTATTTGAAATATTATTAAATCCTGATAAAGATACTGAAGCTTTTGCAAATGTAATTGTGGTTTGAATTGAAGAAACGATTTCATATGTACCTGTTCCTGCCATATGAGCAGTAACTAAGCAATCTCCTGCACTAGTTGCACTTAAAACGCCACTTGTAATAGAGCAACCTGATGCAGTATTTCCAGATCCTGCAACAGAATAAGAGATTTCCCCACCTGTTGTTCCACCAGAAGTAGTCAAAGTAATAGTTGAGCCATAGGTGCCACTTGTGGAAGTGATAGATAAAGCGGCTTGATTTGCTTTAGCAAAAGTTATCGTTGTCTCACTTGAACTAACTGCTAAATAGTTAGTATTTCCTGCCATTGTTGCTGTTATATAACAAGTTCCAGAACTTCCTGCAGTCAAACTTGAACCAGACAAACTACAAGAAGTAGCTGTACCTGTTCTAACTGAATAAGTGACACTTCCTCCAGTTGTACCTCCACTTGTTGAAAGACTTAAGGCAGTTAAAGCTGTTCCACTTGTAGTTGAAACAGTTAAAGCAGACTGATTACCTTGCGAAACAGTTAGAGTCAAAGTTGTTGAGGTTGAGTTATAAAGTGAAGTATTTGATGGAGTAAATGTTGCAGTAATTGTTGCTGACCCAACACCATTCAAAGTTGCAGTCGGTGTTGAATCAGTAGCAAAACTTGCAACAGAAGTATCACTTGAAGAATAAGTAAAAGAACCTGCAACGCTTGCAGTTGGAGCGGTTATTGCTTTTGTTGCCTCAGAATAAAGAGCAGATGTATTACTAAATCCCGATAAGGTTGGTGTAGTTTTATTTACTGCATCGTACATACCAGTTCCACCAGTTGATGTACCACTTGATGTTGTTACAACAACATCTTTTGTTCCCGTTGATAATGAATTTGCATCAATTGTTCCGGTGATTGAAGTTCCAGAAACTACACTTACATTTGACAAAGAAACTCCACCAATAGTTACTGTTGCACCGCTAATAAAATTTGTACCCGTAATTGTTACTGAAGTATTTGAATTAATTGCACCAGTTGATGGTGAAATACTTAAAACTGTTGGAGAAGCTGCATAGGAAATAACGACAATTCCTGAACCACCATCTCCTCCGTAATATTCTGTTGACGAAATTGAACCTGAACCTGTACCTCCGTTACCTGTATTTGTTGATCCATTAGTTCCGTATGAAGCAACTCCTCCGCGTCCTCCCGCACCTCCAGTTCCGTAAGTTGTTGAACTTCCTGTAATTGAATTACTGGTTCCATTCCCTCCTGACCCAACTGCGCTCGATGTCGCGTTTCCGCCAGCACCAGAACTTCCACCGCCACCACCTGCTCTTCCACCTGTGGCTGAGCCAGTGCTACTTCCTCCATTTCCTCCACCTGATGCAGAAATGGCGGTAGCAGCAGCACCTCCAACACCCACGCCCCCTGGGACCGATCTTGAACCATATCCACCAGCTCCCCCTAAGGCACTTAATATTCCAATAGAACTTGTTGAGCCAGATGACCCATTTACGTCTCCACGACCAGCAGAAGTATGGTTTCCTCCTGCGCCACCACTTCCGACAGAAATTGTTATCTTTCCAGATATTGAGTAACTTGATTCAGACTTAACTTGGCCTCCACCGCCACCACCTGCGCCACCATAGTCATAAGAGCTTCCACCTCCGCCTCCACCTCCGACGATTAGCAAATCTGCTTTTGAAACACCACTGGGAACAGTCCAATCACAAGTTCCAGTAGAAGTAAATGAGTAAACAGTCCTAGTCACCCCATCTATAGTTGGTGCAGGAGAAGGGGAACTAGGGGAACAATCTGCATAATATATTTGGGAAGTTGCTGTCGAATAGGCAGTTGCTGAACTCGTTGCATTTGTAACTGTTACTGCTGCTCGTAAATATTTTTCTCTATATGTGGTACCTGAAATTGCATATGTGGAATTTGTTGCACCACTTATGTCAGTCCAATTTGTAGTTCCATCATCTGAATATTGCCATTGATAAGTTGTTGTTAATGAATCTCCCGTTGTTGTACCAGCTGCAGCTGTTAGAGTATTGCCAATTTTTTGGGTTCCTGAAATTGTTGCACTGGCAATAGTTGGAGCATCTAAACTCCAACCCGGATAAATTGTTGCAGTTGCAGAAGGCGTGTATTCAGCAAGCGCAGCTCCAATTAAATTGGAAGTTAAATAATTTGTTCCGTCATACCAACCTTGGTATGTGTAGCCAGTTCTTGTGGTTGCTGCAGGTAATTGAAGTTTTCCTGAAGTAGTTCTTGAAGTCGGTGAAGGCGTGGAACCACTATTTGCATCGAAAGTTATTGTTTTATAAGAGAACGCACCAATTTCTGCAGCTGTGTAACTTCCCGCATAAATTCTGAAAGATCTTAAAATTCCTTGGTATTGGGCATCAGCTGACCAATTACTTTTTCCGATGAAATTATCTGTCCATGTCAAACCTGAAGAAACTCGATAAGCAAATGATGTTGAGTAATAATTAGCACCACTTGTAGCTGCCTGTTTAGCAATAACACAAGTTGTTCCGTCAAGTGTAATTGTGTATCTTAATGTGGAATTTTCTGAAATTCCATTGGCAAAGGTGCAACGATTTCCAACTGAACCGTTAATTATTTCAACTATTAAATTACTAGTGGTTCCTTCACGTCCGACCCACAAATTATCGTTAGATGGTCCACCTTCAGAAAAATCAATAATGCGCTCAAAAGAATCTTGTGTGTTTCCAAAAGATGCTTCAAAATCTATTGTGATACCTGAAGTATTGAATTGAGTTGTACTTATATTTCCTACATCAATATATGCACCAGCAGAATTTGTGCCCCCTGGAAAACTCCATGCATAAAGGGAACTATCGTAACTAAGAGAATTTATTGAAGTGCCGTTTATGGAATTTCCTGATAAATCAGTAACAGATGTTCCAGACGAACTATAAGAATTAAGATCTGATGCATTGTAAGAAATAACGGCTTGAGGATAATCAACTAAGGAAGTGTTTGAAGAATAGGCAGTAGCAGAGCCACCACTGTTTGTCACTGTTACACCAACTCTTAAATATTTATTTAAATAAGTTGTTCCAGAAATTGCATAGGTTGAATTTGTGGCACTACCTATGTTTGACCAAGAGGAATTATCACTTGAATATTGCCATTGATAAGTAGTTGTTATGGAAGATCCTGAAGTTAATCCCGCTGATGCAGTTAATGTGTTTCCGATTCTGGCTGATCCAGAAATGGAAGCACTCGCAATTGTTGGAGTAGCATAAGTTACTACAGCCGTAGCGTTGGATGTTGCACTTGCAGTTCCACCAGCATTTGTAACTGTTACTACTACTTTAATATATTTAGATTCTTCACTAGATGTTAATGTGTACGTTGATGAAGTCGCACCACTTATATTTGAATAACTTCCACCAGAAGTAGGAGAAGATTGCCATTGATAAGTTGTGGTGATAGAAGTTCCAGTGACAGTATTTGCAGTGGCGGTGAGTGTTTGTCCAACAACAGTAGATCCTGAAATTGTTGCACTAGCAATTGTTGGAGCAGCTAAAACTGTAAATGCATTTGTACTTGTGGCATTTGCATATCCATTGTTAACAACTAAGTCGAATGTTCCAACAGTTAGATTCGGTAAAACTGCAGTCATGGAAGTTGATGAAGACACACTTACACTTGTTAATGAAATTCCATTAATGGTTGCTGTGGTTTGACCACTTACGAAATTTGTTCCAGCAATTGTTACAGACGCACCTGCTGTAACTGAGCCAGTTGCTGGAGTAATACTTGAAATAGTTGGACTTGCTGCAACTGCAGTTACGACAACAATTCCTGATCCGCCAGCTCCACTCGTTGCGCCAGAAACAGAGCTTGAACCTCCACCTCCTCCAGTGTTTGCAGTTCCAGCAGATCCGGCATTTCCTCCAGCCCCACCACCGGCGCCACCTCCGCCAGCTCCTCCTGCTCCACCATTTGTGGAGGAAATCCAACCACCTCCACCTCCACCACCTGCATAATTTGTCGCAGTTCCAGTTATAGAGATGGAAGGACCAGCAGAACCTGCTGTTCCAGCTGAGCCAATTGATCTAGTACCAGCGCCTCCAGCACCTGATCCACCTGCTAATCCGGAACCAGAAACAGATGCTCCACCTGCACTTGTGGAGTTGTATCCAATACCTGCATTTCCACCACTAACAGTTGTGGCATTAAAACTTGATTGATTACCGTTTGTTCCATTGCCACCTGAGGTTCCAGCGGCTCCACCAGTTCCAACAACGATGGTTACTTTTCCAGAAACTGCCACAGAGGTTTGGTAATAAACTCCACCACCTGATCCACCACCTCCACTGTTATGACCAGCTCCACCACCTCCACCAACTACTAAAACATCTGAATAAGAAACTCCTGCCGGAATACTCCAATCACAGGTACCTGTAGTTGTAAATGAATAAATATTTCTTGTGACACCACTAACACTTGCAGAAGAAGTGGTAGGTGAACAATCTGGATAATAAATTTGAGAGGTTGCAGAAGAATTAGCAGTTGCAGATCCACCACTATTTGTAACACTTATATTTACTCTTAAATATTTTTCTCTATAGGTGGTCCCAGAAATTGCGTAAGTTGAACTTGTTGCACCAGTAATATTTGTCCAAGAAGTTGAACCATCATTTGAATATTGCCATTGATAAGTTGTCGTAGAAATTGATCCAGTGGTTGTAGCTGACGCTGTTAATGTGCTACCAATTTTTGTTGTACCAGAAATACTTGCAGCAGAAATAGTTGGAGCAATCAAATATCTAATTATTAATACTCCGTCACCACCTCGACCACCCGGTTGATTACTGAGACCATTTAAATTTGATGAACCACCATTAGCGAAACCACCGCCACCACCACCGCCACCGGTGTTTACAGTGCCAGCAGTGGCTGCAGTGATGTTGTTACCTCCTGCACCGCCACCACCGTTACCACCGCTACCTGTTAAGCCATTATCTGAAGAAGCACCACCTCCTCCTCCAGCAATGTAGTAAGAACCAGAAACTAATTGACCAATTGTTGAGCCACTAATTGGATTAACAATTCCAGTTCCTCCGCTTCCAGGTAATCCAAATGAAGGACCCGTACCGTATCCAGATCTTGTTGCATTTCCACCAACTGCGCCAGCACCTCCACCACCACCACCGCACCAATCTAGTTGGCAGTAATCTGGCCACACTTCTTGAATACCTAATCCACCGTTGTTTCCGTAATGAGTAATTGAAGTTCCATCTGCATTTGAACCTGCGTTAAGTGTTGTGCCGCTTAAACTTCTTTGCGTTTGCGATGCTTGATTGGTGTTTCCACCTAGATTTACTTCAACATTGCTTCCACCTCCAGATCCTCCGGCAAGTCCAACACCGCCACCTCCACCTCCACCTGAAGCGGTTAATCCATTAGATGTATTTGAACTTAATTTCAAAGTGGTGTTCGAACCACTACTTCCAGTTCCACTTGCACCACCGGGTGCTCCGTTACCACCTGCTCCAACAGAAATAGTTAGTTCAGAATTTGATACAACAAAATTTTGAGCCCATAGAACCCCGCCAGCACCGCCACCGCCACCGTGTCTACTTCCTCCGCCGCCACCACCTGCAACTAATAATGCATCTATTTTTGTAACACTTGCACTTGGTGTCCAAGTACAACTTGTAGTAGATGTAAAAGTTTGAATAATATAATTTCCTGAAGTTGTTTGAGTTGGAACACAAGCTGCTGCTATTTGAAATAAACTTACAATTCCTTCACCGCAATAAATATCTGAATTAATATCACATGCGTTATCAGCAAATTCTCTAACAGATTCTTTTGCAATAATTAAATTTTTAACATCAAGAGGAGTGGCAGTTAGATTTTTGCTAAATATTCTTGCCGCTATTGCTGAAACGTGTGCTGCTGCAATTGATGTTCCTTGTTGTGATGCATAACCAAATGTTGAAACATTTGTTAAACCAGAATTTGAAGTTGAAAGAATTGGTCCGTTATTTGAATCTCCACCAGGAGCTGAAACATCGATTCCTAATCCATAGTTTGAATAACTTGTACGTTTACCATCTTTATTACTTGCACCAACTGAAATAACATTTTCACAATTTGCTGGTGCATAATTTTTAACATCATCATTGTTATTTCCTGCAGCTGCAACTAAAACAGATCCTCTGGAAACTGCATCATTTATTGCTGTTTGTAATGACACCGGACAAAGTGCATTAACACTAAATGACATGTTGATGACTTTGGCCGGTGTTTTATTGGTTACTACTCCCGTTACTTCACCACCACTGGCCCAGGTAATTGAAGTAGCAATATCGGATAGAAGGCCTCCACGCCAAGACAAGGCCCTGATTGGTTGAATCTTTGATCCCGGTGCAATACCGGCAATTCCCTCACGATTGTTATTTTGGGCAGCGATGATTCCAGCGATATGGGTTCCATGCCATGAGGAATTTCTCTCAGGGGTGACTCCTCGCCAATCCCCTGGATCTTGAGGGTTGTCATCCCAGCCAAGGGCTCCAAAGGTGTTTGAGTCCACATAGTCACCATCAAATGAAACTTCTAAACCGTTTTGCTCGCGGATAGCTTTTAAAGAATCAGGATTTGAAACAAAGTCATAACCTGGAATTATTTGGGAATCTAAATCAGGATGACTTGTGATACCTGTATCAATTACTGCAACATTTACTCCAGTTCCTGCAGTTTCATCAAATGCAATGGACATCTTTTCATTATTTTCCCCAATACCAATTCCATATTTATCCCACAGATTCCATTGATCGGTTTGGTAATTTGGATCATTTACTAATTCACTAGATGTGTAAACAAATTGATCAGGTTCAGCCCAAATAACATCTTCATCTTTTGTTAACTCTTCTGCAATTATTTTTGCTTCATCTAAAGTAGTTGCTTGATCAAATTCCACAAGGTGAACATCTTCAGTTATTTTAGTTTCAATTGTTAAATCAACTTCTGATATTAATTCTTGTCCAGGAACTTCAGTTTGTCCTTCGACAACATTTGCTTCTGGTTTAAATTCAACAATTAATCCCGCGACTTCTCCTTCATTACCACTTAAAGGAATTGCTGTAATAGTTTCACTTTGAATACTTGTTCCATATTCATTAGCCGCATAAACAATAAATGAATAAGTTTGTTGATTTTGTAATCCAGAGATAACCGTTGAAAGTTGATCAGCATTTAATTTGATTACTTGATTTGTTTCAACTACTAAAACATAAAAGTTAGTTAAGTTTTCAGTTGTATTTTCTTGAGTGTTATTTCCTTTGTTCCAAGAAAGTTCAATTGCATTGTTTTGTGATTTTGCGATTAAGTTTGTTATAGGAAGAGGACAAATTATTTGCAAATTATTTTCAGTTGTAATTGTTTTAGCAAGTTCAGTTGCTGGTATTTCTGGAGCGACATAATCACCAGTCAAAAATGTTTCAGGTTCTGGAGCTGGGGAAGTTGTAATCTCTGGGCTTGGTAGGGGAGTTGGAGATTCAGATGGAGTTATTGAAGACTCAGGTGTTGGGCTTGGTTCAAGACTTGGGCTTACTTCAGGTGTTGGGGTTGGGCTGGCACTTGGAACAACTGGGCTTGGGATCAGAGTTTGATCGCACATGGGTGGAATACCATTTTGAGAACCATTCTCAACTACTGCATTTGCAGGAAATGAGAGGGGAGTAAAGACTAAAGCGCCTGTGAGGAGAAAAGATAGGAACGCCCGTTTTTGACTATATATATAGAAAGAACAGCGAGCTTTTTTGGCTCGATAAGCGTGCATTTATGAGTATTCCTTGCGGTGGGCTGTAATCGTGGTGGGATTATAACTCTAAGTCTAGACGACGGGTCTGTTTTATTACATTTAGCCCGCTTAACATTATTGGGCTTTTTGAAAAAAGACCTGTGGTGCAAATAAGACCTTCAAGAGATCATCCGGGAGGTTACTGAAATCTGGTTTTTGTAAGTATTGAAGGCACTGGATGAGAACTG
>Ga0172376_10005689_pt1 | contig 13810 bp, 6 predicted proteins | sample Lak35m_FD_121114 | JGI IMG/M metagenome (GOLD analysis project Ga0172376, IMG submission 121114) | Freshwater microbial communities from Kabuno Bay, South-Kivu, Congo - kab_092012_35m | ecosystem: Environmental > Aquatic > Freshwater > Lake | place: Democratic Republic of the Congo: South-Kivu...
AATCCAGTTCGAATCCAAAGACGCCCCCAGCAACGCCTTCCGCGAGCAGCTCGCGGCGTTTGGGAAAAGTTGAGATGAAGGTTTTTGAAAAGCGCATCAACGAAGGTTTCTGGATTCGCGGCCATTCGCGTTCCTCTCTTTCAACGCGAATGAGCGCGAATAACCGCGAATTTGCACGAATCAGGACTGGTGATCTTGCGACGGTTCCCGCGGCCACCTTTCACTTTTCACCTTCTACCTTTTACTCGCCCGCAGGGCGATTCGCGCCGTGAACACCGACGACTTCAGCCGCACCGACCTCATCGACTCGCTCGGGCCCTTTCTTTCGGGACCGGGACTCCTCGTCTGTGCCCTCCTCTGGCTCGCCACGGTGAAGCTGCGCGGCCGTTTCCCGAAAGGGGCGATCGTGTTCTCCCTCCTCGGCTTCGTCCTCGCGGCTGCGGCCTGCTGGCTCGCCTTCCAGTTCCTCGGCGCCTTCTTCGCACTTGCGACCTCGTGGTCGCTCGTCGCCATCGCCCTCCTCGGTGCGGCTGCGGCCGAGGCCATCGTCTGGATCTACGGCTTCGAAAAATCGCTCGTCACTCCGCGCAAAGGACGCTTCCTCCTCGGACTGCGGCTTGCCTCGCTCGTCGTCCTTCTCCTCATCCTCGTGCAGCCGGTGCGCTCCTTCATCGAGGAACGCGAGATCTCGCGCGAGGTCGCCGTGATCATCGACGACTCCGATTCGATGCGGCTCTCCGACCAGCGGCTTTCGCCCGCGCAAAAGCTCGACCGCGCCACCCTCCTCGCCGTGCCGGGTCTGGAGAAACGCCCCGCCCTCGCCGCGATCGGACGCGAGGCCGTGGCCCTCGACGCCGCCCTCGCCGAAGAGCTCGGCGCCCTCCGCTCCGCCCCCAACGTCACCGCTGGACTCGAGGGACGCGCCGCACGGCTGCCCGGGGTTTTCAAAACGCTCGAAACGAACCGCGCCGCCCTGACCAAAACCGTCACCGAAACCGTCGCCACGAACCTCCCGGGCGAAGTGAAGGGCAAGCTCGACGATTTCTTGAAACGCACCCGCGACGGTCTGGCCCGCATCCTTCCCCTTGCCGCGAAAGCTGCCGAATCGGGTGATGGTGACGGACTCGTGAAGCAGCTCGAGGTGGCCCGAACCGAACTCGCCCCGCTCGTCCAGACGATCGCGGCGACGGCCGCGCAATCCGACGAGGCGTTCTACAACAGCCTCGATGGTCCGACGAAGAAGTTTGTCGACGAAGCCGCCATGACTCCGCGCAGTGAACTCGCCAAGCGCGTCCTCTCCGCTCCCGTGACCGTCGCAGAGGAAAAGAATCTCGAGGGAGCCAAGACCGATGAGAGCGAGGCGGCCGATCCGACCTTGTTGGGACGCCTCAAGGAACGCTACAATCTCCGTTACTACCACTTCGCCCGCAACGTCACCCAGGTCACCGATCCGCTTGCGGAGGAAGAGGCCGTCGCGATCGGCGCGAAGCCCGAAAACGCCCAGACTGATCTCACCGGAGCGCTCGAGCACGTCCTCGACAACACTTCCCCCGAGTCGCTCGCCGGGGTTCTTTTGTTGGGCGACGGCCGCCACAATGGTGCCGCGCTGCCCGAGGACAGCCTTCGCCAGCTCGCCGTGCGAAACACCCCGCTGTCCGCCGTCCCCCTCGGGGCGGACCTCGGGCCCGTTGACATCTCACTGCTCTCGCTCAACGCGCCCGAGTCGATCTACCTCGACGACCGCGTCGTCGTCAATGCCACCGCGAAGCTCGACGGTTTCCTCGGCGAGAATGTGCAGGCAGAACTCGTCTCGGGCGAGGAGGTGATCGACACCGTCACCATCGATGTCACCGACGTCAGCTTCCGCACCGAGCTCCGCTTCGTTCACCAGCCCGAGGCCAAGGGCATCCAGAATTACCAGGTGCGCCTGAAACCCGATGAGCGCGAAATCTTCAACGAAAACAACTCGTGGGATTTCAAGGTCGCGGTGACCGATGATCGCACGAACGTGCTGCTCGTCGACGGCTTCCCGCGCTGGGAATTCCGCTACCTGCGCAACCTTTTTTACGGCCGCGACAAGTCAGTGCATCTCCAGTACGTCCTCCTCAATCCCGACACGATCCATCGCGGGCCGCAGCCTCCCACCGTCTACGCGAGCGCCTCGCGCCCCTTCGGACAAGCCGAGGCGACTCACCTCCCGCAGATTCACTCCGAATGGCAGCGCTTCGACGTCATCATTCTCGGCGACATCCCGCCAAACGCCCTTACCGCCCGCGACCTCGCCGCGATCGAGGAAGCGGTGACGAAGCGTGGCGCCCTCCTCGTCTGCGTCGCCGGTCCGCGCTTCATGCCGCACGGTCACGACAGCCGCGTCCTTCAGGATCTCCTGCCCGTTTCCTACACTCCCGGCACGGCGACCCGCTACGACACACCCGAAGAGGCCTACCGCATCGAGCTCACCGCGACGGGTCGCGAGCACGCGGTGACCTCGCAATCGACGAGTCGTGCCCTCAACGAGGAACTCTGGGCGAATTTCCCGCCGATGCGCTGGCGACACTCCGGCGCGAAGTTGAAGGACACCGCCGAGGTCCTTGCCTACGCCCAACCCGTCGGAAGAGCGTCGACCGCGGCTGGCTTCTCACCCGACGGATCACCCGGGTCGGTTGAGGCCGCAATCCAGCAGCTCGCGAACCGAAAAAGCGTCGAGGCCGACAACGCCGTGATCTCCACGATCCGCGCCGGGCTCGGGAAGGTGCTGATGCTGCACTTCGACCAGACCTGGCGTTTCCGCTACGGTGTCGGCGACACCTACCATCACCGCTTCTGGGGTCAGGTCACCCGTTGGGGCGCCGGACCAAACCTCCGCTCGGGCAATGATTTCGTCCGCATGGGCACCGACCGACTCAGCTACACGCCAAATGACGCCATCGAAGTGACCGCCAAGGTTCTTGACTCCGATCGCCGCCCCGTCACCGATGCCGGCGTCGAGGTCGAAGTGTGGAAAAACGGCGAGCGTCTCCGCAGCCAACGACTCACCTATCGCACCGATTCCTCCGGCCTCTACGAGACGAGCCTCAGCAGCCTCGGCGAAGAGGGCGAATACGAACTCAAGCTCGTCGGCGATGAAGTGGACGAGGCCACCGCCGCCACGCCCGATGGACCGAGGGAGATCTCGACCGAGCTCCTCGTCGTGACGACCCGGAACCCCGTCGAACTTGCCGAGCTGACCGCCGACCGCGACTTTTTGAACCGCGCCACCCGTATGACCGGCGGCAGACTGGCCGAGCTCGACGACCTCACCAGCCTCGTCAACAGCTTCGGTGCCCCGAAGGAAATTCTCAAGGAACGACGCAACATCACGTTGTGGGATAAATGGCCCCTGCTGATCGCCTTTTTCGGCCTTCTCACCACCGAGTGGGTGACGAGGCGGAGGAGCGGACTGGTGTGATTCAGAAACATTCAAGAACCCGACGCCCCCTCCACAGCGCCCGTCGCAGCCGAAACCTTTCACTTTTTACCTTCCCACCTTTTACGGGCCTCCGGCCCACCACCGGCCTCCGGCCCAACTCGCCATGACCTCCCTCGAAGCCGCCCTTGGACAATTGCCGCAGCCCATCCTCGACAAACTGCAATCGATGATCCGCCGGGTAAGGAGGCTCCTCTTTATCCGCGGGCTCTTTGCGACCCTGGCAGTGGCACTCGCCTGCCTCCTCGCAATCATGGCAGTGGACGCGACCGTCACGCTCTTCTCGACGGCTTCCCGCTGGGCCCTCAGCATCGCCGGACTTGCGGCGACGATGGTGGCAGCCTGGTGGTTCCTCGTTCGTCCCCTCTCGCGGCGCTTTACCCTCACGAAAATGGCGCGCATCCTCGAGATCCGCCACCCCGAGCTCCAAGAGCGAATCTCCACCGCGGTCGAGCTCCTCGCGAGCGAGGATCCCGATTCGATCCGCGGCTCGCAGGAACTCATCAGCGCGGTTGTCGACTCGGCCGTCGACGATGTCGCCACGGTCGATCCAAAGACGGAGTTCAAGCCGGCACGCTCGAAGAAATTCATTGTCGCTACGGCGGTCTGCAGCACCATTATCGCCCTGCTCCTCGCGATCTGGCCGCATCAATCGTGGACTTTGCTGACACGCGCCCTCGCCCCCTTCCTCGACATCGGCAACGCCTACGCCGACACGCTCGTGGTCGATCCTGGTGATGTGCGCGTCGCCACGGGCGAGCCGGTGACGATCCAGGTCTCGGTGAAACACAAGCGTCTCAAGCGCGCCGAGATCCGCCGCCGGATGCCCGACGGCACCGAGTCGGTCGAGCGCATGGCTCTCATCGCCGAGGAACCGGATGGGACGAAACGCTTCTCACTGACCTTTCCCGCGATCGAGAGTGGCTTCGACTATCGCGTCCGCGCCGGGGCCGCTTTGAGCCGATATTTCGATGTCACCGCGGTGGAGCCTCCGACCGTTACCAATCTCGAGGTCCGCTACGACTATCCCGAATACACCGGCCTGCCCGACGCTGGCGGCACGACCGAGACCGGCGAGATCCGCGCCGTCGCCCACACCCGCGTCATCGTCACCGCCACCCTCAACAAACCGGCATGGAGCGCCAAGCTTGTCTTCAATGAATCGCCGTCCGCGGTCGAGCCGGTCATCGAGGAAAATCTGGCGACCTGGGAATTCGAACTGAAAAACGGCATGCGCGGGAGCTGGCATCTCGACCTCGCCGACGAGGAGGGATTCACGAATCAGCCGTCCACCTACCCGATCGAGGTGCTTCCTGACAAAACCCCAACCGTGCAGATCGTGTCGCCGACCCAGCGCGACATCTCCCTGAAACCGACCGAGAAACTGCCGATCGACCTCAGCGTGATCGAAGACTTCGGCTTTGGCGACGTCGTCCTCATGGCGACGCCGGACGGGGCGGTCGAGCCGACCCAGCTGGTGCAGCCTTCGCCGGCGGCGACAGACCGGCCCGGCACCTACTCGGCGAGCGCCCTTCTCGATCTCCCGGCGCTGAAGCTGACCCCCGATCAGCGACGCCTCGCCGTTCAGGTCAGGATACGCGACAACCGACCCGAGGACTATGACGGCCCCGGTGTTGGCTTGAGCGAGGTGATCTTTGTGACGATCGATCAAAACGCAAAGTCGCTTGCCGACCAGGCGATCGAGGCGCAGAAAAAGGAGGTCGACCAGCAGATCCGCGAGGCGAAGCAGGAACTCGAGAAGGCGCGCGACGATCTCCGCCGCGCCGAGCAGGAACTGATCCGCGACAAGGAGATCAGCAGCGAGACCAAGGAAAAGCTCGACGAATTCACCGAACACAATGAGGCCGCCCGGGAGAAACTCGAGCAGGTCGCGGCGACCCTCGACACTCCGCTCTTTCAGGAGCAGTCGCAGCAGGCGGCGAAACTCGCCGCCGAGCCACTCGCCGAGGCCCAGGAAAAGGCCGACATGATCCCGATGACCGACGCCCAGCACGAGCGCGTCGCCGAGGCGAAGGAAGCGCGCGCCAAGGTCGAAGAGGCGATCAAGGGACTCGACGATCTCGCCAGCTCGATGCGCGAGGCCAACGAGGACTACGAAGCGATCTCCAAACTGAACGAACTCGCCAACAAGCAGCAGGAGCTCGCGATGAAGGCCGAGGATTGGCAGAAGCGCGCCCAAGAAGAGCGCGCCAAGGCCGATCAGGCAGTCCAGCAAGCGCCCAACGAGCAGGCGAAGGAGCAGGCCATGCAGCAATTCGACCAGCAGCAGCAGCGCGAGGCACAGCAGTTCCAGTCCGAGCAGAACCGCGTCGAACAGCAACTGGGCGATATGTTGAAGGAAAACGCCGCCGCTCTCGCCGAAGTCCTCGAACAGCAGCGCGCCGTGAGCGACGACCTCGCCAAACAGGCCGAAGCCCTGTCAAAACAACAAGAATCCCTTCGCAACGCGAGCCGCGAGGCCACCGACAAGAACGAGAATCAAGAGAAATTCCTCCGCGACGCCCTCGTCGAGCAGCTCGCGCAATTGCAGTCCGAACTCGCCCAACAAGCCAAGGCCGCCGCCGAAGAGGCGAAGGGAGCGACCACTCCCGGAAAGGCCGAAGCGCCGCAGGCCCCCGAAGCGAATCAAGTGCAGGCCCAGGCCAAGCCCGATGCAGCGGAGCAGGCTCCCGCCGAAGGTCAGCCGGCGAACGCGGAAGCTCAGGCGAAAGCCGCCGAAGCCCTTGCCCAAGCCGCCGAGGAAGCGAGCGAGGCCGCGGAGAATCTCGCCAAAATGGAACTCGCTCCCGCGAGTGAAGCCGCGAGCGAAGCTAGCGAGACTCTCGCCCAAGCCGAGGCGGCGCAGACGCGCGCTTCCGGATCGGACGTGGCCGACCAGTCCAACCGGTCAGAAGGGCCCGCCAGCGCAGAGCCTGCCGCCCCCGAAGCCGCCGCCCTCGCCGAGCGCCAAGAAGCCCTCGCCGAGCAGATCGACGCCGTGAAAGAGGGCCGGCTCCAGGAGGCCCTTGCCCAGATGGAATCCATGCTGCAGGCCGATGCCGCCGCCCTCGAGGCCGAGGCCACGGGGATGAGGGATTCCCTGCAGAATCTCTCGCAAAACCAAGCCAAGGATCGCGCCCGTGACGCGTCGCAATCCCTCAACCGCGGCGGACTGGAGGCGGCCCAGTCGGCCCGGCAACTCGATCGCGCTCAGGAACAGCAAGCACTCGCGCGGGAGCAAGGGCAAGCGGCCGAGGGCCAGCTCGCCCCATCGGCGCGTGCCTCCATGCAACAAGGCCAGCGCAATCAGCAGCAATCCGCCGAGGCCCTCTCCCAAGCCGCGCTGGCCTTCGCCAAATCCTCCGACGCGATCGGCCAGGCCTTGGATGGCCTCGAACCCTCTGACATGGACGAACGTCTCACCAACAGCGAGGACCTCGCCGAGAGCTTCGACGACGTCGCCAAATCCTCCCAGTCGCAGAATGCGCAGGAAGCCTCACAGCAATCGCAGGAGGCCGCCAAGTCGCTCTCACAATTGGCTCAGGCCGCGATGCAGAAACTCGGCGGCCAGCCGGGTCGGCCGCAGCCCGACTCAAACGGCCCGCCCCAGCAACAGCCCGAACAGGATCTCACCGGTGAGCCCGATTCGCTCGATCTGAATGAGACCGGGAAAAAGACCGCCGACATGAACGGCGGCGGCGTTCCCCCGGAGCTCTCACAACTCGGCATCAGCGCGGAGGATTGGGCCCGCTTCAAGGGCGCTCTCGCCGGAGGCAACGCCACCGCCATCGAGACCGACCTCCCCGTCGAATACCGCGAGCTCGTCGGCCGCTATTTCCAGGTCATCGCGAAGGAAGCGGGCAAAGGAAAATGAGTAACGCGTGGCATGGATTTCCAGCCCGTGCCTCTCTCCTCGACGTTTCGAAACCGTTCAAGCCCCAATTGCTCTTCCACCACGACACACGACGCATGGGCCGGATGCCCATGCCACCTCTCAAGGCATGAAAACGCTTCTCTCCGCCGCCCTCCTCCTTGCGACCGTTCCCGCCCTCTCGCAGGAAACGACCTCGCAATCCGTCTTTCAAAAACACCAGCCTGCGATCGAAGCGGCGGTGGAAAAGGCTCTCCGTTACCTCGCCACAAATCAGTCCGAAGACGGCACCTACACCGACTCCTACGGTCGCTCTGTCGGCATCGTTTCGCTCGTGGGAATGTCCTTTCTCTCCGCGGGCTACATGCCCGAGTTCGGTGACTATGCCAAAAACATCGACCGCTGCCTCGAATACGTCCTCTCAAGCCAGCGCAGCAATGGTCTCCTCGACAAAGGCGACTCGGGCCATGGTCTGATGTATGCCCACAACATCGCCACGCTCTTCCTTTCCGAAGTCAGCGGCACGGTCGATCCGGAAATGCAGGAGCGAATCGACCCCGTCCTCGCCAAGGCGACAAAACTTCTCCTCGAAGCGCAGGCCGTGCCGAAAAACGAAAGCCACGAGGGCGGTTGGCGCTACAAACCGGATTCCCGCGATTCCGACCTTTCCTGCAGCGGCTGGGCGCTGATGGCCCTGCGCTCCGCCAAACTGAACGGAGCCCAGGTGCCCGACGCCGCCATCGAAAAGGCAGTCGCCTACGTCCTGAAAAACCACGATCGAGAAGAAGGCCGCTTCGGCTACACCGATCCGTGGGGACATTCGGAGACGCTCACCGGATGCGGACTCCTCTGCCTCGCCCTCTGCGGGCGTCACAACGAGGAATCGCTCACCCGTTCAGGCGACTACATCTACAAGGTGCGCCAACAGATCATCAACAACGCCCACGAATACTACGCGAACTACTACAATGCCCAAGGCATGTTCCAGCTCGGCGGCAAACATTGGGCCCAATACGCCGACTGGATGTATCAGGAATACCTGCCAAAACAGCAGTCGAACGGCTCCTGGTCGAACGGCCGCAACGGCGGCACCTACGGCACTTCGATGATGGTGCTCTCCTTCACCGTGCCCTACCGACAGTTGCCGATTTATCAGCGCGACGAGACGGTGGACGAGGTGCCCTGAGCGGTGAGATCGCCACCACCCACCGTTCGACTTCCCGCCCCGTCCGGGTATAGAGTCCCTGCATCATGGATTTTCGCTGGCTCGGGACTGTTTCCTACGCCGAGGGGCTCGCGTTGCAAAACGAGCTCGTCGGGCAGCGGCATCGCGGCGAAATCGGAGATACCGTCCTCCTCCTCGAGCACGAGCCCGTGTATACGATCGGCCGCACCCGCGACCAAACCAGCCTCCGTGATCCAGTCGGGCTGCCGCATCCGGTCTTCGAGATCAACCGCGGCGGACAGGCGACCTACCACGGACCGGGCCAGCTTGTCGGCTACCTCATCCTCGATCTGAACGTCCACGGGCGCGATTTGCACGACTACCTGAGGCGCATCGAGTCGTTCTTGATTGCTTTCGCGGGCCGTTTTGGTATGAAAGCGGTTCGCCGAGAGGGCCTCACGGGCGTTTGGGTCGAGGACCGGAAGCTCGCCTCCATCGGAGTGGGGGTGAGAAAGTGGATTTCCATGCACGGTTTCGGACTGAACGTGTCGAGCGACCTTTCTGGCTACGAAGCCATCACCCCCTGCGGTATTGCCGACGTCACCATGACATCCCTCTCCCTAGAAAGCGGACGCGAAATCACGGTCGAGGAGGCCGCCCGAGCCATCATACCCGGCATCCGCGGAGCCTTCGCGCCTGATGCGCCCTTGTGATCCGCCGTCGCTGACTTCCATGTATCTCGTCGTGGTCAATTTGGAGAATCCAAGGGAAATGGCGGTGGCCCAGGCGGTCGTCGGACGTCCCCTGCGACTCGGACGCAAGCCCGAAAGCCTCGACGACGAGCCCGTCGACCTCCTCCGGGTCATCTGGGACGACCGCCACGTCAGCCGCAACCATTGCGAGGCGATCCGCGACGAGAACGACCAGCTCACCATCCGCCGCCTCCCCGCTCTGACCGGACGGCAAACGCCCAATCCGCTTCATTCCAACAGCGCGCCGAAAGACCGTCACGCCCTCGTCGAGCCTGTCGAACTGCGCCTCGGAGAATCCTTCGTCTTCGGGACCGGCGGCACCACCGCCGTTTACTGGCTGAAATCGCTTGGCGACCTCGCCGCGGCACTTGAGCGATATCATCACGAACGCGACCTCGAGAAGGAAGCCTATGAAGACGCCCCCGCCAACACGACCCGGCAGGATTACGACGAGGTCGAACAACTCGACGAATACAGCCTGCGCCTCCAGTTGAAACTGCTTCAGCGCGAGTTGCCCCAACAGGTGCTCAGCGGCTGGACCGACGAAGAGGATCTCTTCACCCGCGCCGCCGTTTTCCTCGAGAACGCCCTGCCGGGGCAAAGGGGCGTCACCGCCGTCTTCATCGCCGTGGAAAAGACCGAAGACGGGGCCGATTTTGAGATTCTCAATCCCGATCCCTTTGCTCGCGCCGACTTCCGCCCGAGCCGCACCCTCATCAACCGCATCCATCTCGCCAAACCGAATCCCGCCGACATCCGCATTTGGGCTTCAAAGGACAACAACCGCGTCTTTTCCGCCGAAAGTCTTGGAGAAAAAATCGATTGGGTCATGATCATCCCCGTCGCCCGGCTTGATGAATCGGCCATGATCTATCGCGACGCGCAGCGGCGCCCCGTCTTCCTCTACGTCGAGACCCGACAGGCCTCGGACACCGCCGCTGCGGCCTTTGTCCCCTTCATCCGCCTTATCGGATCGCTCGTCGCCAGCCTTCTCTCGGCCCGCGCCGATCAGAAGATGCAGGATCAGATGGCGGCCTACTTTTCCCCTGGCCTGCGAAAAATCCTCCGCGTGCGCGATCAGTCCGAGCTCGAACCTGCGATGGTCGATTGCACGGTAATGTTCGCCGACCGACGTGGCCACTCGCGCCACCTTGAGCTCGCGAAGAGCGACGAGGAGATCCTCGAGCGCCTCGACGAAAACCAGAAGGTCGTCGGCCTCATCACCGAGGAGGTCTTCCGCAGCCGCGGCGTCGTCACCGACTTCGCCGGAGACGGAGCCCTCGGGCTGTGGGGCTGGCCGGACTTCGGCGATGAGAACAAGAATCACGCCCTCCTCGCCGTCGAGGCGGCCGAGGCCATCATCCGTCGTCTTTCCTCACGGGTGCAGTTCGAGGAGGAGCAGAACCGCCACATGGCCGCCGTGCGCATCGGGATCAGCACCGGCCGCATCGCCGTGGGCAAGACCGGACCAACCCAGCAGTGGCACATCAGCGTCTTCGGCAGCGTCGCGAATCTCGGGGCCAGGCTCGAGCGCATCGCCAAGGAATTCCGTGTGCCCGTCCTCGTCTCCGACGAGACCTACCGTCGGATCAAGGACACGGGGGGGCGCCGCTTCCGGCAGCTCTGCCTGATCCGTCCGGCCGGTTTCGCGGAGAGTTATCCGATCCACGAACTCGTTCTCCCGCGAGAGATGGGCGGATCGGGAGTCACCGACGAGGACGCGCGCTGCTACGAACGGGCCCTCAACCAGTTCAATCACGAGGAATGGGACGACGCCATCGCCCTGCTCGACTCCCTCCCCGAGGACGACCCGGCCGCCTCTTGGCTGAAGGGACGCGCCCTCTGGTTCAAGAAGAATCCGCCGCCGCCCGGATGGGCCGGAGAAATCCAGAGCCTGACAAAGTGACTGAAGAAGATTCCATCAAGATCAAGGACTACGTCATCCACCAGCCGCCGCTGGGGGAGGGCGCCTACGGCCAGGTCTTCCGCGCCACCTATCGCGGCATCTCGGAGCGGGCCTTGAAAATCTTCCGCCCCGGCGCGGTCGATCTCGCGACGATGGCACGCGAGCTGGAAAAGCTCTCCCAGGTCACCGAACACCAGGGCATCGTCACCCTCCACGATTTCGACCTGCTCAATGATCCGCCCTATTACGCGATGGGCTTGCACGCCTATCCGAACCACGGCGGCACTTGGGAGACACGCACCCTCGAACGCCTCTGCGGCCACGTCGACCACCGGGAAGGCTGGCGTCTCATCCGCGACATCGCCGACGCCGTCTCTTACCTGCACCGGAACCAGATCATCCACTGCGATCTGAAGCCCTCGAACATCCTCCTGAGTGACGAGACACCGCTGCACATCAAGATTTGTGACTTCGGTCAGAGCCGCGGCCTCGCCGCCGAAGGCTCGCACCCCGTCGGCACACCGCTCTACGCCAGCCCCGAGCAGCTCCGCAATCCCCGCGATTCGGCCGATGGCAAGGGCTTCCGCTGGGATGTCTACAGCTTCGGAGTCGTCGCCTTCAAACTCCTCACCGGCGAACTGCCGCGCCTGCGCGGCTACGCGGCAGCCGAGCGCGGCTACTTCGACCCCGAGGCCACGATCTACGAGGCGGGCACCGAGACCCCGCCGGGCGATCACGGCAAAGCGATCGACGGCAACCAGATCGCCACCCTTGTCGAAGCCGTCGAAGAGATCGAATGGCCTTCCGGTTTCTACATCCCCAGCGATCGCAAGCTCCTCATCGAGCAGTGCCTCAGCCTCAATCCACGAGAGCGTCCGGCGGACATGCGCGAAGTCTACAGCCGGATTTCGCAGCTCGACCAGCAGGCCGTGGTGAAGCGGGCGAGACGCCTCAACACCATTTTCGCGATTTTGCTGGTCGTCGCACTCTGGGCCTCCGGCTTCGCCTTCATTCAGGCGCGCAAAGCGTCCCGCGCCACCGACGCCGCGATGCTTGCCTCCGTCGCCTACGAAAAAAGCGCCGGGGCCGCCGTCGAGCTGATGCTCCTGTTCGTGAGTGAACTGAACAAGGGGGACATCTCCGGTGCCGGTGCCGACCGCCTCTACTCCATCGTCGCGGAAAACTCGAAGACCTTCCTCGAGAACCGCTCGAAGGATCTCCCCACGTCGACCCGGATTCTCCGCTTCTCCGCCCAGACCGCCGCCCTGCGGGGACGTCAGGCGCTCGAGCGTGGAGATATCGCCTCCGCCCTGAAGGACTTCACCAGCGCCTACGAAATTCGATCTGAGCTCGCCGAGGATCCGGATGCGCCCGAGGATCTGCCGCTCCTCGTCTCGCGCGATCTCATGGAAATCGGTCAGATCCACGAACTCCTCGCCAACTACGCCGATGCCGCCGCAGCCTACTCCGAGGCACTCGAGTGGCGCAGCCAGGTCAGCGACGTGAGCGGCATTTTCTCCCTGACCCAGTTGAAGGAACTCACCGCCAACTACAAGGCCCTCGGACGGGTCCACTCCCTCGCGAAGGAGCCAAAACAAGCCATTGCGACACTCAACGAGATTCTTTCCATCCTCAATGCCCGCATCGAGGACGGCCTGCCCTCCGACGTCCCCGGCTACGCCATCGAGGCCGTGCGAGTGATGCTCCAGCTGGGCGAATACGAATCCTCGGCGGGCGAGATGTCCTCGGCTTCCTCGACCTACGAGGAGCTCACCGTCCTCGCCAAGTCCCTCGCCAACTCGCCGCCAAGCATCGCCGAGGAAGCCGGCCTTGCCCACCTTGCCGCCCTTCGCGCCCTGGGCAAGATCCAGATCGCGCAACAACAGCCCGAGGCCGCCCTCGTCATTTTCCGGGAGGAGATCAAGCTGCGCGAGCAGGCCGTGAAGCTTCGTCCCTACGATGCCGACGCCAAAGTCGCGCTGGCTGAAGCCTACGCCGGAGCAGCCGATTGCCTCGACCCTTCCCTTGAGACGTCGCGGACCCTCGCCCTGTTTTATCTCGAACAGGCCGTCGTCCTCATCGAGCAGCTCCCGGCAGACCTGAGGCGTCGGTCCGACATCTCCGAAAAGAGCGCCCGTTTTCTCGCGTCCATCGCCGCCCTCGAAGCCCCGGCGAACTGACGGATGCGGCGCAGTCGCGGCCCTTGGATGGGCGGTAAATCCTCCTACCTTTCGTCATGTTCCGCCAGCACGGCCTCACGCTCGTTCTCCTGCTCTCCCCCGCCCTCCTTTCCGCGGCGGAGGCGAGACTGGATTTCAACCGCGACGTCCGTCCCATCCTTTCCGACAAATGTTTCCAGTGCCACGGCCCGGATGAGAAAACACTCGAAGGCGACGTCCGACTCGACGATCGCGCTTCCGCCGTCGCGAACAAGGCCATCGTCCCCGGCTCACCCGATTCGAGCGAGGTCCTCGCCCGCATTCTCAGCGAAGATCCCGACGAAGTCATGCCGCCGCCGAAGACGAAGAAGACCGTTTCTCCCGCCGAGGCCGACATTCTCCGCCGCTGGATCGCCGAAGGTGCCGAATACCAGGGACACTGGGCCTTCGAGCCGATCGTCGCGACCGAGCCACCCGACGGCAGACACCCC
>Ga0172376_10005692_pt1 | contig 13807 bp, 13 predicted proteins | sample Lak35m_FD_121114 | JGI IMG/M metagenome (GOLD analysis project Ga0172376, IMG submission 121114) | Freshwater microbial communities from Kabuno Bay, South-Kivu, Congo - kab_092012_35m | ecosystem: Environmental > Aquatic > Freshwater > Lake | place: Democratic Republic of the Congo: South-Kivu...
CGATGGGAGGCCCTCATCGGTGGCGTGCTGTTGATCTTCACCGCCATCACCAATCCCGAGGGAATCGCCGGTGGCATTCGATTGCAGGTGGGGCAAAAGCGTCGCGAGAAGGAATTGGCGAAGCTCGCCGCGGCGACCTGACGCCTTCACGAACTCCAGAACGTTTCTTCATCGATCGCTGAGAGTCGGTCACCTTTCGTCGTTCGATCCTTGAGTAGGGTTGTCGCGACGGCACACCGTGTCGAACAAGGAGCAATCATGAAGAAGTTCATCGGAATCGCCGCGTCTCTCGTGGCCGTGGTCGGACTCGCCGCCTGCGGTGGCGACGACGGAGGCGGCAATGGTGCCGCCGACAAGGTGGCGGCCTCGCTGATCGACTCGATCGAGAGCGACGGCGTGACCGTCGATGCCGATTGTGTCAAGGACGTCGTGGCGAAGATCTCGGCCGACGATCTTGCGCTCCTCGGCGACAACCTGGCCGCCCTCGAGGACTCTTCGGTGGACATCGATTCTCTGGGATTGTCCGACGATTTCTTCGCGGTGTTGACGGAGATCGAAACCTGCGTCTCGGAGTGATCACCCGGCGGTGACCGCGACGGAACCGGCGTTGACGGTGAAGGTCTTCCATGTCGTCACCGCCGAGCCTTCGACGAGGGCGTTGTCGACGATGCGGTAATCGGCCGTCCACGTGTCGGCCGAGATCGTGTGCAGGGTGTAGCCCCGATGGGCCACCTCGGCGTCGATGATGTTCGGTAATGCGATCAGCAGCGACTCGGTGGAGGCATCGATGTTGCCGCTCGACGAGATCGAGGTGGTGACGAACTCGACGCCCCGTGACGTCGCGGGATCGGCAGTGGTCGTGAGTTGTCCGACGCCAGCCAGATGGATGTCTCCCGTGAGCACGATCAGGTTGTCGGCCGACGCGGTCGACTCCAGCAACCGATCTCGACTCGGCGCGTATCCGTCCCATTGGTCGTAGTTGAGCACCGCGGCGCCGAGGCGAATGTCGGTCATCACCGTTTGGTTGGCCACGACGTTCCAGATCGCCGAACTCTCGATGTTCTCGGCGACCCACGACTCCTGCTCGGAACCGAGCATCGAACGTTCCGGATCGCCGGCCTCTTCGCACGCCGGTGTCACCTGTAGCACCGCATCACCACAGGCTTGATCATCGCGATACTGCCGACCGTCGACGACGAGCATGTTCACCAGTCCGCCCCAGGCGAGGCGGCGATGAATGCGCAGGTTCTCGTCGACCGGTGGATCCAATCGCACCGGCATGTGTTCCCACCACGCTTGGTACGCCGCGGCTCGCCGTGCGGCGAAGCCGGCGGTGTCGGCCGCGTCCTGGGGAGTCAGCGAGGCGTAGTTGTTTTCGACCTCGTGATCGTCCCACGTGACCACCCACGGGCAGGCCGCATGTGCATTCTGCAACAGGGGGTCGCTTCGATACAGGGCATAGCGGTTGCGATACGCCACCAAGTCGGTGATCTCGTCACTGTCGTGCAACCGCACGGTTCCGTCACCGAGGGTGCCGACACCACCCTCGTAGATGTAGTCGCCGAGGAACACCACGAGGTCGGGGGATTGCTTCACCATGTCGTCGTAGGCGGTGTAGTAGCCGGCCGTGTAGTTCTGACACGATGCGGTGGCGATGCGCACGGGCTCGGTCGATGTCGCATCGGGTGCCAAGCGGGTCGTGCCCACCGGACTGGTGAATCGACCCACTCGGAATCGGTAGTAAACGACGACCCCGGGCGGCGGTGACACGTCGACGTGAACACTGTGTCCGTAACGAGCCGACGCGATGGTGTCGCCGGAACTCACGATGTCGGTGAACTCGACGTCGGTCGCCAGTTCCCAGCGAACCGACACCGCCTCCTCGACGACTCCGCCGCCGTTCGACGGATCGGGTGCGAGACGGGACCAGATGATCACCGACGTGGTGGACGGGTCGCCGGAGGCGACACCCAGAGTGAACGGGTCCACGTCGAAGGGAGCCGGCGCCAAGGTGGTGGACGTGGTCGACACTTCGGGAGACGTCGTCGGTGTCGGTGACGTGGTGTCACCCGACGCCCCGTCGTCGGACTTCGAACAGGCCGCCACGACCACCGATGCACCCAGAGCGAGGAAAAGACGGCGGGAGATCGGTGAGCTCATGCCCGAATCTTGTCAGATGCGCGGACCACCCGGTGACGGTCAAGGCGTGTGAGGGGTCGTGCGACCCATCGTTCCTCAAGTCCGATCGTTGCACCATCTCCTTCGGGGGCCGAGGACCGCTCACCCCACGTTCGGGAGGAAGTCGATGCGGGTGAAGTGGTGGTGGACGGTCGTGGGTTTGGTCGCGTGTGGTGGATCCACCGGTGCGATCACGGGTGAACCGATGGTCGAGGTCGTGCGAGGGGTCGCTCCTCCCGTCGTGGCGGCCACCACGACGACCGAACCCCGATCCGTACGCACCGATGACGTCGTATCGGCATTCGATCGATTGATGACGGTTCGTCTCGAGTGCGGCCGTCGCCCCGGGACGTGTCCCGTGGACGATTTGGCCGTTGTCGGCTCGAGCCTGCACACGGAGTTGGTCGATCTGATGTCCGTGCGCGCCGCGGCGGGTATCACCGCGTCGTCGCAAGGGTCACTGAGGTACCGAGTCGATGACGCGCGGGTCGATGGTGACGCCGCCACCGTCATCACGTGTCTGACCGACGACACCGTCATGGTCATGGACGGCGCCGTCTTCGACGATTCGATCCTGAGCGCAACGGTGCAATGGTCCATGTCGCTCACCGAGACGGGATGGAAATGGAGCGCATGGCGGTTCATGTCCGTGACGCGGGAGGGGGATCTGTGCGCGTTCGCCGGCTGATCTCGTTGGCGTTGTTGCTGGCACTTCTCGGACTGTTCGTCGGCGACGTGCACCGCCAGGCTTTGGCGTCGGACACGTCGGGAGGTTCGTCCGACGGCGTCATCTGGTCCGGAGTGCAAGCCGGCACTCCCCCGACCTCGGGTTCGTCGGGCGGATCGTCGTGCACCTGGCGGATGTTGGTGACCTTCGACTCCAGCATCGGTCGCACCACGAACATCTCCCGCGTCGTCGACGGGATCAGGTACGACCTCTACGAAAGGCGGTGTGGATCGACCTATTCGAGTATCTGGATCCCGCGACTCGCACCGAGTCAAGTGGCGCGCAGCGCGGCGTTGCTCGTCCGGGGACGCCTTCCCGCTCCGTCGGCCTCGTTCGCTCCGTCGCCATCGTCGATGGTGGTGAAGTCACCCGTCTGGTTCTGGATCGATCCGTCATGGTGGACCTCCGTGACGGCCACAGCGTGGATTCCCACCGTGTTCGGACCACTGTGGGCCCGCACGACCGCGACGCCGGTGAGGCTGACGTTCTTCACGCAGGACGACGGCACGTCCACCGGCGCAGAGCTGGGATTCGCCGACTGCATCGGACCCGGTTGGCAGTGGGACGTGACATTGGGGGACGAAGCGAACTCGCCGTGCATGTACACGTTCCGTCACGCGTCGACGTCGCGACCCTCGGGTTCGTTCGTGGGGGTGATCGGCGTCGAGTGGCGGATCAGTTGGACGTCCAGCACCGGTGCGGGTGGAACTCTGCCGTCTTACACGACCAGTTCGTTCGTGGTGAATCGGGTGGCCGAACTTCAAGCCCTGGTTGGTTGAGTGCGCGGAGCGCGTTGCGACCACAACACCCCGACGATCACCAATGCGGCGCCCAACAACTGCACCGGCTCCAGTGATTCGTTGAGGATCAAGACCACCCAGATCAAGGTGAGCACGGGCTCGGTCGTGGCCACCAAGGCCGCCGATGACGGCCCCAGTCGTCGCACGCCGAGGAAGAAAGCCATGCTGGCCAACACGGTGCTGACAGCGGCCAAACCGATGGCCGAACCGTATCCCCCGGCGCTGCTGGGCGCTTCGAAGGGCCACGAGAAGGCCGCGGCCACGACCGCGAAGGCCAAGGAACCGGTGAGACTCCACGCTGAAGCCACCAGTCCGTCTCCCCCGTCGGCGACCAGTCGTTCGCTGTAGATGACGTACGCGGCGTACGTGAGGGCGTTGCCGAGCGTGAAGAGCAAGCCGGCCACGGTCGCCCCACCGGCACCATCCAACACCTCGGGCACCGTCAGTGCGATACCGACCAAGGTAATGAACACGGCGATCCACAGGTGTCGTCCGGCTGGTCGGCCGAGCAACGTCGCCCCGACGGCCACCATCGCCGGATAGGTGTAGATGATGACGATGTACAGGGCGCCGGGCAACTGGTCGAGACCGGCGAAGGCCAGCCATGCGACCCCGCCGAACAGGACACCGGCGGTGAATCGGGGGAGCCACGCCACCGAGAACGGACCCGGCCCTCCGGACCGCGCGCGAACCAAGACCACGGCCCAAGCGAGAGGCACGGCCAGGAGGAAACGCCACACCAACACGTCCACGGCGTCCAGTTCCTCGAGAACGTTCTTGCCGAAGATCGTGAACATCGAATACGCGGTGGCGCTCAGCACCATCCACGCGATTCCGCTCTTCTTGGCTTGTTCCTCGAGACGCGACACGAGAACGAGACGCTAGAGGATCGAACCCCTCAGGACATCGACACGTCACCGGCGAACTCGGCCACGTGTCGCAGCAACAGGTCCTCGAGAGCGCTGGCGGTCATCGGACGGGCGTACAGGTGGCCCTGGTGCGTGGCGCATCCGAGGGCCAGCAACGCGTCGGCCTGTGATCCGGTCTCGACACCATCGGCGGACACGGCCAGTCCGAGATCGCGGGCCAACTGCACCATGGCGCGCACGACCGCCCGATCGTTCGGATGCGACGTGAGAGCGTCGACGTGCTGTCGATCGACACGAATCTCGTCGAGGGGCAGCGTGCGAATCATCGACAACGAGGCCCCACCACGACCCGCGTCCTCCAGACACACCCGGGCGCCCGAGCGCCGCATCTCGGTGAGAACTCCGGCGGCCCCCGCCACATCACCCAACACCGCCGCCTCGTAGATGTCGAGAGTCAACATGGTCGGATCGATGCCGGTGAAATACGACTGCACCTGTCCGTCGCGCCACGCGCGTGGTGTGCAGCGATGCGGCAGGTTGACGCGGAACCGGAAGCCCGCCGGAAGGCCGAGCGCGCTCAGTCGACGGATCACCGGTCGGGCCTGTTGCATCACGACACTGGTCAGACGCTCGAGTGTGCTGGCATCCTCGGCCATCGTCAGCATCTCAGCCGCATGGGCGATCGTCCCGTCGCGCTTCAACCAGCGAGCCAGGATCTCGGCACCGATGAGGCGTCCGGTGCTGGCGTCGAACTCGGGTTGGAAGAAGGGCACTACGTCACCGGCGTCGATGGATCGGCGCAAGGCCCGCTCCTCGAGCGAGCGACGTTGCATCTCGGCGCGAACCTCGGCGGTGAACATCTCGATGCGATCCCGTCCGCCGTCCTTGGCGCGGTGCAGTGCCGCGTTGGCGAAGCCGATCATCGAACTGGGGGTGTCGTCGGGCTCGGGACCGATCGCGATGCCGACGCTGGCCGAGACGCGCACCAATCGACCGACCAATTCCAATGGTTCACCGATCGAGCGCGTGAGTCGTTGGGCGACGGCCATGACCCGGCCGAGATCGGCGGCATCATCCATGACCACGACGAACTCGTCACCGCCGAGGCGACCGGCGGTGCAGCCGTCGGGGAGCACCGCGTTGATACGACGTCCCATCACGTGCAGTAATTGATCCCCGGCGCCGTGGCCGAGTGAGTCGTTGATGCTCTTGAAGCGATCAATGTCCATGAACATCACCGCGATGGGTCCAGCGGCCTCGTCCAGGATCAGTTCGAGGCGACTGGTCAGTCCACCGCGATTGAGGAGCCCGGTCATGGCGTCGTGGGTGGCCACGTGGGCCAGTTCGGCGTGCGCCACCGCGATGCGGGATCGGTCGTGCTCCAACTGGCCCACCCGGACCTCGGCCTCGCGGCGTCGACGGTCCACCACCACTAGGGCCGCGAGGGCGAGCAGACCTCCGAGGGCCAGGAAGACGACGAGCACGCAGGGTTGTCGGCCCATCAGGACCGGGTCTTGATGAGAAATTTCCCATCGGGCGCTCGTGCACGGGGACGGATCGGAGAAATTCGAGAAAGTCTCCGAAAAAGTGTCAGGTCGGCGGTTCGTGGTGCTCTCGAACGTCGACGGCACACGACGTGCCCCGACAACAAAGGATCATCATCATGAAGAAGTTCATTTCCACCAGCGTCATTGCCGCCCTGACCGCCCTGAGCCTGGCGGCCTGTGGCGGATCGCAGGAGTCCGTCAGCGAGAAGGTCGCCCCCGAGGCGACCGAGGTCGCCGACGTCATCTCGGTCACCCGCGTCATCGACGGCCCCCTGGGCTACTCGACCGCGGCGACCTCCGAGGCAACCGACTCCGTCGTCACCCAGTCCCCCGTGACCCCCGAACCCGAGGTTCCCTCGGCCCCCGAGACCGAATCCGTGGACGAGGAGAACACCGATCTGCCCGGCCCGCTCGACACTCCGATGTGGGTGCCCGAAGTCCTCGACGTGGACCTCACGCCCGTGTGGACGCCCTCACTGTCCGATTTGGCCCGTCTGGCCGGCATGAGCCCCGTGTCGATCTCCCAGGTGACGGTGGGCTGTTCGGGATCGAAGGCCCTGGTCAGCGTGGAAGTCGGCGGCGGAGCAGGCGTCGCTTCGGTGGTGGCGCAGCGCCTGACGCTCACCGGACTCGTCAACACGGTCGATCTGGTGGCGGGGACGACCCCGGGACTGTACGAGGGCGTCATCGCCGGGTGGTACGACAGCGTGGTCATCACCGTGGTCGACGGCCTCGGCCGGTCGATCACCCAGAACGCTACCTTCGATTTGGCGGGTTGCTGACCCGTGAAATCGGTACCTTTCATCCAACATCACCCACAAGGAGACATCAACATGAAGAAGAAGCTGATCATCGCCACCTGCGTCGCCTTGGCTGGCGCGGGACTCATCGCCTGCGGCGGTGACGACGAGAGCACGTCGACCGAAGCCCCGGCCGTGACCGAGGTGGAGACGTCGACCCCGGTTGGCACCGAAGCCCCGGCCACTCCGGCGACCGAGGCCCCGGCCACCCCGGCTGCGACCAAGGCGCCGGCGGCGACCGAAGCTCCGGCAGCTGCGGAAACTCCGCCCACCACCACGGCCGCTGCGCCCACCACCACGGCCGCTGCGCCCACCACCACAGCCGCTGCGCCCACCACCACGGCCGCTGCCGCCGCCCCGACCTTCGGCAACATCACCCTCGACTGCCTCAATCGGGGCCTGCGCGTGAATGCCGAGGTCAACAAGGGTGCATCGGACGTCAAGCGGGTCGTCGTGAAGCGTGCCAACGAATACAACGCCGAGTTGGAGACCCGTCTGTCGTTCCTCGGACCCGACACCGGGGCGGGCAATGTGTGGAACGGCGTCAACGTGGCGGGGACGGCCAAGCGAATCACGATCGTGGCCACCGACGGGTCGGGTCGTTCGACCAGCACTCAAAAGACGTTCAACCTGCCCTGCTGACGACGACGACGTCCGATCACCGGAGCCCCGGTCTCGTGTCTCTCCGACATGAGATCGGGGCTCTGCGTTTGGCGCACATGTGTGCCGGCGGCTCGGGACAAATGTTGAGTTGGTGTGACTAAAGAAACAACATCTGTGCGTTGTCGTCGGGCACTCGATCCCCTAACTTGACACGCACTGACGCAGGATCCCCCACCCCCCGGGGGATTCGGCGTCAGTCCACAGTTCGAGACACCCCTCAGGTCCTCACACCACATCAGGAGAAACCACCATGGCCAAGGCAGTCGGAATCGACCTCGGAACCACCAACTCGGTTGTCGCCGTCCTCGAAGCGGGAGACCCGGTGGTCATCCCCAACTCCGAAGGGGCCCGAACCACCCCCTCGGTGGTGGCCTTCAGCAAGGCCGGCGAAGTTCTGGTGGGTGAGGTGGCCAAGCGTCAGGCCATCACCAACCCCGACCGCACCTTCCGCTCGATCAAGCGCCACATGGGCGAGGGCTGGAAGAGCGACGACGTCGACGGCAAGAAGTACACCCCCCAGGAGATCAGTGCCCGCACCCTCATGAAGTTGAAGCGGGATGCCGAGGCCTATCTCGGCGACACCGTCACCCAGGCGGTCATCACCGTGCCCGCCTATTTCGACGACGCGCAGCGCACCGCCACCAAGGAGGCCGGTCAGATCGCCGGGCTCGAGGTGTTGCGCATCATCAACGAGCCCACCGCCGCCGCTCTGGCCTACGGACTCGACAAGGGCTCCGAGGACGAGACGGTGCTGGTGTTCGACCTCGGTGGTGGAACCTTCGACGTGTCGGTGCTCGAGATCGGCGACGGCGTGTTCGAGGTGAAGAGCACGCACGGCGACACCGTTCTCGGTGGTGACGACTGGGACCAGCGCATCATCGATTGGCTCGTCGCGCAGTTCAAGAGCGCGCACGGTGTCGATCTGGCGAACGACCGCATGGCCACCCAGCGTCTGAAGGAGGCCGCCGAGAAGGCCAAGATCGAACTGAGCCAGGTGCAACAGACGCAGATCAACCTGCCGTTCATCACCGCGACCCCCGAAGGCCCGTTGCATCTCGACGAGACCTTGACCCGCTCGAAGTTCCAGGAGATGACCGCCGACCTCATCGAGCGTTGTCGCATCCCCTTCGAGCAGGCCATCAAGGACGCCGGTCTCACCAAGGGTCAGATCAACCACGTCATCCTCGTCGGCGGGTCCACGCGTATGCCCGCCGTGCAGGATCTGGTGCAGTCGCTCACCGGCAAGGAGCCCAACAAGAGCGTCAATCCCGACGAAGTCGTGGCCATCGGCGCCGCCGTGCAGGCCGGCGTGCTGAAGGGCGACGTGAAGGACGTGCTGTTGCTCGACGTCACGCCGTTGTCGCTCGGTATCGAGACCAAGGGTGGCGTCATGACCAAGCTCATCGAGCGCAACACCACCATCCCCACCAAGCGCACCGAGGTGTTCACCACGGCCGAGGACATGCAGCCCTCGGTCGAGATCCACGTGTTGCAGGGCGAGCGCGAGATGGCCTCGTACAACAAGACCCTGGGCAAGTTCCAGCTGGTCGACCTGCCGCCGGCTCCGCGTGGCGTGCCGCAGATCGAGGTCACCTTCGACATCGACGCCAACGGCATCGTGCACGTGTCGGCCAAGGACCGCGCCACCAACAAGGAGCAGTCGATGACCATCAGCGGTCAGAGCACACTCTCCAAGGACGACATCAACCAGATGGTGAAGGACGCCGAGGCTCATGCCGAGGAAGACCGTCAGCGTCGTGAAGAGGCCGAGGTGCGAAACAACGCCGACTCGCTCGTGTACCAGACGGAGAAGGTGTTGCGCGAGCAGGGTGACAAGGTGACGGCCGAGGAGAAGGCCGCCGTCGAGGCGCCCTTGGCCACGCTGAAGAAGGCCCTCGAGGGCAACGACACCCCGAGCATCAAGGCCGCCACCGAGGCGCTGATGTCGGCGAGCCAGGCCTTCAGCCAGAAGCTGTACGAAGCGGCGGCCCGCGACGCGAACGCCGCGGGCACGTCGGCCTCGGGCCAGAGTGCGGCCTCCAACGACGACGAGATCGTCGACGCCGAAATCGTCGACGGCGACAACTGAGACTCGTCATGTCCGAGGAAACGACCGAACCTATCGGCGACCAAGGCGCGGGCGACGAAATCGTCGTCACCGCCCACGAGGAACCGACCGAGATCGATCTGCTCACGGCCGAGAGAAACCAATACCTCGAGTTGGCGCAGCGCGTTCAGGCCGATTTCGAGAACTATCGCAAGCGCGTGAGTGCCCAGACGGCCGACGATGTCGACCGGGCCACCGGTCGCATCGCCGAGGCGCTGTTGCCGGTCCTCGACGCCTGCGAGGCCGCCTTCGTGGCCCATCCCGCCGAGATCGAGCCGCTCTTCAACCTGTTGTTGGGAGAACTCAAGAAGCAGGGCCTCGAAGCCATGAATCTGCACGGACAGCCCTTCGACCCCGCTCTGGCCGAGGCCGTGTTGCAGGAACCCGCCGACGGCGACGGGACCACCGTGGTGGTCGACGTGTTGCGCAGCGGGTACACCTGGAAGGGTCGCGTTCTGCGAGCGGCGTTGGTGAAGGTCAAGGGCTGAGGACGACACCACCATGACCGCGCAGCGCGAATGGTACGAGAAGGACTATTACGCGGTGCTCGGTGTCGCCCAGGATTCCTCCCCCAAGGAGATCACCAAGGCCTACCGAAAGCTGGCGCGCGAGAACCATCCCGACGCCAAACCCGGAGACGCCGCCGCCGAGGAGCGCTTCAAGGAGATCTCCACCGCGTACGACGTGTTGAGCGACGAGTCCAAGCGCAAGGAATACGACGAAGTGCGTCGACTCGGTCCGATGGCCGGTGGCATGGGTGGCATGCGCTTCAACACGGGTGGCGGAGACGGATCCATCGACGATTTGTTGCGGATGTTCGGCGGTGGCCGGGCTCGTTCGGGAGGCGTCGGTCCGCGTCGGGGGAACGACCTCGAGGCCACATTGGGCCTGGAGTTCACCGAAGCGGCCCACGGGGTGACTACCGCGGTCCATCTGACGAGTGACGCGCGTTGCGAGACGTGCAACGGTAGCGGGGCGCGACCCGGTACGACGGCCAAGACGTGCGGGCAATGCGGTGGTCGGGGTCAAGTCGACGACAACCAGGGATTCTTCTCGTTCGCCTCGCCGTGCGGTCGTTGCGCCGGATCGGGGAGCATCATCGAGACTCCCTGCGGAATGTGTCGGGGCACAGGAATCGAGAAGAGAAACCGCGAGGTGAAGGTGCGGGTGCCGGCCGGAGTGGCCGACGCACAGCGCATCCGACTTCCCGGTAAGGGCACTCCCGGTCGCAACGGCGGGCCGGCCGGTGATCTGTTCATCATCTGCCGCGTCGCCCCGCACCGGATCTTCGGGCGTGACGGCGAGAACCTCACCGTGAAAGTGCCGATCACTTTCGCCGAGGCCGCGTTGGGCGCCGACATCCAGGTTCCGACGTTGTCGGGAGAGCGGGTGACCCTGCGGGTGAAGCCCGGCACGCAGAGCGGTACGCGCCATCGCGTGAAAGGTCGGGGCATCGAAACGGCCAAGCACCTCGGCGACCTGATCGTCACGGTCGACGTCGTCGTGCCCACCAGTCTCGACGACGAACAACGGTCGGCCATCGAAGCCTTGGCCGCGGCGACGTCGGAGTCACCGCGGGAGACTCTGTTCACGGGGGAGGGAAGATGAGCGACGCGAACGATCGCGCCATCTACGTGATCTCGATCGCGGCCCAGCTTGCAGGCATGCATCCGCAGACCCTGCGCATCTACGAGCGTCGTGGATTGCTGCAGCCCGCGCGCACCCAGGGCGGCAATCGTCGCTACAGCGACATCGACATCGCCCGTCTGAAGCGCATCGCCGAACTGACGGCCGAGGGCATGAACGTGGAAGGAATCCGACGCGTGATGGCGTTGGAGGCCGAGGTGCAACGACTGCGCGATGAGGTGGACCGCCTGCGTCTGCTGGCCGCGCACGCCATCAACGAACACGAACGACGCAGTCACGGCGAGATCGTCCCCCTTCGACAAGGAGTGGCGGTGTTCGGACAGGTTCCCAGCATTCTTCGTCGGGACAACAGGAACTGAGATGTCGACCACGCAGGACTACCAGCCGTACGTGGCGGGACCGTTCCGCTGGCGTCTGGCCCTGCGTCCCCTTGATCTCGCCGACTGGATCCAGATCGGTGACGACTACGACCACGAGATGGATGCGAAGGCCGACGTGTTGCGCGATCATCACGGCACGGTCGTGGCGGTCGTCGATGGCATCGAGGAAGAAGCCACCGAAGTGTTGCGCCACTTGGCCGATCACCTGTGTGCCACGTGGCCCGAGTGGTTCGCTCGTGAGGGCGAGCACATCGTGAATCGCCGTCGCGACGAACGTTGGCCGTTGATCCCCTCCTCGACCGGCGAGTGGGTTCTCCATCCTCTCGACATCGCGGGTCGTCTCGTGCAAGAGGACCTCGCGCTGTTGGTGAGTCGGGGCGGGCGCCTGGTTTTCGGAGGGGGAACGGTGTGTTTCCCGAATCGTTGGGATCTGGCTTCGAAATTGGGATTGACCATGGCCGAGGTGCACGCCCCGGTGGACCGCCTGAACGAACAGTTACAGGATCCGATCGACGCGTTCTTCGGGCGCCTCTCGGCCGACAAACCGTTCTGGCGACTGGGGTGGGGCGTGCTCGACACCGACGATCCGTATCAGCCGATGGACGGCACCGCCTCCACACCGCCTCCGTTGCCCGATGTCGGTGCCCCCGACACCGGTGATCGTTTGTTCCTGCGGGTCGAGCGCGAGACGTTGCGTCGATTCCCCGTCACGGACTGTGTTCTCTTCACGATCCGTACGTACATCCGTCCTCTTTCGCATCTCGTCGAACGACCCGAGGATGCCGGGCGATTGGCTGATGCCTTGAGCCAGATTCCCGACGATGTTCGGGATTACAAGCGGACCACCGAACTCACCGATGCGGCAGTGCATTGGTTGAGCGAAGTGGCCGGACAACAAGCACATTCCCCGGGAGGTCGTTGACATGGCACTCAACCCGAAGAATTGGACGATCAAGTCGCAAGAAGCGGTGGCGGCGGCCATCGACCAGGCCAAGGCGTTGTCGAATCCGGAACTCACGGGTGATCACGTGCTCGGTGCGCTCGTGCGTCAGGACGACACCATCGTCCCCGCGGTTCTGGCGAAGTTGGGTCTGGCGCCGCTCATGATCCGCAACCAGTGCGACGAGCGAGTGGCCAAACTCCCCAAGGCGCACGGTGGTGACGAACCCCGCATGAACCGCGAGCTCAACAACATCTTCGAGATGGCCGAGCGCTACCAGAAGGACTTCAAGGACGATTACCTCAGCGTCGAGCACCTGTTGTTGGCCATGAACCAGCGCCTCGGAGTCGGCAGCGAGGAGTTGTTGCAGGCGTTGCGCGAGGTACGTGGCAGCCACCGGGTGACCGATCAGAACCCCGAGGAGAAGTTCCAGGCCCTCGAGAAGTACGGGCAGGATCTCACCAAGCGCGCCCGTGACGGGAAGATCGATCCGGTCATCGGACGTGACGCCGAGATCCGGCGGGTGATCCAGGTGCTCAGCCGTCGAACGAAGAACAACCCGGTGTTGATCGGTGAACCCGGCGTGGGCAAGACGGCCATCGTCGAGGGTCTGGCGCGACGAATCGCCGACGGTGACGTTCCCGAGGGTCTGAAGAACAAGCGACTCATCTCGCTCGACATCGCCAGTTTGCTGGCGGGAGCCAAGTACCGCGGGGAGTTCGAGGAGCGATTGAAGGCCGTGTTGAAGGAGATCACCGACGCCGCCGGCGAGGTGATCACCTTCGTCGACGAACTCCACACCATCGTCGGTGCCGGTGGTGCCGAGGGGGCCATGGATGCCGGCAACATGATCAAGCCCATGTTGGCCCGCGGAGAACTGCGCATGATCGGTGCCACGACCCTGGATGAGTATCGCAAGTACGTCGAGAAGGATCCGGCTCTCGAGCGACGATTCCAGCAGGTGTACGTGGGTGAGCCCACCGTCGAGGACACCATCGCGATCCTGCGCGGCCTCAAGGAGCGATACGAGGTGCACCACGGAGTGCGTATCCAGGACTCCGCTCTGGTGAGTGCCGCCGTGCTCTCGGACCGGTACATCACGAGCCGCTTCCTCCCCGACAAGGCCATCGACCTCGTCGACGAGGCCGC
>Ga0172376_10005693_pt1 | contig 13805 bp, 15 predicted proteins | sample Lak35m_FD_121114 | JGI IMG/M metagenome (GOLD analysis project Ga0172376, IMG submission 121114) | Freshwater microbial communities from Kabuno Bay, South-Kivu, Congo - kab_092012_35m | ecosystem: Environmental > Aquatic > Freshwater > Lake | place: Democratic Republic of the Congo: South-Kivu...
CAAGCCCGCGCCGAGATCGAAGCCCGCGCCCACGCCCGCTACGCCATTGAACTCGCCGAGCACCAAGCCAAGCTGGCCGAGCGAGCCGCGAAGCAGGAACGCGGGGAAAAGCCCCGCGGCAAGCCACCCCAAGCTCCCACGCCGGAACCTGCGGCCAAAGACCAATACAACTTCACCGACGCGGAAAGCCGGATCATGAAAGCGGGCAATGGGAATCACTTTGAGCAGAGCTACAACGCGCAAGCCGCCGTGGAAGTGGAGAGCCGGTTGATCGTGGGCCAACGCGTCAGCCAGTCACCCAACGACAAACAAGAACTGGTGCCGACCTTGGCCAGCGTGCCGCCGGCGGCGGGCCCCATTGCCACCGCGCTGGTGGACAGCGGCTTCTTCAGCACCGCCGCCGTGGGGCAAATCGAACAAACCGCCGCGGGCCAACCCAGCGGCACCACCGTCTATGCCGCCGTGGAAAAGACCGGGCATCATCGGAGCGTGAGCGACTTGGAAAAGCAGCCCGAACCCGAGCCGCCACCGGCGGGCGCGAGCCTCCGCGAAGCGATGCGGCACCGGCTCAAGACCACCGCCGGCCGGACGCTCTACAAACTGCGGCAACAAACCGTGGAGCCGGTGTTTGGGATCATCAAAAGCGTGCTGGGCTTCCGGCAGTTCCGGCTGCGCGGACGCGACAAAGTCTCGCTGGAATGGACGCCGGTGTGCCTGGCCTGCAACCTGAAACGGCTGCACCGGCTGGGCGGCGGCCTGAAACTGGCTGGGGCGAACTGAACTGGCGGGGCAGCAAGGAGCCCGAAGAGGAAAAGCTGGGGAACCGCCCGCCTGAAAGAATCGGAGCCGTAGGCATGGGTGCGAACTATCCACCCACCCCTACCGCGCCAGCCGCCCGCCTCAGGAGCCGATCGGCGGCCCTGATCCAAAGCCCGACAGGCTGCTAGTCCGCTGGAAGCTGCCCCGCGCCGAGAATCACTCAAACTACAGCACACCCTGCCTCTACACGCCGCCCGGCGGAAAGCCGCAGGTCGTCGTGGTGAGCTGGCGGCTCGGGGCGACTGGCGTGGACGCGGCCACCGGGAAACAGCTCTGGCAGATGCCGCTCTTTGCGCCGAAGCAGGAGCGGGCGATTGGCTCGCCTTCCACCTCGGGCGAATACCTCATCGTCAACTGCGCGTTCACCGGCGGGCCGAAGCACGTCGTCGTGCTCAAGCCGGGCAAGGAGGCGGGCACGATGCAGGAGGCGTGGCGCATCGAGAAGACGGTGCCGCACATCCCCTCGCCGATCCTCGTGGGCGACCGCGCCTACCTCTGGAGCGACCAGGGCATCGTCACCTGCGCGAAGCTGGCGACGGGCGAGGTGGTCTGGTCCGAGCGGGTCGAGGGCGAGTTCCTTGGCTCGCCCGTCTGCACCGGCGACAAGCTGTTCGCCGTGGACAAGGGCGGGAAAGTTTTCGCGGTTGCGGTCGGGGACAAGTTCCAACTCCTCGGCGCGAACCCGCTGAACGAGTTGTGCCAGAGCACGGCGGCCATCGCGGGCGGGCGGATGTTCATTCGGACGTGGTCGCAGTTGCACTGCGTCGGGGCGGAGTAGGCGAACGGTCGGGTGCGCACCGCCCGGTCAGCGCCGCAACAAGCGTGCCTCCGCCGGATAGACCTCCTCCAAGCGCACGCCAAGTGCGCGAGCCAAGCACACTGACTCCGCGTCGGTGACGCAGCGGAACTGCTTCTCGATTTTGGTGATAGTGTTCTCACTGGCATCCCAGCCGAGCCGGGCTGCTGCCACGAAGGAGCCTCCCGAACCAGTAAAAGTTGAACCTCATTCAAACAGCGAGGCGACGGAGACGCGGAGGCACTTTGCGATGGCGACGATCTCGTAGTCGCGGATGAACCGCGAGTTGTTCTCCATGCGGGCGACTGCGGTGCGATCCAGATACACGCCCAGCCGAGCCAGTCGAGCCACCAAATCTTCCTGCGTGACCGGTGGCCTGGCCGCCAGCCGCACGGCCCGGATTCGGGGGCCGATAAGGTTGCGCGGTGAGGCTGATTTGGAGCGTGCCATGCTGTGCGAAAACCGCACGCTTGACAGTGCCCAAGGCCCGCCGCAGCCTGTGTGCGATTATTGCACGCCCAAGTGAACGTCTCCTTCGCCCTGCCATGCCCTGACCCCTGAGGGGCGGGACGGTGAGGTCGAGTGCCGTAGCTGGTTTGTGCATGACACAAACAAATCACACCGCACCACTCGATGAAGCCCACCCGCCACGCCACCACGTCGCTCGTCCTGCTCCTTACATTCCTGCACGCCTCGTTCTGCGAGGCCGCCGACTTCGGAGTGAGAAAACTGCTGGGCGGCAAGGCCGCCGCCGAAGTGGTGGCACCGAAGTTGAGCTACCGGATGGAGGGCGCTCCGACCGACAACGTCGAACTGATCTTCTTCTACGGCAAGGCCACAAAGACCCTGCTCACGGCGGCGAACGACAAAAACGGGGAGGTGGTTAAGAACTTGGGCGAGCAGCTCAAGGTGAAGGTCGCCAACCTGACGGCCCAGGAACAGGCGAAGGCCTTTGAAGAAGTGGCGGCCAGCTCGCTGACCGAGCAGCAGAAAGTCGCTGTCGGCCATGCTTGGCGCGATTTGCTGGCCAGCAATCTGTTGGCGGCCAACGCGGCAGCAGCGGCCCAAGCGCTCGTCGCCTCAGCCCCCGGGGTTCCCCCGGCGGTCCAAGCCAACAAGCTCAAGTATGGCCTCAAAGGCGCGGGCTACATCAAGGACACGCCCGGCCTGATCACCGACCTACAGGGGATTGTTACAGAAACCCCGAAGTTTCTGGCCGGCAACGGCGCGATCACGGCGGCTGTGGCGAAGCTCGGCTCTGCGGCGGGCATCCAGCAACCCACGGCCGAACAGAGCAAGAAGGGCGCGGAGGAAGTGGCCACCGCCGCGACCAAGAAAGTCGTGAGTCTCGGCACCATCGAGTAGCCGACCGACAATTTAAGGAGAACCTCATGCGCTTCACACCCTTCATCCCGCCGGCCGGATTGTTGCTACTGGCTGCGCTGGTGGCGCGGGGCGCGGTCGGCGAACTGGAATCCCTGCGAGCCGACCCGCAGGTGGAAGCGATCATTCGTGGCAGTCCGAGCCTGCAGGCGGGCGGCATCCGATTTGCCAAGCTCGGCGGCCGGCCGTGTCTGGTGGTGACGCACTCGGCGGTGGCCCGGGATGGGTCGTTCGGCGCGGCGCTGGAAGCCGAGAAGATCGCCGCGCTGGAGGGGCGAAAGGAGTTGGTGGCGTTCCTACAGGGCCGGAAAGTGATCGGCCGGGATTTTCTCGAAACCACCAATGTGTCGAAGGATGAGGTCGATCACTTCTCCCAGACCTTTCGCTCGCTCACCACCTCGGAAGTGGACGGCAGCCTGCGCGGCGTGCGGACGGCGGGTTCCTGGAAAGTCAAAGGTGAACCGCGCCACTTTGTGATTCAAATCCTGGACCTGCCGGGAAAGTTCACGGCGAGCGCGACTGCGGTGCCTGCCCCGCCGGAGCCGAAGGTCGGGACACCGGCCGATGTCGGCCGCTCAGTAGAAGCCCCCGTGGCCCAGCCGGGGATGCGGATTGTCACCGTCAGCGGGCGCTACGCGTTCCTGGGTAATGTTGACGCGGCGCGGGCCCGCGCCTTGGTGGATGCGTCGCAAAACGCCATCCGGGAAGTAATGGGTGAATGGGTAACGGCGCAGGAGTTGGCGCGGAATTCCACCAAGTTGGAGAGCCAGATTCTTTCCAAGACCGAGGGATTCATCAGCACTTACAAGATTATGTCGGAGGGGGTGAAGGGCACCGACCAATACGAAGTGGTGATCGAGGCGGCGGTGGTCCAAGGCAAGTTGAAGTCAGAAGCCGTGGCCATCGGATTGATACAGGCGCAACTGGGTCTGCCCAAGGTGAGCATCATCGCCATTGAAACCGACGGCGACCGGGCCTTTCGGGAAACCACCGCCCCGCTGCTGAATCTGCTCACGCGGGAATTCGTGGAGAGCGGCATCACTCCGACCGACATGCAGCAGGCCATGAACAAGTTCAAGGTCGAGGAGCCGGAACGGTGGGAACAGGCCGAGAAGTTGATGCGGAAGGTGCGGGACCCTTTGGAGAAGGAGTTCGACGTGCAGGCCTTCGGCCGACTGGGGCTGGCTGCCGACCTGATTGTGCTGGGCATGGCCCGGGCGACCCCGCTGGGCAAGGATTCCGACGGCGTGCTGGAGCGTTACGAATGCACGGTGACGCTGCGCATCCTGGACGCCAACACGGCGGACGTGCTGGGCACCGTGACCGACAGCCAGACCTCCCGGGCTGACAATCGGAACACGGCGCTCATCAATGTCTGCAAGAAACTGGTGCCGACCGTGCATGAACTGATCCCGCAGACGCTCCGCAAGTGGCAGGACATGGTGGGCAACGGGAGAAGAATCCCGGTGGTTCTCAAGGACATTCCCTCGCCCCAAGCGGGCCGGGAGATCCGCCGCGGCTTGGCGAAGATTCTGCGCGTGCAGCAGGCGGAGGTTCGGATTCAGCAGCAGAACCTGTTGGAAGCAGAAGTGGTCTTCAAGGGCACGCCCTCGGACTTCGTCGGCGCGCTGGAGGACTGGCTGGATGAGAACCTGAAAGGCTGGGACGGCGGGGCAGGAAGTTCCTTCCGCACCGAGCAGCGCGGCGGGAAGGTATTCGTCACCTTCACCAAAAAGAACGGCCTTTGAATTCCCATGCAACCGGCGAGACTCCTCCGCTTTTGCCTGGGCATTGCCGCGTCCTTGGTCTTCCCCGCCCTTGGTTTTGCGGAAGCACCCGTGCCGATTTACGTGGCCAACGTGGATGCCACCGCGCTGGCCACCAACCGACACCTGAGTCTAGCCGCGCTTACGAGCGGGCCTGACTCCACCCTCGCCCGTTTGCGCGGGCGGATTTCAGAGGGGCTGCGGGCCAGTGCGAAGCTGGTGCTCGTGGATCCGACCGCAGGTTCCCCGCCCGATGGCATGCTGCTGCTTCTGCCTACCATCGGACATGCTGACGTCATCCGTTGGCGCACGGATCTGGCAGAAGGGAATCAACTCACCGAACTCCGATTCCGGCTCAGCGCGGAAATTCAACTGGTAGATCCGGTCTCTGGTCAGATGGTCTATTCGGACACGGACTATTTCCTGAGCGAGGAGTGGGACGAGCTGGGGCGGAACCTTGGAACGCCAGCCCACGATCCCAAGCGCGTCGCCCGTTTTCGGGAGGATCCGCAGGTTCCCGGACGGCTCCTCAAGTTTGTCGCCGGCAAGGCCCAAGGCAGCTTGGCGCGGGCGGAGGTGTTTCAAGAACTGCTTGAAAGAAGCATGGCCAAACTCGGCGCGGACCTGCTCACGCGCTTCGCCCCCCGCCGCATCAGCGCGCAAGTGGCCCATGTGCTGCACGCCCAGCGCGGCGAGTTCGTTCTCAATCGTGGCCGGACGAGTGGGCTGTTCGACGGCATGAAGGTCGTGGCGGCGCCGGATCGCCGGGTCGCCAGCATCACGGAGTCGTTTGCCGAATACGCGATCGCCCGGATGGAGTCCGGCCCGCCCCCGGAGCGGTGGACAGGCTTCGGCGCCTATCAGATGGCCCTTGGCTCCGCCCAGTCCCAGTCGCTGGTGACCGTCACGCGCATTCTCTTCTCTCCTCCGCTGCTGGCCTCGGCGGCGGCGGTGTTTTTGGGAACGGAGACCGCGCCGGCTCCACTTTTCCAAAGAGTCTTCGCCAAGCAGGTGGCGGATCAGTTGGCGGACAGCGGCAAATTCCGCCTCGGCTTTCCCCTCTGCGCGCAAGGATCACTCTCCCATGCCCGTCAAAATCTCAACGATGACTTCACCCGTGGCTGGCATCGCGACATTGACCAGGCCTCGGCCTTGCCGGACTACGGCGTGACGGCGCTGGTGTCAAACCTCACCAAGACTAGGAAGCCCGTGACGGGTGGACACGAGGATCGTTACGAGGTGACCGCCAGCCTCTGCCTCTACAATTGGCGCAACGGGGACATCCTCAGTTCGGTGAAAGTGCAGGGCGAGCGGACGATCCGTGAAGCCGAACTGGCCGGGGTGAAGGGCCTGGTGAACGAATCCCGTGAAGCGGAGGTGTTCAACCTGATCCGGGGAACGCTGCGGTTGGGCAGTGAACGACTAGCCGCCCGCTGCCAGCCGGCATCGCAGGTGGTTGGGTTGGTCACCGAAGTGAACGGGGCAACCGTGCGGCTGGCCTTCCCGCCGGTGCAGTCGCTCCACGAGGGCCTGGTGCTTCAACTCGCGCAGCCGGAGGGAGCGATCCATCTGGTGCCGCAGTCCGCGACGAAGACCGATCTTCACCGCTACCGCCCCGGTGGCCTGCTGAGCTTGGTGGAGCTGCGGACAGATGGCTGGAACACAAAGCGGGTTGCCGCTACGGGCGTGAACGCCAGCGCTCCCCAGGTTGGTGACAAAGTTTTTCTGAGCGGCCTGCCCGAGCGGATCGGCATCAAACCCTTCCGCCAATTGATCCGCATTGAAACGCCCACCGTAGCCGCCGCAGCCGCGGATGTGATCGCCCCGGAGGACTTGCTCCAGCTCGCGTTTGCGGCAGCGGCGGATGAGCCGCGGCTGCGCCTGCTCTTCGACACGACATCCCGGGCGTCGCTGCGAAAGTTTGACCGCCAGCGGTTCACCTCGGAAAACGCATTCGTGTTGGAGTGCGGGCAGGAGGCGGAGGCGGAGCGAAGCGACTACGAGCAGTCACCGAGTCTGGTCGCGTATGTGAACCTCGAAAAGGCCCAGGCCACGCGGTTGCTGGACAAATCCGGCCGGCGATCACCGGAGGTGCAGATGGATTTCAAGGTGACGCTGGGGTTCACGGATCGGCAGGGCCAGGAGCGTTGCAAGCCGGCCACATTCACCTTGAACCGGACGCAACCGCTGGGTCTGGATGAACCCGATGGCCCTGCGGCGGCACGCGGCTATCTGGGCGAGATACTGGCCAAGCTCGTGGCGTTCTGCTGTGAGAAGCGGCTGCCGGACCTGCAATGAAACTCGCCCTCACATTCAGCTTGTTCGCGGGCGCATTGCTCACGTCGTGCGCAAACTTCTCATTTCCGCCGGAGCGCGCCGCCACGCCGCTTCCGCCCGTGGTCGCCGAGTCGGCCACCGTGCTCACGAGTGCCGGGCCATCGCCGCAGGTTGCCAGCCGAGCCGATCAGTTGGCGCCGGAGCAGCCGTTGGAACCAAAACCGTCGAAACCCAAGGCGGCCGAGGAGGGCTGGGAATTCCGGGCCGAAGCCGCAATCCGAGGGGAAGCCATCCAGCAGGTGGTTCGGGATCTGCACCGGCACGTTCAGAGCGAACTGGAGCCGCTGGCCCGGGGCGAAGCCGTCTGGTGCCGTGAGCACCTCCGGTTGACGCGGGAGCAGCTTTTCTTCACCCAGCTATCCTTGGCTCCCGTGGCGGTCGGCGAGCAGATCACTGCCGCCTGGCGGCCGGCTGTCAGCACGGTGCCCGCCGGATTCCACGCGGTGGTGAACCTGCCCAAGGGCCTGCCTGCCCGCCTGCTGTTCGAGCATCTGCGCGGGCTGGAAACCTACGTGGCCCCGGCCAGCCGCGCCGAGTTCCGCACGCGCTACCCACTCTCGGTTCCAAACACAAACACACCAGCCACACGCCCATGAAACTGCCTCGCACATTCACTCCAATCGCCACGGCCCTGATGATGGGTTGCGTGGTCACCGCCAACGCTCAAGCACCCTCCGTGGATGATTTTGTCAGACCGGTCACGGCACCGGCCGACAAAGCCGGCAAGAATCCGCGGGAAATCAGCGAGCCGGAGAAAGTGAAAACCTCGCAGCAGCAACTCACCACCAGCGGCGGGTCCACGTTGGTGGTCAAGGCCGCCACTTCCCAGGACGCGATCAACACTGCCGTCTCCCAACTCGGGCGGCTCAAACAGGACATCGCCCACATCGAAACGGGCAGCGGCCTGGGCGTGGTGGCACGAGGCTATTCGAGCTACGCTGCGCAGCCCAATCGCAACGCCTCGCTGATCTCCAAGCGACTGGCCTACGAAAAGGCCTACATGATGGCCAAGAAGAACCTGACGCAGCATCTGTATGGCTTGTCCAACGAGTCGAAGCAGAAACTGCTCGATGTGGTGAGCACCGTGGATACCGCGACGAACACCCTCGCCAACACGGGTGCCGTGCATTTTGAAACCATCGAGCAACGGACGGAAGGATTGCTCCGGGGGTATGTCATTTACGACCTGAACGACGACCCGGCGGCCAGCCTCGTCACCGTCTCCATTGTGACGACGCCAAAGACCCGCGGCGAAACCTTGCGGGCGAGCAATGGATTCATGCTCGCCAAGGACTTCGCCGCCGGCATCGAGCAGGTCATGGCCGAGGTGGTCGCCGGCGTGGTGCCGCCCTCCGGCGGGCGTGTGATCAGTGTTCCTTCCCCGGCTGGGGAACAGCTTTACTTCCTGGGATTCGGTTCCGAGATCAACCGCGTCAACCCGAACCCGGCCGTCGAGCGCCGGTTGCGGGAGCAATCCGCCGAAGTTGCCAAGCTCCGGGCGGCCGCCAATCTTTGCAGTTTGATTGTCGGGGAGAGCGCGCTCTGGAAAAGCGGTTACGCCACTGTCACGTCGGAGGAGAACCGCCAGTTCGAGGTCAACGATCCCGCCACCATCAAGAGCACCGGTGTCTTCGCCAAGCCATTGGAGGAAACTCGCTCCGGTTTTCTGAACGCGACGAGCTCGCGGGCCGAATACAAGTTTGCCCAGAGCGGCAAGCTGCCGCCGGGATTGAATGCGCTGCAATGGGAATCATCCGGGGGCGACTGGACCATCGCCGCCTACATCTACAACCCGGCGATGACCAAGGAAGCGCAGAAGACGGCGGAAGCGGTCGCGCAAGGGTTGAGCATCGCGGAGCGGGGACGGCTGTTGTCCGGCTCCCAGCCGGCGTCCCCGTCCGGCCCTTCTGGCAAGGCCGGCGATCGGAAGGATTTCGGCAACGGCAAACCGTTGGAGAAAGGCCCCAGTGGCGAAGTGCAAAAGAAACGTGATCTCTAGCCGCACCGTCCGCCAGTTGAGCATCCTCTTTTGGGTATGGGTGCTTTCCCTCTGTGCATCGGCGGCCCCAGCCGATGCCCGGGGGAAGGAGACGCCGCGTAGCTGCCTGCTCTCCGCACTGGCGGGCAGCAGCCCTGCCCTGCTCCAGGAGCTACAAAAGCAGCTTGTTGCCACGCCTGTGGAGGCCATCGCCACCGCCGATCTTGGCGAGTCCTGCGTCGTGGCGGTCGCCCGGCGCTTCCCGGAGCAGGTGGATGTGCGATTTCGGCAGGAACTGCTCCAGCAACGGGTGGTTTCCGAACTGTTCAAATGGCGGGCGCTCAAGTCCGCGCCGGTGGAGGCCAGTCTAAGCACCTTCCGGTTTCCCCAACTGCTGGGTGACTTCGCCCGGCGGCGGCTCGTGGAAACCGTGAAGGGCCGGCTGGCGGCGGAAGCGCCAGCGCCGGGGTTCCTCGATTCCGGCGAATGCATGGCGGTGGTGTTGAAGGTGCCCCGGAAGGCCGTCCAGCTTGAGTTTGTGCAGCTCGCGGCTGACGGGGAAACGCAGGCCGCCTACGTGTCGGCGCTGTTGCGGGCGGTGCGGGCGAGATTGCAGGCTGACGACTTCAAGCTGGCCGGCCAGTATCTGGCCGAAGTGGGCAGGCTCGGCTACCGGGCACGGGAATTCTTTGTCAGTCTCTATCACTGCCAGACGCTGGAGGGCAACCGGACGGAGGCGGAGAAGACGGCTAAGTTTCTGTTCGAACAACACGCCGGCGGCTTGAGCTTCGATGATTGTTTGGCGTTGGCGCAGTTTGCAACCCGGGCTGGCTTCGTCGCACAAGCTCAAAGCTGGAATCACTTGGCCGATGAGCGGGTCAAGCAAACCCTCTCCGGGCGAACCGACCTCCCTCAGCCGCCGAGTCCTTGAGCTGTCAGCGACAATGATTTCTCCCTGTCCCGGTCGTGCCGGGCGTCACTTGCGCTGGCTCGTGCTGATGAAGTTCTCCGCGTCGTCCGGGTTGCCGGTGCCCCGGTATTTCGCCACAGCGGGATAAGGAAACAGCGGCCGGGTGCGGATGACCTTCCCACTCGCGTCGCGCCTCTCGGCCATGAGCTTCTCCGGGACCTGGCCTGCCTCGACCCAGCGCAGGAGGGCTTGGTTCAGCCGCCGCGTTGCGCGATGTCGTGTCTTAGTGGGCAGTCCGCACATTGATGCTGGCAAGGGCTGCGCCAGGCGCTTGTCTCCCGCGCCGGACTGCGGATAGCCTCATGCCATGAAGCACACCAACCTGAAACAGTTCCTCGCCCTCCAGCAAGCCCTCGCCGCCGAGCGGCAGCGCGTTCAAGCGCGGCTGGCGGAGATCAACCGCGTGCTGGGTGATGGGATTGCGGCCCCGTCCTCCGGCCCACGGAAGTTCAGCGCCGCCACGAAGGCCAAGATGGCGGCAGCGCAGAAGGCCCGGTGGGCGAAGCGCGGCAAGGCAGATTCCTCCTCCGCCACCAAGCCAAAGGCCAAGCGCCGGTTGAGCGCCGCTGGCCGGGCCGCGATCGTGGCCGCAGCCAAGGCCCGGTGGGCAAAGGTCAACGCGCAGAAGGCGAAGTCCGGCGGATGAGCCGCCGGCGGGGCCAGCTCACATTCTCACCCCGGCCATGACGGGTGAACTGCTCATCCTGACCAATCCCTTCCGGAACCGGTTGCAAGCAACCTGCCAGCGGCTCGCCGCCGAGGGCATCTTCATCGGCACAAGCTCGTGGAAGTATCTTGGACCGTGTGGGCTGCTCTACGACGAGCAGCGCTATCACTGCCGGGGCAAGTTCGCCGAGACGCGGTTCGAGCGGGGCTGCCTCGCCGAGTATGCGGAAGTCTTCAAGACGGTATGCGTGGATTGGGGAGCAAATGCGGCTGCCGGGGGTGCGTGACGAGTGACAGGCGGCCGGCGGCCCGGATGCAGTTGGAGCCCGGCCGCAGATACGAGCAGGCGGTGGAGGAGGTCCACTCACGGACACAGGACGTTGGCGCGGCAAAACAGCATGCGGGCAGACATCGTCAACCCACGTCCGTTAGCGAACGAATCCGTCACCGCACGAGTTATCTTCCTAGATGGTCTAATCCGTCTGCCAAAACTTTTTTAGGGCAGCCACGGATAGCCACACCTTCCCTGCGACGTAAATTTCCTCCGTCTGGAATCCGTGTTGAAAGCGAATCAGCGCGTGGCACTCAGAACCCGGTAGTAGCACAAGCCGGCATGACTCAACTAACGCAATGCTTCGAGAATCAGTGGAACCGCCCTGTCGGCACTCCAAGCGAATGACGCGGTCAGCCATTGAACCTCCTCCACATGACCATGGATGGCGAAGCGCTCGTGGAGTTGGTGTGCATTGGGTTGCTGACGTGCCTCTTTGGTGCGTTGCGCAGACGGGCTCGAAGAAAGCTACGGTGTTATGGTGACATGTATCAGCCAAACCGAAGCAGAAAGGAGAGCACCTAGCGTAGTAAGGGTGCCGTCCATCCCGCCACGTCCACTCCCGGAAGAACTGGTTGCCCGTGTCACTCATCGTCGGTTGCGAGGGTTTGCTACGATGGAACAAAAGCCATGCCTGACAAGTGCCAACCCATTTTGAGTTCGCGGTTTCAGTTCGCCAAAGCAGTGAAGGAACGCCGCCTCGAACTCGGCATCACTCAGGAGGAACTGGCTTGGCGGGCGGGGTTGCACCGCACTTACATTACCGATATTGAGCGGGGCGCCAGGAACCTCTCGCTGACGAGCATAGCGAAGCTGGCGGGTGCATTGCAGGCTTCCATCGCGGAGCTGTTTTCCGGCTCGGGGGGCGATGCACCGAAAGTGGCGCGTCGCCAAGCCAAGGGCAATCCTGATGACGAGGAACTGACGCGCCTGGCCCTGCAACGGACCGGCATCGGCCACCGGCTGGCCGTGGCGCGCGATGGCGCGGAGGCACTCGACTTCCTGTTTGGCGAGGGCGCACACGCCGGGCGCGACGCCCGCCAGCGGCCTGCGGTCATCCTTTTGGACCTGAAGCTGCCCAAGGTGGACGGCTTGGAAGTCCTGCGCCGGCTGCGAGCGGATCCCCGGACGAGATTCACCCCCGTGGTCATGTTGAGCACCTCGCGGGAGGAGCACGACATCACGGCCAGTTGCCGGGCGGGTGCCAACAGCTACATCCGCAAGCCGGTGGACTTCGATCAGTTCATCGTGGTGATGCAGCATGTCGGGCGCTTCTGGCTCTGCATCAACGAAGACCCCGTGTATCCGCAGATGTAATCTGGACGACAGCACCAGAACACAGCGGAGATACAGAATGCAGCGGGAGAAGCGTGCTGCCACTTGCACCGGGATCGGTTCTTAGTTCTCGCCCGGTGGAGTCTGCGCGCCCGGATGCGGATCGCGGGCCGGATGCTTGGATCGCCGTGAGGTGCGGTCATGTGCCAGTTCCACCTCGGCGAGAATGCGGGCGGCAAGCCGTGGTCCCTGCACCCCCTTCCGCAGGTAGTCCACCGCACCGAGCCGGACGGCTTCGTGCTCGTCGGCAGGACTGGGATGGGCGGTGAGGAAAATGACCGGGACATCGTGCAAGCTCGCGTCGTCTTTCAGCCGGCGGCAGACCTCCAGGCCGCTGATGCCGGGCAGCAGATGGTCCAACAGGATCAAATCAAACTTCTGCGCATGAGCCAGGGACAGGCCATGCTCGCCGCTGGGCACGGTGGTGACACTGAGCCGGGCTTGTTCCAGTTCGAGCTGAACCAGCGCGGCCACCGCCGGCTGGTCCTCGACGTAAAGGATCCGGGCCAGAGCCAGGGGCGCGGGATTCGGCTGCCCCGCGGCGAAGGTGCCCATGATGCTTGGCCGGGGACGCCAGTGCAGTTCCCCGCCCAGACCGCTGGCGGCGAGCGGGCGGAGTTGGGCCAGCACCCGCGTCGTGAAATCATGCAGCCCGAATGGCTTGGTTAGATAATCCACCGCGCCCAGCCGGAAGGCTTCGACCATGAACCTCCGGTTCGTTTCACCGCTCGCAAAAATGACGGGGACGGCTCGCAGGACTGGATCCTGTTTCAGCCGCCGACACACCTCCAGCCCGTCAATGCCGGGAAGGTTGATGTTTAGGATAATCAGGTCAAACCTGAGCCGCCGGACGAGTTCCAGGGCCTGCTCACCTGAACTGGCGATGGTCAGCCCGACGCCTTCGGCGCTCATCGCCCGCCGCATGACCAACGCGAGGGGCGCGTTGTCCTCCACGGCGAGCACTTGCGCGCAGGGGCTTTCCGCGCGGTTTGTTCGCAGGGCACCGGGTGCATCGGGTGGCGGTGCAATCATGACAAAACGCTGTTGTTGAGGAGTGAAGCATGCCACGCGGGCGGCTCCTGGGTAATTGGGAGCCGCCCTCATTTTTTCTAGGACTTTCCATTACCACGCATCCCGCACGGTATGTCCCGGCCGGGCGCGACCTGAAAGCAGAACCACCGGTCAGTCCGCAGTGGCAGGGTTGCACATGCGCTGGGATTCCTGACCCGTGGGCCCGACACACCAAGCTGTTCCGGGGCACACGTCGTCCGGTTGGCCGAACTGCGACTACTTATCACGGATCTAAACACAGCGTCATAAGTAATTGCGCATGTAGGTCGAGCGTGATTCACTTTATGGATGAAGCCATTGAAGATTGCAGACGCTCAGACGATGGTCCCCGCGCTCCAGGATGAGATTCGTCG
>Ga0172376_10005698_pt1 | contig 13801 bp, 17 predicted proteins | sample Lak35m_FD_121114 | JGI IMG/M metagenome (GOLD analysis project Ga0172376, IMG submission 121114) | Freshwater microbial communities from Kabuno Bay, South-Kivu, Congo - kab_092012_35m | ecosystem: Environmental > Aquatic > Freshwater > Lake | place: Democratic Republic of the Congo: South-Kivu...
AGGACCGAGCGGACCGAGCGGTGTAGGTTCAACAGGCCCCACAGGACCATCAGGCCCTTCAGGTCCTACAATTGCAGAGACAGCAACTACTGCAACTAACCTAGCAGGAGGAACAGCAGGCCAAGTTCCGTATCAGCAAAGTCCTGGTATCACACAATTTACAGGAGAAGGTCCACAAGGATCTGTATTTGTAGGAACAGGTACCAATGCTCCATTTTTCACTCCTAACCTAAACTTAACAGGCTGGTTAGTAGTAGGCACAATGACTTCAACGAGTACGCTGGCTACATTTTTCGAAACAATAAGTCCAGGCGAAATCCGTGCGACTGGTGAAATAACTGCCTATTTTGATTCGGATATGACATTGAAAGAAGATATAACTCTAATATCAAATCCTATTACTATAATAGATCAACTCAAAGGAGTTCGTTTTAATTGGTCCGATGATTACATAACAAGTAGAGGCGGTGAAGATGGCTTCTTTGTTCGTAGAGCAGATATAGGCCTAATAGCACAAGATGTAGAAAAAGTATTACCTGAGATAGTTGCTACACGTTCTAACGGCAACAAGGCAATAAAATATGATAGAATTGTAGCGGTCTTGATTGAATCTGTAAAATATCTTAACAATAAATTAGAAATTTTAGAACAAAAGATCAACAAAAATACATAATGCTGTCAAGTATAAATACTCTATTATTAGATAATAAATCCTATGACAGTATTTCGCCCTGATCTTACATCGCTTCCGCCGCTAACTAATCCTACAGATGGTGAAACATTATTTGTAGTTCAGGATTCGTCAGTTAATCAATCTCTTACCGTAGAACAAACACGAGCATTATTAGGCACAGCAGGACCAACCGGGCCGAGCGGACCAGCAGGACCTAGCGGACCTAGTGGGCCGAGCGGACCTCAGGGACCACAAGGCAGTACAGGCGCGACGGGTGCCACTGGACCTCAGGGACCTCAGGGACCACAAGGTGCAACTGGCCCACAAGGACCGCAGGGCCCTCAAGGCGCAACAGGATCAACAGGCCCACAAGGACCACGAGGATCCACAGGGGCAACAGGATTTACCGGAGCAACAGGTGCCACTGGCGCTACAGGACCACAAGGACCTAGCGGACCAGTAGGACCTAGCGGACCTACTCTAGCAGCGAATATTGCTGGAGGAGCAGCAGGTAGTATTCCTATTCAAAGTGGTGCAGACACAACAGCATTTATACCTATAGGTCCTGCAAGTTACCTACTACAAAGTCAAGGTACTACTGCTACCTGGGTAAGTACAACAACATTATACAGTGGTCTGGCACAAAAGGCAGATACAGTTAAGGTAGATCAATTATTAGATACTGATCCTACCACAAGATATATTACATTATCCGACGGCGTAAATGATTATTATACATTAGATGCAAATGCTAACTTATCATATAACGCACTAGAGCAGCGACTATATGCTAAAAGCATTCAAACAAACTTTATTAATATAGGCGTTACAGTAACTAATAGAATAGAGTCTATTGGAACAACACTATTACTCAGATCAGCCATAAGCACAGGCACGGTGGGTACTGAATCAGATTTAGTTGTACAAACTATAACACAATCAACCAGTACAACCACTGGAGCATTATGGGTTAAGGGCGGTGCCGGTATAGAAAAGAATGTATATATTGGAGGACAACTTAATGTAACCAGCAGTACAAATGCGGTAAGTTCGAGTACAGGTGCAGCAGTAATTACTGGCGGACTCGGTGTAGGTAAAGATATACACTTCGGCGGCAACTTATATAAGAATGGAGTATTATTCACAGGCGGCAGTGCAGGTTCAACAGGAGCAACAGGAGCCACAGGTGCTACAGGACCACAGGGACCTACAGGGGCAACAGGTGCTACAGGTGCTACAGGGCCACAAGGACCTAGCGGACCTAGCGGAACAGGTGCTACAGGACCTATGGGACCTCAGGGTGCTACAGGCCCACAGGGACCTAGTGGGCCTAGTGGCGCTCCAGGAACAGCAGCAGCACAAGGTGCAACAGGCGCTACTGGACCACAAGGACCACAAGGACCTACAGGAGTAGGTGATCAAGGTGCAACAGGTGCAACAGGACCGCAGGGACCTAGCGGACCTAGTGGAGCAGGTGCTACAGGTGCAGACGGCGCTACAGGTGCAACAGGACCACAGGGACCTAGCGGACCACAGGGACCTAGCGGACCACAAGGAGATCCGGGCGGACTAGGCGGAGTAGGGTCCACAGGCGCTACTGGCGCCACAGGCGCAACCGGACCACAAGGTCCACAAGGACCTGCGGGGGCTACAGGTGCCACAGGACCACAAGGTCCACAGGGCGCTACAGGAGTAACAGGTGCAACTGGCGCTGGTATTAATGTCAAAGGTGTAGTTGCTACTGTAGGGTCATTACCAGGAGGTGCTGCCATAGGTGATGCCTATATTGTTCAGGCAGACGGCCATCTCTATGTATGGAATGGATCATCTTGGATAGACGCAGGACCAGTTGTAGGGCCACAGGGACCACAGGGACCTACAGGTGCAACTGGGGCAACTGGACCACAAGGACCACAAGGTAATGTAGGGCCTACAGGACCTAGCGGGCCTACAGGCGTAGGTAGTCCTGGAACTATAGGTTCAACAGGCGCTACAGGTGCTACAGGGCCACAAGGACCATCAGGAGCACAAGGTACACCAGGAGTGGGCACACAAGGCGCTACAGGTCCTCAAGGACCATCAGGACCTACAGGCGTAGGAACACCTGGAACTATAGGTGCCACAGGTGCCACAGGTGCTACAGGGCCACAAGGACCTAGCGGACCACAAGGTACACCAGGAGTGGGCACACAAGGCGCTACAGGTCCTCAAGGACCATCGGGACCATCAGGTCCGGCAGGAACACCGGCAAGTCAAGGCGCTACAGGTTCTACAGGTCCTCAAGGACCATCGGGACCATCAGGTCCGGCAGGAACACCGGCAAGTCAAGGATCAACTGGACCTCAAGGACCATCGGGACCATCAGGTCCGGCAGGAACACCGGCAAGTCAAGGCGCTACAGGTTCTACAGGTCCACAAGGACCTAGCGGACCACAAGGTACACCAGGAGTGGGCACACAAGGCGCTACAGGTCCTCAAGGACCTAGTGGCCCGTCAGGAGCACAAGGTACACCAGGTGTGGGCACACAGGGTGCAACAGGACCTCAGGGACCATCAGGACCGTCAGGGCCAAGTGTTACAGGACCACAAGGACCACAAGGAGTTACAGGACCACAAGGACCACAAGGACCGTCAGGAGCACAAGGACCACAAGGACCGTCAGGAGCACAAGGGCCACAAGGCACTACAGGACCACAAGGACCATCAGGACCTAGCGGGCCATCAGGACCAAGGGGGCCACAAGGTGCTACAGGACCACAAGGACCACAAGGTAATCCAGGTAATACAGGTCCTACTGGACCTAGCACCAGTATTAATGCTACAGATGATACAACTACCAATGCCACAGTGTACCCAGTATTTGTTGCAGCAGCGGGAAGTAGCCAGACGCCAAAGGTTAGCACAACAAAGTTAACCTTCAATGCTAGCACCGGTATGCTTAGTGCTACAAACGTTACTGCTCTTTCTGATGTAAGAACAAAGACCGATATTCATCAACTTACAGGATCATTAGACAAAGTTCTACAATTGCGTGGAGTTTCGTTTATGAGCCTTATCGAAAAACAAAGAAACATCGGTGTAATTGCTCAAGAAGTTGAAAAGGTAATTCCAGAATTAGTTAGAACAGATCCTGAAGGTAAATTAAGTGTGGCATACGGTAATATTACAGGTTTACTGATCGAAGCAATTAAAGAACTAAAAGCAGAAGTTGATGAACTTAAGAATAAACTACAAGGATAATTAGGGCTATAAATAACTTGTCCGAATAAAATATGAGTTACACTACAGCCAGCAATTATTATAACAGCATCGATACTAAATTTCCTGTAAAGGGTCAGGATAATGACTCACAGGGATTTAGAGATAACTGGACTAACATTTATAGATCTTTAAAGGCAATAGATGATAGAGCAGATAATTTAGAAAAAAATGCTGTATTAGTTCAAAACACAACAACTAATTTTTTAGGCAATACAATCGAAGATGTAAACCTAAAAAATTATTCAGGCGAATTATATGACAACAGTGAACTATACGGTCGCATAGAAATTGATTATACTCTGGCAAATTATCAAAAAATAGAAGTTCCCCAGGGCGATCATCAAATAGAAATTATTAACTGGCCCAGTTCTGGTAAGGTAGGTACATTAACATTAGAGATAACTCCAACAGGTGATGGCACCTTAAACTTTATAGATGGTATTAGTCTAGGTCCCGAAATTAACCCATTTGCAGTTAATAATGATGCTACTTATATCTTTGACTTATGGCACGAAGGTGGAGCAGAAACATATTTTGTTAAAAATAACAATGCACTATCTTATACAACAAGCACTGAAGCAGCATATGGCATATTCACTAGTTTATACATAGGCGATCTAAACAGAGCAGATCAACGTAATAAGTTTACTGTAAACACCGGAACAAACACAAATCTTGCAACAGTTGTTACTAGAACTACAAGCACCACTCGTAAGGCCAATCTAGCACTAGTTCCGCATAGAGTTGACGCTAGAATCGGTACAGTGGGTACATTAAATGCTCCTGGACACGTAGAACTTAATACCACAACTAATAGTTTTAGTGAAATTACACAAAACGCTACATTTAATTTTTCCGGATCAACTACTACCTATTATGTGAATACTGCCACAGATAATATGCTATCTGTTAAAAGACTAGACGGTGCTCCTTTAAATGTAGGCAGTGCAGATGCTGCTCTAAGCAGTTTAGCCGGACAGATAGTAACTTTTACCAATCCTATATTCGATTTACAAGATACTGTGGTAACACTATCATCTACAAAATCTAATACTTCAACTGGTGTTTATACAAACTACAAAGGTAACATTTACGCAGATAGAAATAGATTAGAAGTTACCTATGACGATTACGGTTATAATAATACTAACACATTTGTAATTACCACTACAGGGACTGATATAACAAACACAGGCACAGATTTAGTCAGTGCAGCATTTGTACATGATATACTGCCATTCGGTAGTGTTATTATGTGGTACGGGCAGGAATCGAAAGTCCCTACAGGATGGTCTATATGTGATGGTAGTGACTATGTTTTTGCAGACGGATCAAGATTTACTAAACCTGATCTATCAAACAAGTTTGTAGTAGGAGCCGATGGAGATTGGTTCGACGGTAGTACATATAAAGCGCCAGCATCTACTATTCTTAGTGAAAATACAACCACAGGCGGTTATACTGATGCTATTATACCGGATCACACACACGATGCAACTGCAACATTTGTCGGTAGTCCGTTAGAAGATCATACTCACGAAGCAATAGTTAATGACCCTGGACACTTACACAAGTTCCAGCAATATGAATTAATCAATAACGGTGAACGTGATAATAACAGTCAAGCAGGTGAAAATAAATTACAGGATAATACAGAAGTTGGATATACCGGCATAACTGTGGATATAGATCCGCCATTAGAAAGTCCTGTTCCTGAAGGTTCTGTAACTGTAACTGTAGGTGCTGCTCCGGATGCAGAATCTGTAGAAGGTAAGAACATACCACCTTTCACTGCCTTATTCTATATTATTAAAGTAAGTGGCTGGCCAGGTAATTCAGGTATTACCATATTCTAATGTACCATCCACTTCTTGAAGATCCAAGTAAACTCAAAGATAACGTATTAGAAAATAAGATTCTAGATTTGAGTAGAAAATATAGTATTGCAGCAGGATTCGGACAAGGTTTAGTCTGTCAACATATAATTGCAGCATTAGACATGTATAGAGAAGAACTAAGCCGTAGACAACGTGCAAGTTTAGAAACTACAATCAAAAAGAGTGACAAAGGACTTGATGACTTGATAAATGTAGATTAACATGAATCATTTTATCTGGCCTAATCAATTTGCCTGTACAGTTGTTTTAGACAACGCAATATTACCCAACAGTTATAGCATACAATTAGGCATCGAACCTCACGATGCTAAAACTAATGTAACTTTAGGTTGCAAAAAAATTAAATTTCTTATTGAAAATTATCTACATGGTGCTATACTAGTTCAAGACGATCATCCGATCATAGATGTTGTGGACAAATTAGATAATCAAGTAGTAAAGTTTCCTACAGATCCCTGGGACTACCTTATAGGCACAGTATTATTCCAGAAGTTTAAAATTATTACAGAAAGTTATTTTACCATTTTATTTTTACATATTGACAGCGCCATGGGAGACCATGTACAATACACAGTAACAGATGAAAGTAATTTTAAAATTAACTTACAAGGCGATAAATGGTGGAACAAGGATATACCAAGTTGTACAGAGTCATCGGAAATAAGTTGGGAAAGTTTAAAATTAAGCAATACCAAACAGTTTGTGCCCAGAATAATTCAGGGCGGGCTGTATAATCAACATGAAGAATGATCTTTTTGGCAGACTATTTTTTACAGAAGAAGATGCTTTTAACTATTTGTACGAAAGTGAAAACCCGCAATACTCAAAAATTTTTCTAGATAACACAGATAGTATTACAAAATTTAATAAACTCAAAACTAAAAACGGAGACAGTTTACCTAATTTTCCCATACCAGATGTTATAGATGTGGATATTAAAGAATTTGATCGTATTCAGCAAACTAAATGGTTCATGCCAGAAGAATATAAACAGATGGACATAGAGGGCTTTTTAGTGCATTTATGTCCAAAACAAAACTACGAACGACTTATCCAAGAACTGAGGTTATACAAAGAACATGGCATGATTGACCTACTTCGTTATTTGAAATATCTCGTAGACACTATGAGAGCACATAACATAGTATGGGGAGTGGGCAGAGGCAGTAGTGTGGCCAGTTATGCACTATTTTTATTAGGCATTCATAAAATAGACAGCATTAAATATAAATTAGATATAAATGAATTCCTAAAGGAGAAAGAACATGGTATACAGAACAATGCAGGGTAAGGTAATAGACCTTGAAAAACTAATGCGTGAAAATGAAACACTGCCTGCTGTGGGCAATATGCGTGTTAATGCAAGAGGTGACGAAATCGGTCCTGGCGGTAAAATTATAAGAACTAGAGAACAGATTGCTGCGGAATATTATAGAGATAATCCAAAAGGCAATAAAATTAAGCCGGATAGACTTAAGGAAGTAGAACAGATTGTACCTCAACCTGTTGTAGAACAACCTAAACAAACTAAAACTAAACAAAACAAATTATTTAATGACGAGGAATAAATGAAAGTAAAAGGAACTATTAAACCATTACGCGATCGCGTGTTTGTAAGCGATATGGAATTTGGTGAAGAACGCACAAAATCAGGAATTTTTATTCCTGGAGCCGATGGTAAAACACAGGGTATTATGGCTAGATGGGGTAAGGTATGGGCTATAGGTCCTGAACAAGATGAAATTAAAATCGGACAGTGGGTTTTAATTGAACACGGACGCTGGACAAGAACTGTAGAGTTCGAAAACGACCAAGGCGAGATAAGCGAAATACGCATGATTGATAATGCTGCTATTATTGCCACAAGTGAAGAACGTCCTAATGATGTTTATAGAGCCGTAGCATAATGGGCTTTAAAAAGGATTGGGATGTAGCAGATATCTATAGCCAAATTAGATCACTAAGTGGCACAGTAAATAGTAGATACAGCGACGGATTTACTGCCTTTTGGGCAAAACAAGACCTATATAAAATTAAATGGTTTATAGATGAACAGGTAAAACGTAGTCCTAAATTTGCTGGTGAAGATGATTGGCTGAGAGAAGAAGAAAAGAAACGAATAGTTCAAATCTTAAAAGATGAAGTGTGATATCTGTCATAAAGAATATACTCCAGACTGCGACTGGAAGCAAGGTCGCTGTCCACATCATCCCCCCACAATAACGCCAATACTTATTGACAAATACAAAACTAGATTTTATACTTTATTACGTAAGTTAATAGGGTTAAAATGATTTTCAATAAAATAAAAGAACTTAAGGCACAGGGCCTTAAGATAGGAATAACCTTCTCTACTTTTGATTTATTCCACGCAGGACATGTTGCTATGTTAGCAGAGGCAAAGAATCATTGTGATTATTTGATTGCTGCTCTACAGACTGATCCTACTATGGATAGGCCTGATACAAAAAATAGACCAATACAAAGTATAGTAGAACGACAAATACAACTTAGCACAAATCGTAATGTGGACGAAGTTGTGGTATATCAGACAGAAAAAGATCTAGAAGACCTCTTGCTTATTCTGCCTATAGATGTTAGAATATTAGGAGTTGAATATGCAGACAAAGAATTCACAGGCAAATCAATATGTCGCGACAGGGGCATCTACATCGTATACAATAAACGGGACCACTCATTCTCTAGTTCAAGTCTTAGGAAGCGTGTCGCCGAAGCAGAGAAAGGTAAGGAAAAAAATGGGCATTAAACAAAGTTTTAAAAACTGGCTGCGGACTTGGATTAATGACGAAGGTCGCGAAGAAGCAAAACCTGCTCCTTCTAGACTAGTTGAATCTAATGACTTAGACTCGAATTCGCCAATGCGTATTATTATTCACAGAGCAGCAGGTGGTATGGTTGTGGAGACTAGAACATACGATCGTTTAAAAGATCGTCATCATCAAAACCTTCATATTGTGTCACATGATCAAGATCTAGCAGAAGCATTAAGTAAAATCATCACTATGGAGTCCTTACGTGGCTAAAGAACTTTGGGTAGAAAAATATCGCCCTCGTCAACTAGAAGAATATGTGTTCAAAGATGTAGCACAAAAGCGTCAAGTAGAATCATGGGTAAGTGAAAAATCTATACCGCACTTGTTACTCAGCGGAACAGCAGGCATAGGTAAAACTACACTGGCCAAGGTTCTTATTAATGAACTTGGTATAGAAAGTTTTGATGTGTTAGAAATAAACGCATCGCGTGAAAACAATGTAGAGACTGTTAGAGATAAGATTATTAACTTTGTTCAAATGATTCCATTTGGACCGTTTAAGGTTGTGTTATTGGACGAGGCAGATTATCTAACACCAAATGCACAGGCTATACTGCGTGGTGTTATGGAAACCTATAGCAATCATAGTAGGTTCATTCTAACCTGCAACTATCCTAATAGAATTATTCCTGCTATACATAGTCGTTGTCAAGGGTTTCATGTAGAAAGAACAGATCAAACTGAATTTACTGCACGAGTAGCAACTATTCTTGTTGAAGAAAATATTGAGTTTGAATTAGATTCATTAGACTCGTTCGTTAAGATCACTTACCCAGATCTCCGTAAATGTATCAACCTAGTTCAACAAAACTGTCACGAAGGTAAGTTACATCTACCCACTGCTACAGCAGATTCATCTGACTATAAAATAGAAATGGTGTCCTTGTTCAAGCAGGGTAAGATTAGAGAGGCAAGAACTTTACTATGCGGTAAGATTCGTCCTGAAGAAATTGAAGATGTCTATACCTGGATGTATCAGAATATTGATTTATTCGGGGACGATGAAGAAACTAAAGATAGTGCCGTTATTATTATTAAACAAGGCCTAGTTGATCATGCTTTAATAGCAGATCCAGAGATAAATCTTGCAGCCACATTAATTAAACTAGCCAGACTGTAAAACCGCACAACAATTTGCAGGTCGTGTGCTGTGCGGTTTTATCCTAGGTTAGTAATTCGCTGTTAGTCAATCTCCTTATAGATAGAAAGTATTTCTTTAACAACGGGATGTCTCTCCACATCCCTAGTATCGAACCTTGCCATGGCTATCATTCGGTAATCACCCCCTTCTCCATAAAATTGGCAAAATTGCGAAAGTCCATTATTAGACGGACGATCCGCCTGGTTCAAATCTCCTGTAACTACCATCCGACTGTTTTCGCCCAGTCTGGTCAGTAGCATTTTCATCTGTGACGGTGTAGCATTCTGCATTTCGTCTGCTATAACAAATGCATTTTTAAAAGTCCTACCCCGCATATAGGCTAAAGGTGATATTTCTATAACACCATCTTCTAGCATACTGGCTATTTCTTTAGGGTGGTAGTATTCTTCAAACACATCAAATATAGGTCTTGTCCAGGGCTCCATCTTTTGATTAAGTGTTCCTGGCAAAAATCCATGCTCCTCATCTACGCTAACAGCAGGTCGTGTGACTATGATTTTTGATATTTGATTTTCTTTATACAGTTTTATAGCCATCTGCACTGCCAGCATGGTTTTACCTGTTCCGGCAGGTCCTACAGCAAATACTATATATTTTTTAGGATTTTTCAACTGTTCTAGATATAATTCCTGGCTTAAATTGCGTGGAAGTATTTGAACTTGTTGTTTCCTTTTGAGATACGGACGTATCTGTATAAGGTTGTTATGATCTGAATCTGATCTAGGGTCTCTAGTTAGAGCCATTACTTTTTCGCGTCTTCTTGTTTTAGGCAATTTGATCCTCCGAATAAATGAAGATCGACCTGCAAAGGTATTTAAATAACAGATAAAAAATACGGCTAAAATGGCTTCAAAATGAATCATAGGTTATGTAAGCATAAATATTCTAAAGAGAATCAGCATGACAAACCTTGATATTATAGACGTAATTAAAAATCTACAATTTCTCAGTGAAAATAATAGTGCTTTTAAAGTCCTAAAAGATTTTGAAAGAGTATTAGACGCACTGGATATCTATGTTTTTAAGAACTGGGAAGATGGAGAACTTGTAGAAGGACCTAAAGTTGATAGGTATACAGTCACCTGTAAATTCATGTGGCCCTACAAAGAAATGCCAGATCCTAAGGGTGGACTACGTTTAGATGATTACGGCTGTAAGGTAACATTTGCTATAGAGTCTATGCTGCTACCACGTAAAATTGAAGCACCAGAAGACTTTCGTCCGGGCACCAAGAAGGGTAAAATCGACGCACACAAGGTATGGACAGTGACTATTCAGATGCCAAAGAAACTGATGCAAGATGTGGACATAGGTTCAGAAAATAAAGAAAACAATCGTATGGCTGAATACATGAAATATAATAATAAACTGATTTCAAGCACAGACGAAACAGCACAAGAGGCTCCAGAAGATGAAGCAACAACACCGCAAGCATAAACTAAGTGAAAGTCTAAGGTCTGGAGATCTTAAGAACTTTGTCAGTGACCTTTTCACTGTAGATCAATACAAGAGCAAGATGGGCGAGGATCACGATATTGTGGTTCTAGGATTTAAGGTAAACGAAAAACATCCTGCCATTGACCTAATGGAGTTTATTGAAAAAGGCTACGACTTCATTTTAGATGCAGACATGAGCGCAGGTGAAGAATTTGATGGCAAATATCAAGTCTTTGTAGAACTACAAAGAACTCCAGAACTACCTAGTCAACTACGTGAATTGCTAGGTGGCGTAGGACAATTATGCGATTGTAGAGACTGGAGATTCCGCTATCAAAAATCTCCCAGCAGTGTGCCTTTCAGCGAAGAGTCTGTGCTAGAACATATTCCTACTACACCTGAAGATTATAACAATAAAATTTTAGAAATCAAGAATGATGATGTGAAAGAGTTCTTTGACCAAGGCAGTGTAGCAGTTGAATTAGATGAGTCAAATATGTTGACATTTAGCAAGCCCTACAGCGGTATTATACAGGCTAAGTTTATCAGCATAGGTGATTGGAAAGATGTTAAAGAGACTGTGCCAGGCAAGTTAAGCATGGACGAAAGCAGTCAAAGTCAATGTTTGTTCCTAACCAAGTATCTAGGTGACTATGCTATAGATAAAATAGGCAACAAATTCTTAATTAGAAACAAAAGTAGGGCGGTAGTTATCGAAAAAGAGAGGTGGTAACAAATGGGTCAAATACTTTACTTGTTAAGTTTTTTGCCCGACTGGTTCTGGGGATTAGTTCTAATAGTAGGTATATTGGCAACTCTAGCAGGTTGGGTATTACGTTTTATTCCTTTCGTAAAAACATACAGTCTACCATTAAACGTGGCAGGTGTTCTTTTAACACTAACCGGTGTGTACTATCAAGGCGTTATTGCTAACGAAGAAAAATGGATGCAGCGTATTGATGAACTAGAAGAAGCAGTCAAAGAAGTCGAAGCCAAGGCTAAAACAACTAACGTAGAAATACAAAAAGAAATAGTCTATCAAGATAGGGTGATTAAAGAAAAGGGTGCTACTCAGATACAGTATATCGACAGAGTAGTAAAAGGCGATACTATTAAAGAAACTGTAATGCAGGACATGACTCCTGAACAACGTGCTAATTACGAAAAACAAGTAGCAGAACTACAGAACGCAATTAAAAATTGCCCTGTGCCTAAGATTGTATTAGACGAACATAACAAAGCAGCAATGAATCCTACACCAAGTAAGGGAGAGAAGAAATGAAAAAATTATTAATTCTTGCCCTTGCCCTAGCACTATCAGGATGTGGTATGCTGAATAGATTTGTACCTGTTCCTCCTCCGCCATTCCCTGAGCCTATAAAAGAACTGACTGAAAAATGTCCCGACCTTAAACAGATAGAAGGTAATGAAGTTGCTATTACTGAATTATTAAAAACAGTTGTACATAATTACAATTTGTACTATCTATGCTCATTAAAGAATGATGGGTGGAATGATTGGTATGTAAAACAGCGCGAAATATACGAAAGTAAATTACGCAAGGATGTTAAAAAATAGGAGCATACATGAGCGATTTTATACTATCAAGAGATCAATTAGCACAACTTATTCCAGGTAATCCCTACGTAGATTACTGGCATAGTGCTATGGATCGTTGTTTACCAGATTATGATATAAACACACCACAACGTATTGCTATGTTTGTGGCACAGTGTGCTCATGAAAGTGGAAACTTTAGAATATTAAAAGAAAATTTAAACTACAGAGCAGAAAGTTTAACAAAGGTATGGCCTAGACATTTCCCTAATATAGATATAGCACGTCAATATGCTAATAAGCAAGAAGCAATCGCTAACAGAGCATATGCTAATCGTATGGGCAATGGTCCAGAAGAATCAGGAGATGGTTGGAGATATTGCGGCCGGGGGCTTATACAGTTAACTGGCAAAGATAACTACACTAGATTTGCAATGAGCATAGAAACGCCTGTTGAAGAAATACCTGCGTATCTAGGCACATTTGAAGGAGCAGTTCAGAGCGCATGTTGGTTCTGGGAAACTAATAATCTTAACCAATGGTGTGACCAAGGTGATGTCGTTACTGTTACAAAGAAAATTAACGGTGGCACAATCGGTCTAGCAGATCGTCAAAAACACTATCAACATGCACTACACGTATTAGGTTTGTAAAAATGCAAAGGAGCAGAAATGAGCACAGAAACAAAACCAGAGGTAAAGCCCTTATCACGTAGCGAAAAAGAAGCAAAGATTAAAGACAAAGCAGGTTTTGTTATTGTCTTTCTAGCCGCACTACTTGCTATCAATACAATGATAGGTGGCAGCAACAGCAGTAAAATACAGAACAATACTATACAGGCAAACAATATGTGGGCCTGGTATCAGGCTAAAAATGTTCGCGGTGTATTATATGAAATCAATGCTGCTGAAACTACCAACAAGGATAACAAAGAGCGTTTCTTAGCAGAAAAAGAACGCATGGACAAAGACAAGAAAGA
>Ga0172376_10005700_pt1 | contig 13801 bp, 11 predicted proteins | sample Lak35m_FD_121114 | JGI IMG/M metagenome (GOLD analysis project Ga0172376, IMG submission 121114) | Freshwater microbial communities from Kabuno Bay, South-Kivu, Congo - kab_092012_35m | ecosystem: Environmental > Aquatic > Freshwater > Lake | place: Democratic Republic of the Congo: South-Kivu...
CGTCATCGTCGCCGCGATCGGCTTGGCGTTGACCGAGGTCAGCGTGCGCGAGAGCAGCAGTTCGACCCAGCTGAACATGAAGCAGAAGAACGCCGCCACCCCGATCCCCGAGGCGATGAGCGGCATGAAGATCTTCACGAAGAAGCGCGGGAAGGAATAGCCGTCGATATAGGCCGTCTCGTCGATCTCCTTGGGCACGCCGCGCATGAAGCCCTCGAGGATCCAGACCGCGAGCGGCACGTTGAACAGGCAATGCGCGAGCGCCACTGCGATGTGCGTGTCGAAGAGCCCGACCGAGGAATAGAGCTGGAAGAACGGCAGCGCGAAGACCGCGGGCGGCGCCATCCGGTTCGTGAGCAGCCAGAAAAACAGGTGCTTGTCGCCGAGGAAGCGGTAGCGCGAGAAGGCATAGGCCGCCGGCAGCGCCACCGAGATCGAGATCACCGTGTTCATCACCACATAGGTGATCGAGTTGACATAGCCCATGTACCAGGCCGGGTCGGTCAGGATGGTGATGTAGTTGGCGAAGGTCAGATCGTTCGGCCAGAGGGTGAAGGTCGAGGTGATCTCGGCGTTCGTCTTGAGGCTCATGTTCACGAGCCAGTAGATCGGCAGCATGAGGAACACGAGATAGATCGTGATCACGACGGCCGAGCTGCGGTTGCGGGTCATGGCCGGCCCTCCCGGTCGAGGTTCGTCATCACGGTGTAGAACACCCAGGACACGAGCAGGATGACGAGGAAGTAGACGATCGAGAACGCGGCCGCCGGCCCGAGGTCGAACTGCCCCACCGCCATCTTGACGAGGTCGATCGAGAGGAAGGTCGTCGAGTTGCCCGGTCCGCCGCCGGTGACGACGAAGGGCTCGGTGTAGATCATGAAGCTGTCCATGAAGCGCAGGAGCACCGCGATCAGCAGCACGCCCCGCATCTTGGGCAGCTCGATGTAGCGAAACACGCTCCACCGGCTCGCCTGATCGATGCGCGCGGCCTGATAGAACGCCTGCGGGATCGACTGCAGCCCCGCATAGGCCAGCAGCGCGATGAGCGAGGTCCAGTGCCAGACATCCATCACGATGATCGTCAGCCAGGCATCGAGCGGGTCGTTGGTGTAATTGTAGTCGATCCCGGCCGCCGCGAGCGTATGGCCGAGCAGCCCGATGTCCACCCGCCCGAAGATCTGCCAGATCGTGCCGACGACGTTGAAGGGGATGAGCAGCGGCAGCGCCATCACCACAAGGCAGAAGCTTGCCCAGAAGCCCTTCCGCGGCATGTTGAGCGCGATGTAGACCCCGAGCGGCACCTGTATCGCGAGGATGATCGCCGAGAACAGGATCTGCCGCCCCAGCGCCTGATGGACGCGCTCGGAGGCGAGCGTCTCCTCGAACCATTCGAGGCCCACCCAGAAGAACTCGTTGTTCCCGAAGGTGTCGTTCAGCGCGTAGTTCACGACCGTCATCAGCGGGATGATCGCCGAGAAGGCGACGACCACCAGCACCGGCAGCACGAGGAACCAGGCGCGGTTGTTCTCGGTCTTGTCCATCAGCGGCCTCCCGCGCGGCCGGAGGCCGGCGCGAGGCGCCAGTCATCCGAGAAGACGCCGATCCTGTCGGCGAGAAACGAGAGCCGGACCGGCCCGGTCGCGGCCGGCTGACCCTCGGGCAGGATCGCGTTGACGGGCGTTCCGCCCACATCGGCGCGCAGGATGCGGTGGTGGCCGACATCCTCGATCCGCCGCACGGTGGCCGTGACCGGCCCTTCCGGGTCGGGGATGACGTATTCGGGGCGGATCCCGATCTGGACGCGCCCGGCGGGGCGGCCGTAATCGGCCCCGAGCGGCACGCTGCACCCCGCGACCCGGGCGAGCGCCCCGTCGACCTCGGCCGAGAGCAGGTTCATCCCCGGCGAGCCGATGAAATAGCCGACAAAGGTGTGCGCCGGTGTCTCGAACAGCGCCTCGGGCGTCCCGGTCTGCACGACGCGCCCCTCGTGCATGACCACGACCTGATCGGCGAAGGTCAGCGCCTCGGTCTGGTCGTGGGTGACATAGATCATCGTGTGGCCGAATTCGCGGTGCAGCGCCTTGAGTTGCGTGCGAAGGGCCCATTTCATCTGCGGGTCGATCACCGTCAGCGGCTCATCGAAGAGGATCGCGTTCACGTCCTCGCGCACCATGCCGCGGCCGAGGCTGATCTTCTGCTTGGCGTCGGCCGTCAGGCCCCGCGCCTTGCGGTCGAGCATCTCCTCCATGCCGATCATCGCCGCGATCGACTGGACACGCCGCGCGATATAGTCGGCGTCCCGGCCGCGGTTGCGCAGCGGAAAGGCGAGGTTCTGGCGCACCGTCATCGTGTCGTAGACGACCGGAAACTGGAACACCTGCGCGATGTTGCGCGCCGTCGTGGGCGCGTCCGTCACGTCGTCGCCATCGAAGATGACGCGGCCGCGGCTCGGGCGCAGAAGCCCCGAGATGATGTTGAGCAGCGTGGTCTTGCCGCAGCCCGAGGCGCCCAGCAGCGCATAGGCGCCGCCGTCCTTCCAGACATGGTCCATCTGCTTGAGCGCCCAGTCGGCGTCGCCCGCCGGTGCGGCGAGATAGCTGTGGGCGAGGTTCTCGAGAACGATCTGCGCCATCTCAGCCCCTGCCGTTTCCTGCCGCCGCGGTCGCGACGAGCCGCTCCGCACCGTCAAAGAGGAAGACATTGCCTGGATCGAGCCAGACGGTGATCGCGCTGCCCGCCGCGATGTCGTGCACCCCGTGGACGACGCCGACCCAGCGGTCCTCGCCGTGCGCCAGATGCAGGAAGGTCTCCGACCCGGTGATCTCGGTCGCATCGATGGTGCAGGCAAAGCCCATCGCCTCGCCCCTGCCGCGCGCCATCTCGAGATGGGCGGCGCGGAACCCGGCCAGATAGCGCCCGTCGGCCAGTGCGGCAAAGCCGCCCGAGGCCGGTGCGTGCACGCCGCGGCCAAAGCTGAGCCTCCCGTCCTCCTTGACGCAGGGGGTGAAGTTCATCGGCGGGTCCGAGAAGACGCGCGCGGTCGTGGCGCAGACCGGGTTGCGGTAGACCGCGGGTGTCGGGCCGAACTGCGTCACGCGCCCCTCCCACATGGTCGCGGTATTGCCGCCGAGCAGGAGCGCCTCTTCGGGTTCGGTCGTGGCGTAGACGAAGATCGCGCCCGAGGCTTCGAAGATGCGCGGGATCTCGACCCGGAGTTCCTCGCGCAGCTTGTAGTCGAGGTTGGCGAGCGGCTCGTCGAGCAGGACAAGCCCCGCGCCCTTCACGAGCGCGCGCGCCAGCGCGCAGCGTTGCTGCTGGCCGCCCGACAGCTCGAGCGGCCGGCGCTCGAGCAGCGGGGTGAGGCGCAGCATCTCGGCCGTCTCGCGCACCCGGCGGTCGATCTCGGCGCGATCCCTGCCCATGATGCGCAGGGGCGAGGCGATGTTGTCGTAGACGCTCATCGCTGGGTAATTGATGAACTGCTGATAGACCATCGCGACACCGCGGTCCTGCACCCGCTGGCCGGTGACATCGCGCCCCTCCCACAGGATGCGCCCCGCCGAGGGCACGTCGAGCCCGGCCATCAGCCGCATCAGGCTCGTCTTTCCGGCGAGCGTGGGGCCGAGGAGCACGTTCATCGTCCCGCGCTCGAGGCGCAGGTCGGTCGGGTGGATATGGACACGCCCCCCCACCGTCCGCTGAACGCCCTGCAACTCCAGCGTCATCCGCGCCCCCTCATTCCGCGGCGGGGCGCAGGGCGCCGCCGCTTGCCATTTCGTCGAGACAGGCCCCGATCGAGGCCGCCGCCTCGGCGCCGAGCCTGAGCCCGAGCTTGGTGCGCCGCCAAAGCACGTCCTCTGCCGAACGGGCGAATTCGTGCCCGACGAGCCAGCGCAACTCGGCCTCGGTCAGCGTGGCGCCGAAATCGCGCCCAAGATCCGCCGCGCTGCGCGCCCGGCCGAGGATCGCGCGCGCCTCGGTGCCGTATGTCCGCACGAGCCGTGCCGCCCATCCTTCGGTCAGGAACGGGTAGTCGCGCCGCAACGCGTCGGCAAGCGCCCCGGCCCCGTCATGGGCGAAGTCGCCGCCCGGCAGCGGCACGCCCGCCGTCCAGGCCCGCCCCGCATCCGGAAAGAACGGCGCGAGCCGCGCGAGCGCGGCCTCGGCGAGGCGGCGATAGGTCGTGATCTTGCCGCCGAACACGTTCAGAAGCGGCGCGCCGTTGCCCTCGAGGCTGAGGACATAGTCCCGCGTCGCCGCCGTCGCCGATTTCGCGCCGTCATCATAGAGCGGCCGCACCCCCGAATAGGTCCAGACCACATCCGCCGCCGTCACGGGCCGCGCGAAATACCGCGAGGCGAAGGCGCACAGATAGTCGCGCTCCTCATCGGTGCAGCGCGCCGATCCGGGCGCGCCGTCGTGATCCTTGTCGGTCGTGCCGATCAGGGTGAAGTCCTGCTCGTAGGGGATGGCGAAGATGATGCGGCCGTCCTGCCCCTGGAAGAAATAGCACCGGTCGTGGTCATAGAGCTTGCGCGTGACGATGTGGCTGCCGCGCACGAGGCGGACGTTCTCGGCCGAATTGATCCCCGCGACCGACCGGATCACCTCGCCGACCCATGGCCCCGCGGCATTGACGAGGACACGGGCGCGGAACTCCTCGGGGCCGGCGGGCCCCTCGGCCCGGATCACCCAGACGCCGCCCTCGCGCCGCGCCTCGCGCACCCGCGTCCGGGTCAGGATCCGCGCCCCGCGCGCGGCGGCATCGCGCGCATTGAGCACCACGAGCCGCGCATCGTCGACCCAGCAATCCGAATACTCCCACGCACGCGAGAGCCCCGCGCGCAGCGGCTTGCCCGCCGGATCCCGCGCGAGGTCGAGCGTGCGCGTCGCGGGCAGGATCCGCCGGCCGCCGAGGTGGTCATAGAGAAAGAGGCCGAGCCGGATCAGCCAAGCCGGCCGGCGCCCCTTCATCCACGGCATGATCCGGCCGAGCAGCCGCGAGGTGGGGGTGTCCGAATCAAATCGCATCGCCGGATCGTAGGGCAGGACGAAGCGCATTGGCCAACTGATATGGGGCATCGCCCGCAAGAGCACCTCGCGCTCTTCCAGCGCCTCGCGCACGAGGCGGAACTCGAAGAACTCGAGATAGCGCAGCCCGCCGTGGAAGAGCTTGGTCGAGGACGACGAGGTCGCCTGCGCGAGATCGCCCGCCTCGGCGAGCACGACCGACAGCCCGCGACCCGCCGCATCACGGGCAATGCCGCAGCCGTTGACGCCGCCGCCCAGCACGAAGATGTCCGCAACCTCTTTCAACGCGAGTCCCGATCGCTCCTCCGCAAGCCACAGACGCTTCTCAAAACCCGGCGCAAGGTCAATCGTTTTTTTTCGTTTCTGATCGTTTCCTGTGCAATGCCGGCCGGAAGCGCCCGCTTCGGCGCAGGAACGCGCCGAACTGCGTCAATCCGTCGCTCCGGTGCGAGAGGGTGACACGGGCGCCGCGCTGTCCTAGTGTCGACCGCGAAAGGAAAGACCCGATGGCGCTCAGCTTCCGGCAGACAGAGATTCTCGAGATCGCCCGCTCCGAGGGCCGCGTCGTGGTCGAGGATCTCGCGCGCCGTTTCGACGTCACGCTCCAGACGATCCGGCGCGATCTGACCGATCTGGCGGATGCAGGCCATCTCGACCGCGTGCATGGCGGCGCGGTCGCCCGGCGCGGTGTCGCCAACATCGGCTACGAGGCCCGCCGGCGGATGAACGAGGCGGCCAAGGCCGCGATCGCGCGCGCCTGCGCGGCGCTCATCCCCGACAACGCCTCGCTCATCCTCAACATCGGCACCACCACCGAGGCGGTCGCGCGCGAGCTGCTCGCGCATCGCAACATCACCGTCGTCACCAACAACCTCAACGTCGCCAACATCCTCGTGGCCAACGAAAGTTGCGAGGTGATGGTCTCGGGCGGGGCGCTGCGGCGCTCGGACGGCGGCCTTGTCGGCGAACTCGCCACCCAGTTCATCGAGCAGTTCAAGGTCGATTACGCCGTCATCGGCACCTCGGCGCTCGATCAGGACGGCGACCTGCTCGACTTCGACCTCGCCGAGGTGCGGGTGTCGAAGGCGATCATCCGGCAGGCGCGGCGCGTCTTCCTTGTCGCGGACTCCAGTAAGCTCGCCCGCAAGGCGCCGGTCCGGATCGCCTCGATCGCCGATCTCGACGCGGTCTTCACCGATGCCGCCTTTCCCGAACCGCTCGCCCGGCGCTGCCGCGAATGGGGTGCCGAGGTCCACGTCGCCACGGCCTGAGGCGCCGCCCGCACCCCCTCCGCGAGACGCCAATTGCAGGACGCTCTGGCATGCCGGGCCGGCTGGCGCGCGCCCGATTGCGCCCCCGCCATCATCCCGATCCGCACGAGCGGACGCCCCCTGCGGCAAGGCTGCCCGGCCGCCGTCGCGCGAAACGCGCGAAAAAGGCCGCGCGGGCTGGAAGGGGCGGAACGGCTCCCTTGTCCGAAGCAGGACTGATGCAAGGATGCGCTGCCCGGCAACGCCGGGTCAGGGTGCGGTCGCAGGGCGCAGGGTGTAGCCTGCCGCCTCGAGCCCGGCGCGCAGGCGTTGGGCCGTCGCGACCGCCTGCGGGCTGTCGCCATGGACGCAGACGGAATCGATCTCCACCCGGAGCATCTTGCCCGAAAGGGCGACGATCCGCCCCTCGCCCACCATCTCGAGCACGCGCGCGAGGGCCGTTGCGGGGTCGTGGATCATCGCGTCGGGTCGGCTGCGCGGGGTCAGGTTGAAGCTGTCGGCATAGGTGCGGTCGGCATAGACCTCGCGGATGGGGCGCAGACCCGTGCGCTCTGCCGCACGGTCCGAGGCGGTTCCCGGCATCACCACGAAGGCGAGCTCCCGGTCGACCGCCCGGATTGCCCGGGCGACCGCCATCGCCAGATCGTCGTCGTCGGTGCAGGCATTGCCGAGCGCGCCATGGGTCTTGACATGCGTCATCCGGCATCCCGCGAGCGCGTAGATCCCCGCGAACGCGCCGGTCTGATAGGCCACGAGGTTCTCGACCTCGGCCACCGTCACGCCGGGCTGGGCCCGGCGGCCGAAGCCCGCCAGATCGGCATAGCCGGGATGGGCGCCCGACGCGACGCCGCGCGCCTCTGCCGCGCGCACCGTGGCGCGCATGATCGCGGGATCGCCCGCGTGAAAGCCGCAGGCGATGTTGGCGGAGGTGACGACATCGAGGAGCGCGGCGTCATCGCCCATCGTCCAGGGGCCGTAACCCTCGCCCAGATCGGCGTTGAGGTCGATGCGCATGCGGGGCCTTTGCGTTCATTGGGTTGGTGATCGGCAGCGCCCCGGGCCGGACCGCCGCGACGACGCCCTTTGCCATACTGCGCCGGCGACGCCCGCGCAACGCCCGCCCCGCGGGACAGCGCAGCGATGGGTGCGGCGGCCGTCCTGCTGGCATCGGCGCAGACAGGGCCCGGGCGCGTGAGCCGCCGCGATCGCAGGCTCGATCGTCCCTGCCTGCCGAGTGCAGCCGGAGGGTGTTCCGCGACCGCCCGGTCCCGCGCGGGAGGTCGCGGATCGGCAGTCCCGGCCGCAATCCCGGCCGCAGTCGCGGTCTTCGGAAAATGGTCAACCCCGCCATCCCGATCGCTCCGCGAACCTCGGCGTAAATCAACCCGGAGCGCGCCCCGGGGCCCCCGCACCCGGGCGCGCCGAAGATCGGCAAGGTTTGGGGTTGCGGATTGGAACGCCAGTGGTATACCAAAATGCGACAGTCGTCGGCATCGGGGATCGACGTGAAGCGCCTGCTATATCTCGGTAACGGTCGCACCGTGCAATCGGTGGCCAAACTCGACGAGCGGTTCAAAGGCTGGGGGCTCGTGGTCGATCGGTTCTGGGCCTGGAACGGCGAATTTCCCGACAGCCTTGAGGGCTACGACGGCATCTTTCTTTCGGGCAGCCCGCATGGCGCCTATGAGGACGTGCCCTTCATCCATCGCGAGCATGAACTGATCCGGCAGGCTGCCGACCGCGGCATTCCACAACTTGGCATCTGCTTTGGCAGTCAGATCCTCGCCTCGGCACTCTGCGGACGCTATCAGGTGTTCCGGCGCCCCTATTGCGAGATCGGCTACAAGGATCTCGAGGTCACGCCCGCCGCCGCCTCGGACCCGCTCGCGCAGGACTGGGGGCCGAGCGTCCACATGTTCGTCTGGCACAATGACGAGGTGCGCCACGATCATCCCGACATGGTGATCCTCGCATCCTCCGACGAATGCCCCAACCAGGTCTGGCGCCACCGTGACGCGCCGGCCTGGGGGATTCAGGGCCACCCGGAGATCACGCGCGCGCAGGCGCCAGTCTGGTTCGAGGAAAACCGCGCCCGCATGGTGAAGGACGGCGGCGACGTCGATGCCTTCATCGCCGCCGCGGACGAGGCGCTGGACGCCAAGACGGCGCTCACCCGCTTTACCGAGATGATCCTTCGCGCCTGACGCGCGCCACGAGGCACGAGCGACATGGTCCAGACGAACTACTGGTTCGACCCAGCCGAATACCGGGCGCGTCTGGCGCGCGTGCAGGCCGCGCTGCGGGCGCGCGGGCTCGACGCGCTGCTGGCCTTCCAGCCTGAAACGGTGACCTGGATCACCGGCTTCTACACGCGCGGCTACAGCAGTTTCCAGTTCGCCGTCATCCCGGCAGAGGGGGAGCCGACCCTCTTTTGCCGCGATGTCGAGGCGTATTATCTCGATTCCACCTGCGTCTTTCCCGACCGCGTGATGTGGACCGACAGCGACGACCGGATCGCGCTGGCTGCGCGCACCATCGCCGCGCGTGCGGGCAGCGCCGCGGCGATCGGGGTCGAACTCGGGGCCTGGATGCTGAATGCGGCGCGATGGGAGGCGATCCGCGCAGTCCTGCCCGACATGCGCGTCTCGGACGAATCGACGCTGGTGTCGCGGATGCGGCTCGTGAAGTCGCCGGCCGAGGTGGCCTATCAGCGGCGCGCCGCGCGCGCGGCCGAGGCGGGCATGCAGGCCGCGATCGACAGCGCCGGGGTGGGCGTTTCCGAACGCGAGATGGCGGCCGAGATCTGCGCCGCGATGATCCGCGCCGGTTCGGACCTGCCGGGGCCGGGTGTCATGTCCTCGGGCGAGCGGGCCTTTCACCTGCACGGCGGCTACTCCGACCGCGTGCTCGAACGCGGCGACATCGTGCAGATCGAGACGACGCCGAACTGCCGGCACTATCACGCCCGTTTCATGCGCCCGATCCGCGTGGCCGAAGCCCGCGACGCCGACCACCGGCTGGCCGAAAGGCTGATCTCGATCCAGGATGCGGCCATCGCGACCGTGGCGCCCGGGGTTGCGGCGACCGTGCCGGATGCGATCTATCGCGACGGCGTGCTCTCGTCCGGGCTGCGCCGGGATTATACGAACAAGACCTTCTATTCCGTGGGGCTGTTGCTGCAGCCCAACGGGGGCGAGCCGCTCGAGGCCCATCCCGGCGCGGATTGGCACTTCGAGGCCGGAATGGTCTTTCACACCTATGTCCTGGCGCAGGGGTTCGGCATGTCCGAAACGATCCACGTCACTGCGGAGGGCGCCGAACGGCTGACGCGGTTCCCGCGCCAGCTCTTCGTCACGGCGCGTTGATCAGACGCGCCAGAGCTGCAGGGGCAGGCGACTGAAGGTTTCCACCCCCTCTCCGTCTCCGCCGATCGCAAAGGTCTGCCCCACCCCGGCCACGAGGCCGGTGCGCGCATCGGGGATCATGATGTGCACGAAGAACACCATGCCGGGTTCGAGCACGAGGGGGTTGCCGGTGTAGATCATCGGCGGCACGTCCATCCATGTCGGCTTGAAGGTGCAGCCCAGCGCATAGCCGCAGGCAGCATATCGGGCATGCGCAAAGCCCGCCCCATCGAGCACCGCGCGATGGATGTCGTCGAGCGTGCCGAGCCGCACGCCGGGGCGCGCGGCCTCCTTGATCCGCTCGAGCGCCTCGATCGCGACGCCCATCTGGGATTGCTGGCGCGGATCGAGCGGGCCGACCGCGACCGTATGCTCCACCACCACATGATAGCGGCAGGCCGACCCTGCGAGTTCGATCAGCACCTGATCCTGTTCGGCGATGCGCCGAGCCCCCCCGATCCCCCGCCCGAAGAGCGCCCGCGGCCCCACGTTGACAAGCGGCCCGCCCGCGGGCAGGTCGCCCCCCGCCGCCAGCATCGCCGTCACCGCGGCCCCCGACAGCGCCGTGTCGAAGACGCCGGGGCGCGCGATGTCGATCGCGGCTTGCGTCGCCCGGTCAGCCAGTTCGCCCGCGGCGCGCACCATCTCGAGCTCTGCCCGCGACTTGACGAGGCGCTGGCCGCGGATGATGTCGGACGCGTCCTCGGTCGCGCAGAAACCGGCCAGAGCGGCATCGACCAGACGACCGTTGGCCGCCGTCAACCCGTGGGTCGCGTATTCGATCCCCACGCGCCCGCCCCTCAGGCCGCGTTCCTCGAGGATCGCGCGCAGATCCAGCGCGGGGTTCGCAGCTTCGGCGTTCAGCCAGATGCGGACCTCGTCATAGAGCGAATTGGTCTCCGCCTGCCGCTTGTCGGGGGTGCGCGTCAGCACGGTCGTCGGACCATCGTCCGCGGTGATCAGCCCGGCCTGAAAGAAGACATAGCCCGCCGTGTCGTAGCCGGTCAGCCAGAAATGGCTTTCCTGCGCGAAGACCAGCATCGCATCGAGCCCTCGCGCCGCCATCAGTGCCCGGGTGCGGGCCTGCCGCGCCCGGTATTCGGCCTCGGGAAAGCGTAGGTCGACGCCGCGACCCGTCAGCGTCGTGCCCCGGTATTCGCGCGACAGCTCGATCACGCCGCCACCTCGCAGATATCGCACATGGTCAGGAGGTAGATGCGGATCATGTCGAGGTAGTCGGGGATGTCGACGCGTTCGTCGGGCATGGTGTTGTAGCGCCCGCCGGGGCCGCATACGACGCCCTCCATGCCGCCGTGCTTGTAGAGATGCCCCGCGTCGGTGCCATAGAAGCCCGCAGGGGTCAGCGGGCCTGTCGGCTGCGGCGTCTTGCGCACCGCTGCATAGGCCGCGTTCAGCGCGGTGACGATGCGGCTGTCGCGAGAGACCTCGAAGGCAGGCATGATCGGCCGGCCTTCGGATTTCTGTGTGTGGACGCTGGCCTTCAGCCCGGGCCAGCGCGCCACCAGCGCGTCGAGCACGCGCCGGATGTCGGCGAGGGCGTTTTCCTCGGTCTGGCCCGGACCGTAGCGGCCCGAGCCCGTCAGGCGCACGAAATCGGCCACCTGCGGCGGGCGCCATTCGTGCAGGTCGCGGCCGAGCGCGCCGTGGATCGTGCCGACGTGAACGCGGTTGATGGATCGGTGTTCTTCGGTCGGGGCGTCCGAAAAGGTCAGCCCCGTCAGGTTCGGGATCAGATCGCAGGCCGCGCGGATGGCATCCACCGCTTCCTCGCGCTTGGACATGTGGCGCGTGATGCCCTGCAATTCGATGACGAAGGTGAAGGCCTCGGCGTGCATGGTGATGGCCTTGAGGTCGGTCGGTTCGGAGTTGATGAAATAATCGGCCCGCAGCCCCGCGTTCACCGCAGCCAGCGTGCCCACGCCGCCCTGCAACTCGCCGATCACGAAGGTCAGGATCACGTCGCCCTTCAGCCGGACGCCGTTCTCGATCAGCGTGCGCACCGCGCAGAGATATGACGCATCGCCGGCCTTCATGTTCGACACGCCGATGCCGTAGATGAAGCGCTCATCGACAAGCCCGCCCCAAGGATCGACCGTCCAGCCCTCGGTCACCGGGTTGGTGTCGAGATGGCCGTTGAAGAGCAGGCTCTTGCCCCCGCCCGTGCCGCGCCAGATGCCGATGGCGTTGACCCGGTCACCCTCGACCGGCATCAGATAGGCATCGAGCCCCATCCCCTGCATCTGCGCCAGCATGTGCTCGGTGAGCACCCGCTCGCCCGGCGTTTCGGAATAGCTCTTGTGGCGCACCATCGCGGCGAGCGTGTCGAGGCAGGCGCGCTCGTCGATGGCGCGGGCCAGGTCGATGGGTCTGGTCACGGGCTTTCTCCCTGGAATTCGGCCGGAAGCGGAACCGCCTTCAGCAATGAGCGGGTGTAGGCGTGGCGGTCGGGCGCGTCCGCATCGGCCACGTCGAAGCTGTCCACGATCTGGCCACGCTGCATCACGGCGATCCGGTGGGCGAGTTGCCGGATCAGGTTGAGGTCGTGGGTGATGAACAGACATGCCGCACCCGAGCGCCGTTGCAGGTCGGTCAGCAGGCGTGCAACCGCCGCCTGCACCGAAACGTCGAGCGCGGCCGTGATCTCGTCGCAGATGACGAGCCTCGGTTCGGCGGCGAAGGCGCGCGCGATCGCCACGCGCTGCTTCTGCCCGCCCGAGAGCTCATGCGGAAACCGGTTGGCGAACTCGGGCGGGAGCAGCACCATCTCGAGCAGCTCGCGCACGCGCGCGCGCAGTCGCCCGGTCGGGCAGAGCCCGTAGAGGCGCAACGGACGCGACAGGATGGTGCCGATGGTCTGGCGCGGGTTGAGGCTCGCGTCGGGATGCTGGAACACGATCTGCACGTCGCGGCGATAGGCCCGGTCGAAATCCGTGCGCGCGGCGAAGCTGCGGCCGTCGAAGACGACCTCTCCGGAAAAATCGCGCAACCCCGACAGCACCTGCGCCATCGTCGACTTGCCCGATCCGCTGGCCCCGACCAGACCGAGCAGCTCGCCCGGCCTGACGTCGAGCGAGACATCGCGCGCGCCATAGAACGGCGCGGGCCCCTGTCCGATGAGCCGCGCGAGCCATCCCCCCTCGCCGTAGCGCACCGAAACGCCGCGCACCTTCAGGACCGCCTCGGCTGCATCCGGTTCGGGCACCGCCAGTCGCACCTCGGGGCGCGGCACCGCCGCCATGAGCTTGCGCGTGTAGGCGTCGCGCGGCGCGCGGAACACCTCGGAAACCGGGCCGGTTTCCACGATGCGGCCTTCGTGGATGACCGACACCCGGTCGGCAATCCGCGACACCAGCCCGAGATCGTGCGAGATGTAGAGCGCGGCGACCCCGGTTTCCGACCGCAGGCGCAGGAACAGCTCGAGGATCTGCTGCGCGGTCAGGATATCGAGCGCCGTCGTGGGTTCGTCGAAGATGATGAGTTCGGGCTGGCACGCGAAGGCCGTCGCGATGACGACGCGCTGCTTTTCGCCGCCCGAGGCCTCGTGCGGATAGCGGCGCATCATCTGCTCGGGATGCAGGATGCCCGTGCGCGCGAGCGCGGCCTCACCCTCGGCCAGGGCCGCATCGCGGTCCATGCCGCGGTGGCGCATCAGCACCTCGGCGATCTGGTCGCCGAGGCGCATCGTCGGGTTCAGCGCGGCGCTCGGATCCTGAAAGACCATCGCGATGCGCCGCCCGCGCAGGGCTTCCATCTGCGAAGGGCTCTTGGCCAGGATGTCCTCGCCCGAGAGGGCGATGGTGCCCGACACATCGCGCGCATTGGCGGGCAGGTGGCGCATGATCGCCCAGGCCAGCGTCGACTTGCCCGATCCGCTTTCTCCCACCAGCGCATGCGTCTCGCCCGGCCCGACCGAGAGCGTGACATCGGCAAGCGCCTGCACGGCGCCCTCGGGGGTATCATAGACGAGGCCGTAGCCCCGCACGTCGAGGACGGGCGCCGTGCCGGGGCCGGTCACGAGCGGTTCCTCTTGGGATCGAAGGCGTCGCGCATGGCGTCGCCGAAGAGGTTGAAGCC
>Ga0172376_10005703_pt1 | contig 13798 bp, 11 predicted proteins | sample Lak35m_FD_121114 | JGI IMG/M metagenome (GOLD analysis project Ga0172376, IMG submission 121114) | Freshwater microbial communities from Kabuno Bay, South-Kivu, Congo - kab_092012_35m | ecosystem: Environmental > Aquatic > Freshwater > Lake | place: Democratic Republic of the Congo: South-Kivu...
AAACGATATCATGATGTCACCCTCACCATTGGATGGTGAGGCACCCATTGCATAGGCACAGGCCATACCCTCACAACCCCATCCACCACCCTCATGATACGGCTGGCCACAAGGGTCGCCCCCAATTGCAGCGGACTTGCCACACCATATCGCCCCGTCATGACACCATGGTGGTGGTAAACAAGCGATTGAGTCGCTTCCCTACCCTGCCCTTCCAACTCCCCTTGTGATAGGCGTACCCCGCAATCAACGGAAACGCAATGGTTGCCTCAGAAAACACCATTTGCTCATACACCGTATCCACTTTTCCCCATGAACAGGCTTCTTTAAGGGTTGATCCCGATAAGGCCCCGTCTCGCTCATCGGCCACCGTGATTTGAACCGCATATTTGTGCATCGCCACATCCTGATCCGTAATAATTTCAGCCGCCACCACAATATCTTGCACGAAATTCTTGGGCACCCCACCCCCCACCATAAAAATCCCCGTGTCCGGATGGGCCAATTTTATCTGGGTAATCTCATAAAAATCAGCCGCTGAATCAATGGTAACCTTGGGGCCCTTGGCAAAATGCTGGTGATGCACCAACCCAAATCCAGCCGAACAATCCGAAAAAGCCGGCACAAAAATGGGCACCTCTTTTTCAAATGCCGTGCGCACAATCGACGGGGGGCCATCCGGATGGTGAGACTGTAAATAACGCCCCATTTCAACAATAAACCCGCGCGAAGAATAAGGCCGGGGCTCTAATGTGCCACACAACTGGGCAATGGTATCATCGCACACCCTCAAATTTTCTTCGTCGATAAACGTGTCATAAATGCGATCAATCATCAGGGCGCGTAATTCGTGGTCATCCACATCCGGTGTCCCCACATAATGATGAAACCCCAACGCCTCAAAAAAATCTTGGTCCACAATATTGGCACCCGTCGACACAATCGCATCCACCATGTTGGCTTCCAATAACGACACCACCACCTCTTTTAATCCCGCACTAATTAAAGATCCCGCCAACGTTAAAATCACCACGCAATCACGATCCCCCATCATGGTATCCACAATCTGAGAAGCCCGGGCCAAATTGCGGGCCTGAAACGCCGTCTTTCCCATCGCATCCACCATGGCCACCACATTAAAATCATCCAATGACACATGAACCACCCGTTGGTTCAGCAATGCCGCTTTTCGTGAATTCATCCTAGCCTCCTCGCCATCATCGCAACCCGCTCACCCAATCGCCCTGCCCCCATCACTGCCATCCACTGGCCCAAATGAGGCCCCGTCGCCTGCCCGGTTAACACCCACCTCACCGATTTAAACCCTTTGCCCTTTGGGATGCCCAAGCCCGATACCCACTCGCCCAACGAACGGTCCAAGGCCCCCGCCGACCAATCGGTTTGGGCCACCACCCAGTCCCCCAGACCCGCCACCACCTGCGGCACCAACGACCCCTCGGGTAACCCCTTCACCACCGACATCACCCACTCATCTGAATGGGTATAAACCTGTAAATAGGACGCAAACTCCGTTAAAAAATGCACATTGTCACGAACCGACACCAACATCGCTTGCAAGCGATCATGGCTGGGATGGCCCAACAACGCCAACAGTTCCCCATTCAAATAGGGGGCCACCCGAGGCCCCAATTCCGAATCGGACAACTGACGAATATAGTGGCCGTTTATCCATTTTAATTTTTCTTGGTCAAATACCGCCCCCGATTTGGCCACACGATCCAATGAAAACACCGCCACCATCTCATCCCGAGTCATCACCTCTCGTCCCTGGGGATCGGACCACCCCAACAACATCAAATGATTCAACAATGCCTCAGGCAACACCCCCATCTCTTGATAGGCCATCACACTGGTGGCCCCATGTCGCTTGGATAACTTGCTTTTATCAGGTCCCAAAATCATGGGTAAATGGGCAAACTGGGGTGTGCGTGCCCCCAATGCCTCATAAAGGGCCATTTGTTTGGGGGTATTCGAAATATGATCTTCACCGCGAATCACCATGGTAATCCCCATGTCGGCATCATCCACCACCACCGCAAAATTATAGCTGGGGGTGGCATCTGATTTAATCATCACAAAGTCACCCAATAAATCCCCATCAAACACAATATCCCCACGCACCACATCCTTAAAGTGCCACTGCCGACCTGCCGGCATGGCAAACCGTATCACATAAGGACGGGTATCATCCGCCTTAATACCAGCCCCCCGACACCGCCCCGAATACACATACGGTTGCTTGGATGCTTCGGCTTGCAATCGTTCGGCCTCTAACGCGGCATCGGTACACACACACCGGTACGCATGACCCGATGACACCAACCCTTCCGCCACTTGCCGATAGCGACCCAATCGCTCCGACTGCCGATAGGGCCCCACTGGCCCACCCGTTTCAGGCCCCTCATCCATCGCAAGCCCCAACCAAGCCAACCCATCATAAATGCCTTGTTCATAGCCCACATCAGAACGGGCCAAATCGGTATCCTCGATGCGCAAGACCACCACCCCCCCCATGGCCTCACGGGCCATGACATTAAACAAGGCCGTACGCAACGTCCCAATATGCAAGTGTCCCGTAGGGGACGGGGCAAAACGAAACCGGTTCATTGAATCGTAACCGTATGATCCAACACAGGGAATTGGGCCCTTAAATCCCGCTGTGAAAACCCATCCAAATCGGCCACCAATACCTCTTCGCCATCCGCCGACCCCTTGGCCAAAATTTGTCCCCACGGATTCACAATCAAACTGTTTCCATAGGTGGGAACGCCCCCATTGGCCAACCCATGTTGATTGGGGGCCAACACAAAACAAAGGTTCTCAACCGCACGGGCCCGCACCAATACTTCCCAGTGGGCCGCCCCCGTGGGCTTGGTAAATGAACTGGGTACACACAAAATGGTAACCCCACGGGACGCATAATACCGATACAGTTCTGGAAACCTCAAATCATAACAAATGCTCAACCCCACCTTATAGCCCCCCACTTCACCCACACTGGGTGATACCCCGGGCAAAAACGTGTCCGACTCTCGAATCGTATGGCGATCGATTTGCACATCAAACAAATGCATTTTGCGATATAAGGTCTGAATGTTACCGTCCCCATCAAGTAACACCGAGGTATTGGCCACCCGGTCGTCACCCTGCACCTTTTCAATTAAACTGCCCAACAAAATGGATACATTGTAATCTTTGGCGATTTTTTGAAACACCTTGGTGGTCGGCCCCGGAATAGACTCTGCATGGGATAAGACCCCGTCTTTTGACCCTCGATACGAAAACACCTCGGGCAACGCCACAAACTTGGCCCCCTTTTGAATACCCTCCATCACCAAGGCCTTGGCTTTGGTCATATTCGCCTGATAATCGGTTCCCGCATTTAACTGCACTACCCCCGCACGAATGGTCGCCGTCATGTGATGCTACTCCTTTTTTGGTTATCCCAACGCCAAGCTGGGTGTTTCAGGGCCCATAATATGGGCATAAAGCTGGCAAATGCGATCTAACTCTTGCCGCAATTGGGCCAACTCTGATCGCATCCCCGACTCATTTGCAATTGAAACCGCCCGATTGGCCAACAATGCCACATAATAATCCAGCCCGGTTCGCAACTGCTGGATATACCCACGCAAATACACCACGCGCTTGACCGGTGGGGTGGGCAACGATGCCTTTAATTCAGATAAAAAATGGGTCACATACATGCGGGCCTCTTCAACAAAAAAGTGAGGACGAGGGCCGTCGTCCATCACATTGAATCGCCCATAAATGTGCGACACCATGTCAGAAAAAGAGATGATCTTTGAAAAATACGCCAAATTCGGACCCGGACACACCGCTGTTTTGAGGGGCCGTTTGTTATCGATGCCAAACCGCAACAACGCACTGGCCGCCAAATCTTCACACAAACAGGCCTTATCAATCACCCGTTGTCCCAACGCGTCTTTCTCATCGGCTGCAACATTTAACAGGGCAATCTCAGCCAGTTTCTTTTTTTGAAACACCGACGATGCCGTGCAAATGGGCTTGCCCGTGTATTCGGTATTAGACACCAAAAACCCTTTGGGACAAGGACTACCAGGCTTGCCATCCGCCGCACGCTGGTATTTTTGCACCTCACTTGGCGACCCCTTGTAGGTGTTAAACGGCACACCCAATGGGCTAATGCCGCTGGTATACAACCCGTCGCGTCGGGTTGCGGCCAACTGCTGGCGGGTATCATCATCCACATTGGTCACATCGGGGACCAACAAAAAGGGTGTTCCCCACCCAGTGCCATCAAATTGATAATACTTCAACAGCAATTGGTCTTCTTCATGGGTGCCAATCCCCCCTTGCACCGTGAAACGAACAGAGGGATTCAGGGGCAAGAGGGCCCGATTGTTGGCACGCAACGCACTGTTACACACGTCATGCAATTCGGTGAGCAATGCCATACGCTCTTGTTTAAATTCTTCTAAAATAGGCCCCATTAAATACCCATCGGTGGCAAACGCATGCCCCCCACAATTCAAGCCCGATTCCACACGGAATTCAGAGACCCAAATGCCTTTTTTAGCCAAAAACCGACCCTGAATTTGAGCGGATCGAAAATCTGACACCTTTAAAATAATGCGTTTTTTGATATGCCCCGTGTGATCAGGAAAAAAATCGTCAAATTGGGCCACATACGCATACAACCGTCGGTTAAACCCCGCAGACAACACAATGCCAGAATCCAATTGAGAGGTGGCATACCCGCGGAGTGCGGACAGTGCATCTGAATCGGTTTCGGGTAAGATATTGCCCTGTTTATCGTAGTTGGTGCGGTCTAATTTGGTCATGATATTGACATCCAAAGCCCCCATGACAAAGTGCGATTTAATCGTTGCTTCAATGGCAGGTTTTTGTTCGGCAGACGCACCCTGAAACTGGGCCAACAAGGCTTTTAATGGCGAAGAGTCGGGTAATAATGTGACATATTGCCAAGAATCGGAACCGGGTTCAAAGGGCGTGGCACACAACGCTTGAAATGAATGGGTCACCACGTCATGAATCACATCCAAATACGCCTGAATTCGTCGGGCCCGCGCATCGGTATCCCACCGATCAATCGGTTGGTACGGCATATCATACACCTTGCAATAATGGGCCCGCATGGTTTCGCAAAGGTGATCATCGCCAATCGACATCACCGATGCCACCCCATATTTGGCAATACGAACAGGTGTATCAATGGTAAACGCCGTACCCATTACGGGAATATGAAAGGTATGGGGATGCCGACTCGAATCTGTCACAATCACGATCCTTTTTTACACAGCAGGCCACTGGCACAATCAAAAGCATTTAAAAGCCGTTACGATATACCCAATCCCCAGTTTAGGGAAGTCTACTGGATTGAGCCCCGTTTGTATATCACCACTTACCATCCTGTCTCAGCCCCCTTGTTCAACCCCCTTCCTTGACCCATGCCACCACCCGTTGGTAGACCCTCATCATAACGACTGGGCCGTGACACCCCCTATTGGATTGGGTATAGTACACACCATGCGCGTTGTATTAATCGGAAGCAGCGGGGTACCCGGACTATCCATTGCCCGTCACCTTCATGATGCCGGTGTTGACCTCACGGTGGTATGTCGCACACCGCCCGCCCCTTCCTCGCCACTGCACACCATGAAATGGCGCGTGGTGGACCTGCGAGACCCCATTGGATTATCGGAGGTGTTGGCCCACACCAACGAGTTGATACTCAATTTTTCAACCCCCCCGGTTGCCCGCCCCATCGATTACATACCCGAACGGGATGCATTGGACGGGGTGCTCACCATTGCCACACAACAACAAGTGTCTCGCATTCATTATCTGATGCCGTTATATGCCAAATCCATCGGCATTCGCGGGTTTCAATGGTGGTTGCTTCGCATTAAAGAACAAGCCATGCTGCGACTCTATCATGCCGCTGTACCGGTGATGCTCCTTCATCATTCCGTCCCCATGGAACTGTTTGAATGGGGATGTAAAATGGGCGATCGCTTGATTATTCCGGCAACCGATCAACGGGGCATTTATTGGATTGCCGGGTCTGATATTGCCCAGGCCATCCACACCCTCATGGGTCACCCCTATGGGGCATCCCAATCGTATGTGTTACAAGGCCCTGAACGGCTCATCCCCATTGCGGCGGCCCGTCGGTTGGCCTATCACTGTCCCGCTCTCACTGTGCAACGGATTCCCTATTGGCCCTTGGCCTTGAGTGCACGATGGAGTCATACCATCCAGCATATTCACCAACTCATCCAAGCCATGACATTGCGTGATGAACCTTTTTTGGCGGGTGACACATGGCAAGAATTGGGCACCCCGCAGGTCACCATTAGTGCCTATGGTCAACGAATGGCCCAACGACTCGGTCCCTCATGACACGCCGGGTCCGGGTGGGATATGCCCACCATCCGCCATTTAGTTTTAACACATCCACTGGCACCCCAAGTGGGGAATCGTGGGTGGTGGCCCATACACTGTTAACCCGTTTGGGAATCGCCATTGAACCCATCGAAACCGATTTTTGGTCACTGATTCCCCAATTGGCAGGGGGGTATTTGGACGTGGTGGCATCCGGGCTGTTAATTAGTCCCGAACGAGAAAAAGAAGTGGCGTTCACACTGCCCACTTACCAAGATGGTGACGGGGTGTTATTACACCGGCGCAACCCGCATCACATTCGTACATTTCAAGATATTGTCGCCCACCCCAAAGTCAAAGTGGCCGCTATTTTTGGGTCATTATCCATGGAGAGCATTCGACTGGTACCCCCCAATCGGCGGGTGCCTTGTATCGATACTGACGCCGCCATTGCGGCCATTATTTCGGGTCAAGCTGACTGCTTTGTCGCCTCGACCCTTACCTTGCGACAAGGGGCGATGACCCATCCCCACCCCGATTTGCGATTGCGATCCATACGGGATGGGTTTCAGGTGCCATCCATCTCACCATTTGAATTTGGGGCATTGGCGGTTCGCAAAACAGATCGTGCCTTGCGGGATGAACTCAACCAATTGCTCACGACCTGGATTGGATCGCCCGAACATGTCGCATTGGTCGCCCCGTTTGGTTTTGGTATCAGCGAAATGCCCAGCATGCACCCCCATTTTAAAGGCAGGATCACCACCCAATTGCCAACCACCCGGCCCCCACTCGCTACAAAATAAACCCCCGACGTTGCCGCTTAATGTCTTCTTCCCACGACATGGTGGTTTGGGTTGGGGCCTTGCCTTTTTGACGCACTTTGGTATTGCCAATATCAAGCAATGACACACTCACACTATGGGCCGTGGGGGGGGTGTAATCGGCATTCACCACATGAGAGATGGTGCGCAACCGACGTTGTTGGGCATCAATTTTTTCGTTGAGCAACCGAATCATAACGGTTGCCATGGCATTAAATGATTCGATAGACGGAAGGAGTGATTCAGCCTGTTGGGTATTTAGCTGGCGTTTTGGTTTGCTCACGAGGATGGCCCTTTGGATGCGTGGGGGGATTGATACGGTTTGCGCTTCAAATAATCAGCCAATTGTTCTTCTTCTTTATATAACTGCTCCAAGCGTTTCTTAAGGCGACGAATGCGACCCATGTTGTCAAAAAAACGATCGAAGGTTTCTTTTAATTTTGGCGGCAAGGCACTGGTGTCTAATTCTTCTTCTAAGGTTTCTAACATCATCATGGTGTCTTCGAAAGGGGTTTTTTTGGTGGTTTTTTTTCTGATTTCAACCTCATTCATTAAGTTGGCAATCTGAGTGGCCACCGACTCATGTGCCAGTGCCTCTTGGGACGCCGTGGGCAGGGAAGTAGTCTGAGATGGCTGCTGTTTTTTGAGTTCATCCATTAAAAACTGGATTTCGTGGTCGACGACTTTACTTGCTTCTTCAAACAACCGCGTCAATTCATCGTGTTGAACGGGGCCCAATCGTTGTTGCAATTGGTTTTTGGCCACCCCACCGGCCCGTTTAAAAAAAGGGTTGCCAATACCGGATGATGGGTCAATCATAATCGAAACCTGCTTTCTTAAGGTGGCACAGGGGACATGCTATGGGCATTGTAGCCGATTGTCGCTACTGTGTCAGTGTTAACCCCCTGTCAATGATGCCCGTACCCATCGGGAATAAAACATACCCACTTACCCCATCAAATAAAAGGGATGCCCCATCACACAACCGAGTGGGGCCATACCAATTGGGTCACCACTTCCATATGAATGGTATGGGGAAACAAATCAAGGGGTTGAATATGCGCAATGCGATACCCATTGGCAACCAGCCGCGACACATCACGACCCATGCTATCCAATTGACAATGCACCAAAGTAAGTTGAGGCGGACACCATCTCATCAGTTGCCCATGCACCGCCAGTGACAACCCGGTGCGGGGAGGGTCGGCAATCACCCAATCGGGTGGGTCTGTCATCGCCGCCATGGCGTGGGCCACATCCGCTTGAATCATAGGGTGCCCCTCACAATTAAACTGGGCATCCCGAGCCGCCACGGGATTGTCTTCAACCAAGGTCACCGACTGCGCCCCTCGTGCGAGTGCATGCCGACCAAATACCCCCACCCCGGCATACAAATCCCACACGGTATGTGGCACCTCTGGCACCATCACCGCACGAAGCAAGGGGGTCATTAAAGACGGGTGCCCTTGAAAAAACGATCCCAATCCCACCCTAAACGATATCCCATCTACCTGCACCATGGCCACCGGATTCCCAAGGGTGATACCAGGATGGGCCGCATCCCCCTGCCAAAACGATCCCCCCAACCCCATTTGATCATGAATTGCACCGGCCTCAGACTCCGTGACGGGAATGCCCATCACGCGACCCAAGCATGTGTCATCCATCACCCAAAACGTTGCGGTCGCCTGGGCCATTTGGGCCGGTGGGCACGGCCGCCATTGGGATAACACCGCCAAGCAGTGATTCAGTTCAGGGGGGATAACAGAACAATGGGTAATGGGTTCAATCAATGCCGAATGGCGACGGTTGATGCCCCAGTCACCTTGGGGGGTGGCCACCAGACGAAGTTGACGCCGTGATACCGTGTCATCCGACCACAGCATGGGTTTGACGGTAGACGCTGGTACCGATAGACCATGAGACGATAGGCTCTCAAAGAGCCAGTTGGTTTTGAGTTGGCGTTGATAAGACAAGTCAGCATGCATCAGTTGGCATCCCCCACATCGGGTGTAATGGTGACACATCGGGACAACCCGATGGGGGCTTGCATGATGCACCCGGGTCGGGTGTGCAATATGATAGTGGGGGGTTTGCTTGACCACTTTGACCGCCACCTGATCGCCTTCACAGACCCACGGAACGTAACAAGGGGTAACTGGCCCGGCCAGCAGGCCAAGCCCTTTGGATGTGACACGCTCAATAGGCCCATGATAGACTATCGGCATTCGTGGCGGTTTGGGTGTCATGCGGCATAGTATACCGTGGGGCATCGACTTTCCCAACCCCGTTGGGGAAAAAAAGGAGGTAGTGCTCATGCGACACTGGCAGTGGGTAGGGTTACTATGGGGGGCATGGGCACTGTGCGTGTCGGCATCCCCGGTATGGTTGGAATCGATTGAGCCAATAGCGGGGCAACGGGTCATCCCCTATCGTGCGTATCGACTCGACAATGGGCTAACGGTATACATTCATCCTGACAATCGCCAACCATTGGTGCATGTCTCGGTGTTTTATCAGGTTGGTAGTTCATATGAAGAAAAAGGCAAATCGGGGTTTGCGCATTTGTTTGAACACATGATGTTTCAAGGCTCACGTCATGTATCGCCCAATGAACACATGAAGCGGGTATACGACATGGGCGGAAAAATCAATGGCACAACCGGACGTGACCTCACCCATTTTTTTCAAACCGTTCCCGCTTCGTATTTAGAAACCGTGTTATGGCTTGAATCCGATCGGATGGGATTTTTTGTGGATGGCATCACCGAAGATGGGTTTGCCATCCAACGCGATGTGGTCAAAAGCGAACGTGCCGAGCATTATGATACCCAACCCTATGGATTGGCCCCCGAAACCATCGCGCGAACGTTGTATGGCGATGGGCATCCCTATGGGTGGATCCCCATTGGTAGCATGAGCGATTTGGATCAATCATCTGCAACCGATCTCAAAACCTTTTTTAACACATGGTACGGACCCGCCAACGCTGTATTGGTCATTGCGGGTGACGTTGACCCTGATCAAACCATTGGGATGGTCAGCCGCTATTTTTCTGACATCCCCAAAGGGCCGTTGCATGCCATGCGTCGGCCTTGGGTTCCCCTGTTATCACAATCCAAGACGGAGTCATATGTCGATGCAAAGGCCACTCGCCCGCGCATCAGCATGGTGTTTCCAACCGTCCCCGCATGGCACCCAGATGAAGCGTACTTGGATGCCATCGCCCACAGCTTGGGCAGTGGGGCGGCGTCTCGTTTGTATCCTTTCATTAAAAACCAGCGTGCCTCAGACATTGAGGTCTATCACGCAACCGCCGCGTTATCGGGTGAATTTCATGTGGTGGTCACCCCCTATGAGGGTGAATATGTGACGGGGTTAATGGCGGATATCGAATCGGTCATTGATGGGCTGTCTAACACCCCACTAGGAGAAGACGAATTAACCCGCTACCACCGTAAGTATGAAATGCGGGTTGCCGATACCTTGTCCACGCTAGACGGTGTTGCATCTTATTTGGGAACGGCCCACTGGTTGGCAGGAACCGCCCATTTTTTACCCATTGAATGGGCCATGAACACCCTGCTCACCACACCCAATGCCCGGGCAGTGGCCCAGCGGTATTTAATCAAAAAACCCAAGGTATATGTATCGGTGTACCCCAGTGGAAATGGGGCCACCTCACCCATGACGGCGCCACCCCTTACTTCCCTGTCGACAACGCCCCCCCAAGCCCCCATTGATCGACGCGTGGCACCCACCCCATCCGCAACCTTGAAGGTGCCCGACCTGTCATTTTTTAGTGTAACGACGAATGGCATCCCAGTAATGGGGCGCCATGTCAGTAACAATGGATTGGTGAGCCTGCGTCTTATCATCGATGGCGGACAAGTCTTGGCCTCTCATACTGGCTATCCTGCGGGTTCGGCCCATGCATTGGCCCGCATGATCATGCAAGACAGTGTGCTAAACCCATCCGAAAAACTAGCGGCTCAGTTGGATGGATTGGGGGCCAGCATGAGCATTGATGCGGGAATGGATGAATGGGTGGTCAGCATACGGTGCTTGGCATCGGTATTACCCAGTGTAATGGGTATCGTAACCGAGCGACTGGGTAGCCCAGGGTTCAAAGATGACGATTGGAAGCGGGTCAAAAACGAACTCAAAGAAACCATTGCCATGGGCATATCCAATCCGGGACAATTGGCAGACATGGCCATGGCCCAGATGATTTACGGACAAAACGATCCACTGGGAAACCCCTTATGGGGGCATAGCAGTGATATCGAGCAGCTGGACGTCGCCCAATTAAAAGCATTGCATGACAAGTTGTTTGTTCAGGCACAGATGCGCATCGCGGTCGTGGGCGATGGAATTGGCCCAGATCGCTTGCAATGGATGGGCCTTTTGCGTGGCATCCCCCAAGGCAAAGCAACGGCCAGGCCGGCACTGTCAACACGCAATGGTAGCGTGCAAACTGCCACCCCATCCCCCATCGGCCCACCCCAACAAGACCCTCAAAAAGACCCAAAAGAATACCCCATGGTCATCATCGTGGACATGCCTGGATTGAGCCAATCGGAGGTCCGCATGGGGTATCCGGCACCCAAATGGGACGGCTTGGGCCCCTTTTTTATGATGCAATTGGTTAACCTCCCCATCGGCGGGGTGTTTAATAGCCGCATGAACTTAAAACTAAGAGAAGAAAAAGGGATGACATATGGGGCCCAATCGTATCTAACCGCCCATACGTATCCGGGTTATTTTGAGGCCACCACTTCGGTGAAAAAAGGCTATACCGCCGATGCATTGGCAGACATGTGGGGGATAGTCAAAGATGCCATCCGGTCAGGCGTCACAGAAGAAGAATTAAAGATGATTCAAGACGTTATGGGGCGACGTGATGCCATGCGGTATGAAACCTTAGACCAGCAAGTGGGGTTATTGCAACGCATTCAGCAATATGGGTTGCCCGACGATTATTTGATGGCGCGGCAAAAACTGATTGCGACGCTAGATGGGGCAACGTTAGATGAAGCAGCCAGCACATTGTGGGGTGGCACCCCCCGCATGGTGGTAGTGGGTGATTATATGCAAACCGCACCCCAATTTGACCGATTGGGATGGACGGTAATGAAACAATTACCCCGGGACATTTGGCGATAAGCCAATGCACGGGCGACAAAGGGGGGGAACGAGAGAGGGGGGGGAACGAGAGAGGGAGGGGCAAAAAGAACGGGCTGGTTATCCGGCCACGACCGCCATTTTACCTTTGGCAATCACTTTACCCTGTGACATCACGATAATAAAATAGGCACCTGATGATAAGGTCAGCGGGTTAATACCCAATTGAGACAAGGTGACTTTATTAACCCCAATCAGGCCACCTACCCCACCGGTTTTAAATGATTGTTTGGTGACAGTGCGTCCCAACATATCAAACACCGAAATATCAACATCCCCATTTTTACTTAATTCATAATACACGTGCCCCGATTCGCTGCTTTTCATGGGATTGGGATAGACATTGATTCGTTTAATAGAAAAGGTAGTCGACAATAACGCACTGGCTTCACCGGGATTAAACGGAACGGCCATGTCGGCCACCAGGGTGGGTTCAACCTGCAGATACCCACTGTTGGCCGCTTGGTTGGTGGCCACCGAGGATGTTTCGAATGATAACACGGCCAAATCACCGCTACGAAAATAACTGGCTGCTTTTAAAGCCTTGGCATTCACACGGCGATAGACCAACGATGCATCAACCTGTGCCACCATCAACACCATCAACGCGATCCATACCCCCATTGCTTTCATCATCATTGCCCCCCCGAGCGTTTAAGTTCTCGATGATGTTTTACCCATGTTTACTTTATTTTAAACAATTATGAATCAAAACAAGTTTTTTATGATGTTTTAATAATATAAAAATAAACAACATAATCGTATTATTGGGTGTAAAAAATGTTAAAAAACATAATAATAAGGCATAGTGAGTATTGTTGGTTTTAAAATTCATTTTTGAATGTTGGCGTGTTGAAATGAGGTACCCGAGCCCCAGGATGGGGGGGTAGATGTGGGGCGGGGCCCCACACCCCGTGGTTAAATTTTGATATGAGGGCGTTCCCCCCTCATACTCCCCCCTGATGTAATGGTAGCGGGCACTGCGTGCCCGCGCCCGCCTTAAGGGGCGTTGCCCCTTAAGAATCCCCAAGAAAATGCCACTGCCTTAAGGGGCGTTGCCCCTTAAGAATCCCCAGTTGATCTTGGGACCTGCGGTCCCCAAACCCCAGCAAAGGGGTTTCACCCCTTTAGATCCCCAGAACAAATTATTTTTTCCTTCGTTGGGGTCCAGGGGCGTTGCCCCTTAAGAATCCCCAAGACAAAAGGCCAGACCGTCATTCTGCGCGGAGTGAAACGCAGTGGTTAATTTTTACCCCCTCCCTGACCCTCCCCAGAGGGGAGGGAATAGAAATTAGATTTTGGGGACCTGCGGTCCCCAAACCCCAGCAAAGGGGTTTCACCCCTTTAGATCCCCAAGGCAAAGGGGTTTCACCCCTTTA
>Ga0172376_10005705_pt1 | contig 13794 bp, 13 predicted proteins | sample Lak35m_FD_121114 | JGI IMG/M metagenome (GOLD analysis project Ga0172376, IMG submission 121114) | Freshwater microbial communities from Kabuno Bay, South-Kivu, Congo - kab_092012_35m | ecosystem: Environmental > Aquatic > Freshwater > Lake | place: Democratic Republic of the Congo: South-Kivu...
CAGGAACAGGGTCAATATGCACAGCACCTTGCCCAGCAGCCATAGCGGGCCCGGAATGAAGTTGAGGATGGGCGTATCGAGCGGCGCGGCCCAGCCGCCGAAAAACATGATGGCGGTGAGGAACGCCACCAGGATCATGTTCGCGTACTCCCCCATGGAGAACACGCCGAAGAGCATGCCGGAAAATTCCACATGGAAGCCGACGATCTCCGATTCGCCTTCGGCCATGTCGAACGGGGCGCGCTGGGTTTCGGCCACGCCGGAGATGAAATACACCAGCAGCATGGGTGCGAGCGGCAGCCAGTTCCAGGAAAGGAAATTGAGGCCCATGTCGGCGAACTGGCCTCTGGCCTGGCCGTTGACGATGTCGCTGAGGTTCAGGCTCTGCGAAACCATCAGCACGCACACCAGCGCGAACCCCATGGCGATTTCGTAGGAGACGATCTGCGCCGCGGCGCGCATGGCGCCGAGGAAGGCGTATTTCGAGTTCGACGCCCAGCCGGCGACAATGATGCCGTAGACGCCCATCGAGGTGATGGCGAGTATGTAAAGCAGCCCGGCATTGACGTCGGCCAGCACCACCTTCGGGCCGAACGGCACCACCGCCCACGCCGCCAGTGCGGCGACGATGCTGATCACCGGCGCCAGAACGAACAGGGCCTTGCTCGACCCGGCGGGGATGACGATCTCCTTGGTGAGCAGCTTGATGGCATCGGCGATCGGTTGCAGCAGACCTGCGGGGCCGACCCGGTTGGGCCCGATGCGCACCTGGATGTAGCCGATGACCTTGCGCTCGGCATAGGTCAGGTAGGCCACCGCCCCCATCACCGGCAGCGTGATGGCGAGGATCTTGGCCAGGGTCCAGAGCACCAGCAACGCTGGCTCCGGCATCACGCTGCCATCGACCAGGCCGAAGAAGGGCTGCATCAATCGGGCTCCACGCGCAGCTCGCCGAACAGACCGCCGAGCGAGGCGGTCTCGCCATGTCCGGCGCCGATACGTACCGTGCCGGCGGCGACACGGTCATCGATCCGCACCCTGAGCCGCGCCGTGCCTCCCTGCGTGACGCGCACCAGCTGCCCGTCGGCGATGTTCAGCGAGGCCGCGGTGCGGCTGTGCATCTGCGCCGCGGGCGGCCGCGCATCGGCGGTCTTCTGCAGGGCGCTGGCGCGCCGCAACAGGCCATCGGCCGCATACGGCAGGACGAAACCGGCGCGCTCCAGACCAGCCAGTTCGGGCGCAGCGGTCTCCGGCTCGGACTCCAGCGCATTGCCGAGTGCGGCGGTGAGCCGCTCCGGGTCGAGCGCGAGTTCACGGCGGACGTCCTCCAGGGTCTCCTGCTCGAAACCCTTGAGTCCGAGCAGGTTGCCGAGGACGCGCAGCACCTTCCACGCCGGCCGCGCCTCGCCGGGCGGGGGCACAACGCCGACGAAGGTCTGCAGACGACCCTCGCAGTTGACGCGGCTGCCGGCGCCTTCGGTCCAGGCGGCGACCGGCAGCAGCACGTCGGCGTAGTCGGCCGCAGCGTCGATGTGGGTGGTCAGGCAGACCACGCTGTCGGCGGCCCTGAGGGCGCGCGCCGCGGCAGCGGCGTCGGCACAGTCGGCGGCTTCGACCTGCAACAGCACATAGGCCTGAAGCGGCCGGCCGAGCATGGTCCGGGCGTTCCTGCCACGCGCGCCAGGAAGCACGCCGGCAGCGGCCAGTCCGACCGCATTCGAGCCCTCCACCGTGGTGCCGAGGGTGGCACCACTGACCTCGCAGATGGCTTGCGCCAACCACCGCAGGCGGCTCGCACGCGGGTGGTGGGTGGCCTCGTTGCCGAGCCACAGGGCGCGCGGTGCTTCCTGACACAGCGCCGCCGCGACCGCCGCATGCCCGGCGTCGACGGCGCGGCCGGCACGCAGCGCGCGGACCGCCTCGAGCACGGCTTCCAGCGCCGACTCCCATTGCGATGGGGGCAAGGCGACCTGCCCCGCGACCGGACACAGCAGATCCTCCTGCCAGGCGCCGAGGGTGTGCAGCGCGCAACCGCGGCCGGCCGCCACGCGCACGCGGTGCGCCAGCAGCGGGTGATCCTTGCGCAGGTTGCTGCCGACCAGCAGCAGGCCGCGCAGAGCCTCGACCTCGGCGATGGGCATCCCCAGCCAGGGCACGCCGGAAGCCACCCCGTCGGCCGCGAAATCGCTCTGACGCAGACGGAAGTCGATGTTCGGGCTCTTCAGGCCCTTGGCCAGGCGCGCGGCAAGGTGGCCCTCCTCGAGCGTGGCATTGGGGCTGACCAGCCAGCCCGACGCCGCACCCGCGGCGCGCAGGCCCTCCACGGCGTGCTGCAGCGCCTGCTCCCAGGTCGCCCGGACCCAGCCCTGGCCCTCGCGCAGCATCGGGTAGAGCAGGCGGTCCTCGCTGTCCAGCGCCTCGTAACTGAAGCGGTCGCGGTCTGACAGCCAGCACTCGTTGATCGATTCCTCTTCCAGCGGGGTTACGCGCAGCACGCGGTCCTGCTTGACCTGCACGGTGACATGGCTGCCCAGCGAATCATGCGGCGCGATCGACCTGCGTTTGCCCAGTTCCCAGGTACGGGCGGCGTAGCGGAAGGGCTTGGAGGTGAGCGCGCCGACCGGGCAGACGTCGATCATGTTGCCCGACAGCTCGCTGTCGATGGTGCGCTCGAGGAAGGGCATGATCTCCGCGTGCTCGCCGCGGTGCGCCATGCCGAGTTCCATCCGGCCGGCGATCTCCTCGCCGAAGCGCACGCAGCGCGTGCAGTGGATGCAGCGCGTCATGTCGGTGGCGATCAGCGGACCGAGGTTCTTGTTCAGCACCACGCGCTTCTCTTCGTGGTAGCGCGAGGCGGTGCTGCCATAGCCGACGGCAAGGTCCTGCAGCTGGCACTCGCCGCCCTGGTCGCAGATCGGGCAGTCGAGCGGGTGGTTGATGAGCAGGAACTCCATCACACCCTTCTGCGCCCGTACCGCCGCCGGGCTCTTGGTGAATACCTTCATGCCCTGCGTGACCGGGCTGGCACAGGCCGGCAGGGGCTTGGGCGACTTCTCCACCTCGACCAGGCACATCCGGCAGTTGGCAGCGATCGAGAGCTTGCGGTGGTAGCAGAAGTGCGGAATGTAGACACCGGCCTTGTTCGCCGCATCCATGATGGTCGAGTTGACCGGGACTTCGATGGCCTGGCCGTCCAGCTCGATCTGCACCGTTCTCATGCGCGGTCTCCGACCTTCTGCGCGGCGAGTCGCCGTGCGGCAGAACCGCCGGTGGTCCCGGCGATGCAGGTGCCGGTCCGGATGTGGTGCTCGAACTCGTGGCGGAAGTGCTTGATGAAGCTGCGCACCGGCATCGCCGCCGCATCGCCGAGGGCACAGATGGTGCGCCCCATGATGTTCTGCGCGACATCGTCCAGCACCTCGATGTCCTCCTCCCGTCCCTGCCCGTTCTCGATGCGCAGCAGCATGCGATACAGCCAGCCGGTGCCCTCGCGGCAGGGGGTGCACTGGCCGCACGACTCGTGGGTGTAGAAGTAGGCCAGGCGCAGCAAGGAGTCGACCATGCAGCGCGTGTCGTCCATCACGATCACCGCCCCGGAGCCGAGCATGGAGCCCGCCTTGGAGAGGCAGTCGTAGTCCATGGTGCAGTCCATCATGATCGCAGCCGGGAGCACCGGCGCCGATGAACCGCCCGGGATCACCGCCTTGAGCTGACGCCCCTTGCGCACCCCCCCTGCCAGCTCCAGCAGCCGCGAGAACGGGGTCCCCATGGGGACCTCGTAGTTGCCTGGCCACTCGACATCGCCACTCACCGAGAAGATCTTGGTGCCGCCGTTGTTGGGCTTGCCGACCTCGAGGAAGGCCTGACCGCCGTGGCGGATGATCCACGGCACCGCAGCGAAGGTCTCGGTGTTGTTGATGGTGGTCGGCTTGCCATACAGCCCGAAGCTTGCCGGGAACGGCGGCTTGAAGCGCGGCTGGCCCTTCTTGCCCTCGAGGCTCTCGAGCAACGCCGTCTCCTCGCCGCAGATGTAGGCGCCGAAGCCGTGCGATGCGTGCAACTGGAAGCTGAAATCGCTGCCGAGGATCTTGTCGCCCAGATAGCCAGCGGCACGCGCCTCCTCCAGCGCCTCCTCGAAGCGCTCGTAGGTCTCGAAGATCTCGCCGTGGATGTAGTTGTAGCCCACCGTGATGCCCATGGCGTAGGCGGCGATGGCCATGCCCTCGATGACGATATGCGGGTTGAACTGCAGGATGTCGCGGTCCTTGCAGGTGCCGGGCTCACCCTCGTCGGAGTTGCAGGCGAGGTACTTCTGCACCGGCGACTGCCGGGGCATGAAGCTCCACTTGAGGCCGGTCGGGAAGCCGGCACCGCCGCGGCCGCGCAGCGCCGACTCCTTGACCTGAGCGATGACCTCGTCCTGCGTCATGCCGGGCCCGCCATCCTTGCCGAGGATCTTGCGCAGCGCCTGATAGCCGCCGCGCGACTCGTAGTCCTTCAGGCGCCAGTTGCGGCCGTCGAGTCCGGCGCAGATCTGCGGGTCGATGTGCCGGCCATGGAAGCAGGTCTCGACGCCGGTGGCGGCGAACCGCGCCAGAACCTGGTCCGGGCTCATGCCCCACCTCCTGCCGCAGACTGCCGCAGGCCGTCGAGCATCTGGTCCAGACGCTCCTCAGCCATGAAGCTGCACATGCTGCGGTCGTTGACCAGAAGCACCGGCGCATCGGCGCAGGCGCCGAGACACTCGCTCTGCTGAACAGTGAACAGCCCGTCGGCGGTGGTACCGCCCTGCTCCACACCGAGCCGCCGGCAGAGGTGGTCGAGCGCTGCCTGCCCACCGCGCAGCCGGCACGGCAGGTTGGTACAGACATTGAACTTGAAACGCCCCACCGGCTGCTGGTTGAACATGTTGTAGAAGGTCGTCACCTCATAGACCGCGATCGGCGGGATGCCGAGATAGTCAGCGACCAGTTGCTCGCTGTCGCGACTCACCCAGCCCTGCTCGTCCTGCAGGATCGAGAGACAGGCGATCACCGCCGATCGACGCTGGTCCGGCGGATACTTGGCGACCTCGCGCTCGAAGCGCGCACGAGTGGCCTCGGAGAGTACCGCGGTCATCGGTCGATCTCCCCGAACACGATGTCCTGGGTGCCGATGATGGCGACCACGTCGGCGATCATGTGGCCACGCACCATCTCGTCGAGGGCGGCCAGGTGCGGGTAGCCGGGCGCGCGGATCTTGAGCCGGTAGGGCTTGTTCGCACCGTCGGCGAGCAGGTAGATGCCGAACTCGCCCTTGGGATGCTCGACCGCCGCGTAGGCTTCTCCGGCCGGCACATGCATGCCCTCGGTGAACAGCTTGAAGTGGTGGATCAACTCCTCCATGTTCGACTTCATCGCCTCGCGGTGCGGCGGCGCGATCTTGTGGTCGCCGACGATCACCGGGCCGGGGTTGGCGCGCAGCCACTCGATGCACTGGCGGATGATGCGGTTGGACTGGCGCATCTCCTCCATGCGTACCAGGTAGCGGTCGTAGCAGTCGCCGTTGACGCCGACCGGGATGTCGAAATCGAGCCGCTCGTAGACCTCGTAGGGCTGCTTCTTGCGCAGGTCCCAGGCGACGCCGGACCCGCGCAGCATCGGACCGGTGAAACCCAGGGCCACGGCGCGCTCCGGGTCGACCACGCCGATGCCCACGGTGCGCTGCTTCCAGATTCGGTTGTCGGTGAGGAGGGTCTCGTACTCGTCGACGCAGGCCGGGAAGCGGTCGGTGAAGTCCTCGATGAAGTCGAGCAGGGAGCCCTGCCGGTTGGCATTCATCCTGGCGACATCGGTCGCCTTGTGCCACTTCGACGGCTTGTACTGCGGCATACTCGCCGGCAGGTCACGGTAGACCCCGCCCGGGCGGTAGTAAGCGGCGTGCAGACGCGCGCCGGACACCGCCTCGTAGCAGTCCATCAGGTCCTCGCGCTCGCGGAAGGCGTAGAGGAACATGGTCATGGCACCGACGTCGAGCGCATGGGCGCCGATCCACAACAGGTGATTGAGGACGCGCGTGATCTCGTCGAACATCACCCGGATGTACTGCGCGCGCTCCGGCGGCTCGAGCCCGAGCAGCTTCTCGATGGCCATGACGTAGGCGTGCTCGTTGCACATCATCGAGACGTAATCGAGGCGGTCCATGTACGGCACCGACTGGATGAAGGTGCGCGTCTCGGCGAGCTTCTCGGTGGCACGGTGCAGCAGGCCGATGTGGGGGTCGGCGCGGACGATGACCTCGCCGTCGAGCTCCAGCACCAGGCGCAGCACCCCGTGCGCCGCCGGATGCTGCGGACCAAAGTTCATCGTGTAGTTGCGCAACTCGGCCATCAGAAGCCACTCCGGACGGCATGCCACAACCCACGATGAACTTCGGCGGACGCTAACCGGCGACAGCCGGTTAAGGCCGAAGGCCGGCGGAAGCCAAATTTCATCGTGTAGTTGCGCAACTCGGCCATGTCAGCGGGCGATCCCGAGGTGTTCGGTGCCGTAGCCTTCCTCGCGCAGGACGCGGGGCACGATCTCGCGCGGCTCGATGGAGACCGGCTGGTAGACGACGCGGCGCTGCTCCGGGTCGTAGCGCATCTCGACATGGCCGCTGACCGGGAAATCCTTGCGGAAGGGGTGGCCGACAAAGCCGTAGTCGGTGAGGATGCGCCGCAGGTCAGGGTGGCCCTCGAAGAGGATGCCGAACAGGTCGAAGGCCTCGCGCTCGTACCAGTTGGCAGCCGGCCAGACCTCGGCGGCGGAGGCGATGGCCGGCAGGTCGTCGTCCGGCACCTCGACGTGCACGCGCAGGCGCTGGTTGCGTGCCACCGAGAGCAGGTGCAGCACCACGCCGAAGCGTCGGGCGCTGCGCCGCTCGCGCGGCCAGGCCGAGAAATCGACGCCGGCGAGGTCGCTGAGCTGGTCGAAACGCAATGCATCGTGGTCGCGCAAAAGCCTGAGGGTCTTCTGCAGACCCTCGGGGTCGATGTGCGCAAAGGCCATGTCGGCGTGCCAGCCGGACTCGAGCAGGCGCTCGCCGAGGACCTCGGAGAGTGTCGCGATGAACTGCTGGCGGGCGTCCGTCATGGGCTGGGGTCGGTGATCAGCGGGCGATGGTGGACGTGCGCCGGATCTTGCTCTGCAGCTGGATGATGCCGTACAGCAGCGCCTCCGCGGTCGGCGGACAGCCCGGGACGTAGATGTCCACCGGCACGATGCGGTCGCATCCCCTCACCACCGAGTAGCTGTAGTGGTAGTAGCCACCGCCGTTGGCGCAGGAACCCATGCTGATGACCCAACGCGGCTCGGCCATCTGGTCGTAGACCTTGCGCAGCGCCGGTGCCATCTTGTTGCACAGCGTGCCGGCCACGATCATGACGTCAGACTGCCGCGGGCTGGGACGGAAGACGATGCCGAAGCGGTCGAGGTCGTAGCGCGCCGCGCCGGCGTGCATCATCTCCACCGCGCAGCAGGCGAGACCGAAAGTCATCGGCCACAGCGAACCGGTGCGCATGTAGTTGATGAGGGTGTCCGCCGAGGTGGTGACGAAGCCCTTCTCCAGTACGCCCTCGATGCTCACCGACTCACTCCCATTCCAGCGCCCCCTTGACCCACTCGTAGACGAAACCGACCACCAGGATGCCGAGGAAAACCGACATTGCGATGAAGCCATAGAGCCCGAGGTCGTCGAACACCACCGCCCAGGGGACAAGGAAGGCGATCTCGAGGTCGAACAGGATGAATAGGATGGCGACCAGGTAATACCGCACGTCGAACTTCATGCGCGCATCCTCGAAGGCCTCGAAGCCGCATTCGTAGGGGGCGAGCTTCTCCGCGCTGGGGCGGTCAGGTCCGATCAGCCGGCCGAGGAGGATGGGCCCGAGGCCGACCAGCAGGCCGACCACGAGGAACATGAGCACGGGGAGGTATTGCTCGAGCATGAAAGGCTTGCGTTCCGGCCTGCGCCTGTTTTGGACGAATTATACTGCACTTAAGGCAGGCTCTTGGTGCCGACGGCGAGACTCGAACTCGCACAGCTTTCGCCACTACCCCCTCAAGATAGCGTGTCTACCAATTTCACCACGTCGGCATCTGCTCGCCGCCACCACCGGCCCTGCCGGGCGCGGCACTGACGGCACTTACCTGGGAACCTCATCTGCCGGAGGCGTCGGGATGCCCCCAGCGGGCACCGGGTCGGGCGCGGTGCGTTCCACCGGGGCGGATTCTACGACACCTGCCGAACGAGCGGTTCGATTCGACATCCAGGTCAGGGCCAGGCTGGTGCAGAAGAAGAGTGTCGCCAGGATGGCCGTGGCGCGGCTGAGGAAGTTGGCCGACCCCGAGGCCCCGAACAGGCCGGCCGAGTTGCCACCACCAAAGGCTGCGCCGGCATCGGCGCCCTTGCCGTGTTGCAGCAGCACCAGCACGATGATGGCGATGACCGCGAGGACATGGATGACCTGAAGAACGCTTTCCATAGACTGTCAGACTCCCGAGCAGCGCTCGGCTGCGTCACAGATGGCAAAGAACGATGCGGTCTGCAGCGAACCGCCGCCGACCAGCACGCCGTCCACACCGTGGACGGAAAGGAACTCCCCGGCATTGTCGGCAGAAACGCTGCCACCGTACAGGACCGGCACGCTGCCGGCGAGCGGACCCAGACGGGTGCGGATGACCGCATGCATGGCCGCCGCATCCTCAGGCGAAGCAGCCACCCCCGTGCCGATCGCCCAGATCGGCTCGTACGCCAGCAGCAGACCACTGGTATCGCCGCGGAGGCCTGCCAGCAGGGCGTCGACCTGGGCCCCGACCACCGCCTCGTGGCGACCCTCGCGACGCTCGACCGCCAGCTCGCCGACACAGACCAGCGGCCGGATGCCGGCGGCGGCGGCGCGCAGGGCCTTGGCCGCGACCTGCGCATCGGTCTCGTGGAAGCGCAGACGTCGCTCGGAATGGCCGACGATGCAGAAGCTGGCACCGGACTCGGCGAGCATCGACGCCGAAACCTCGCCGGTGTGCGCGCCCTCCTCGTCCCAGCTGAGGTCCTGCCCACCCCAGGCGAGTGCCGAGCCCCGCAGGGCGGCAGCGGCCCGGAACAGGTAGGGTGAGGGCACCGCGACCGCCGCGTGCACACCCTCGCGGGCCGGCGACGCAGCCGCCTCGGCGAGCCACTCATCGACCGAGGGACGGGCACGCACCATCTTCCAGTTGCCTACGACCCAGAGCATCGGAGATCGCACAGGAGCCTTGTTGCAAAGGCGCGGATACTACACAAAAAAAGCCCCGCTCTCGCGGGGCCGAAGCCTGGAGGACGCACGGCTCAGCCGAAGCGCCCGGTGATGTAGTCCTCGGTCTCCTTCTTGGAGGGACGCAGGAAGATGTTGTCGGTGATGTCGAACTCGACCAGTTCGCCGAGATACATGTAGGCGGTGAAGTCCGATACACGCGCCGCCTGCTGCATGTTGTGGGTGACGATGGCGATGGTGTAGTCGGTCTTGAGCTCGTGGATCAGCTCCTCGACCTTGGCGGTGGAGAGCGGATCGAGCGCCGAGGTCGGCTCGTCGAGCAGCACCACCGAGGGCTTCACCGCCACACTGCGGGCGATGCAAAGGCGCTGCTGCTGACCGCCGGAGAGCGACAGGCCGTTCTGGCCGAGCTTGTCCTTGACCTCGTTCCACAGCGCGGCCTTGGTCAGCGCCCACTCGACACGGTCATCCATCTCCGACTTGCTCATGGTCTCGTAGAGGCGCACGCCAAAGGCGATGTTGTCGTAGATGGTCATGGGGAAGGGAGTCGGCTTCTGGAACACCATGCCGATGCGTGCGCGCAGCAGGTTGAGGTCCTGGCTGGCATCGAGGATGTTCTGGCCGTAGAAGCGGATCTCGCCCTCGGCACGCTGACCGGGATAGAGGCTGTACATGCGGTTGAGCGTGCGCAACAGGGTGGACTTGCCGCATCCGGACGGCCCGATGAAGGCGGTGACCTGACGCTCGGCGATGTCCATGGTCACACCGTTGAGGCCCTGGAAGTTGCCGTAGTAGAAGTCGAGGTTGCGGACCTCGATGGCGTTGGCTTGTTGCGTGGCGGTTGCAGTCATCGGGCTCACTCGTGGAGGAAGTTCGGGCGCATCGGCGCGTCGCTCAGCTCTTGACCTTCTCGCGGAAGACGACGCGGGCGATGATGTTGATGACCAGCACGGTCAGGGTGATGAGCAACGCCCCACCCCAGGCCAGGCGGTTCCAGTTGTCGTAGGGGCTCATGGCGAACTGGAAGATCACCACCGGCAGGTTGGCCAGAGGCTGCGACATGTCCGTGCTGAAGAACTGGTTGCTCAGCGCAGTGAACAGCAGCGGCGCGGTCTCACCGCTGATGCGGGCCAGCGCCAGAAGCACACCGGTGATGACGCCGGCCTTGGCAGCGCGCAGGGTGACCATGAGCGAGACCTTCCAGCGCGGTGCGCCGAGCGCGAACGCCGCCTCGCGAAGGCTGCCCGGCACCAGGCGCAACATGTTCTCGGTGGTGCGCACGATCACCGGCACCGCGATCAGCGATAGCGCCAGGGAGCCTGCGAACCCCGAGAAGTGCTGCACGGTGGCCACGGCGATGGCGTAGACGAACAGACCGAGAACGATGGACGGTGCCGAGAGCATGATGTCGGTGACGAAGCGCGTGACCTCGGCGACCTTGTTGGTGTCGCCGAACTCGGCCAGGTAGACACCGGCCAGGATGCCGATGGGGGTCGACACCAGTACCGAGAGGCCGACCATCATCAGGCTGCCGACGATGGCATTGCGCAAGCCGCCGCCCTCGGAGCCGGGGGCTGGCGTGTCGTGGGTGAAGATGCCGAGGTCGATCGCCGCAAGGCCGTTGCCGAACAGCACCGCGAGGATCCAAAGCAGCACGGCGAGGCCGAGCACCATGGCCGCCATCGAGAGCGCCAGACCGATGCGGTTGGTGCGCATCCTGGCGTTGTAGAGGGACTGGTTCAGTTCCACGGCGTGGCCTCAGGTGCCCTTGCCGCGCTCGACCCGCAGGGTCAGCCACTTGGCAGCGGCGAGCACGAGGAAGGTGATGACGAAGAGCATGAAGCCCAGCGCGAACAGGGTCGACATGTGGAAGCCGGCAGCCTCTCCGAACTCGTTGGCGAGGGTGGAGGCGATGGAGGTACCGGGCGAGAACAGCGAGTGCGGCAAGCGGTTGGCGTTGCCGATGACAAAGGTCACCGCCATGGTCTCGCCGAGCGCGCGGCCGAAACCGAGCATGACACCGCCGATGACACCCTTCTGGGTGTAGGGCAGCACGACCTTGCGCACCACCTCCCAGGTGGTACAGCCGACACCGTAGGCCGACTCGCGCAGGATGGCGGGCACGATCTCGAACACATCGCGCATCACGGCGGCGATGAAGGGCAGCACCATAAAGGCGAGCACCACACCGGCGGCGAGGATGCCAAGCCCGTTGGGCACGCCGCCGAACAGGAAGCCGATGATGGGCATGCCGCCGAGCACGTTCTGCAGTGGCGCCTGCACGAAGTCGGCAAAGATCGGGGCGAACACGAACAGACCGAACATGCCGTAGATGATGGAAGGCACCGCTGCGAGCAACTCCACGGCGGTACCGAGCGGCCGACGCAGCCACACCGGGCAGGTCTCGGTGAGGAACAGAGCTATGCCGAAAGCCAGCGGTACCGCGATGAGCATGGCGATGCTGGCGGTCAGCAGGGTGCCGACGATGGCGATGGCGGCACCGAACTCCTCGTTGACGATGTCCCACTCGACGCGCCAGACGAACGGCAGGCCGAACTGCTTGAAGGTGGGCCAGGCGCTGGCGAAGAGGGAGACGAGGATGGCGATCAGCGCCAACAGCACGAGCAGGGCAAAGACCTGCGTGAGCCGCTGGAAGATGGCGTCCTGCATCCGCTGCCGGGCAGCGATGACGAGCAGACGGGCCTGACTGCGCTGCCCTTCCGAGGGGTTGTTCACGCTCATTCCGATGGCGACGTTCATGTCCTGTCCAGGGGAGTGCAACTGTACATCGGAAGGCTGGCGCCTCCGAGGGCCGGTGCCGCGCGTGATGCGCCGCCCCGGTGCGGCGTCCGGAAGACCCGGACGCCGCACCGGTGAGGCCTTACTGGTCGATCTGCGACCAGACTTCCTTGCGGATCTTGCTGGTCAGGCTGTCCGGGAGCGCGATGTAGTCGAGCTCGGCGGCCAGCTTCTTGCCGGTGTCCTTGTAGGCCCAGTCGAAGAACTTGAGCGCCATGTTGGAGGCGTTCTTGTCGCCCGGCTTCTTGTACATGAGGATGAAGGAGGCGGTGGCGATCGGCCATGCATCCGGATGGTCCTCATCCACCATCGACGCACCCATGCCAGGAACCTTGTCCCACTTCACGTCCGCAGCCGCGGCGGCAAAGGTCTCGAGGCTGGGCGAGACGAACTTGCCCGAGGCGTTCTTGAGCGCGAAGTTGGGGATCTTGTTCTTCTTGGCGTAGGTGTACTCGATGTAGCCGATGGCGCCCTTGGTCCGCGCGACGTTGGCGGCCACACCTTCGTTGCCCTTGCCGCCGACCGAGGTCTGCGCCGGCCACTTGACCGAAGCGCCCTTGCCGACGCGGCCGGCCCAGTCCTCGCTGACCGAGGACAGGTATTCGGTGAAGTTGAAGGTGGTGCCCGAGCCGTCGGCGCGGTGGATCACGGTGATGGCCAGGTCCGGCAAGGTCTTGCCCGGATTCAGCGCGGCGATCTTGGCGTCGTTCCACTTGGTGATCTTGCCGAGGAACATGTCGGCCAGCACCGGGCCGGTGATGCGCAGGTCGCCGGCAGCGTAGCCCTCGAGGTTGAACACCGGCACGGTGCCGCCGATGATGGCCGGGAACTGCACCAGGCCATCACGCGCCAGTTCGTCGCCGGTGAGCGGCGCGTCGGTGGCGCCGAAGGTCACGGTCTTGGCGCGGATCTGACGGATGCCGCCAGAGGAGCCGATCGACTGGTAATTGAGACCGACGCCGGTCTCCTTCTTGTAGGACTCAGCCCACTTGGAGTAGACGGGGAAAGGGAAGGTCGCACCGGCACCGGTGATGTCGGCGGCCTGGGCAGCGATGCTGCCGAACGCCAAGGCAGCGCCGGCAATCAGAAGGGAAGGCTGGAAACGCATGTCGGAAGACTCCTGGTCGGGTGGACTGTCGATTGCAAGGCAAAACAGCGTCTGAGGCTACGCACGACAGATTACATAAACGTTACGTTCAGAAACGGCGCCCCGGACGGGGCGCCAGATTGCCTAGTACCGGCTAGATCAGAAATTGACCTGGGCGCGCAAGCTGAAGATGTCTTCCTTGGTGATGCCCTTCGAGCCGGTCGCGCTGATATCGAGCGGGAGTGTTGCGCCACCGAAATCGGTGCGCGTCCACTCGAACATCAAGCGGGACATCGGATTCAACATCCAGTTGACACCGATGCCGTACGAATCGACATCACTATTCATCGCGCCCGAAGTGGCCGCAGTGCCTGACTGCACACGCGAGCGCGCGCCGGTCACTTGGACATCAGATGCATCGAACTTGGAGTAGCGGAACCCAACTTGCCACGCACCCCAACCGGCACCTGGCTTAAAGTTATTGAGCGGGGCGATCCCGCGGAAGATGCCAGCGCGGTAAGCATCGCTCCACTTCTCGCCGGTAATGTTCCACATTGCCTGGACGTAGTAGGTGTCGACTTCACCCTTCACGGTTTCGCTACTAGTGTTCAGCACCGAAACTGGGTTGCGCGCATCG
>Ga0172376_10005706_pt1 | contig 13793 bp, 12 predicted proteins | sample Lak35m_FD_121114 | JGI IMG/M metagenome (GOLD analysis project Ga0172376, IMG submission 121114) | Freshwater microbial communities from Kabuno Bay, South-Kivu, Congo - kab_092012_35m | ecosystem: Environmental > Aquatic > Freshwater > Lake | place: Democratic Republic of the Congo: South-Kivu...
CAAACGATGAAATTCTTTGACTTAGTCTTTTACTAAAGTGAGCATCAAAACGCTGCCGTTTAATGCTGCTGCCGAAACTAAGCCTTTCTGGCTCTGTCACAATTCAATTTGATAGCTTCTACCCTTAACCTAATTGTCTTCGAGAAATGCTTCACGCGTACCGCGATGTGCCAAATTTCTTCAGCTTACCGGTTTGCTTCATAACGCTTTGAATATGCAGCGAAAGAAGGGTTCGAGTGATAGCGTCGCTCGAGGCTGTGGAAGGTAACAAATGAGTATGAACCTGTCAACAATCGGGGGTGAAATTTATTTAGCCAGCATTATCAATAGGTTAGGGGTAGTTTCCCGCGCCTATAAAACATGGGTCCAAAAAAAAATCTCGACAAAATAGCCAGATAGGCTTAGTTTAAGTGCCTTAAATCGAATCCTTTCGCTCACATCCTGCATCAATCAAAGTTCCCCCTAAAACACCGATAAAATAAGGCTAAAATTGAATTTTTAGCTCAATAAATTAGACCAGATCGCATCAGTATCTGGTGCCAAAACGCCAAAGAAGTAAGATTTTTATTGAACAATATTTAATTACAGCCATACCAACGCAAATGAAGAAATCAAATAAAAGCCGCGCTGAATCGCTAATTACTCATCTAAAAATGGTATCTCACCCCGAGGGGGGCTATTACTGTCGTACATATTCCTCGCATCTCGTCGTTAAAAAAGACGCCCTACCAAAACAATTTGGTGGTGACAGAATCATCTCTTCTGCGATTTATTTTCTACTTGAGGGAGAACAGTTTTCTGCATTACACAGGCTTAAATCCGATGAAATATGGCACTTCCATGAAGGATCGCCTCTTACGCTGTGCATAATCTCTCCAACCGGAGAATTAATTCAACGCACACTGGGACCTGACATTGAGTCAGGCGAGGAGTTTCAAATTGCAATTCCGGCGGGCTTTTGGTTTGGCGCTAGAATGAAGGCAAAAGACTCTTATTCTTTTTTTGGCTGCACTGTTTCGCCGGGATTTGATTTTGAAGATTTTGAGTTAGGTCGCCGCGAAGACCTCTTGAGATTATTTCCTCAGCACAGAGAGATCATAACCTCTCTTACATCTGAATCTCGAGAGAATAAAATCTAGCTTTACCGATCAAACATAGAATACTCTTCTCTTATGCGAGACATCCTTCAGGTTAGAGATTTAACTAAAATTTTTGGCGGCTTTAAAGCTGTCGATGCGGCATCGTTCAATCTTCAAGAAGGTGAGATTTTGGGGCTTTTGGGCCAAAACGGGGCTGGTAAGACCACCACAATTCAAATGCTACTAGGGGTGCTGATTCCAACCTCAGGAGAGATTGAATATTTCGGAAAGCCATTCAGAGAGCATCGTGGCGAGATTCAAGAGAAGATTAATTTTTCTTCGGCATACACAAATCTTCCTTTCAATTTGAAAGTAAAAGATTGCCTTCATTATGTCAGTCACTTCTATGACATAGCTGACCGGCGCCAGCGGATTAAAGAGATAGTCTCACAGTTTGATTTGGAAAAACTTCTCAACCGAACAGTAGCGGCTCTCTCTGCCGGTGAACAAACACGCCTCAATATCGCAAAAGCTTTTCTCAATCGCCCCAAGATAGTTCTGCTTGATGAACCTACCGCTAGCCTGGATCCAGAGAACGCGCGAGTAGTTAGAACTTTTATCCTTGAGCAGCAAAAAAGCGAGGGGCTCTCTGTCGTCTTTACAAGTCATAATATGGAAGAGGTCGAAGAGGTTTGCGACAGAGTAATCTTCATAGATGGAGGCAAGATTACCTGGAATGATACGCCGTACAATCTCTCTCTCAGATTGGATCTGAATACCGTAACTTTCATGCTCGATAACCCAACTCAAGATATGACCCGAATTCTCCCTAAACACGCCTTAAAATGGGAGGTTCATGGGACAGAGGTCTCAATAAAACTGAAGGAGAAATCGGTTCCGGGGCTCATCCAAGATCTAGTTACCAATCAGATTGGATTCCATGGTTTAACCATAAACCGTGCTTCCTTAGAGGAGTACTTTTTCAAAGAAAAGACTCCAGGAGTGAAAAATGCTGCATAGAATTTATGGGATGATCCTTCGGTATTGGTACTCCACGCTTCGTAGCTGGGATAGACTTACGGACTTTTTTTACTGGCCTATTATAGATCTCGCACTTTGGGGTGTGACCGGCGCTTACATCGAAGCCTCAAGTGGCGGCGAGCTCAAAGTAATGTCTTCGTTAATCTGCGCTGTGATCTTATGGTATTCAATTTACAGAACCCAGGGCGACATATCTATAAGTATTCTTGAAGAGATCTGGAATAAAAATCTGATAAACGTATTTTCAAGCCCGGTAAGCATAATCGAACAGTGGCTGGCCTTAGTCATATTTAGTTTTGCTAAATTGGTGCTCGCAACTACCGTGGCTTCGTTTTTTGCTTACTTATTCTATGGCTTTAATATTCTTGTTTTGGGCTGGAATATCCTGCCTTTCATGCTGCTTTTAACTCTTTTTGGCTGGAGCATTGGAATATTTGTAAGCGGTGTCTTGTACCGATATTCGACCAAAGTTCAGAGCATTGCCTGGACCACAATCTGGTTATTTGCACCATTTTCTCTGGTTTACTTTCCCCGTAACGTCTTGGCTGATTGGGGGCAAACATTGTCGATGTTCGTACCTAGTAGTTATATCTTTGAAGAAATGCGCTCAGTTCTGAATTCAGGCCAGGTCAATTGGCTGAATCTTAAATTGTCTCTTGCTATATCAGTTGTATATTTATGCCTAGCAGGAATCTTTTTAAGGCGCTCTTTTGATGTCGCCCTAAAAAGAGGATTGGTAAAACTTTTTTAAGCCTCTGGCACCAAATATTCAAATTCGCTTGCCGCTGACCGACAAAAGATGGTTCACCATCTGGATGGGATCATATGGCTTATGAATGAAAGAAAAATATCGATCCTTTTTGAATTCGGCCATATCTTCCAAATCTAAATCCCCAGATATCAAAACGATAGGAAAATCGACTTTCTTTGATCGAATCTGCTTATAAACATCGATCCCTCCGCCACCAGGAATGTTGATATCAATTAGAGCCAGGTCAAATTTATCCGATCGAAAGCTCTGAATGGCCTCAATTCCATGCTCAACTGCGGTAATAATAAAACCTTTTAATTCTAAGATTTTTTTTGTGGCATCACGAACGAACTCATCGTCCTCCACTAGGAGCAATCTGGGATTATTATTGAGAGGTAAAACAGAGTCGCTCATTGGAGTGAATATCGCCTGGTTAAAATATCAGCTTTAGCATCACAGCCTACTTTACCTACAGCATGAAGGTGCTGCAGCACCTTAAAGGTAATCTCAGCATCTTTTTGAATGACCACCGCAATCTCTTCTACCGACTTAGAATTGGGGCTCTCTCCAAGAGCTTTAAGTATCTCCTGCTGAACCAACAGCACCTCAGCAGCAGCCTTTTTCCCCGCTTCGACACCTGGCTGATGATAGGCATTAACATTAATTAGACGGGCATAGATTCCAACAAATCGCTCGAAAAGTGCTATTAGCATACCCACATTAAATGCTGAGGTATCTCTAATGGTGACAGTTATCGATTGACGACCGTTATCCGATAGCGCTTTTCTAGTGCCGAGATAAAATCCGTTTAGATAATCAGAGCTAGTTATGCCTGGCTCAACCTCCAAACTGGCTGGCGCTGTATCTTTAAGCGCCTCAATAAAAACAGCAAAGAAATTAGGAATGCCGTCTCTTAGTTGCTGCACAAAAGCATGCTGATCTGTTGAACCTTTATTGCCGTAAACGGCGATTCCCTGATGCACTATGTTACCGTCTAGATCGCGCTCTTTTCCGAGGCTCTCCATTATTAATTGCTGCAAGTACCGGCTGAAAAGCTCGAGCCTATCCCGATAAGGTAATACAACCATGTCCTTGCTGCCCCTGCCCTCGGTTGCAGAATAAATTGCCAGAGAAAGAAGCGCTGCTGGATTTTTAAGGGGCTCAGTCGCGCGGGTTAAGCTATCCATATGTTTGGCGCCGCGCAGCATCTCTGCAATATCGAGCCCCTGTAGAGCCGCAGGAAGTAAGCCCACAGCAGAGAACTCACTGGTTCTTCCGCCAACCCAATCCCACATCGGAAATCTCTCTAACCAACCCTCAGCCAAAGCAACTTTATCAAGCTGACTTGATTCCCCAGTAATCGCAACAAAATGCTGAGCGTGATTTAGCCCTGCTGCTTTGTATCTAGCTTTTAACTCAAGCATGCCATTACGAGTCTCCGGAGTGCTGCCTGATTTTGAAATCACAAGAACTAGAGTCTCCTCGAGAGATGACAGCATGAGCACCGTCCGCTCAATCCCTTCCGGATCGGTATTATCAATAAAATACGGCTTCAATCGGTCAGATTTAGAGCCCAGAGCATGGGCCACAAATTGAGGTCCCAACGCCGAGCCCCCGATTCCCAAAATCAGAACGCCTTTAAAATTCTTCCCAGTCGAACCTTTAATATCTCCTTGATGAACCTTGGCAACAAAACTATTAATACGCGCCAGATTTGACTCAATGCTCTGCTTAATCTCTGGGCTAGGTGAGAGTTCTGAACTTCTGAGCCAGTAATGCCCCACCATCCTCTTCTCATCAGGGTTAGCAATCACACCCTTTTCAAGTTCGGCCATGAAAGAGATAGCGGCTCTAATCCGCGGTTGCATGCGCTGGACAAAATCGTAGTCAAACAAGACGCGACTAATATCGAGCGAAAAATCGCTGCTCGCCTCCCAAAAATTAAATTTTTTGTATCTCTCCCAGCTTGAACCTGAGCTTTTATTTTCTTGAGGCAACATATCGTAGATCCTGCGCTTTCAATTTTTCTTTACGAATGATTCCTACCATAAAACCAACCCTGGGACATTGACTCAATTTTAAGCCCCCTAAACCCATAAACCAGGGGGTTAGCAATTATGGTAAAATTGTAATAGCATCGCAGAGGTTTTACCGTGGGTATTCTAAGCCGCACAATGAACGAGCACGTAATTTTCTTAAGAGAATTTATCTCCCGATTCGAAGAGACCGGTTCCGTAGCGCCTAGCTCAAAGTGGGCCGCGGAGGCGATGACACGCTCAATTCGCCAGAATCAAGAACCTCTCCATATTATTGAAGTTGGACCGGGCACGGGTCCGGTTACCCAGAAAATACTGGCTGACATGAAAAGCACGGACACCCTTACCATCTGCGAAATAAACCCCAGATTGCTAGCAGCGCTAAAAGACAAGCTCTCTTATAATACTAATTTTCTGAAGCATCAGGATCGGGTTTCTTTCTTTGAAGGGCCTATCCAATCCATGCCTGAAACAACGCGGTACGACACCATAGTCTGCGCGATTCCCTTCACTAATCTTCAAGTCGAAGTAGTAGAAGAAATATTCAATAAGCTTTCACGGTTTTGTAAGCCTACCACTAAAATAACCTTCTTTGAGTACATCGCTTTGAGAAAAATTGGACTAGTGGCCTCGCTCAAAGAAAGGCGGGAGCGACTGGCCAAAATAGATCAGTTCTTTAAGAAACTATACGCTCAGAGATTCGATCAAAAGACAGAGAATGTTTGGCTAAACCTGACCCCGATTAAGGTCTTTACTCTTTCCCCTAAAACGCCGCGTTAGTAGCCCCAAAGGCCCACTCAAAACATATCCACCAGCCAGTACTAGAAATCCCACGGGGGAATTGTACCAGACCAAGGCGATAGATATGCCCAGGAACAAGAGGACCCCCTTGTTCATTGAGGAAAACTTGAATCGCTTTATACTAAAAAACTCTATTTTGGATACCATCAAATATGCTATCCCGAGCATCACGAAAGAAAATGCTGCAACCATAAACCGAGATGGATCGACTTTTGTTGCAAAATTTACAGCCGCTGCCACCAAACCGGCCGCTGCAGGTGTCGGCAAACCCTGAAAGTTATGGGTCGTCATCGGCTCGGCTATATTAAACCGTGCCAAACGACTTGATGCCGCCAAAACATATATAAAAGTCACAATAACTCCGAACTCATCAGCCGGAATCTTAAAACACCAACAATAAATCAAGAACGCTGGCGCAATTCCAAATGAAATAAAATCACTGAAGGAGTCAAACTCTACACCGAACTTAGATGTTGCATTCAAACGGCGAGCTAACCTTCCATCAAGCCCATCCAATAAAATAGCGATGGCTATGGCTATAAGTGCCTTTTCGTACCGCTCAGATGCGGCATATATAATTGTCAGGAATCCACAGAACATATTGCCGAGGGTTACAGCGTTGGGTACCAGATATTTACCCCGCCCCCAGCGAGATTGCTTTTCTTCAGCTAAGAAAACCACTGAACCTTCCTCTTTCATCTGTCTTCCTTCACTAGTCTATTCTGAGAATCCTTAAATTCAGACCGCAACCTTATCACAGTTTCGGCTATTTGGTAAAAGCGTCCAGAACCATCTGAAATCACCACGGTATGCCCCTGAATTATGAGTTCCCGAAGCGCCGAGACTAACGCTCCGTTTTGTCGCTCTGAAAAAGCCCGTGCTGGATTTCTCATCAAAACTAGAGAGGAATCCACCGGCATCTCCGCAAAAAATCTCACCAAAGGCAGACTTTCACGCCTATCTAGTGGCAATACACTCAACTTATGACCCAACGAAATATCCGATAAGTTAAATTTACGAAGCCAATTAAAGTACGGATTAAAATCTCTAACGCCAGATAATTTATGCTCTAGCTCTACAAGCTCAATCCTTAAAATATCCCCCAATGAGAGCCCGTTAAATCTAATCTCTGCGCCACCAACCTTTAAAACATTACCGCCGCATTCATCACATTCTGGGTTGATAGAGCTCCCTAAATGCACACATTGGGAGCAGAGCTTCCTGGAGGATGTAAGATTAAGATCCTTCTCTGTGATTCCGGCAATTCGAGCCTCATAAGAGCTAGCAAGAAGCTTTGCCACCAACTTAGACAATCCCAGAGCCTCTATCATAGAGGAGCTTATTGAGTAATCACCCTCCTCTAGATATCTGATTCGACCGAATTCCCGCTTTAGCTTTGGGTCTGCATAAATAGATCCCAAGAGGTTATCCCCATCCCCCTCTAAAACATTCAGAGACCCTTTTGATAATTGAATCTCTGAAAATGAAAAGGGACTGACCCGATAAGGTCCTATTTTAAAATTGTGTCTGACTTTGCGCGTGTCCTCATTTCGCCCAGAAACATTAGTGATTTTAGCCGGAACCTCGAGCTCCTTGAATGCCAATTTGAGATTTTGAATCTCTATTGGCGACAAAATTCCCGGCACGGCTGTTAAATTAAACCTAAGATCTCCGCCAGCTACGAACATAAATCTCGCCACCACTAATCTTAAAAGCTCCGCTGACGAAAATGCATGAAGCGGATAGCCTAAAGGATAATCAGAAAATCCAGCGGACATTAAAAGATCTAACTTCTGACCACATTGGCTCTTCGCCTCAACTTGGGCCACTGCATCGCGAACCTCAGATAAAGGAATCTCATTAAGCTGTAAAAATGAGCGTCTCCCCAGAAGTAATCTCTTTTGATCCAAAATAGCTAACTCATACTCAGCACAAGTTGGACAGCAATATTCGGCATCCAACGGCGAGAAGGTAATTAACTCTTTGAGAGACCCTAGAGTTGAAAATTGAACATCGCCAAAATCTCCACTTACTGAAAAATCACCACTTATTATCTCTTCTTTATCTGCTTCGGTTAGCGGCAATGAGAAGGTTCTGAGAATAAATGAGACCTCAGAGACCTCTCCCAAAAGCTCCCTGCTAATGGCCGACAAATGCTCCCCGGTCAGCCTTACGCCTTTGACTACCATAGAGTGAGCACCCAATAGGTCCAACGCTATCGAAATTGGCAATTTTTTTAGCTCAGGATCGCTGACGCTTATCCCTAAAACCAAAAACCCCGCTGATTCTTTTAAATTTGATAAAACCGATGCCCTATCTGAGCGGAGCATCTCTTTGCCGCAGCGAAGGCAATTCACCTTAGCGGCTCGTCGCACCAATGTGGATAAGTCTGGCTCGAGCCCTATAAATCTCGCAAATGAATCCCTGGCCAGGATCTCTCCCTCTTTAATCACCCCTAGTAGATCTGTAGAAAATTTTAGGTCGCCGGGGTCAACCTCTGAACGCCAGACCTGAACCCCTCTTGGGACTCCCTCATCTGTCAATAAACGTAGCGAATCGCTGCCCGGCCAGGTGCCATCTGAAATACAGCGTTGTAGCTCCTCTAGGGCTTTTAGATATTCAGTCATTTAACTCGATAAAAAGTACAGTTATACTAGACCAGGTTAAACCTTTTATCATATTATACTGTTTAGGTTCGACATAAAGACTCATTCGTGAAATACCCATTAACACTACGTGGCACCTTAGGATTAATCGGAGGCGCTTATCTTTTTCTTGGACCGGCTTCAAACCAGGCAGACTTAATCGCGGCCATAATTGGCTCTACTATTGTTTCGATTATCATATTAATTGCCGCCATAAACTTTTACTTCTGGTCAAAGATTAAAAAGACATTGACTGGAAGCTTGAGCGCATCAGGTAATCTAATTGAATCTTCGCGACCTGAGAGATTCGTAATAACATTATCTCCTTTAGAACTACTGCCCCTCATGGAACTGCGTGCTAACATCAACTGGGTTCAAAAGAAACTCAGAACAACCACTCATAGTATAGCTGGCAGAGAATTAGGCGAAAGAAAATTGGTTGAAGATTTAAACTTCCCCCACCGCGGCAATTGGGAGATCGAGGGGCTCAAGTGCAGCATTAGAGATATCTTCGGACTTGTCTCCCTTGACTGGATAGCTCCGCTTAGCTCATCAAGTGTACGCGTCGCTCCCGGTGAGAGTTATTCAAAGTATATCCCGGTGCTCAGCACCAGCGAAAGAGCAGGCGATCATGTGGAACAGCATACCGCCCGAACCGGCGACCCTTATGATCTAAAGGCTTATCACCCTAGTGACGGGATGAAGCGAATAGTCTGGAAGCTCTTCGCCAAAAGTGGGGAGCTTTATTCCCGACTAGAGGAATTTGCGATGACTCCCGAGGGTCGAGTTACCTGCATGATAGTAGCTGGACCAGAGGACGACCAGCTATGTAACTGGACGCTAGGATACCTAAGAGAGATGGAATCACTCTCTCTTGAGTTATTTGTAGGCGCCGCTGGGATGACTAATTCAGCGGATGTGGTCGCAACTAATTCGCAAACCGCCCTAGATCTGATGATCGATACAGTATGGCAATCCCCTTGGATCTCCAGCACAAGCAAAGACCCGCTTGTCAAATCCTTACTCACAGATGCTGAGGCAACAGTAGAGGCTGCCTCAACCAGTGGCAGTCGCCTCTCTAGGCTGATAATATTTGTATCGGGCGAAAGCATAGCTTCGGCGGCTCAGGTAGAGGCGTTAACAGAGCTCGGTTACTATCTTGAGAAATTAGGCGTTCAGCCTATCTTTTGCTGCCAAGAAATTACGGGCGTAATGCCATCCGAGACCAAGCTAAAAACAGTAATCAAAAGAGCGCTATTCGATGATTCGGGGATAAAAAATACTATCGCCAACCGAGAGAATTTTCCCAACTTTTTAAAGGTTTGTGCCAACTCTCAGTGGCACGTTATTATATAAAATTATGACCGAGGCCGTCGCACAAAATTCTAACTACCTCTCCTCAGTATCGGTGCGCAGCTCACTTTTGATAAGAGCCTTGGTATTCGCAATATGCATCCTGGCTACGGACGGCTTGGTGGATCTAGGCACAAATCCATATGTGCTAATGGCGTGCACAGCGATAGGGATCGTCTTAGGCGCAAAGCTTTCTCAGGTCGGCATAAAGGTTACCGGGGTATTAATTCTTGCTGCCGTATCTTACCTAAGCATTGATTGGCTCTTGTATCAGAGCGCAGCCCTATTTAGCCCGAAGGGCTCCTTTCTTGTCTTTTCAGTGGGTGAGCACCTTGAGCTTTGTACTATTTTTATTCTCGCCGGACTCGTATCGACGGTTTTCTTCTTAAAATTTAAGCACGCCGGAACCTTTGAGCTTCTTACGCTTGGGGGAATCATCGTGTATCTTCTTTCTCCCCACCGGAACTACCACCTAGATTCCCCTAAATTCATTGCCCAAGTGGCGTGGCAGTTGGGGCTCTCCCCTCAAGCCGCACTTCTAGTTATGGGCGCCACAGTTATCGGGCTACTTCTCATCTTGTCTGCATTCATAGAATCATCCCCCAACCTCAGAGTAGCTAATGAAGATAAACAGGTCGCTCGCCGAATTAGATTGCTACACTCAGCCGGAGCTCTTGTGGTAGCACTATTATGCCTCGTCTTGGGGAAAGCAATTTATGCTCGATATGATATCGCCCAAGGCTTAACAACAAACGGCGTAGGCGAGGCCTCAAATGAAGGAGAATCACCGCTCGGTTTTCACAGTGCTCTGGGTAGCACCAATCAACCAGCTGCCCTGGTACGATTAGAAGGGGACTATTCACAGAATCCCTTTACCCCGATGCTATACATGCGAGAGGGCGCATTATCAAAGTATAACGGCACTGAGATAGTAATAGCTGGTCCAGGTATAGATGCCGACGCACCAACAATCTCTCCTCTAGATATATTCACTGGCATAGAGGATCCCGCTTTAATTAATAGAAAATCAGTAACTCAGTCTGTGTATCTTTTAGCTGATCTAAAAAATGCCTATGGCATTGATTACCCGGTATCCATAAAGCAGCTAAAAAATCCCGATCCAAACCGCTTTAGAACTGCGTTCAGAGTTTACTCCCTAGCGCCTACCTACAAACTTGAGGATTTAGAGTTTTTAAAGATAGGAGATCCCCGGTGGTCAAAAGAGATCTGGGATCACTATACAGAGCAACATAAAGACCCGAGATACAAAGAGCTTGCTTTAAGGCTAACTGCAAACAGTCCGGCCCCGATCCAGAAAGCTAGAGATCTACTGGCGTATCTCTCGGCAAATTCGATTTATACTCTGACCCCGAAACATGAAACAAAAGCCGGCGAAGATCCGGTAGCGCCCTACCTATTCAGTGACATGCGTGGGTACTGTGTGCACTTTGCCCATGCCACAGTATTTATGCTCCGAGGTCTTGGCATCCCCTCACGAATTGGCACCGGCTACATGACTGATTTAAGTCAATCCAAGGATGGGCACATCCTACTCAGAATGAGCGATCGACACGCCTGGGCCGAAGTTTATATTCAAGGCAGAGGTTGGGTTCCATTCGATATCCAACCGGAGCAAGTGGAAAGCGCCGCCGAGACTCAGGTTGACATGAAGCTCTTGGAAGATCTAATGAGCAAACTTGATCCCGGCGAAGAGATCCTACCTAAAGAAAAAGATGAAGAGAGTAGCCCAGATCAAGACCAAAGTTCAGCCAGATTACCACTGCCATCGTTGACTGACCTAGCGGTGTTTTTTGCGGCTCTGCTTGCACTAGCTCTGGGACGAAAAATTTACATCAAATACGCATGGCTGCTGCCAGCTTCTTATGCCAAGAAAGCAACTAGGGCTCATCGAGGAGCTGTTGTTGGGCTAATTGATGTCGGGATAAGCAGGCTGCGTGGCGAGACCTGGTCTGAGTACCATGATCGATTAAGACAAGTTCTGCCAGGCAGACCTCTTGATACTTCAGCTCTGGTAGAATTAGCAAAATACTCTGCCACTACAAAAGGCATCGATGAAGTTAAAATTAAAAATGCACTTGAGCAGCACAAACAAAGCCTCGCCTCCGTTCCGCGCTGGAGAAAAGCCATAGGGTTCCTAAACCCAAAATCAATTCTAGGGGAGATTTAATGAAACAAGGCTCAATCAAAAGCTTACTATTTGCAGCCTGCGCGACCTTTCTGCTTCAGGCCTCTCCGATCGCTCACTCTTTCAATCCTGACTCTGAGGACATGCTGCAGTACTACCAAGAGGAGGCTGACGCCAGAAAGAGTGCTGACGACCTTGTAAGAGAAGCACAGGGGCTCCTAGCGAACGAAAGACCACTCGATGCTAGAACCAAGCTTTTAAAGGCCCTAAATAAAGAGCCAAAGAATTATAAACCTCACATGCTGCTGGGCGGATACTACATGATTCATGTGGGTCACTTTAGATTAGCGCTATCATATCTAAAGCAAGCTGAGAGACTTTTTGAGGCAACCAATGGCAAACCTCCCTACGAGGATATCTTACTAAAGGATGACCACGCTCGAATTTTATATCTCTTGGCTGAAACAAAATTAAATCTAGATAACTATAGAGGCGCACTTGCTGCCCTAGATGCATACGCCACCTACTATTCGGGCGGATGGTATCCCGGATCTCGTGCCTGGGTACTCATGAAATTAGGGCGAGTAGAAGAAGCGACCAGAATAGCTAGGCTCGGGATTCTGATGGGATCTGAGCCAGGTCGCACGTTAAATATCCTAGGCATTCTTCTCTCTATGCAGAATCAACGCCAGGAATCTTTAGCCGTATTCAATGAGGCCATAACCTATGAGTATGCTCTGGGCAGCGTGGGGCAACCCGCAACTCCTCTTAACAACTCTGGCGAGGTTTATCGAGAGATATTTGAAGAAGACAAGGCTGAGGGATCTTGGCTAAAAGCGGTAGCCCTGCCTGATGGTTGCGAGCATGTGCTGCCGAGCTTAAATCTCTCAAATTTATATATCGAGCAGTTAAAATTTGACCGCGCGACCTGGGCAATTATTAATTTTATCGATTGCAATCGACAGTTTCCCTTACGAAATGGCGAAGAGCATAGAGCCCTGGTTCACATGGCACGAGGTCGGATTGCTCTTCATACTGGGAATATCGATGAAGCCCTTAGCCACCTTGAAGCGGCAACAGAGCGCCAGCAATGGTTCGGTAAGATCGGAACAAATCCAAACGATCTAAAAGCAGCCACCACCATCTCGCTAGCGCAAGCGCTGAAGGCTTCGAATAATTATCTGGATTTAAAAATCACTAAAACACCCTGGGAGTGGTTAGCTATACAGAGACAAAAGGTAGCTAATTCGATTCGCTCCTGGTGGCTGAAGCGACGCGCTCTACAAGTTCTATCTGAAGATTTAAATGACTTTGAAGATCTCTATGTGCGTAGCACTGATAGCATGCTGGAATATCACACCTTGGGCGACGTGCTTGAATCTATCCCCCCAAACACACTGGCAGAGCGCACTAAGCGGCGAACCATAACCGACAATAGGCCCGGAGCAAAAGCTTATTACAAAGCATACCTGGGACAAAACAACCTAGCCCATTCAAACAGAGCAGAAGGATTAAAATTAATAGACGAGGCTCTCTCTGAATCCCGAGAAAAAGAAGATGCGGGGCTTAGAGCTCAGCTCTTAGGATTAAAACTTCAGCATTCCAAACAGGGATCCAAAGAGTATGCGAGATTGGCTGAAGAATTATTTAACCTTGCGCCAGCCGAATTGATAAATAAGGAATTGAAACTTCCTGTAAATTTAGAGTTGTTAGATAATGATACCGCCAAACTTCTGGAATCCAATGTTTTCATCTCCTCGCCCGGAGCTTCTTTTGTGGTATCTAAATCGGAGAAGGACAGCAAAATTATACTAAGCCTGACCTCTGCCAATTCCACCAATACTCGTCAGGGAATCGGGGCTAACATTGAGGAAGCTTATCAGGAGTTTTTAAGTGCGGTTTTTAAGGAAAAAGTTTAAATATATCGAATAAAAATTAAGG
>Ga0172376_10005708_pt1 | contig 13788 bp, 13 predicted proteins | sample Lak35m_FD_121114 | JGI IMG/M metagenome (GOLD analysis project Ga0172376, IMG submission 121114) | Freshwater microbial communities from Kabuno Bay, South-Kivu, Congo - kab_092012_35m | ecosystem: Environmental > Aquatic > Freshwater > Lake | place: Democratic Republic of the Congo: South-Kivu...
AATCTTGAGTTAGCTCCTTTAGGAAATCTTAAATTGTTTGTATCAGAAGGATGTATGCATTCCATCCAACGATCAAATAATTTGCGCTCAAAAAAATCATTGGTACATAAAAATGTTAATGTTGTATCACCATACTGTGTTTGATATGGTACTTTAAATGTAGGTCCATAAATTTTTACATCGGCTGTTGCTGTTGTTCTTCCTGGTAACTCAGCACTTTCACATTGCAAAGCTAAGTATCGTGTTGTAGAAGAATTAGATGTTTTAGCAAATTCATCTTCTTGCCCTCTTCGACCAAAAGCAGAACCAATAGCATCTGAAACATCAGAAAAAATAGAGTTTGGAAAATTTAATATTTTTTCAATGATTGAATTTCCAATAAATTGATTTACATATGGTGGAATAGGAAGTATAACTTCAAATCTACATGGTTTTGCTAAACCATCTTTACCACGAATATTTGATAGAAAAAGATTTGGTGAAAATGACATTTAAAATTTCTTTCGTGAATCGGAATAAACTTGCCCTTCTTGAGCATTTACAAAAGTTTCCATTGGTAATAGTGCAGCAATATCCCACTCATCAGCAGATATCTCTAAAAACCGTGAAGTAACATGGTTGTAAAGATATCTCTTGATGCATGGCATAGCTTCAAAGGCGGTACTTGCTGCCTTTAAATAGTCGTAACTTAATTTTAATTTTGTTTTCTCATCAAATTTATTGTTTGAAGCAGTCTCACTTAATTTATCCAATAATATGATTCGTTGCCTTGGGTGAATGTAATGTAAATTCAACCCTAGAAAACCGTCTTGGTACTGTTCTATTGGAATAACCAATGGGAACCTGTCGTAATATGGCATTGAATCTTTTGTCTTTGGATCATAGTAGTAAAAATACATCTTTCCAATAAATGACTTATCTTTTAATCTTTGCCTATCACGAATTAAGGATGCAGGAGATGGTTTTAAATCTTTTACTTTTTGCTGCAACCATGCTCTTGCTAAGCGAGTTCTTGGATTTAAGCCTTCTTTAGCAAGTGATTCTTTGATGCGATTGATGAGATAAGCCATTACGCTATTTATCTCAAAGTCCAAGCCCTAATTCTTTTTCAGTAATTAGCATAAACTTCCAACCATGTTCCTTGCAAAACAGGTCAGCAGCACGCCATTTTTCTTGATTTACCGCATATGTGGCAACTTCTTGTAAAAACTTTTGAGTTCTTCGTTTTTGTTTTGGAAGTTGAGTTTGATGAAATGGTTTGACTTCCATGACCACAGTTATTTCTTTATCAACCTGACGAATTCTTGCAATAAAATCAGGAAAATAACGATGCACTTTTTGGTCTACGGGAGATTTATAAGGTATTGGTAACTCTTCACTTGCCCACCAGATAACATTGGGTTGTTCGTCTAGGTACTTCATTACACGAAGTTCCCATGATGACCGATAGACGATGTTTTTGGCATCGCCTTTGTATTTGTTTGGGTTGCGTGGAGTAAACCATCCTTTATATGACATAAATACTATCTATCTCTTTTTAGGACTTTCATATGCCATTATTCGGCTTCGGCGATATTAAATTTAATAAAGGCCTTTCTTCCATTAGAGGACCTTTAAAACCTCTTGTAGAAAGCAAATACGCCACTTCAACACTACGATATCCTTTAGATATTGGTAATACTGATAAAGGCCATTATATGGTCTTATACATTAAAAAACAACAAGGTTCAAAGTCAGATGAAAATTTAACTCAAACTAATTTTGTTGAAGCTACAAATTCAGCCTTAAAAAGTTCTGTAAGCAACTTAGTAAATTCAGCTTCACAAGCAGTAAGAGGTAATTTTGGTGGTGAATTGTCATCAGGAGTTCAAAATGCTTTTAATCAATTAAACAATATAACTGGCGGTGCTATTGGTAATTTGACAAGTTCTGTTGGAGGAGCATTCAAATCTATTACAGGTGGAGTGTCAAATTTAAACAATCCTTTTGGTCAAGCAAATATATTCAATGCAAATGGTGCAGCATCACAACAAATTAATAGAAATAATATTAAATCTCTTGTATCAAGTGGAGACATTCTTCGGGGCATTAAAAAGACAACAAGAACAAATCAAGCAATTGCCTTGTATATGCCTGATACCCTACAATTTGAATATAAACAAAATTATGAACAATTGAATTTATCGCAAGGTGCCTCTTCAAGACTGACAGCTGCAGGAATTGCTGGAGCTTCCGCTGCGCAAAGATTAGCTAATGGTGAATATGAAAATGCATTTGTCGATGCGCTAAGAAGTATTCCTGCTATTGCTCAACAAGAAGCAAATAAGCGATTAGGTGCAGTTGGTGCAGCTGGTGGTTTTTTAGCAACCGGCGCAGTAGTAAATCCATTGTTAGAAGTCCTTTATAATTCACCTCAATTTCGAACCTTTCAATATGATTTTATTTTTTATCCAAGAGATGAAAGAGAAGCTGTTGAAGTTCAAAAAATTATCAACACATTACAATTTCACCAAGCACCAGAATTTAAAGAAGGATCAGCCGGCAGTTTGCTCATACCTCCGTCTGAATTTGATATAGAATTTTATTATCTTGGAAAAATAAACGATAATTTGCCAAAAATTGGTAACTGCGTTCTCAATTCAATACAAGTTAATTATGCACCGAATGGTTTTTATGCTTATGAAGTTCCAGGTCAAAATGCTACTGTTGGTGGAACCGGTATGCCAGTTGCAATTCAAGTAACTTTGCAATTCCAAGAAACAACTTATCTTACAAAAAATAAACCAACCACTGCTGCTGGTCATAAAGATACTATTTCAGACTCTATCACCCAAGCCGGTGATAATTTACCTTATTAAAATAATGGCTAAATTTTTCAGATATTATCCAAAAACATTTTATACAAGTAACAATTCTGTTACTGGTGTAGATGCTGTCACAAATATTATTGCTAGATTTGGTTTTGAAAATTCTATTAAACAAAATGCAAATGCATTTTACAAATATCAAATACAAGATGGTGATACTCCAGAAATCATTGCTGATAAATTTTACGGTAATGTAGAATATCATTGGGTTGTTTTACTTTTTAATGACATAATTGACCCACAGTTTGATTGGCCGCTGAATCAAAATAATATTATTGAATACATCAATCAAAAATATTCAGCAAATGGCGCTGCTAACACAACTGTTCAAAGTGGTATTATTTGGGCTCTAAGTGAAAATAATGTTCAAGCATATTTTAAGGTAATTACAACAACTGGAAATGATGGCACAGTTACAACAGAGAAAATTCAGGTTGATGCAAACACCTATGCGAACATTGCTTCAAGCACAACCTCTTATACTACACAAGCTAACGAATCAGTTACAGTTGCTATATCAAAAGAAAAACGGTCTTACTATACCTATGAAGTTGATGAGAATGAGAGCAAACGAGAAATCAATCTTTTGAAGCCAGAGTTTATACCTGAAGTAGAAAAAGAATTTAAAAGAGTAATTAGTTTATGAGTTTAAAAATGTTAAAATCAACTCAGTTTGAAATAATTGAGTTGGTTCTTGTTACTAAAGGTGGTAAAATTGACATAGCAAATGTTTGTGAAGAAATAAACATTTATGATACTATGTTTTTATCGGTAATGAGTGGTAATTTAGTGATTGGAGATTCAATTGGTTTGTCGAGTAAACTTCTTTTTGATGGTTCTGAAGCTATTTTGATTCATATCAAAAAAGATAAAAACTCTGAAATATTAGATTTTAAGAGAGCCTTTCGTATTTACAAACAAACCGATAGGTCAATTATTAAACCAGGTTTAGAAAAATACATACTTCATTTTACTTCAGATGAATTAATTTATTCTGATCAACAAAGAATAAATCAGTCTTACGAAGCTAACTATTCAAAAATAGTAGAAAGAATTTTAGCAGACTATTTAAAAGTGCCTCAAAATACTTTAGGTGGCACTTATGAATTTTCTTCTGGTATTCAAAAAATTGTCATACCTAATTTAAGACCTTTAGAGGCTATTGAGTGGTGTGCAAAAAGAGCCTTAGATAGAAATCAATCTCCAAATTTTATGTTCTTTCAGAATATTTCAGGTTTTAATTTTGCAACACTTTCTACATTATTAACTCAACCTGCAATACTTGATATATCATATGAAACAAAAAATATACAAGGTGAAACTGCATTTGATGAAATTGGTGGTGCTAGATACCTAGAAGTTGTTTCTTTAAATGATAATATTGAAAGAACTCGGTCAGGTGTTAATGCAGGCAAATTTATTGGATTTGATCCAATTACACGAACAATTAGCACAAAAAATATTTCGTATGGTGATCATTACGCAAACATGAAACATGGCAATAAAACGCCAAATTTTACTCAAATTCAAAGTCGAGATGGTACGCTTAATTCTGAATCTTTTAACTCTCGTAAAGCAGTAAGTATTTTTAATTATAATAGACAATTTAGTGAATACATTAAGAAAAAAGAACCAGCTTCTTTAACACAAAGAGATGGAATTGAAAGTTGGTTTTTTCAAAGAAAAGCAATACTTAAAAATTTAATGTCTAAAAGATTGAAGCTTGTAATGCCTGGTAACTTTCAACTATCTTCAGGCTTTAATGTAAATGTAAATGCGCCAGTTATTGGTTCTCAAATAGGTGAAGATAAAAGTATTAATGGTAAATATTTGATTGTAGCTTCTCATCAAATAATTGGATATGAAAAACATGAAACAATTATTGAAGTAGCTTCTAGTTCATCAGATGCAGATTTTATTTCTTCAAGTGATGCTGAACAACAGAGAGAAGTTTTAACATATTGATATGATTAAAAACGAAGAAAATAAAGATTTTGCTGGTAAAGCAGGTTTTGTTTGGTGGATTGGCATTATTGAGGATAGACAAGATCCATTAAAACTTGGTCGCTGCCGAGTTCGTTGTGTTGGTTGGCATTCAGAAAACAAAATGCATTTGCCTACTGAAATGTTACCTTGGGCTACTCCAACATTTCCAACAAATAATCCATCAACCTATGCTCCAAAAGAAGGAGACATGGTATTTGGATTTTTTGCTGATGGAGAAAATGCTCAAAATCCAATTTTAGTTGGAGTTTTTCCAAGTATACCATTAAAAGCAGGAAACGCACAAGAAGCATTTAGTGATGGGCGTAACTCTGAACAATTAATTTCTGCACCAGTTAAACCATCTGAATCTGCCACTCTTTATCCTCGCCGTTTAGACGAGCCATCAACTTCTCGTTTAGCAAGAAATGATTCTGATTATGCATCACCTATCAATCAAAGTAAAGCTGCAAACAAAGAAACAAAAGTGGAACCAAATTCTTATTATAACGCAGTTTACCCATATAATAATGTATATGAATCTGAGTCTGGCCATGCATTAGAGTTTGATGATACAAAAAATGCAGAAAGAATTCATCTGTATCACCGGTCAGGTTCTTATATAGAATGGGGACCAAATGGTGATAGAGCCGAAAGAATACAAAAAGACAAATTTACGGTAGTTGTTGGAGATGAGCAAGTTTATGTAAAAGGCGATGTAAAAGTTTATATTGATGGTAATGTAACGATGGAAGTTGGTGGTAATTTTAATGCTACAATAGGCGGCACTTGTGACATAACTTCTGGTGGAAATATGTCATTTACTGCTCCTCGTATTGATTTAAACGAATGATCGGCGAATTTGTAGTTTTAATTGACAAACAACTTCATACTTACACAAGGTATGAAGATATACCTGAAAGCTTTGACAATTTAATAAAGTTTAAACCTGATCCTCCAGAGCCTCCACATACAGAACATCAGCACGAAGAAATAGAAGAATGGAACAAAAAATTGCAAACACTTATGGAGAAAGAGCGTGCCAGCCGCAACAAGAATAGGTGATGCCGACATAACTCATTGCTCAACTCCTTTACGAGCAGAGGGTTCTCCTAATGTTTTCGTAAATGGTATTCCTTGGTCTAGACAAGGAGACAACAATACAACTCATCTTTTACCTGGAGCACCTTGTCCAGCTCACGCTGCACCAATTGCAGTAGGTTCTTCTACTGTTTTTGTAAATGGAAAAGGTGCTGGTAGAATAGGAGATTCAATTTCTGGTTGCACTTCCGTGGCCGAGGGTTCACCAAATGTTTTTGCGGGATAGAATAAATAGACAATGGCAACAGTAAACATAGAAACTTCACGAACTTTTAGAGATTTGGATTTGAATTTTACAATTCATCCAGTTAAAAAAGATATTAATACTCACAAAAATGAGTATGCTGTAATTAATTCAATTAAAAATTTGGTACTAACAAATCATTATGAGAGGCCTTTTCAACCTGATCTTGGTGGTAATATTCGGCGACTTCTTTTTGAGCAGGTCGATTCTGTAACGGCAGCACAAATAGAAAGAGAAATTACGGAAGTAATTGGCAATTTTGAGCCTAGAGCACAAGTATCAAAAGTAGAAGCCGTGCCGGCACCAGATGAAAACAGATATGAGATTTACTTAGAATTTTTCATCATTAATAGTACCGCACCAATTACAATTAATTTTTTCTTAGAAAGAATTCGTTGATGAAAATTTATACAATTTATAAAGCAAAAAATTTGATTAATGAAAAATGTTATATTGGGTTTGATTCTTGTTGGCCAAAAAGAAAAAATAAGCATTTGTATTGTAATACAAATTATATTTTTCATAATGCGATACAAAAATATGGAAAAGACGCTTTTGTTTGGGAAATATTGTATCAATCTAAAGAAAGAGACCACACACTAAAAGTAATGGAAGAATTTTTCATAAAAGAAAATAACAGTCACTACCTTAATGGACATGGTTATAATATGACTTATGGTGGAAATGGAACTTTTGGCTATATACACTCTTTAGAAACAAAAGAAAAAATAGGTAATTCTTGGAAAGGAAAAAAACATTCTGAAGAAACTAAGAAAAAAATGTCAGAAGCAAGAAAAAAGTTTATTTTTACTCCAGAAATTTGTGAAAAAATTTCAAAATCAAAACTTGGAGTAAAAAGAGGAAAATATAAAAAAACAATAGAACAACGGATTAGATAAAATGGTAGATCGTTTAAGAGTAACAGAATTAGATTTTGATACAATCAAAACTAATTTGAAGGCATTTTTAAAACAACAAGCAGAATTTCAAGACTACGATTTTGATGGTGCTGGTTTGTCAATTCTATTGGATATTCTTGCATATAATACTCATTATAATGCTTATTATTTAAATATGGTTGCCAATGAAGCATTTCTTGATACTGCTCTTTTGCGTGATTCTGCCGTTTCTCACGCTAAAACACTTGGTTATACTCCTTATTCCACAAGGTCTCCAGTAGCAATTATAGATTTTACAGTCGAATCAAACACAACAACTTCTGGCACCTGTACCTTATCAGAAGGATTTTCTTTTCTTTCAAATCAAATTGATAGTAAAGCCTATAATTTTGTAGTATTAGATGATACAACTGTAACAAAATCAAATACACAATATATTTTTGAAAATTTGAATTTATACGAAGGACAATTAATTACCTATTCTTTTAATTATGATGAAGGATCAAATCCAAAATCTGTTTTTGAATTACCTGATGCTGGCATTGATACAACAACAATTAGGGTTTCAGTAACACCAAATGCAGCAAATAGTGCAACAACAGTTTATCAAAAAGTTGTTGATGTGTTGGATATTACTTCAACATCTGAAGTTTTCTTTTTACAAGAAAGTCGAGGAGGACTGTTTCAAATGTATTTTGGAAATGATGTTGTTGGCAAAGCTTTACCTGATGGTGCTATTGTTTCTGTTACTTACCTTGTAACAAATGGAGTTCTTGCTAATAAAGCAAATAATTTTGTAGCTACAGCAACAGTCATAGATTCTTTAGGTAATTCTCTTTCAAACTTCACAATAACTCCAAAAAGTGGTGCTTCTGGTGGTGCAGATCGTGAATCTGTGGATAATATTAAATTTTCGGCGGCTGCTAGATTTTCAACCCAAAATCGTTTGGTAACTTTTAAAGATTATGAAACATATATTTTAAACAATTATCCAAACATTAATTCTATTTCTGTTTGGGGTGGCGAAGATAATGACCCGCCAGTTTATGGTAAAGTTTTTATATCAATGAAGCCAAGAGATAACTATTACATCTCTGAAACAGAAAAACAAAGAATCATTCGAGAAATTGTTTCACCTAAATCAATCGTTGCTATTACCAGCCAAATTATTGATCCAGAATATTTGTATCTCATTATAGAATCAGAAATACAGTATGATTCAAAGAAAACCACTCAAACACAAGAAATAATTAGGCAAAATATTAGAAATGCAATTCTCAATTATAATACTACTTTTTTAAACAAATTTAATTCTAAATTTGTAAATTCTAAATTAGAAACTGCTATTGATAATGTTGATTTAAATTCTATTGTTGGTAATAGAGTAACCACAAGAGTACAAAAAAGATTTGAACCAACTTTAAATCAAAATAGTTCTTATGAACTTAATTACAATATTCCTTTGCACAAAGAAACAGCGGCAAATAAACTTGCTTCAACCGAATTTCAAGTAAGAGATGCTTTAGGTGTATCAAGAACAGTAACGATAGAAGAAGTTCCTCTTTCATTTACTGGCGTTTCATCAATATTGGTTACTAACCCAGGCTTAAATTACATTTTAGCTCCAACCGTTACAATTACTGGCGATGGTATTGGAGCAACAGCTGAAGCCGTTATTGTAAATGGTCAACTAGAAAAAATTGACATCATCAATCGTGGCATTAATTATACCCGAGCTGTTGTCACAATTAGTGGCGGTGGCGGTGTTGGTGCAGAAGCTTCGGCAGTAATAGACGCAAAAATAGGAACTCTAAGAACGATCTATTTTGATTCAAACGCTCAGAGGCAAATTGTTGATAGCAATGTTGGAGATATAAATTATGAAACCGGAAAAATTTCATTAAATGATATCAACATTATAGGAGTATCTTCTCCTGATGGTTTAGTTCGTGTATCAATAGAAGCAGAAGAAGGAATAATTGAGTCTATTCGAAATACCATCATTACAATAGACGAACAAGATCCGGTGTCTATTGTATTATCTTTAACTAATGTTTCATAATGTCTTTTGCAAATACCTCATTACTGATTAATCGTCAGGTACCTGAATTTGTTCGGGAAGAATATCCTCTTTTTATTAGTTTTTTAGAGGCTTATTATGAATTTTTAGAACAAAAACAATCAGGTCAATTAAACGATTTAACTCAGCAAGCTAAAAATTTAAGAAACATATCAGATGTTGATCTTTCAATAGATCAATTTGAAACAAGTTTTTTCAACACTTTTGCTTCATTAATTCCTAGAGATTCTTTAGTCAATAGGGACTTTCTCATCAAAAATGTATTGCCTCTTTATCTTTCAAAAGGCAATGAAGCATCTTTTAAACTATTGTTTAGGATATTATACGATGATGAAGTAACTTTTTCTTTTCCTAAAAACAATGTTCTACGAGCCTCTGACGGCAAGTGGGAAGTTGATACAATTTTAAAAATTGAAACCAATGTTAGAAGTGTTCACACAGGCAATGGTTCTAAAACAATTTTTCAAATAGCACAATCAGTTGATGCAAATGAAATTGATATTTTTGTTGATTCTGTTTTAAAGACACACGGAACAGACTATTTTATTCGCAAAGAAACACAAAAAATAGTTTTCACAACAGCACCAACTTCCAATTCAACAATAGAAGTTTTTTATAATGATTTTAAAATTGATTTATTAAACAATAGAAAGTTAACCGGGCTTACATCTGGTGCAACCGCTATTGTTGAAAAAGCTGTTCCTAAAATCATTACTGACCGATTAAATTTTGGTTTGCCATTTGAAATTTTTATTAGTCCAAAAACACTTATTGGTTCTTTTGAAAATGGAGAAAAAATTGAATGTGATATCATAGGATTAAATGACACTCTAATTACACTTGTTGCTGATACTTTTTCAGTTTTGGCAAGAATAAATGTAATTGACGGAGGTTCTAGTTACAATGTTGGAGACCTTGCTCTTATTTTAGGTGGTGGTGCAACAGATATAGCTTCAGCTGAAGTAGAAAATATTACCGATGGTTTTACAACTCGTATTGTTGTTGACTATGGCGGCGCAGGATTTAAAGTAGCTTCTCTTATCACAAGTTCAAATACACCAGGTTCTACAATTATTACTGGTGCTGTTGACGGCGTTAATACCTCACACACTACCGCAAATACTTATATTGTAATTGGTACAGATATTATACAAAGCTTTAATGGCAATTCAAATGCGGTTAATACTCTCATAAGCGCTGCTAATTATGGATTTCCAGGACCTTATACAGAAAATGTAAATACAAGAATTATAGATGCATTAACACAATTAGAAGTAACAGGCCTTGGCCCAATTACTAATGCAGTTATACTATTTTCAAATGTATCAGTAAATACAGCAACACTTGATTCTCAAGGTGCTTTGTATGCGGCAGGCAACTCATTTTTTGATATTAAAGATTTTGGTTCAATTGGAAGAATAGACATTAATCCTGGTGGTTCTGGTTCTGGATACAAAATTGGTGATGAAATTAACTTTGGAGCAAGTATATTTGGTTTTGATGCAGCAGCTGCTATAAGAACGGTAAATGCTACTGGCGCAATTGTCACAACTCAAATTCAACCTCCAAGAATAACAGGTACCGCAAATGTATTAAACAACACCGTTCAAATTATTGGAACAGGCACAAACTTTACAAGCGATTTACAAATTGGTGATAAAATTGTAATTCGTAGTCAAGAACGATTTATAAATGCCATTTCATCAGCTACATCTGCAAATGTCAATGTAGCATTTTCTTGGACAGATGGCACATCATACGCAAATAACTACAAAGTTGGTTCTTTTTCAAAAGGCTTAGTTGGAGGAACAAACTATATTCAAAATAGTTTTCCAACAATAACAGTATCTACAGCATCTGGGGGTTCTGGTGCCAATCTTTCAATTACTTCATTGATGGGTAATGGCGAAAGAATGAGAGCTTTGACTGATACAATTGCTGGCCAAATTACCTCAATTATACTTACTTCAACAGGTTCTGGTTACAAGTATATTCCACAAGTTGATTTAACAAATAGTGGTGATGGTTCCGCAATTGCTGAGGCTATTTTGGGTGCTTCCGAATCAGCTTTGCCTGGAAGGTGGACAACAACAGATTCAATTATTTCAAGTTCAGAAAGAAGATTGCAAGGAAATGACTATTATTTAGATTTTTCTTATGTTACTTCTTCACTTACCTCATTTATCAAATACAAAGAAATACTCAAGCAATTACTGCACCCAGCTGGGTTTGTAAACTATGCTAACTTAGAAAAATCTAAAGACATAAATTCAAATAACCTAATTCTAAATGTTGAAACTGGCAATACAATTTCAGGTCTTGTCAGCACAACCAATTCTTCGATATATGTTGTAGGCACAGGCACAAGATTTAATATAGCAAATACAAACAGCATTATTTCGATAGGTTCTAATGTAGCGGTCAATGGGCAAATTAGAACAATTAGCAGTATCATTAGCAATACAAACCTGTCTGTAAGTTCTGCCTTTACAATGAATTCTAGCAGTCAAACCGTTATTATATTGTCATAAATAGTTCTATGCCCTCAGTTACACTTAAAAAACTACCCTTCAATAACGCTGAGCAGTTCAAAGAGTCTTTTTCAGAGGAAAGTGCTCCAACAATTGCTTATGTTTTTATTGGAAACCATGTTCCTTATGCAAATGAGTCATCTCCAGATTCAATTGTGGATACGGTCGCAAGTGAAAAATCAATTTGGGATAATATGTTTGCTGCCAAAAGAATTACTGGAAATGATGTTCAACTGGTAATTCCTCGGGTCAATTGGACTGCTAATACAAAATATAGAAATTATGATGACACGATAGAAATTACTCAACTTTTTACAACAAATACTTCTCAAAATTTAAAGCCAATGTATGTGTTTACATCGGCTCGCAATGTTTATAAGTGTCTGTCAAATAACGCTTCAGCTAATTCAACGGTTGAACCAACTGGCGATTATGCGACCTCAAATGGTAATATTGCAACCGCTGATGGTTATATTTGGAAATATATGTTTAATGTAACTCCATCAAACAAATTTTTAACAAATGATTGGGTGCCGGCGCCTACAAGTGTTGCAGCCTTAGACTTTAACTTAGATTCAACCGGTGTTGTGGATGGTGAGTTAACTAGCATTATCGTTACAAGTTCTGGTCAAAATTATCGACAAGCATCAAACATACGGGTAAGTGGATTTACCTCTGGCCAAACAACTCTTAAAGTATCAAATACTGCACTTACTTTAGAAATATTCAGCATACCTTCATTAGCCAATTTAGCAAATATGTCAATTTCTGGAACAGGATTTCAGACAGGGACTTACATTTCTGCTATTGATAATGTAACAGGTAATGTTACTTTATCGGTAGCCACATCAGCTGCTGGTGGAAATGCAAACAATATAACAGTTTCAACCAGAGTTTACATTGATGGCGATGGCATTGGTGCCGAAGCAAATGCAGTTTTATCAAATACTTCAACTACTGTTTCTGCTGCTAATGCAAATGTGTCTAAAGTAACTGTGACAACAATTGGAACAGAATACTCTTTTGCCAACGCTTTCATATATGGATCAGGAACTGGTGCAAATTGCAGAGTTATTTTGCCTCCAAAATTTGGCCACGCATTTAATTCTGCAAAAGAACTCAACGCAAATAATGTAATGATAGCAGTCCGTGTGGGAGAAATTGACTCCACAGAAAACGGACTTATTTCAGTAGACACTTCTTTTAGGCAGTTTGGTTTACTCCGAGACCCATATAAATACGGTTCAACGGTTGCAGCAAATACTTCAACAGCAAACTCTGTAATTTCACAAACAACAGATTTGAATGTTATTGCTGGATCTTTGTTTACCTTAAATGAGTATGTTTATCAAGGCCCACAAAGTAACCCAACAGCATATGGCTTTATAAATGCTCAAGAAAGTAATGAAGTGCGGTTGACAAAAGTAAAAGGAACATTTTTAGCTGGTTTGGCCTTAAATGGTTTAACCTCAGGTGTTTCAAGAACAGTTTCAACGGTTAACACTCCAGAATTTCAACCTTATACTGGTGACATTCTGTATGCGGACAATGAAGTAAAAACAGATCGAGCAGACGGTCAAGCAGAAAATATTAAAATTATAATTGGTTTCTAAAGGTTAAAAATGGCATTAGTTCAAAACTTTAATGTAAGTCCTTACTACGATGATTACGATGAAGATAAAAAATTCATTCGTATGTTGTTTCGTCCTGGTTATGCCGTTCAAGCTCGTGAATTAACTCAGCTTCAGACATTACTTCAAAAGCAAATTGACAGATTTGGTTCTCATGTTTTTAAAAATGGATCGGTTGTAACAGGAGGTGAAGTATCTTTTTCTACAAGTGTTAGTTATTTAAAATTAGAAACCACAGATTCAAATGGCAATAGTATTGATGTTGCTAATTTCTTAAATAAAAAATTACAAAAAACAAGTAACGCTACTGGAGCTGTTGCTACCGTTGTCGCTGCTATTGAAGCAACCGAAACTGATCCTCCAACTCTTATCATACAATATGTTGCAGCACCGTTTTTTACAGCAAATACATCTCTTTATACTTTTGAAGATTCGCCGTTTGAAGCAAGAGT
>Ga0172376_10005709_pt1 | contig 13788 bp, 10 predicted proteins | sample Lak35m_FD_121114 | JGI IMG/M metagenome (GOLD analysis project Ga0172376, IMG submission 121114) | Freshwater microbial communities from Kabuno Bay, South-Kivu, Congo - kab_092012_35m | ecosystem: Environmental > Aquatic > Freshwater > Lake | place: Democratic Republic of the Congo: South-Kivu...
AGTGAAAGGTGATAATCTTCTGGAATCAATCCGAATGATTCAGAATCTTTAATGAGATTCCACATGGAATCGCCTGCAGCGTTGCGTTTGCCTTTGTCGAACCAGATTGATTTTGACTCAGCATACGCTTCCATGACCTGCGGCAATGCGGTGATCGTATCTGTTCCGATAGTGAACGTAGAGGAATTTTTCTGCTTCTGCAGAATTCCGGTCAACTCGTCTTGCAACAGCTTGTTGATCTTTTCAGGATCTTCTGCTGAGACAACGGTTTCGCCTTGTGCATTTTCCTGTTCGCCGCAGGAAAAAAGCAGAGACGAGATTAATGTCAGTAAGATGGGGTACTTCATGCGGTTTGCTGATCAAAAGTAGTGCAAACGACACACACGGAAAGCAGGAGATGAATATCTGCGCAGGAAATAGTTATTAACTGTGTTCGGAAAGCGGATGTATGCGGCAGAATTTCGTTTAAACGAAGGTTTGCATATCATGGAGTTGCTTGTAAACTCCGTTTTTGCTGAGCAATTCCTGATGGTTGCCCTTTTCGATGATTTCACCTTTTCGCAAAACGATGATCTCATCGGCATGCTGAATCGTACTCAAGCGATGCGCAATAATGATGGACGTTCTGTTTTTCATCAGATTATTCAGCGCATCCTGAACTAATCTTTCGCTTGAAGTATCAAGTGCTGAAGTTGCTTCGTCCAGAATCAGAATCGGTGGATTCTTCAACACGGCGCGCGCAATTGCAATTCGCTGACGTTGTCCGCCCGACATTTTTGTTCCGCGATCACCGATATTGGTTTGATAACCTTGAGGCATTTCCATGATGAAGTCGTGCGCATTCGCAACACGTGCTGCAGCTTCCACATCTTCAGGCTTGACGTTCTTCACACCGAAAGCGATGTTGTTGTAAACGGTGTCGTTGAACAGAATGGATTCCTGAGAAACAATTCCCATCATGGAACGCAATTCGCTCATACTGATGTTGCGGATGTCAACTCCGTCAATACAGATTTGACCTTCCGTTACGTCGTAGAAACGCGGCAATAAATCTGCTAAAGTTGTTTTTCCGGAACCGGATTGTCCCACAAGTGCAATCGTTTTTCCTTTTGCAACTTTCAGATTCACATTACGCAACGCGTAACCATCGTCACCGCGCTGATAAGCAAAGCTGACATTCGTGTATTCAATTGCATCTTTGAATTCGGAAATTTTCTGCGGAGCAGCTGTATCACGAATTGTTTCTTCTGCTTCCAGAATCATATTGATGCGCTCCATCGACGCCAAACCTTTCTGCACATTGTAATATGCTTGTGTGAATTGACGTACCGGCGTAATAAGCTGGAAGAAAATCAAAAGGTATCCGACAAAGAATGCGCCTTTCAGTTCCTGTTCGCTGATAACGAGATTTCCTCCGTAGTACAAAACACCCGCGATTACAATTACGATCAGAAATTCACTCAGCGGTGAAGCCAAATCCGTTTTGCGGTAGTTACGGATCATCACATTGGTGTACGCATTGTTTTCTTCTGCAAAGCGACGTTCTGCTTTTTCTTCTGCATTAAATCCTTTAATGATACGCAGTCCGCCCAGCATTTCTTCCAGCATGGAAAGCATTGTTCCGTGTTTCTCCTTCGCGTCGGTAGAAGATCGCTTCAGACTTTTTGCAACGAGACTCAGAATTAACGCGATTACAGGAGTAACGACAATTACAGTGAGCGTCAATTGCCAACTCATCATGATCATCATAATGAGAATCGCAACAATCGTAACCGGTTCGCGGAACGTCATTTCAAGAGAACTCATCACGCTCCATTCCACTTCATGTAAATCTGAGGTCATGCGGCTCATGATATCACCTTTACGTTCGTTGGAATACCACGACAAAGGCAGTCGCAAACATTTTGCATACATGCGGTTTCTGAAATCGCGAACCACGCCATTGCGTACCACCGCCAGAAAGAACATCGCGAGGTAACGTGCCAGACTTTTGAAGAAGAAAATTCCGATGATGCCTATGCAAATCCAGAACAGGATGGTCATTCTTGCCTGAGAAGGATCGACACTCGTTGCAATGTATACCGAGAATTTATAGTTGATCCAATCGAGAATGGAGCTGATATTAAATCCGGGATTCGGTTCCGGCTTCGAAGCCGTGACTGCGTAACTCGAAGGATCTGCGGTGAACAAAAGATCCAGCAAGGGAATGACGGAAATGAGCGAGAACAGGTTGAATACAACCGAAATGATATTGAAGAAAATATTCAGCCAGGCGTATTTCCAGTAGCCGGATACATAATGCAGAATACCGAAGAATTTCTTCACGAATGCGAAGGTAGAGATTAGCGGGCATACTTGTGAAACGTTGGGCCCAGTTAAATATTCTGAATAAATCGGCTGTGAGGTTTATCTTTGCAGCATGAAAGCGAAACGTCCATCAGATTCATTGGCTACAGCCACTCACCACGTATTACCGAACGACACCAACAATCTCAAAAACCTTTTCGGCGGTCGTTTGCTGGAGTGGATGGATGTGATTGCAGCTATTTCTGCACACAGACATTGCCGCAGAGTAGTGGTTACCGCTACTGTGAATCACGTGGCATTTCATCAGCCCATTCCTTATGCGGCGATTGTGACGTTGGAAGCAAAAGTGTCGAGAGCGTTTTCTTCTTCCATGGAAGTTTTCATTGATGTGTTTGTGGAAGATCCGGTAACCGGCGAGCAAGTGAAGAGCAATGAAGCGATTTACACTTTTGTTGCGGTTGATCAGAACGGACAGCCATTGCCTGTGCCGCCAATTGAGCCTGAAACAGAACTGGAAAAAGAGCGATTCGCAAGCGCATTACGTCGTCGTCAGCTGGCGCTGATTCTTGCAGGGAAAATGAAGCCTCAGGATGCAACGGAATTGAAGGCGTTGTTCGCTTAACGGTTTTATTCTGCGACTTAATTTCAGTTGTAAGATTGGTTATTGAATCAAGCTACTTTCTGAACGCTCTGTGAAAAATCCAGCTGCGGATTGTGTTTCATCAAATATTGCCGTAGCAATTCCAATTCAGTTTCATTAACGCTGAGTACTGCAAGCGCTTTTGCTCCGATCATCAGGTGTGCGTTGATGTGTCTGCTGTGTTTGGTGTAAGCACTTTGCACCACTTGAATTTTCAGTGCAGTAATTGCTTTCGGATTGCTCGTGATTGTTTTGTAAACCGGCGATTCCTGAATGTTGTTCAGTTGGATTCCTTTCACCAGCATGAACGCACCCAAGAGAAGTATCAGCGCACCGAATGCGTAAAGAAAAATCGATCCACCGCCGGAAGGATTCGCTTCGGGATCAAGAAACGGAACCGCAATCATAAATGCACCGAATAGGCCGAAACAAATTCCCATGATGTAGTTGCGTCTGCGCGTTCTCTTGAGTGTTTGCTCAATGAAGTCCAGGTTACTGAATTCAAGAACCGGTTTTTCTTCTGATAAATCAGCGGATTTCTTTTCGGCATTTTTCAGTAAGAAATGTCCTGCCAAAGTCATGATTAAACCCGCAACAATAAGTCCGGAAGCAACTGCTCCGTCAATCAAAGGAAGTTCTGCGCCTTTCAGAACAATTACATAATCAAATTTGCCTGCGATATATCCGAGAACAGCAACCAGCAAACTGGCAATGCCTGAGATTTTGATGATGGAATGGAGGAGTTTCATTCTTTAGTTTAAACTTAATAGTTGCAATGATAGCTCAATTTTTCGTCAACATCTGTTTGTAGCGATCCAAGTCTAATCAGTGAAATAACCATTGATAATTGAATTTTCTTCAAAGCGAATAATTACGAAGTTCAGTGTACGAACGACATTGACAACTGGAATTATTTTCAGAATTCATTAATTCATGAATACCTGTTTTTTGCGCGATTTCCTTAACAAATGGCGTTATGCGTGAATTTTGGATCGCAGAGTGTCAAATAACGCGGTAAAATTATTCTTGGTTATATTTGCTGTTGAACATAAATTCCCCTGCAACTCATGAAAAAGATCATTTACGTATTAACTTCAGTTATCCTGAGCACTCCATTATTTGCTCAGGTCAGTAGCTTCCCGCATTTCACAAATTTTGAATCGGAAGTCTTGTGCGGTACTTCCTGTAGTGGTTCATGTAACCCTACCGGCCATTGGAGAAACGCTGATCAGTATGGTTTTCCTCAAGCCGGTACAGACTGGTTGGTTGAAGATGGCGCAACGCCTTCTACAGCTACCGGGCCAGACTTTGATCATACAACCGGAACGGGAAGCGGGAAATATATGTATACAGAGTCGTCTGGTTGCAATAACGTTACTGCTGATTTGGTAAGTGGTATTTATGATTTTTCTGCGCTTAGCGCGCCGCGTATCAGTTTTTGGTATCACATGTATGGCGCTACTATGGGTGTCATGCACATTGATGTAGACTCAAGCGGTTTAGGTAATTGGAATCTTGATGTTGTTCCATCTTGGACAGCCAATGTTAACGCTTGGCAATTGGCAGATTTTTCATTGGCCGGGTATGCGAACGAGCCGAATGTTCGTATTCGTATTCGCATGGTTACAGGATCGAGTTTCACCTCCGATGCCGCAATTGATGACATCACAGTCTACCAACCGCTCGCCAATGATATTGATGCGATCAGCATTAGTGCAGGAGGTGGCTGTGGAAACAGTTCGTGCACTCCTGTAAATTTCACGTTTACCAATATGGGCTCATTACCTATTGCGGTTGGAACTCAAATTCCATTGTCGTTCGAAATCAATTCAGTAGTTACAACAGACACGTTGATCACAACTTCAACTATTTTGCCCGGTGATACTGCGACCTACACTTTTGTTAATGGTTGTGCAGATCTGTCAGGACCTTCCACTGTTGCAATTGACGGGTGGGTGTCGTGGTCTTCTGATTTAGCCGCTTCGAACGATAGTGCAAGCGCAACAACAATAGGGATTCCGATAATTTCAACCTATCCTTATTATCAGAATTTTGAAACCGGACAGAACGGATGGAGAATATTTAACGGGACGAACGGGACGTGGGCATTCGGAACGCCGGCGAAGCCTATCATTAACAGCGCAGCTTCAGGTGTCAATGCATTTGTAACCGGCGGCTTAACGGGAACATATGTAGATAACGAAAATAATTATGTTGAAGGCCCTTGTTTTGATTTCTCGAACGTTTGTGATCCTGTTTTATCCATGAACGTTTGGTGGAATGCCGAGTTTTCATGGGATGGCATGAACGTAACAATTTCTACTGATGGTGGGAATACATGGCAATTAGTCGGTGCATTTGGTGATCCTGTTCTTTGGTATAACGACAACTCAGTTGCCGGAAACCCGGGTGGATATCAATCTGCTTGGTCCGGAAGAAATTCTACATCTAATGGTTCAGGCGGTTGGGTAAATGTTCGTCATCGCTTAACAGGTGCAGGAAATTTGTCCAACGTAAAAATCCGCATCAATTTCGGTACTGATGGATCTGTGACTGATGAAGGTGTGGCTTTTGATGATGTTCGAATTTTCAATGCTGCTGATCTTGGATCAGATATGACGGTATGTGCACCTGCAACCCAAACACTCAGCGCCGATAATGGCAATGGCGTTTTGTCCTACTTGTGGAATACAGGCGCAACAACCGCAACTTTAATTGCTGATACAACCGCTTGGTATTGGGTGGAAGTTACTACATCAACATGTGTTGTTCGCGACAGTATGTATTTCGTGGTTGTTGATACCAATTCGGTTGTGTCACTTGGACCTGATTCAGTCTACTGTACAGGTGTAGGCCCTGTACTTGACGCCGGCTATTGGCCTGGCGCTACTTTCTTGTGGTCGACCGGAGATACAACTCAAACAATCAATGCTTCCGCCAATGCTTTGTACTCTGTACAGGTTCGTACCGCATGTGACACTTTAATGGATACCATTTCAGTTGTTATCAGTAACGGGCCGATAGTGAACTTGGGTGCAGATGCAAACGTATGCGATGCAACAGTATTGAGTGCTGGCGCAGGTGCTGCTTCGTATTCATGGAATACAGGAGATACTACAATGTCGATTAATACCACTACCTCTGGTGTATATCACGTGACGGCAGTTGATAGCGTAGGATGCAGCAATTCCGATACCGTTACAATTGCGGTTTACACAAGTCCTTCAGTTACAGTTTCAGGAACATCGGTTATTTGAAATGGGGATTCTTCCGTGATGATTGCTTCCGGTGCATCTTCATATATGTGGATGTTTGGACCATCCGGCTCATCATTTACCGTTATGCCTGCAGCTGACAGCACATTCTGGGTAGTCGGCGCTGATTCATCGGGCAACTGTACCGATACAGCTTCATTCATGGTAACTGTTAATCCATCATACAATATGATGCAAACGGTTTCGCTGTGTTACGGTGATTCATTGATGGTAGGCAATAACGTGTATTATTCTTCAGGATCATATTCCGATACACTTTCAACGATGATGGGCTGCGATTCCATTGTAAACACAATGCTTACTATCGCTCCGAACGCAATCGTTACAAATCAAACTTTATCGGGCTGTGCCGGCTTCACAGTTACTGTTGGCAGTAACACATATAATTCATCAGGAATTTATACCGATACGCTTACCGCTGTCAACGGTTGTGATTCAACAGTGGTCACTGATCTGACGGTTTCTGCACCGGTTGTTACAAATCAGACATTCAACGGATGCATTGGAGATTCAATTGTTGTCGGGAATAATGTTTATTACACAAGCGGAACTTACAATGATACTTTAACTGCGATTACCGGTTGTGATAGTATCGTTATCAGCGCTGTTACGATTACAACAGTGAATGTAGCCGTAAGTGTAACTAACTTCGGAGGAACACTGATGGCATCTGCTTCAGGCGCTCAGTATCAATGGGTGAATTGTGAAGATGGAACATCGATCATCAGCGCAACGATGCAGAGTTACACCGCTTCCGCTAATGGTCAGTATGCTGTAATTGTTAATCAGAACGGATGTGTTGATACATCATCATGTTACACAATTACCAACGTTGGCATTGAGGAAACGGATAACTCAACTTCATTCGGAGCGTATCCGAATCCTGTTACTGAAATGTTGAATATCCGCAGTACACAATTAACTGATGTTGTAATTTATAACTCAATCGGTGAAGCAGTGCATGCTCAGCGTATTCAAGGCAACGCGACGATTGACATGACAGGATTTGAATGTGGAATCTATTTCATTCGCAATTCTGAAGGACAAACGATCAGAGTAATCAAACAGTAATTCGCTGTTATAATAAGGATCCCGCTCGGTACGCCCGGGCGGGATTTTTTTGTTAAGATTGGTTACACGAGCCTGCATGACTGTTAACGTTTCTCAAGACGCGTTCAGGATTTATCGGAATTTTCAGTGCTTTATGACCTAAAATAAGGTCATGAAAATTCTCCTCGTCAATCCGCCTCACACTGCAATCGGAAGTCGCGTACCAAACGAACATCTTCCGCCTTTAGGTTTGCTATCCATTGGAGGACCGCTTCTCGATGCAGGTCATCAGGTTCAATTACTGGATGCGGAATTCGGGCCAATGTCTCACGAAGAAATCGTAAGTGAAGTTCTACGATTCGCTCCGCAGGTGATTATGTTCGGTCATTCCGGTTCAACATCAGCACAACCGACTATTGATTTACTCACCCGGAAGATCAAGGAGTGTTTGCCAAATCTTACCGTAGTTCTTGGCGGCGTATTCCCCACTTATCATTGGAAGGAAATTCTGGGCGCGAATCCACAGATAGATTTTATTGTGAAAGGGGAAGGCGAAGCAACTGTGACGGAGTTGATGAACGCACTGGAAAACGAAATTGATTTATCCGGTATCAGAGGAATCGCATACAGAAATGGACTTGAAGTAATTGAGACATTGAGCAGAAAGCCAATTCAGAATCTGGACGATTACCGAGTAGGGTGGGAACTGATGGGTAACAGGAACTACACTTATTGGGGGCGCAGGAAAGCTGTTGTTGTGCAGTTCTCTCGTGGATGCCCGTATCCGTGCACGTATTGCGGACAAAGTTTATTCTGGAAATCGTGGCGACATCGGGATCCGGTAAAGTTCGCGGATGAATTAGTAATGCTGAAGAAAAAATTCGGTATTGAGGTTGTCAATTTTGCTGATGAAAATCCAACTACCAACCGTATTGTTTGGAAAGCTTTTCTGGAAGCGCTAATAGAGCGGGATGCCGGATTGATACTCGTCGGTTCGTGCAGAGCAGATAATATTGTTCGTGATGCAGACATCATGCACCTGTATAAGAAAGCAGGATTCGAACGTTTTTTGTTGGGGATTGAGAATTATGATGCCGCTGTTCTGCAGGAAGTCCGCAAAGCAGGCAGCGTGGAAACGGATAAAGAAGCGATTCGAATTCTGCGGAAACACAATATACTATCGATGGCAACGTATGTTGTCGGGTTTGCTGAAGAGAAATTATCAGATCATTACAAAAGTCTGAAACATCTTATGAATTACGACCCGGATCAGGTGCAGATGTTGTACGTAACTCCGCATCGCTGGACACCATTTTATCATTCTGTGAAAGACAAAAAAGTTGTGCAACCCGATCAACGCCGTTGGGATTACAAACATCAGGTGCTCGAGACAAAATATTTCAGTCCTTTTTTTCTGATGCTTACAGTGAAACTGATGGAAGTTGCGATGCAGTTGCGACCACGATCATTAAAACGTTATTTATTTCACCCCGATTTACGAATACGGGACGCGCATCAATGGTATTATCGTATTGGTCGCAAAGTTTGGTTTTACGAATGGTTCACATTTTTCTTTCGTGAGAAGCGTACACGTTCCGGTCCGGCACTGTCGGATTTCTGGCAGCCTTTCAGGAATGAATCTGCTCTTCCCGCACAATCTCGTCCAGCAGATCAAGCAACGCATCGCGCTCCTGCAGCGTAACCAATCGCGTTCTGTATTTCTTGAAATCAGGAATGCCGCGAAAGTAATTTCCATAGTGCTGACGCATTTCATTGATGCCAGCGCGTTCTCCTTTCCACTCAACGGATTTGGTAAGATGAATTCGCACAACATTCACGCGATCTTCCAATGAAGGCAATTGCAAATGTTCACCTCCCGTTTTGATGAAGTGCTTCACTTGCGCAAAGAACCATGGATTTCCAATAGCAGCGCGACCGATCATTACACCATCAACGCCGTAACGGTTTTTGTATTCAACGGCTTTCTCCGGCGAATCAATATCTCCATTACCGAAAATCGGAATCTGAATGCGCGGATTGTTTTTCACTTCACCGATCAACGTCCAGTCTGCTTCACCTTTGTACATCTGCGTGCGCGTTCTTCCGTGTATCGATAAAGCTTTGATTCCGATATCCTGCAAACGCTCCGCAACTTCCATGATGTTTTTGGAATTATCATCCCAACCCAAACGCGTTTTCACTGTTACCGGCAACGAAGTTGAATCAACAACGGCTTTCGTAAGACGAACCATGAGCTCAATGTCTTTCAACACTGCAGCTCCGGCACCTTTGCACACAACTTTTTTCACCGGACAACCGAAGTTGATGTCGAGTAAATCAGGTTGCGCTGTTTCAACGATTTTCGCTGACAAAGACATGGCTTCTTCATCACCTCCGAAAATCTGAATGCCGATCGGTCGTTCGTAATCGAAGATGTCGAGCTTCTGACGGCTTTTCACCGCATCGCGAATCAATCCGTCTGTCGAAATAAATTCCGTGTACATGAGATCAGCGCCATGCTGTTTGCACACATAACGGAACGGCGGATCGCTCACATCCTCCATTGGTGCGAGGAGTAAAGGAAATTCAGGGAGCGTTATGTTGCCGATTTTTACCATTAACTTCGTCCGCGAAATTACTCAATTACAATAGTGGAACAGCAAAATCACAACGAACGGCCTCCAATGTTTCAAAGTCCTTCCATGCGGGTGTGGCTTTTGATTGCCTTGAATTTCGGTTGTACAGGAATTTTTCTGCTGCTCAGTCGTATTCCTGCGTTGGATTGGCTCGGTTCATCTGCCGATAGCGGTTACGCTTCCTGGTATGGAAAACTCAGCGCAGGATTGTTTACACTTCTTGTATTTGGTCTGCCGATGATCATTTTCGCGAATGCCATCGCGGAAGAACGATTCGGAATGTTTCGACTGGAACGAAAAGTTAAACCGGGCATTCTCATTATGGGAATCGTTGCGATGGTAACGTCGGTGTTCTTCATTGATTTTCTGTATTCGCTGAATAAGTTGTATTTCTCCGATCCTGCTTCTGTGGAAGCGATGAAAGCCATGGATGCGAATTCAGCGTGGTTGCTGGAGATGAACGATATCGGTTCGTTGCTCTTGTGTTTGCTCATGCAGGCTTTGGTTCCTGCTGTTGCAGAAGAATTGTTCTTCCGTGCAGGCGTGCAGCAATTGACGATGGAATGGACGCGCAAACCCCATGCAGCGGTGTTGTTGTCAGCAGCATTTTTCAGTTTTATGCATTTCGACGGTACAGGATTTCTCGCGCGTTTCATTCTCGGTGCTTTTCTCGGATACATGTTTTATTGGACAGGTTCGCTGCGTATCACAGTTCTAGCGCATTTCGCATTCAATGCATTTTCCGTGATTGATGCATACAACAGACAACACGCCCCGGATTCATTATTGGCGCAAACAGAAACCACTCCTGTATTGGCTATAATTTCTGCGGTTGTATCAACGGGCGCGTTGCTTACGGTTTATATGCTTTGCCGTAAAAGATCTTCTTAAAGATTCCTGCAACGGCAACAGCTCACATCTCCTGATGTTTTCTATATTTGCGCCCTGCTATACCCGGAGACGTGTCCGAGTGTCCCGATAGCTATCGGGAGAAGGAGCACGCCTCACCAACTTCACTCCAACAGAAGTTGTAAATAAAAAGTTGGAGTAATACCTGGAGACGTGTCCGAGTGGTTGAAGGAGCACGCCTGGAAAGTGTGTATACGGGAAACCGTATCGCGAGTTCGAATCTCGCCGTCTCCGCAAATGAATAATTTAATCGCGCCCCGCTAGAAGCGGGGCTTTTTATTTTACTGGCAAACGTATCGAGCTTGTTCGAAAGCGTTTGACAGTAAAATAAAAAAAAGCGAAGCGGGCGATTATATTATTCTCAACATGGGAGTACAGAGCTCATGCCAATAATCTCGTTCCGTGATCATTCAAAATAGCGAAGCGTAGGAAATTGATTCTCACCATGGGAGTACAGAGCTCATGCCAATAATCTCGCCTCTATCCAATAAAAATCAGCGCAGCGACGCATGTTTGATTCTCTACATGGGAGTACAGAGATCATGACAGTAATCTCGCCTCCTTCCAATAAAAAAATAGCCCATAACAGAAACATATTCCGATCCTCCGTGCCTCCGTGGTAATTTTGTTCAGATACCAGTTAATTTTTCAACTGTTAACCTTTGGAGGAAGTGAATTAGACTTTCGAAGATTTGTCTAAACCAGTCAATCAGCATTATGATGTCTATTTGAAATTCGCGCACTCTCCCTCAATTAAGCAGCGCCTTCTAACGTCTAAGGTCTAAAGTCTTGCCTTCAGGCGGACAACTCCCCGCGCAAATTCTTCTTCAACTTCCGCGTTAACTCTGCAGTTGTTTCGCAATAGGCAAGCAAATGCATGAGTTTGGTTACTGCAGCTTCTGTTGTCATATCGGCGCCACCAACAACTCCCGCTTTTTCCAATTGAGCGCTGGTTTGATAACGTCCTTGCTCAACTGTGCCTGCCGCGCATTGCGTAATGTTGAGAATCAACACGCCTTTTTTGATTGCTGACTTAACAGCATCGGTAAACCATTTTTCCGTAGTGACATTTCCTGATCCGTATGTTTCAAGAATTACCGCTTTCAGATTTTCAGCACCGAGTATCGCATTCACAACTTGTTGCGTTATGCCCGGGAACATTTTGAGAATGGCAATATTCTTATCCAGCAACGGCAGAATCTTCAGCTTGCCTTTACCGGCCTTTGCAATGTGCGCATGATTGTAGTGAATGTGAATTCCTGCTTCTGCAAGCAACGGATAATTCGGCGACTGAAATGCACGGAAATGTTCCGCGTTGAATTTGTTTGTGCGATTACCACGATACAAACGATATTCAAAATACACACATACTTCCGGAACGATAGCTTTGCCTTTGTTGGAAGCCGCCGCAATTTCAATTGCAGTGATAAGATTTTCTTTACCATCTGTACGGATTGTTCCGATCGGCAATTGCGAACCTGTAAGTACAACCGGCTTGCTCAGATTATCGAACATGAAACTCAAAGCAGAGGCTGTGAACGCCATTGTATCACTTCCATGAAGAATCACGAAGCCATCGTAATTGTTGTATTCACTTTCAATCAAGTGAGCAAGTTCCATCCAGATTTCCGGCTGCATGTCCGAAGAATCAATAGGCGTACGGAAACTGTGCGTGCTGATTTTTACATCAAACTTTGAAAGTTCCGGAACTTCATCCAACAGTCGTGTGAAATTGAACGGCTTGAGTTGTCCGGATTTGGGATCACGGATCATTCCGATGGTGCCTCCTGTATAAATCAGAAGTATGCGTGGTGATTTAGCCATTCAGATTTTGAATAAACGTTTGGAATTTTCAGTGGTAATTCGCGCGACTTCTTCAATCGCAATTTGTTTGATGTCGGCAATTTTCTGCGCTACATGAACGATGTAACTGCTTTCGTTGCGTTGCCCGCGATGCGGAACAGGAGCAAGGTACGGCGCGTCTGTTTCCAGAACAACATGATCTAGTTGAACCGCTTCAATAACTTTATCGATACCGGAATTCTTGAACGTTACCGTTCCGCCGATTCCAAGCATAAATCCAACGTCAATCACTTTTTGTGCTTCCGCAGGTGTATCTGAAAAGCAATGAAAAACTCCGCGCAGATTGCCGTTCTGTTTTGCGTGCACAATCTCGTAGCATTCATTGAAAGCACTTCTCGAGTGAATGGCAATAGGCAGATTCAGATTCAGCGCCCAATCGATATGCAACGCGAAAATTTTCTTCTGAAGTTCCGAATGCGATTTGTCCCAGTAAAGGTCAATCCCTATTTCGCCGACCGCAATGTAATTGCCTGTTGAAAGTTTGCGTTCTATGATTTCCATTTCCCGATCAATTGTGTCGGGTTGAACTGAGCAAGGATGCAGCCCCATCATGGAAAATATTTTTCCGGGATATGCCGCAGCCAATTCATCCTGGAAATCATGCGTTTCAGAATCGATTGCAGGCAGGAAAATCCGTTCCACACCGGCTTCTAATGCCCGCTGCACCATCTCTTTACGATCGCCGTCGAACTTAGTTGAGTAAAGGTGGGCATGGGTGTCGGTCAAAAGCATCCGCGAATTTACGCCGATTTTGCTGTTTTCAGGTGTCCGATTCGAGCTATTCCATCTGATTTTTATCGCGCATGGCGAATGGGGATATTGGTTGGTTTATTTACCTTTGTGCTCCCCATATAAACGGGGTTAAACCAAAACCACCTAAAAATGAAAAAAGTATTTGCAATTGCGTTGACCGCACTTTTTGTTGGAGGCGTAGCACTCACAAGCTGTTCTAAGTACGAAGAAGGTCCAAAACTGACTCTTTTGACCAAGAAGTCGCGTTTGGCTGGATCTTGGGGTCTTGCAACTTACCTTGAGAATGGAGTTGATAAAACTGCTGATTACCGCCAGTTCATTTCTTCTGAAACGAATACAATTGAAAAAGACGGTA
>Ga0172376_10005711_pt1 | contig 13788 bp, 12 predicted proteins | sample Lak35m_FD_121114 | JGI IMG/M metagenome (GOLD analysis project Ga0172376, IMG submission 121114) | Freshwater microbial communities from Kabuno Bay, South-Kivu, Congo - kab_092012_35m | ecosystem: Environmental > Aquatic > Freshwater > Lake | place: Democratic Republic of the Congo: South-Kivu...
ATGGGCAAGGGCCTGCAATTGCTGAACGTCGTCCTCTGTGAGGACCAGCGGCGGCATCGGACGGCCGACAGCCATGGAAAGACTCCCTCGGGAGACACTCCATGTTCTATCAGCTATTTGCGGGACTGTACACTAGCTGCTGCATAATGATGGCGATCAGCGCGCCAGAGATTCTTTGTCGTGGCTGACAAAGCACCCGATCAGCTGTCTGAACCACCCGATTTCAGCGCCCGTGGCGGTCTCGAGCCCCGGGAACTCGATTCTGTTTCCGGTGCTGGCCAGGGCGGCAGTCCCGAGTCTCTCCCTGCTGGCCTGGGTGAGATCCGGGGCCAGCTGCCTGAACACCAGCAGTCGGCCCGATCCGTGAACGGTTCGGAAGCCGGGATCGACGCACTTCTCCCCCTCGGCCGCAGGCTCCGGGAAGCCCGCCTGGCCCAGGGCTTGAGCCAGGCGGAGCTGGCCGGCAGGCTTCGCCTGGGGATCTCCCAGCTCGATGCGCTCGAGCATGGCGATCGCAGCCGCCTGCCCGAGGGTGTGTTCGTGATCGCCCAGGCCCGGCGGGTCGCCGACAGCCTGGGTATCCCGGTGGAGTCTGAGCTGGCGGCCCTTCGCACGAGCCCCTCTCTCCAGAGGACGCGCGGCGCCACCCTGGCCCCCCTCGATTCTGGCGTCGGTCGCCCATCCCGCTCCCAGTCCCTGCCCGTGCTTCCGGTGGCACTGGGGCTGCTGGTGCTTCTGGGCATGGCCGCCGCTGTGCTGCTGGTCCGGCCCTGGCAGCAGCGTGCTCCAGCCTCAGCCCCCGTCGCGTCGCCTGGGGCGCTGCCCCGCACCGAAGCGCGGCCAGCGGACTCGTCCACAGCCTCGGTGCAGGCTTCCTCCGCCAGTGCCGCCCCGGCTTCGGGTTCAGCACCGTCTCCTCCCACCGCCGCCGTGCCCGCAGACGTTCTGGAACTCTCCAGCCGTCCCGGCAGCTGGATTTCCATCCGCGACCGGGATGGTCGCTCTCTCTTTGAGGGCCAGCTGGATGGCAGCAGGCGCTTCCCTCTCGGTCAGGGTCTTCAGGTGCTCGCGGGGCGCCCGGATCTCGTGCGGGTCTCCCGGGCCGGCTCCGCCGCTGCACCGCTCGGTGCCATCAGCGAGGTGCGCTGGCACCGCTTCGACCCGAACCTGCCTCCCTCCGGCTCCGCGGCCCAGCCGGCGGGTCGCTAGCGCTCTCCAGGCTCCGGCACCCGCAGCTGCACCCCCGCAGACTCCAGCACCGCCGCTGCGCAGGACCGCAGACTCCAGCGCTCGAGGCTCAGATCAGCGCTGCCGCCATCGCTCTGCTGCACGGGATCGAGGCCCAACACCAGCATGGCGGTTCCCGCCTGCCGATTGCCTTCCGTGTGCGCCCGGAGCCGCTGGATCACGGCCGCTGGCCTGCGGTCGAGGGCGGCGGCGAGGCGGAGCAGCAGGGCCATCGATGCCACCGTCTGGCGGTGGCCGCGCTCCTCGATGAGCTGCCAGGATTCGTGCCGCTTCTTGGGAAGACCGCGGCGGTGGTAGCGGGCGATCGCCGCCACCATCAGGTGTTCGGCCTCGTTGTAGCCGAGCAGTTCGCCGTGGCGGATCAGATACCAGGTGTGCTTGTGGTACGCGGCGATGTTGATGTGCTTGCCGCAGCTGTGCAGCTGGGCCGCAGCCCAGAGCAGCAGCCGGCCCGGGCCGGGGTCGTCGTGAAGACAGCCGCGGGTCTGGTCGTAGAGGCTCAGGGCGTGGGCGGCCACACGGTCGGCTCGGTCGGCATCCACGCCATGGCTGCGAGCCAGATGGCGCACCGTGCGCTCGCGGATCGATCGCTGGAAGGCCAGCCGATCGCCGAGCAGACCATTGCGCAGCATCCAGTCCACGATCAGGCCCTCGCGCAGCGCCCGGTCGCAGACCACCAGCTCCTGGGCCTGCAGCATCGCCATCGCTGTCTGCAGGATGAGGGCGCCGGGAACGATGATCTCGGCCCGCCGCTCGTTGATCGGGGCCAGCGCCCGCCGCTGCTCCGGGCCCATCGCCACGAGCCGGCTCACCAGTTGATCCACGCGCGTGCGGCTGAGGCGGAAGCCGTTGAGCTTCCTGCTCGGCTTGGCATCATCTGCCGCCGCCAGCGCCGCCAGGGCCATGGCGGTGCCGCTGGTGCCCACCAGCACGGGTTTCTCTCCGGGGGCGAGGGCGGCCTTCACCTCGGCCACGGCGGGATCGAGGGCGCCCTGGATGTAGGCCTCCAGAAAGCTGCGGCGCTGGGGGGGCAGGGGATCCTGCTGGCAGAACTCACGCTGCAGCCGCACCGCTCCGATGCGTGTGCTGGTGAGGCTGCGGGCATCGCGGCCGTCGGCCAGGATCAGCTCGGTGGATCCGCCGCCGATATCGAGGATGTAATGCGGCAGATCGCCCAGCGGCAGGCCGGAGAGCACGCCGAGATAGATCAGGCGTGCCTCCTCCGGGCCGCTCACCAGGTCCACGTGCAGGCCGAGGCTGCGCTCCAGCTCCTGCAGGAAGTCGCGGCCGTTGGGAGCCTCCCGCACGGCGCTGGTGGCGGCGGTGAGGATCTGCTCGGCTCCATGGCTCAGGGCGAGATCACGGCAGTGGCGGAGGGTCAGCAGGGCCCGTTCCACAGACTCGGGCGAGAGGTCGCCGCTCACCGGATCCCGCTCGCCGAGACGCACCGCGGCCTTCTCGGCCTGCACCACGCTGAAGCTGTGCAGAGCGGGATCGATCGCCGCGATCAGCAGATGGATCGAGTTGGTTCCGATGTCGATCGCGGCCACGCGCCGCTCGCGCCCGTCCCCCACGGCAGATGATGCCGTCCGGACGGAACTGGCGGCCTGCCGCGCGGTGGCTTCGAGGGCCGCGGGCTGTTCCGTGGCCGGTGCGGGGGCGGGCATGGGGGCGGCTGCAGGGGATGCCTGGGTGGGAACCATCGGCCGCTCTCCGGCAGGGGGCGGTGGCGACGGCTGCGGCCTGGTTGTCCTGGCCATCGGGGGCGTTGCTCTCCGTCCGGCGACGCCACTTTGCCACCGGCCCGGCTCCCCGTTCGGCGGGGCAGCCCTAAGGTGCCGCGATCCATGGAGGGTGCATGGCCACGGCAAGGGCCCTGCTGGAGCTGCTGCGCTGGCACAAGCCCAGCGGCAGGCTGATCCTGCTGATCCCGGCGGGCTGGGCCCTCTGGCTCACGCCCCAGGCACCACCATCGGCGCCCCTGGTGGGCTGGATCCTGCTCGGAGGCCTGGCGGTGAGCGGTGCGGGCTGCATCGCCAACGATCTCTGGGACCGGAGGATCGACCCACTGGTGGAGCGCACCCGCAGCCGGCCGCTTGCCTCCGGCCGGGTGGGGGTGGGCACCGCCCTGGCGCTGCTGCTGCTCTGCCTTCTGCTGGCGCTGCTCGTGGTGCTCGCCCTGCCGGCCGGCGGCCGTGGCCTGGCGCTGGCTCTGGCGCTGGCGGCCTTGCCGCCGGTGCTCCTCTACCCCTCCGCCAAGCGCTGGTTCGCCCTGCCCCAGCTGGTGCTCGCCCTCTGCTGGGGGTTCGCGGTGCTGATCCCCTGGGTTGCCGCCAGCGGCTCCCTGGCGGGCGGCTGGCCGCTGCTGCTCCTCTGGCTGGCCACCCTGAGCTGGACCTTCGGCTTCGACACGGTCTATGCGATGAGCGATCGCCAGGACGACGCCCGGGTCGGGGTGCGCAGCAGCGCCCTCACCCTCGGATCGGCGGCGCCCGGGTGGGTGCTGGGCTGCTACGGCTTCACCGCCCTGGCCCTGGCCCTGGCTGCCGCCCTGAGGGGTGTGGCCACCCCGGTGTTCTGGTTGCTCTGGCTGATCGCCGCCGCCGGCATGCTGCGGGAAGCGCTGCTGCTGCAGCGTCCTGATCGCCCGCCGAGCGCCTTCGCCCTGCATTTCAGCCGCCAGGTGCAGCTCGGTGCTCTGCTGCTGCTGGCCCTGATTCTCGGGGCAGCCAGCGCCGGGCTCTGACCGCCGCCCTGGCGGCGGCCCCCTCACCAGCCTCCCCTTGCGCGGGCTGCCTCCGCCCACTCCCTGCCGTCGCGATGCCCAGTCGTCCGCTGCCGCTGCCGCCCCCCCTCCGCCCCGGCGACCGCGTGCGGCCGGTGGCGGCCAGCTCGGCCCTGGGTGATGGCGCCCGGCTTGCGCAGGGGCTCGATCTGCTGCGGAGCTGGGGCCTGGTGGTGGAGGAGGATCCAGCGCTGCCCGCGCGCCGCTGGGGCTATCTGGCCGGCTGCGATGCCGAGCGGGCGGCGGATCTGCGTCCCAGCGCCCAGCTCTCCGGGCAGGCAGCCGCGCTGCACGCCTGCGTGCGTGGCGGGTGGGGGGCCGCACGCCTTCTGGAGGCCCCCCTGTCCCAGCCGGAGGGCTGGCTGCTGGGTTTCTCGGATGTCACCTCCCTGCTCTGGGCCAGGGTGGCGGCCGGCCAGCCCGGCGCGGTGCACGGCCCCCTGCTCACCACCCTGCCGGCCGAACCGCCCTGGAGCCAGGAGCGGCTGCGGGCGCTGCTGTTCGGCGAAGCGCTGCCTGATCTCGAGGCCGTGGGCTGGCGCGCCGGCGTTGCCGAGGGCCCGCTGCTGGTGGCCAATCTCACCGTGGCCACCCACCTGCTCGGCACGCCCCATCTGCCGGATCTGGCGGGCGCGATCCTGGTGCTGGAAGACGTGGGCGAGGCTCCCTACCGGATCGAGCGGATGCTCACCCACTGGCGCCTGAGCGGCGCCCTGCAGCAGCTGGCGGGCATCGGCTTCGGCAGCTTCGAGGGCTGGCAGGAGGCCGATGGCCGCGCTCAGGAGCCCGCCCACCACCGCTTCGACCTCGAGGAGGTGCTGCGCGAGCGCACCCTGGATCTGGGGATTCCGGTGGTGGCCCATCTGCCCGTGGGCCACAGCCCCGGCAATGCCGCCCTGCCGCTCGGGGTGCCGGCACGGCTGGATGGCGGCCGCGGCCGCCTGGCCCTGCCGGCGACGGCGCGCAGCTGAGTGGGGCGCGATCAGGTGAGGTGCTCCGCCGGGCTGACGGGAGGCGGCTCCTGCAGCGGCGGCACGGTGCTGGCACTGGCCTCGCGGTTGGACTGATAGGCCGGCGACAGGATCTCCACACCGGCTTCCGCGAAGCGGTCCTGCAGGGAGGCGAGCAGCTCGGAGAGGGTCTCGCGGTAGCGACCCACCTCGCTGAGGCCGGCGTTGAGTTCGTAGCTGATGTGAAAGTCGTTGAGGGCCGTCTGCAGCACCTGGGGCGCCGGGTCTGTGGCGATGCCCGGCACCGCCCGGGCGGCGGCCAGCATCAGCGCATGCACCTGGCGCCAGGGCACGTCGTAGCCGATCGTGATCGTGGTGGCGATCGCCACCGGGGGGAGGGTCTCCCGCCGGGCGAAGCTGAAATTCAGGATCGGCGAGGAGATCACGCTGGCGTTCGGCAGGCTCACCAGCTCGTTGCGGGGGGTCTGGATCCGGGTCACCAGCAGGTTGCGGTCCTGCACAACGCCGGTCACCCCGTTGATCTCCACCCGGTCGCCCTCCTGGAAGGCTCGGGTGTAGATCAGCATCACCCCGCTGATCACATTCGTGGCCACCGCGCTCGAGCCCAGGGCCGCGAGCAGGCCCACGAACAGGCCCGCCCCCTGGAAGGCCCTGCTGCTGGAGCCGGGGATGTAGGGAAAGGCCACCACCAGCCCTGCCAGCAGCACCGTGGCGGCCACCAGCCGGCCCGTGGGCCGCGCCCACTCCCGGTAGAAGCCGCTGATCTGCAGCTGCCCCCGCTCGATCGCCCGGAACCAGTCCAGGCAGGCGCGCATCAGCAGCCGGGTCAGCACCAGGATCAGGGCAATCACCAGCAGGTTGGGGATGGCGCTGATGGCCCCCTCCGCCAGCCGGGCGATCACGCCGCGCAGGTGCGCCCGCAGCCCCTCGGCGATCAGCTGGGTGGGAGGAAAGAAGCCGAGCAGGGCGGGGATCAGCAGGTAGCTGGCCAGCAGCAGCAGCAGCCAGTGGGCCAGGCGCAGCAGGCGCTGCAGGATGGCACCCTCCTGGCCGGCATCCAGCACGGTGTTCCCTGCCAGCCGCAGACCCTGCAGCAGCGGCGAGCGACCGGCGCGGATCCAGCGGCTGAGGCGCCCCTGCAGGCGCGACTGGCCGATGAGCCAGAGCAGGTAGAGGCCCAGCACCAGGCCGGCGAGGGCGGAGCTGCGCAGCCAGGCGCCAAGGCTGTGGGTGCTGCGGTAATGACGGATCGCGCCCCGCATCTGGTCGCGATAGCGCTCCGCCAGCTCCATGCGGGTTGTGGCGAAGGCCTGGGCCGCCCGGTCGTCGACCGCGAGCTGGGGGGTGAAGCCACCGCCGGGCCGCAGCAGGCCCACCATCGCGTAGGGAGGGTCGTCGCGGACGACGATCGCGTCCGGGTCCACCGCCGGATTGCGTGCCAGATCGCGGAGAAGGCCGCTCCCCCGGGCCGCCACGTCCCGCAGGGTCTGGGCTCCCGCCACCGAGCGCAGCTCCAGCACCCGGCGGCCTTCGAGCGTGATCCAGATGCCCGTGGCCGGCGCTGGGGCCGGCACTCTGCCGGTGGCGGTTGCGTTCCCCGCTGCGGGGAGGGGCGGTCTCAGTGGCGCCCCTGCCGCAGAGGGGATGGTAGACCCCTCGGCCTGGAGTCCCGTGCCGGCGAACGGAGGAAGGGGCGGCTGCAGCGGGGCCGGGACTCCGGGAGTTCCCGCCAGCAGCACCCATGCCAGGAGCGCGGCCAGCAGGCCCCCCCTGCGCACGATCCGGCGGACAGGCTTCGGCGCGGCCCCGGGGGTGGCCCAACCTGGCGAGGTCTGATCCGCCGCCCTGAGGGGGCTCCTTCGCGGCTGGCGAGGCGCGGGCATGGAGGCAGCCAGTGCTGTGCTGATCCTGGCGCGCCCGCCCTGCCCCCGCCACGGCGCCCCTGCGCTTCAGGGCGTGGCCGTGCCGCTGCCTCTCCGCCCCGCCAGCACCGCTGCGGCGATGGTGAGATCAAAGGCGGTGGTGAGCTTGATGTTGGCCGGTGTGGCCTCCAGCACCCGCACCGGCAGCCCGAGCCGTTCGTAGAGCGCCGCGTCGTCGGTGACGCTCCAGCCCTCGGCCCTGGCGGTGGCATGGGCCCGGCGCAGCTGGCTCACTTCGAAGCCCTGGGGGGTCTGGGCGGCCCAGAGGCGGCTGCGGTCGGGCGTGGATGTGATGCGGCCGCTGTCGTCCACCTCCTTGATCGTGTCGCTCACAGGCACGGCGGCGATCAGGCCCGCTCCGGCGGAGACCGCTTCGGCCAGGGCGGCGACGCAGCGCTCGAGCAGCTGGGGCTCGATCAGGCAGCTGGCGCCGTCGTGGATGAGCACGGCCTCGGCCTCCGGCGGCAGCGCCGCAAGACCCCGGCTCACCGACTCCTGGCGGGTCTCCCCGCCCACGATCCACTCCACCGGCCGGTCCGGCTCGGCAGCCCTCACGATCGCGGCGATCGCCTCGGCGTCGAGCGGCTGGCCCACCAGCCCGATCCAGCGGATCGCCCGACAGGCCAGGGCCGCCTCCAGGGTCCAGGCCAGCACCGGCCGGCCGGCGAGCGGAAGCAGCAGCTTGTTGCGATCGGCCCCCATGCGGCGGCCGCTGCCGGCGGCGGCGATCAGGAGATGCACAAGCAGACCTCCATAAACAGTTGAGCTGGGACCCGATCCATACAATCAGGCCGAGGGGGATCCGCTGTTCCGGCGCGGCAGTTCCGTTCCTGCCCCCGTTTGCCCGCCTCCTGCTGTCATCCGCCCCATGCGTGCTCTGTTCCTGATCCCGGGCGACGGTGTCAGCCAGCTCCAGGCCTTCCCCGCGGTGGCAGCCACCGCCGAGCAGCTGGGATTCGCCATCCAGGTGGCCTGCCCGGCCGAGCAGATGCCCCTCTGGAAGCTCGTTCCGGCAGTGGAGAAGCTGATCCCCTTCAGTTTCGAGGAGGCCACCCTGGCCGACTGGGCCAATCTGCTGGGCAACGTGCGCGATCCCGATTTCCAGGTGTCGATCAATCTCGCCCCCGGCCGCCAGATGGATCTGATGCTCTCGATGAGCCACATCCCCACCCGGCTGGCCTCGGCCGGCTTCTCCGCCACCGAGACGGTGGCGCTCCCCGCCGCCGTCTGGCCGGCCCAGGCGCTGGCGGCGCTGCTGCGCCCGATCGGCGTGAATCTCGAGGCGGGCTCCTTCCGTCTCCCTGTGGCCGCTGCCGCTCTGGCGGAGGCCGCGGCGGCCCAGCCCGGCGGTGATGGGCCGATGCTGCTGCTGGCTCCGGCGGCCGGCCCGCGCGACTGGCCAGCGGAACGCTGGCAGGCCCTGCCGGAGCGGATCCGCGCCTCCCTGCCCGCCCTGCGCTGCCTCACGGCCCAGCCGGCCACCCCGGCCACCGAGGCGAAGCGGGCCGCCGATGTAGCCGCCGCCGATGTGGTGCTGGCCAGCGATCCCCTCAGCATCGAGCTGGCCCTGCTCTGCGGCACCCCCCTGGTGGCGCTCGGCCGGGCCGCCGATGCCCTGCCCGTCCGTGCGGGGGTGAGCGGCGTCGGTGCGGGGGGCACGCTGGAATCCCTGGGCCTGGAGCCGGTTCTGCAGGCCCTCGGGCTGGGTTGATCAGGATGGCGGTCAGGACCTCACGCCCGACCGCCCCCTCAGGCCTGTTCCGCCGGCGTCGCAGACCGCCGCCCACGCGCAGCCGCAATCCCTGGCTGGCGCCCCTGCTGCTGCTGGTGGCCGTGGTCAACATCACGGCGGTGGGCTATCGCATCACCGAGGGCTGGGACTGGGGCGACTGCTACTGGATGGTGGCGATCACCATTCCCGGCATCGGCTACGGCGAGGTGAATCCCATGTCCGCCGCGGGCAGGATCGTCACTGTCTTCTCGATCATCGGTGGCCTGGCGGTGCTGCAGCTGGCGGCCCAGAGCCTGCTCGGGCTCTCAGAATCCGGCTATGTGCAACGGGTGCGCCGGCGCCGACTCATCCAATGGATCCAAACCATGCAGGACCATGTCATCGTCTGCGGTTACGGCCGCATCGGCCGCGAGATCGCCGAGCAGCTGCAGCGTGAGCAGGTGCCACTGGTGGTGCTGGAGCTGGATCCCGATCTCAGGGAGGCGGCCGAGAGCCGCGGCATCCCGGTGCTGCTCGCCGATGCCACGCTCGATGAATCGCTCCGCCAGGCCGGCATCCACCAGTGCCGCAGCCTGGTGGCGGCCCTTTCCAGCGATGCGGCCAACGTGTATGTGGTGCTCAGTGCCCGGGCGATCGCACCGGATTGCCGCCTGATCGCCCGCTGCGACAACGAGGAGGCCTCCCGCAAGCTGCGCCAGGCGGGTGCCGATCAGGTGATCAGCCCCTATGTGGCCGGTGGGCGGGCCATGGCCGCCACGGCCCTGCGGCCCCTGGCTCTCGGCTTCCTCGATCTGGTGGCCGGCTCAGACTGTGAGGTGGAGGAATTCCAGCTCAGCGAGGATGCACGCCGGCTCGGCCCGCTCAACGGCCGCACGCTGGGGGAGCTGGAGATCAAACGCCAGACCGGCGTTTTGGTGCTGGCGGTGAAGCAGCCGGCGGGGCCGAGTGGGCCGGTCACCAGCTATCGAGGCGTGCGCCAGGAGGTGCAGGGCGAGCAACTGATCGCCAATCCCCCCGTTGAAACACAGCTGCTACCCGGGCAGCTGCTCGTGGTTCTGGGCAGCCGCGATCAGCTGTCGCGTTTGCGGCGGCTGCTCGGCGCGGCACTGGTGCAGGAGAGCGCCATGCCGGGCTGATCGCTCCCCCACCGATCCCATGCCGTGCCGAGCCCCCCGCTCCCTGCGGGCTGGCACCTGACGGCTCCGGAATCGACCTCAGGGGCCCCCTCCGGACGGGAGCCACCCGGATGCAGGAGGCCGTCGCAGCGATGGCCCGTGAGCGCCATACGATCAAGCGTGTTTTTGTGCGATGCCGCATGGCTGATGCAACCACCCCCGCCGCCGCCTCTCCCCGGGTGGCGCTGGTCACCGGCGCGAGCCGCGGCATCGGCCGGGCCATCGCCCTCGATCTGGCCCGGAGCGGAGCCACTGTGGTGGTGAACTATGCCAGCTCCCCTGAGGCAGCCGAGGCGGTGGTGGCCGAGATCCAGGCCGCAGGCGGCCAGGCCTGGAGCCATCGTGCCGATGTGGCCGACGAGGAGCAGGTGGAGGCGATGGTGAAGGCGGTGCTGGAGCGTGAGGGGCGGCTCGATGTGCTGGTGAACAATGCCGGCATCACCCGCGATGGCCTGCTGATGCGGATGAAGACCGCCGACTGGCGACAGGTGCTCGATCTCAATCTCACCGGTGTCTTCCTCTGCACCCGGGCCGTGAGCCGCAGCATGCTCAAGGCCCGCAGCGGCCGCATCATCAACATCACCTCGGTGGTGGCCCTGATGGGCAACCCTGGCCAGGCCAACTACAGCGCCGCCAAGGCCGGCGTGCTGGGTCTCACCCGCAGCAGCGCCGCCGAATTCGCCAGCCGCGGCGTCACGGTCAACGCTGTGGCGCCCGGGTTCATCGCCACAGACATGACCCGCGATCTCGATCACGGGCCGATCCTCGCCGCCATCCCCCTGGGCCGCATGGGCCAGCCCGAAGAGGTGGCCGGTGTCGTCCGCTTCCTGGCCTGCGATCCCGCCGCCGCCTATCTCACCGGCCAGGTGCTGCAGGTGGATGGCGGCATGGTGATGCGCTGAGCGAGACAAGCGTGCAGCTGGGCCGCACAGATGCTGTAATTTTGTTTGCAGATCAGGAATCGGTTCTTTTCATGCGTCTTCGCGGTCGGGCGGGAACGGCCATCGTGATGCTTCTGCTGCTGGCGATGATGGCCGTGCACCTCAGCCTGGGCCTGGGGATTTCACGCGCCTTTCACGGTGATGAGATCTGGACAGTGAACGCCATTCTGACCAAGCCCTTTGGATCGCTGATCGCTTTTGTGTTGAGTCGCGACAATCATCCCCCTTTGTATTACGTCATTGCCAAAAGCTGGACCTTGCTTGGATTTGCCTCGATCCCCAGGGTCCGCCTGCTCTCCTATCTATTCTCCCTGCTCACTCTGATCAGTTTTTATCTGTTTCATCGTCGTTACAGGATCGTCTCCTGGTTCGCTCCTTGCCTGCTCCTGGCCACAAACCCACTGCTCACCTACTACGCCGCCACGGTTCGTCCCTATGCCCTTGTGGTGTTTCTTTCCTCGCTTCTGATTCTCTCTGCCCTGACGCTGCGAATCAAGGCTTCTTCTGCTTGGGATCAGCATGATCCTGCCCTGGCGGCAGGTGAGAAAACCGCGCTGCAGGTGATCTTCTATGGCACCTGCCTTGCCCTGGGGCTGACCCACTACTATGGAACTCTGTTGGCGATGATTCTGCTCGCCTGGGATCTTCTGGAGAAAAAGATCAGTGCGAACAGGCTGATGACGATTGTCACCATGCTTGCGCTGCTGGTCTGGCCGATTCTGCAAACTTTCTTCGGCAGCCTTGATGTCCAGATTCAGTCCAATCAATGGGTGAAAGTTGTGCCATTCCTGAGCACCTTCAACAATCTGATGATGGCGATCTTTCCCCTGCAATTGCTCTCCAAGCAGCCTCACTATATTTTCTCCCTCGCCCTGCTGATCGTCTTGCTCCTTGCCAGCCTGGAATCCATCTCTCGATGGCAGCCTGCAGCGATTGTGTCACGCTTTCGCGCGATCTCAATCGGCCCGATCGAGTATCTTGCCGCTCCCATCCTGGTGGTTTATCTGTTTTCTGTCTTTGCCGATTTCAAGACGCCATTCTCCACTCCCTATTATTTTCTTGTCTGCCTGCCGGCGGCAGCCGTCCTGTTTGGAATCCTGATCAACAAGCTGTCGCGGCGCATTTCGCCGCCGGTCGCTTCCCTGCTCCTGGTGGCCGTCGTCTCAGCACAGTGGCTTCTGGCTGTGGAGAGGATTCGTCTCCCCTGAGCGCCGGAGCTGGCGATGATCGGAAACGGAGTGATTGCATGGTTCATGTTTAACCTGATGCCAGCAACGATGGTGAATCACGCTTCATGGCTCCCCCATCCTTTTCCGCCGGTGTTCTCCTGATGCTCTCTGGTTTCCCGATACCCGTCTGAGGGGTTGTCTGATTCGTGATTGATCTGAAACAGGCTGCTCATCAGCCCTGGAGATGGCCTAATTGCGTTCACTTCTAATTCACCGGTCTGCCGATCTCTTCTCGCAGTCGCCGGATTTTCTGCAGCAGTCTGAGGCGGCGACTGCGTGCAGTCAATGTGAGGAACAGGCGGATTGGCACATAGACAACCGCCATCAACAGCCCCAACGCTGTGATCAACAGGAAGACCATGCCATTGGCGCTGTCGACCATGGCCATGGATCCACTGGCGCTTTCAATGCCGATCCCGCGGTCCAGGGTCTGCTCCAGCAGTGAATGCACCCCGTCGGTCCTGATCTCTCGAGTTGAGCTTAGTCAGAAATGTTCTGGCGGCCATGCCGCCGTGCTGCGCGGGATTCCTCTTGGGCCCAGGCGGCTTTCCCTACCTCTGGTGCCGCCCCTTTCAGCCCTCCGTGTGAGAACATGCCGATTGTCTGGTGCCTGTATCCGAACTGCCATGCCCAAGCTGATCCGCTTTGCAGACGCTTCCCGCGAGTCCCTGGAGCGCGGCGTGAACGCTCTGGCTGATGCCGTGAGGGTCACGATCGGTCCCAAGGGTCGCAATGTGGTTCTGGAAAAGAAGTTTGGAGCTCCTGACATTGTCAACGATGGCGTGACCATCGCCAAGGAGATCGAACTCCCGGATCCTTTTGAAAATCTCGGAGCCAGGCTGATGCAGCAGGTGGCCTCCAAGACCAAGGACACCGCCGGTGATGGCACCACCACGGCCACGGTGCTGGCCCAGGCGATGGTGAGCGAGGGTCTCCGCAACGTGGCGGCCGGTGCCAATCCGGTGCAGCTCCGCCGCGGCATGGAGAAGGCGGCTGCGGTTCTGGTGCAGGCTCTGGAGCGCCAGGCCAGTCCGGTGGCGGGCGATGCGATCCGGCAGGTAGCCAGCGTGAGTGCCGGAAACGACGAGGAGATCGGCCGAATGATCGCCGAGGCGATGGCGAAGGTGAGCACCGATGGGGTGATCACCGTGGAAGAGTCGAAATCACTCGCCACCGAGGTGGAGATCACCGAGGGCATGGCTTTTGATCGCGGCTATTCCTCCCCCTACTTCGTCACCGACAGCGACCGTCGCGAGTGTGTCTTCACCGATCCGCTGCTGCTGATCACGGACCGCAAGATCAGTGCTGTGGCCGATCTGGTGCCCGTGCTCGAGGCCGTTTCCCGCAGCGGCCGGTCTCTGGTGATCCTCGCGGAGGAGGTGGAGGCCGAGGCGCTGGCCACGCTGGTGGTCAACAAGAACCGTGGCGTGCTCCAGGTGGCCGCCGTGCGCGCCCCCGGCTTCGGCGACCGCCGCAAGGCCATGCTCGAAGACATCGCCGTGCTCACCGGGGCCACGCTGATCAGCGAGGACCGGGCGATGACCCTAGAGAAAGCCACCCTCGCCGATCTCGGCAGCGCCGAGCGGATCACGATCCGGAAAGACGACACCACGATCCTGGCGCGGGATGATCGGCGCGCTGCGGTGGCCGATCGGGTGGCGGCGATCAAGCGCGAGCTGGAGGCCACCGATTCCGATTACGACCGCGAGAAGCTCTCCGAGCGGATCGCCAAGCTCGCCGGTGGTGTCGCGGTGATCAAGGTGGGGGCTCCCACCGAGACCGAGC
>Ga0172376_10005713_pt1 | contig 13782 bp, 8 predicted proteins | sample Lak35m_FD_121114 | JGI IMG/M metagenome (GOLD analysis project Ga0172376, IMG submission 121114) | Freshwater microbial communities from Kabuno Bay, South-Kivu, Congo - kab_092012_35m | ecosystem: Environmental > Aquatic > Freshwater > Lake | place: Democratic Republic of the Congo: South-Kivu...
AGTCCGGCATCGCTGACCACGGCGACAGCCTGGCCCGCCGCCAGAGCCGCCAGCAGCTCAGGGATGCGGCTGCTCTGGTTGTGCTGATGGAAACTCACCAGCCGTGCCACCCGATCCCCCTGGCCCAATCCCAGCTGGTGCAGCAACAGCCCACTGCGGCGGGTGTCCTCACAGGCAATCAGGCTGACCCCCGCCAACACGTGCCTGGCCCGGGGGGAGAGGTCGCCCAGATTGCCGATTGGGGTTCCCACCAGATACAGCACCCCGGCGGCGGGTTCGGCCTCCTGCACAATGCCCCCATTGGGGCTTCGCCCCCTGTTCTGTGTCCATGATGCTCGCCTCTGCCCTTGTGCCCGAAGGCATCAACAGCGAATTGCTGTTGTCTGCGCTGCGGCGCTTGAGCTGGGGCGCGGCCGACATCCTGTTGGCCTATGCCCGCGGCGAGCAGCCACCCCACGGCTTCCCGAGGGCCCTGAGTGTCGATGACGGTGGTGAGGGTCCCGTCAGCGCTGCCGATCTGGCGGTCAACCGCTGGCTGCTTGAGGGCCTGGAACAGGCGTTCCCACGGGCGCCCTGGACCCTGCTGAGCGAGGAGACGGCCAAGGAGCAGCTGGTGCCGGGCGTGCCCCTCGCGGCCGAGTGGCTCTGGATCCTGGATCCCCTCGATGGCACCAAGGACTTTTTGCAGGGCACTGGCGAGTACGCCGTGCATCTGGCTTTGATTCACCACAACAGGCCGGTGCTGGGGGTGGTGCTGTTGCCGGCGCTCGAGGAACTCTGGTTCGGTCTGCTTGATGGCCCCGAAGGCAGGGCCTGGTGCGAAAACCGCGCCGGCCAGCAGACCCCCCCGCGTTTGAGTGACCGGCGCACGCCTGCCGAGCTGGTGCTGGTGGCCAGCCGCAACCACCGCGACCAGCGCCTTGAGCAGCTGCTGGCGGCTCTGGAGGTCGGTCAGACGCGCGCGATCGGCAGCGTCGGCGGCAAGGTGGCCACCATCTTGCGCGGTGAGACCGATCTCTACATCTCGCTGTCAGGCAGCAGCGCCCCCAAGGACTGGGACATGGCCGCCCCCGAGGCTGTGCTGTTGGCAGCCGGTGGCGCCTTCAGCCATGCCGATGGACGCCCCCTCGTCTACAACAACGGAGACGTGCGCCAGGCAGGTTGCCTGATTGCGAGCCATGGTCTGGTGCACGGCGACTTGTGTGAACGGGCCCAGCAGGCCATGGCGACCATTGACCCCGGTTTTGCGGTCTGATCTGCGGCTGAGGGTGTCGTGATCGATTCGCAGCAACAGCGCAACCCCCTGCGTTGGGCCTTGTTGCTGATGTTGATCGGGATTGTTGTCTCCCTGCTTGAGCCGATCCCCCAGCTCAAATTTCAGGCCCAGCGCTTCGTTGAACTGGGGGTTGCGATCGCCCTGCTGGTCTGGGCCTATCGCCCGCAGCCGGCAGTGCTCCTGGATCAGAGGCCGGTGAGTGGTTGGTATGCACTGGGTCTTCTGGGCTTCACAGCAACGGCGGTGCTGGCGGGTGCATCAGGCCCCGTGCCCTGGATCTCTCTCGGTTTTCTGGGCTTGGTCCTGCTTCAGTTTTCGCTCATCCCGCTGTTGCGCTCGGCCTGGCGGCATCACAAGGGCGACACCGAGCGTCTGCTGGCTCTGTTCAGCCTGGCTGTCCTGGGGATGGATGTCGGGCTGTGGTTGTTGGCGCACGTGCATCGGATCGCGCCCTATGTCTGGGTCCGGCAGCTTGGCCCCGATGGCCTGATCAGTTCAGCTCCTTATCTGTTCCTCAATCCCCGCTGGGCCAATCAGCTCACGCTCCTGCTGATCTGGAGCTTCATTCCCCTGTTGCAGCAACTGCAATCAGGGGTGATTCAGCAGCACAGGCGGTTCTGGTGGTGGGTGGCCATCGCCGTGCCGTGGCTGGGGATGGCCCAGGTGGTGCTCAGCCAGGGTGATGGCGCTTTTTTCGCCATCGGCTTCGGCATGGCAGCCCTGGCCGTGCTCGGTCTGCACAGCGAACCCGGCCAACGGCGATTGTGCTGGGTGGCCGTCGCCGTACTGGCCAGTGGGACCCTGCTGGCTGCTCTGCTCAGCGCCGGCCTCGATGGCAGTCAGTTCTTTGGCTTGTTGGTCGATCGCAACGCTGCCGAGCTCACACCGGCCACACCCGAAACCGACAAACGTCTTGTGCTGTGGTCGGCCTATCTCCGGTCCGCATGGGCCCATCCGTGGTTGGGGCAGGGGATTGCGGCGATCCCTGCGGATTCACCAGCCTGCACTCCCCACAGTCTGTGGCTGGCCTTGCTGCAGGGCGTCGGTGGGATCGGTGCCCTGGCAGCGGCGCTGTTGACCACAGGGTTCGTGCCGCGGCGTGTGCATCAGCTGCAGCAGAGGGCGCCATGGGCCTTGCCTCTGCTGGTTGCACTGTTCGCCTACCAGTTGGTCGACGATCTCTGGCTCAGGCCGTTGTCATTGGCGGTGTTGCTGATTGTGTTGCCAGGCCTGTTGGTCGAACGGCCACTCCAGGACGTCGCCTGTGATCCTGGTTGGCTTGCCAGGCTGGCCCTGCCCCTGCGCACCTGGCGTTTGCTGGCCCTGGTGGGCGTGTTGTGGATCACGCTCTCGGCCGTCCATCCCGCTGGTGTTGGATTTGGTCCTTCACAGCTCGTGCGGGCATCGGCCCGGGGTGTCTGCCTGTTGTTGTTCTGAATCAGGCTGGGTGGATGGCGACGTGGGAGAGGGTGAAGACCACGGCAAAGCCGATCGCACCCAACACGCTGATCAGATCATCCGTTCCGTCAAACGCTTCGGGGATCACGGTCTGAAGGGTCATCGCCAGGATGCCGCCGCCGGCAATGGCAATCAGTGCGGCCTGCACAAACGGTCCGCTTTCACGCAGCAACACAAAGGCCAGCCAAGACGACAGCGTGCAGGCCAGGGTCACCAACCCCCAGATCAGCACGATCCTGCGCTCTGAGAAGCCGGTTCGGCTCAGACCAGCACCGCTGGCCAGCCCTTCAGGAATGTTGGCAATGAACACCCCGGCGATCACGGCCACGCTGATGAACCGGGTCTCCAGAAGGCCGATGCCGATGCTGGCGGCCTCGGGAATGCCATCGATCAAGGCACCCAGCACCAGGGCCAGGGCTCCGGTGCTGGCGGTGGCGTTACCGCCGTGTTCACAGGACCGGCGATCCCGGTTGCCCAGGTTGGCCAGCCAACGGTTGGCGCTGATGTACGCCAACAGACCGATCCCCATCCCCAGAAACGAAGGTGCCAGTCCACCCACGGCAAAGGCTTCGCCGATCAGGTCATACGACAGCAGGGCGATCAGCACCCCGGCGGTAAAGGCCAGCAGGCCCGCGACTGTCTTGGTTCCAGGTTTGAAGCGGCTTCCCACAACGGCTGAAACCAGCAGGGAGACCGAGGCGACAAACCCCCAGAACAAGGCATCCCATTGGCTGCCCCCCTGGGTCATGGCGGGCATGTCAATCGGTGCGGGCAGAACGTTGGCGAGCACGGTGCTGAGCATGGGATTTCAAAGGGGATGAACGGAGTAGGCGCCGCTGATCACATCGGCAAAAAAGCGATGGGGCCCGGTGTGGATTGGAGTGAAGCTCAAAGCAGGGGGGTTGCCGTGGGTCGTGAGCTGACCGTGGCGTCGCAACTGGCGCTGACTCGGATCCCCAGCGGTTGGATTGCTGCCGTTGAAATCCGTGCCATAGCTGTCGAGTTCGTAGTCGGCAAACACCAGTTGCCAATCACTGCAGTTGGCGACGTATTTGTAGCTGTAGGTCGTGCCTGCCTTGAGCAACACGCAGCGCTGGTACCGACCGCCACCCAGGTGTTCCATCAGGTTGGCGCTGGATCGAGGGTTCCAGGCCTCGAGTTGAGCGTCGAAACTGCCCACGAGCGATAGGTTGTGCAGGGCCGTTGTGGGCTCCAGTCGGCCTGGTCCATCGACCACGGTGATGGCAAATTCGTCGCGCTCGAGGTGATAACTGAACCGCAGACGGCTCGCCTGGTTGAGCCTGAAAAAGATGTTCCACTCCTGGGGTTTGCCGTGCCAGGCAATCCCCCGCAGGCTCATCCCTTCGGTTTGATCCGTTTCTTCAAGCCAACAGCCGAAGCCCATGGTGTCGAGGAACAACTCAGCACCGATGGCGAAGTTGATCACGTGCTCTCCGGCAGCAACCTCGAGCTCGAGGCTCAGCAGGCTGGCATCAGCGCCATCGGCAACAAGGCTTCGTCCGGGTTGCGTCGGGTCAAACGGTGACTCCTTGTGCACCGAACCCAACAGCTGAATCGAGTCGCGGCGGTTGAGCAGTGGTACGGGAGATCCATCAGGGGCCTGGACCTCGATGCGTGGGTGGGTGTGTGGGTCCACGAGGCGAAAGCGGTGTGGACCGTCGGTGTCCACCTTGATCGTGCAGCCGGAGTGCATGGCCGTGCCATGGCTGCTGCCAAAGCCTGTTCCCCTCACCAGGGTTCCACGGCCATCGTTCAGTGCGGCAAAGCCGTAGTCCTCGTCCTGTTGGGCAGAGATCAGAAACTGATAGACACCATCGGCCCTGAAATCAATCCCCCCGTTCCGCTTCAACGGGACCTCGAGCGACCAGGCCCCATCGGGATCGTGGCTGAATGAACGTCCAGGCCTGCGGGTCTGGAACTTGTTGAACATGTCCAGGTCATCCCAGATGAACCCATTCAGCTCGTAGCTTTCAATCGTCTCGACCGGTTCAATCCAGGAGACGTCCCCCTCAAGCGAGGCGCTGGGCACCAGGGTGACAACCTGCCGGGCGCTGTCGTAGCGCAGCAGCACCTCTCCGTCGTGGTTGGCCTTGAAGCGCAGGTTGTCGTAGTGCACGCCAAGAGGATCTTCAGCCAGATGCCAGCAGCAGACCCCATCGGTGTGGCTGCTGCTGCTGGCCTTGAGCTGCCGCCTGGGGTTGTGGTTGATCGCAAGCCGTAGGGCATAGAGACCCGTGTGTTCAGGTCCGCGTGCTGCCTGCAGCAGCAGGGGACGTTCCCACAGGTGATCGCTGACCCGTACCAGCTCCAGTTCAGGGTCAAAAGGGTTCCAGCGCCACCGGCGGGCATGGACGTTGCCCAGCACAGACACGCTGAGCACCTGATCGGCAAACAGGTGCTGGCGGCTATGGCGGGGAAAGGGCTGAACCATGGGATGCCGGGTCGCCGTTGTTGCTCTTCTGTGGTAGCCCAGAAAACCAGCGAGCGCATTGTTTGAAACGCATGGAAGGGAAGCGTTTCATGTGGATTTGACAACTTGTATCAGCCGCGTTGGCGGGGCCAGTTTGATGTTGCTAGAGAGTCAGCGTGCGGGTGTCCTGACCTTTCTATCGCCCAATCGCAAAGCCATGAGCAAGCGCATTCTTGTCGTCCTGTCTGAGTGGGGTTACTGGGGAGAAGAACTGATCGGCCCCCTTGACGTGCTCACAGGAGCGGGCTATCAGCTCGATTTCATGACCCCATTTGGGCGCAAGCCTCCGGCGTTGCCCCCCAGTTACGACCCCACCTACATCGACCCCCCGCTTGACAAGGGTGTCACCAGTGAGCATTTTGCTCGCCGCACCAAGGAAGTTGAGAATTCAGATCTGCTCAACAATCCGATCAATTTGGCAGAACAGCTGCCGTTGATGCCTTATTTCAACAGCCCAAGCTTTGGTCACGAGCTTGAGGCTTTCAACAACAAGCGTGATGAGTTCTGGGCCAAGTTTGTTGATGGCTATGACGCCCTGCTGTTGCCTGGTGGCAGTGGGCCCATGGTTGACATGGTTAACAATGAGCGTCTCCACAATCTGATTCTTGGGTATGTCAATCGTGACAAGCTGATTGCCGCTGAGTGTTATTGCGTCACCTGCCTTGCCTTTGCACGGGATTGGACTGAGCGCAAGAGCATTATCTGGGGCAAGCATGTCACTGGCCACGCCCGGGAATATGACTACAAAGAGGGCACAGGGTTTGCCCAGATGTATGGCTATGACGGCCAACCCATGAACACGTCTGCCAACTTTGGCCCGCCATTCTATCCCCTGGAGTACATCCTTCGTGATGCAACCGGACCGCACGGTAAATATCACGGTGGTGTTGGCAAGACCCTGTCGACAATCCTCGATTACCCCTTCCTGACCGGTCGTTCCACACAAGACTCACAGCTTGTCGGGGAACTGATGGTGAAGGTTCTTGAACAGGGCCTGCGCCGTTATGGCTGGTGATGCGCCAGTTTTCTAGCTGAAAACAAACCCAGAGTACGTTCACGCTAAATACCGAGCGCATTATGAGAGGACACGAAGCGATTTTGCGTCAATTCCTTGTCAATGGGATTGACCACATGTTCGGCAATCCTGGCACTGTCGAGCAGGGATTCCTTGACGCACTTGAAGACCTGCCGCAAATGCGGTATGTGTTGACGCTTCAAGAGTCCATCGCTGTCCTCTGTGCCGATGGTTATGCCAGGGCTCGCTTTAAGCCGGCCCTGGTTCAGATCCACAGCTCGCCAGGCCTCGGCAATGCGATCGGTAATCTTTACCAGGCGTACAAAGGGCAATCTCCACTCGTCGTCATTGGTGGAGATGCAGGGATCAAATACCAGGCGATGGACGCCCAGATGGCGGCAGATCTTGTCGCCATGGCTGAACCGGTGACCAAATGGTCAGCCATGGTTCAGCATCCGTCCAGTTTGCTGCGCATGGTGCGACGAGCGATCAAAGTTGCCTGTACTCCTCCATGCGGTCCTGTGTACCTCTGCTTGCCAGAGGATATTCTTGATCAGGATGTTGTTGAAGAAGTCTTTCCTGCTCACATTCCAAGTTTTGATACCGTTCCGCACGAACAAAGTCTGGACCGCTTGATTGGCTTGATTCAACAAGCCAAGAATCCCATCATCCTTGCCGGTGATGGAGTGGCTTGGACCTCCAAGGTTGGGCTGGGCTCTGCAAACGATCGCGGCCTAACGCAGATTGTTGAGCTGGCCGAGCGGATGGGGGCAAAGGTGTACGAAGCAGATGGTGGCGAGGTGAACTTTCCTCGCAATCATCCGCTGTACTACGGAAGCACCGGTCATATGTTTGGCTTTGCCAGTTTGCCGTTGATTCAGGAGGCAGATTTCGTTCTTGCTTTGGGATGTTACCTGTTGCCTGAGGTCTTTCCCCATCTTGGGGATATTTTCTCTCCTGGCACGATCGTGGTTCATGCAGATACAAATACTCATAATATCGCCAAAAATCATCGTGTTGACCATTCTTATGTCTGCCGACCTTTGGCCTTTGTTGATGCCCTCTTGAGGAGACTGAAGGCTGAATCGTCGTTGGACTTTGAACAGGCTGCGGCTGACCGCTCTCGCCAACATGCGGAACAGTCGCCACGGGCAAATAGCAAAGTTCCAGAACTTTATGAAGCAACGCCAAGCTTGGCGAATGAAGCATATGACGACGACACTACATATATGAAGTCTGGATATTTTATGAAAACCCTGGCGGGATTCTTGCCCGAAGACTCAATCATATTTGATGAGGCGCTGACCAATTCTCCGCCGCTAGAATATTTTATTCCGGGCCTAAAGCCTGGCAACAAAATGCTGACCCGTGGTGGCTCTCTGGGAACTGGTTTCCCAGGAGCTATTGGTGCAAAGCTTGCCTACCCAGAGAAAACTGTGATTGGTTTCTCTGGCGATGGTGGCAGTATGTATACAATTCAATGCTTATGGACGGCCGCGCGCCACGGCGTGAATGCAAAGTTTGTTGTTTGCCAAAATCGCTCCTATCGATTGCTGCAAGCAAACATCACGCAGTACTGGAAAGAACGAGGTATTGAGGGACGTGCCTTTCCGACATCCTTTGACCTATCCAATCCTGAAATCTCGTTCGACATCATTGCCAAGAGTTTTGGTGTGGCAGGCGAAAGGGTATGGAATCCAGATCAGGTAAAACCAGCTATCGAGCGCATGTTGTCTCATAACGGTCCCTATCTGATCAATCTTGTTCTGGAGGGTGATGTCCACCCTGATCTCGTCGGTGTGAAATGCGGTCAATAAAGAGGTTTCAAACCATTCTTTCCAGGAGTCTTGGGCCATGATCAACGACCTGCTTGCCAGGTGCAATGCAAAGGCTTCCGATTAGTGCGTTCGCTCATCAACCGTTTCTAGGATTCTTGCCATGACTCTCGCCAGCTCACCCTCCCTAACATTCAAAGGCCGTCCGCTCAGTGCACCCGGAGAAGAGCTGCGGCTTTTTAGTGGATCGCCCCACCCATTTGGCGCAACAGTTGATGATGAAGGTGTTAACTTTTCAGTCTATAGCTCCAATGCTACATCAGTACAGTTGTTGTTGTTCAGGCATCCAAGCGATCCGGATCCATTCAAGATCATTGATTTAAATCCGGTCTCGAATAAGAGTTTTTATCTCTGGCACGTCTACGTTGAGGGTTTAAAACCGGGCACCGGCTATGCCTACAGGGTTGATGGTCCAAAAGAACCGTGGAATGGACATCGCTTTGATCCTCAAAAGGTGTTGGTTGATCCCTATTCAAAGGGCAATTATCTCGGGCTCTGGAGTCGCGGTGCCGCCTGTCAGCCTGGCGATAACTTGCACCAAAGTATTCGCAGTGTTGTCATCGATCCCAGGGGTTATGACTGGGAAGGTGACCAGCCTTTGCGCCGTCCAATGGCGGAAACTGTCATTTATGAAATGCATGTCGGAGGCTTTACTAAAAGCCCAACCAGCGGGGTGAAGAATCCTGGCACATTCTTGGGAGTTATTGAGAAAATACCTTACTTAAAGTCTTTGGGAGTCACGGCAGTTGAATTGCTGCCTGTTTTTAGCTTTGACTGCACTGACGTACTCAAGGAATTTGAGGGTAGAAAGCTAGTCAATTATTGGGGATACAGCACGATGGGATATTTTGCTCCCCATCAGGCTTATTGCACGAGTCCCGAATCGGGTTGCCATGTCGATGAATTTCGTGACATGGTCAAGGCGCTGCACAAAGCAGGCATTGAGGTGATCTTGGATGTCGTCTTTAATCATACCGATGAAGGCAATCATCAGGGGCCAACTTTTTCTTTTAAGGGCTTTGACAATAGCACTTATTACTTTTTGACGGGCCCAAATGGCTCGAAAGAGTTTTATTATGACTACACAGGTTGTGGTAACACCTTTAATTGCAATCATCCAATCGGAGAAAAGCTGATTCTTGATTGTCTGCGCTATTGGGTGCAGGAGATGCATGTCGACGGATTCCGTTTTGACGAAGGCTCCGTCCTCACCCGCGGTGAGGATGGGTCACCACTTCCCCATCCACCGGTGATCTGGTCCATCGAGCTCGATGACGTGCTTGGTTCGAGCAAGGTGATCGCCGAAGCATGGGATGCTGCTGGGCTTTATCAGATCGGCTATTTCCCGGGAGCACGTTGGGCGGAGTGGAACGGTAAGTATCGCGATGCGATGCGTCGCTTTGTCAAAGGTGATCCTGGTGTGATCGGTGAAGTCGCTTCACGCATCACAGGCAGTGCTGACCTCTATCAATGGCAACACGAAGATCCCGTTAATAGTGTCAACTTCATTACCGCCCATGACGGCTTTACTTTGTATGATCTTTGTGCTTACAATGAAAAGCACAATTGGGCAAATGGAGAGGGTAGCAATGACGGTATTTCCGATAATCTAAGCTGGAATTGTGGCGTTGAAGGCGAGACTGACGATCAATACGTCAATGATCTTCGCAAGCGTCAGGTCAAGAATTTTGCCTGCTTGTTGATGCTCTCAATGGGCGTCCCCATGATTGTGGGTGGTGATGAATTCATGCGAACGCAGAAGGGAAATAACAATACCTATTGCCAAGATAATGAGCTTAATTGGTACGACTGGGACAAGATTGATTCCTCAGACTCCCAGGAGATGATCCGTTTTTGGCGGTTGCTGATGCAGAAGCGTGAGGATTATATTCTGCACTTCAAGGGGAAATACTTTACTTCTGACAAGGTCAGTCGCTTTGGTGTTTCTGAGATCAGCTGGCATGGACCCCAACTCTTTCAGCCAAATTGGCAGGATCCCAATGCGCGTTGCCTCGCAGTCACCCTCGGCGATGTTGCCGAGGACACGGACGGCCTGGCAAACGTGCATGTGATGATGAACATGCATTGGGAGGCCGTTGAGTTTGAGATCCCTCAATTTGAAGGCCTAACCTGGCGCCGTACGATTGACACAGCCCAACCCACACCATTAGATATTCTGCCACTAGCTGAAGCCCCAGTGTTTACCAACAATAAATATCTGGTCACAGCTCGAAGCATCGTTGCTCTCACGACAAGAGTGCCTATGCCAGGGGGTGGAGCATGAAGCTATGAGAGCATAATTAAAGAACATTTTCCCCCATTCTTTTCCTCAATCCCATGACAGGTCAACTTAATTTTTCGTTCTCTGATCTCATTGCAGGTTACATCCGCAAGGTTGATTTCCCTGATGTTTTTGATAGCCAGGGTTTCGTTGAAGTCGAGACATCTGATGGCAGATTCTTTACGGTAAAAGTTACATCCGCTTGCTACGCAGAGCTTGTTCGCAACCTTGGTGAGCCCTTCCAGGTTGCTCCGGGCATGGCCGACCTGCTTGCCGTGGGTCGTTTCATGCACGCTTACGGTGTCTTTTATCCAGAAGCAAATGGGTTAAAGTTCGAAGCAAAACACATTCTCGTTTTTGGTAGAACAACTGATCATCTTCGTTTTGAAGAGCAAAACTGGTGGATTCATCAAATTCAGCAACTGTTGAATTTCTATCTGGAGTCTCAGTTCCAGGTCAATGAAGGAGAGACCATTGATTTCAAGAACTTCCGCACTGACCTGAGTGCAGAAGGCAAGAAACTGGATGGCGTTCAAAATCTTGACACTGTCTCTCGTCTTGTCTACGGCTTTGCAACGGCCTACATGATGACGGGTGACGAGCGTGCTCTCGAAGCTGCCACAAAGGGCACTGAATACATGCAAAAGCACTTCAGGCACCGAGACACAACAGAAGGCATTACATATTGGTACAGCCAGATTGATATTCAATCAGATGGCTCAGTTCGCAAGTACATGGGTTCGACTGCAGGGGGAGACGAAGGTGGAAATGCTATCCCTTGTTACGAGCAAATTTATGCCCTTGCAGGTCCCACCCAAACCTATCGCTTAACAGGCGATAAAGATATCCTGGTTGATATTGAAGATACAATTTCTTTCCTCAATCGCTATTACAAAGATCACGGCCCCTATGGCGGCTATTATTCTCATGTAGATCCTGTTACTTTTGACGCGAAGGCCGATTCCCTAGGCATCAACAAAGCCAAGAAGAATTGGAATTCCGTTGGCGACCACGCTCCAGCCTATTTGATTAATCTGTATCTGGCCACCGAGAATCCCGAATACGCGGACTTTTTGGAATATACATTCGATACAATCTGTGAGCACTTCCCGGACTATGGTTACAGTCCGTTTATGAATGAAAAATTCTTTGATGATTGGTCACGTGATTTGAACTGGGGCATTCATCAAGCACGCTGTGTTGTGGGGCACAACCTGAAGGTTGCTTGGAACCTGACCCGGATGCAGAGTCTGAAGCAGAAAGAAAGCTACAAGACTTTTGCCCATCAAATTGCCGATGCAATTCCAGCCGCAGGTTGTGACAACCAACGTGGTGGTTGGTACGACATGATGGAGCGTACCAAGAAAGAGGGCGAGGATTTTTACCGTCTAGTCTGGCATGATCGCAAGGCTTGGTGGCAACAAGAGCAAGGAATTCTTGCTTACTACATCATGGCCGGCGTTTATAATGACAAGCCAGAGTATCTGCGTTACGCCAGAGAGGGATCAGCATTCTATAACGGCTGGTTCCTTGATTACGAGGAAGGTGGTATCTACTTCAACGTTCTTGCCAACGGCCAACCCTACGCGCTCGGAACCGAGCGTGGCAAGGGAAGCCACTCAATGGCGGGATACCACTCCTTTGAGCTTTGTTTCCTGGCCGCAATTTATACCAATCTTTTGGTCAATCGCCAGCCAATGGACTTCTACTTCAGTCCCAATCCTGGCGCCTGGCCAGATAACATTCTGCGAGTGGCACCCGATCTGCTCCCCGCTGGAAGCATTGAGTTGACTGAGGTGTGGATTGACGACAAGATTTATGAGGACTTTGATCGTCAAAAGCTTTGCGTTAACCTCCCCGAATCGACGACGCCTCTAAAGGTCCGCTGTCGCATTACTCCAGCAGGAATGGGCTTTGATGCGAACCTGCTGAGCTATGAGAATTGTATTGCAACATTCTCTTTGAATGGTGAACTCAATACATCCTCCCTACGCTTCCTCAAGCAACAGGTAGAAAAGCTCCAAGGGCTTAAGGGGCTTGTGCTCGACATGACCCATTTACGTTTCATCAGCAACACTGGTTGGAATTACCTGTTGTTTACCAAGCAACGTGCAGGAGCTCACTTCCAGTTGTCCTTAAAAAATCCATCTCCCGAGGTTCGTCAGTCCTTGGAAGATGCAGAGCTGGCTGAGGAATTTCCCGTTCTGTGATGGTGTCGACCTTGGCTCAGATTCAGTTCAGGTCACGCTAACCATTCAACTACGTGATTGTTCTTTTTCCCCCAGTGCTCAGGCACTGGGGGTTTTTATTGTGTAGTGTTTTCTGATCTTGCAGGGTTCTCGCTGTTTATGGAATCTGTCAACCAGCAGCGTGTCGATTCCCTCAATACCCGTGCCGTCAACTGTGCACGCAATGGTCAGCCGCAGTTGGCTGAGCAGTTATGGTCTGAGGCACTTCAGCTTGATCCTGACGCGATTTCTATACGAAGTAATCTCGCCCGCCTGTTTTTTCAGTTGGGACGTTTTCAGGACATTCTTAGCCTTGCTGATGATCTCAATCCTCAAGCGCAGTTGCCTGCAGCCTTCGCTGCTCTGCTCGGTCAGGCAGGACTTCGCTGCGGTCGACCTGAGTTGGCACTGCGCTGGTTGGTCATTGCAGAGCGTGCCCGTCCCAATGAGCCTTCCCTGCTTCTTTCCATTTCGGAAGCGTTGTTAGCTTCTGGGCTTGTAGACAAGTCAGTTGGTCTGTTGCAAACGCTGGTGGAGCGCTATCCCGATGCGCTGGAACCACAGCTCAACCTTGCAGTGGCCATCACTGAATCAGGTGCCGTTGCAGAAGCTGAGTCGCTGTATCGCAACCTCCTGGCCAATTGGCCGGAGCATCCTGCGGTTTTACTCAATGCTGCTCGGTTCCATCGTGATTACGCTGATCGCAAACTTGCTCGCAATCTTGTCGAGCAACTCCTACGCGTTGATCCTCAATCTCGAGCTGCCCAGTTATTGTTTGCAGATCTTTGTCGTCATGACGGTCTCCTGAATCAAGCTGAGGAGACGTGGCAGATTCTTTTGGCACGCGATCCATCTGATCAAGAGGCTTATCTGCCATTAATTTTTACCGCCCTCGATCAGCAGAATTGGGATGTCGCAGCGAGCCTATTGCAAAATGCATTTGCACGCTGCAAAGGACAATCACTTACCCGCCTCCTCGCGGCATGGTTTGATCTACCTTCATCTGTGAAGCAAACGTTCTTTCCTCAATGGTCTAGTGATTCGTTTGCATGGGTTCAGCAACAGCAACTCTTTGATGTTGATGAATTACTGCTTACGCAATTAATTTCCTGGCTGAAGAGTGACCCCAGTTTAATTACTGATCGTCCAGGCAAGCCAACGGTTGGTGGTATGCAGAGTCATGAGCTGTTCAACCGAC
>Ga0172376_10005714_pt1 | contig 13781 bp, 9 predicted proteins | sample Lak35m_FD_121114 | JGI IMG/M metagenome (GOLD analysis project Ga0172376, IMG submission 121114) | Freshwater microbial communities from Kabuno Bay, South-Kivu, Congo - kab_092012_35m | ecosystem: Environmental > Aquatic > Freshwater > Lake | place: Democratic Republic of the Congo: South-Kivu...
ACGACCAGGGCGCGGGCTTCGCCGTCCTGTCGCAGGCGCTCCAGTTCGCTGAGCGCCAGCTTCTGCACCTCGCGCGGCTCCAGCGGTTCCACGCGATAGGGCGGCCGTGGCTCCTCGAAGACCAGCGCGCCGCCCTGGACGATCCGTCGCTGCGCATAGTCGCGGATCCACGTCGGGGACAGGGGCTGTGATTCGGCAGCGTCGAAGAGCTCCTCGAAGCGCGTGGTCAACTCGTGCATCGGCTGGCCGGCATCGACGTCCAGTACGGTCCAGGTCCACTCCACCCCTTCGGTGAGGCCCATCCGGCTGAGGTTGGCCGATCCGATGAAGGCACGCCCGCTGCCGTCGCTGCGTTCGAAGAGGTAGGCCTTGGGATGGAAGCTGCGTCGCCCATGGCTGTAGACCTTGGCCTGCAGCCGGCCGTGCCAGCGACACAGGCGTTCCAGCGCCTCGGGCTCGGTCACGCCGAGGTAGTCCGTGGTCAGGAGCTTCAGGTCTGCGCCCCGCAGCAGCGCAGCCAGCGCCGGCCCCTCGATCAGGTCCAGTCCGCTGTTCATCACGAAAGCGACGGCGATGCGCGCGACGGCGCAGGCTTCGAACTCCTGCTTCAGGGCGTCCAGCAGCGACATGCTGCCGCCGACGTGCAGCCTGCCGGGTGCGGCCGGTACTTCCCGCAGCACGAGGCGGTTGTCGAAGCCGCCCCGCTGGGCGTGCTTTTCTTCGGCCCGTCGGTCGACGTCCTGCCGACTCAGGCCGTGACGCGCCGCGATGGCGTGGATCACGGTCTGCAGGTCGGCGAGTTCGTCGAGCACCTCGCCCGGGCGGCCGACGCGAAGGGCGTCGAGCACCTCGTGCGTTTCCTCGACCAACTTCAGCCCGAGCAGGCGCGCCATCTCCGTCGGCTCGGCGGTGCGCAGCGCAAGACGGCGGCCCTGCGCGGCTGCCAGATCCGGGATGCCGTCCCGGATCAGCTTCTCACGGCTTCGCGGGATCACGCCGGTCGGTCCAGTAGTCGGCCTTGTCCGGGAACAGCCACCTCACGCCACCGCGTGGATCGGCTTTGTCACCCCGGTAGCGCGGGATCAGGTGGATGTGCAGGTGCGGCACCGTCTGACCCGCGGCGGGCCCGTCGTTGATGCCGATGTTGTAGCCGTCCGGGTTGTGGGCTTGCGCCAGGGCGGCCCGAGCCTGGTCGAGCAGCGCCAGCAGTTCGATGCGCTCGGAAGGGGTCAGGTCGAAGAGGCTGCCCACGTGCCGCCGGGAGATGACCAGCGTGTGGCCTGGCGAGACGGGATAGCCGTCGCGGATGACGATGCCCGAGGCGTTGGAGACGACGATACGTTCCTCAGGCAGGCTGCAGAAGGGGCATGGCTCCGCAACGATCATGGCCCCGGATCCTAGCCGGACTCGCCTGTGTCCGGCGCACGTTCATTCCTGCACTTTGGCGCACGAAGACAAGCCGCGCCTTACCATGGGCCATGGCCCGCTTGCATCCCAGCCTGCCGCCCCGTGACGTGACCGCGATCACGGCGGGCGCGCGCGCCGAGCTGGACATCCTGCAGCGCCTCGAGGCAGACCTGCCCGCGGCCTACACGCTCTTCCACAGCGTGGACTACACGGACGTTCACGGCGCGGGCGTCCGCCACGGCGAGTTGGACATCGTCATCGTCAACCAGGCGGGTGACGTGATGCAGCTCGAGGTCAAGTCCGGGCCCGTGACGTTCAGCGAGCGCGGCATCCACAAGACCTACGGCACCGCCCAGCCGCGGGTCAAGGATGTGTCCGCGCAGCTGGGTTCGCAGTACGGCGCCATGCGCTCCCGCCTCAGCGCGGCGGGCCTGCCGGTTCGCCTTTCCCAGCTGCTCGTGCTGACGGACGCCCGTGCGATCGGGCAGACCGTGCGCTGGCCGCGGGAGCGCATCGTCGACAGCAGCGAACTGCCAGGCCTGCCGGCCCGTGTGCAAGGTGAACTCGGACCGGGCCTGCCGGACGCCGACCGCCATCGCGCGGTGCTCGACTTCTTCAACAACGTCTTCAAGGTCCAGCCCGACGTCTCTGCCCTGGCCGGCCGCCTGCTCGAGGCGAGCTCGCGTCTGTCCTCCGGCCTGGCCACCTGGGTGCCGCGCATGCAGGTGCCTGGCGGCGTCGTGCGGGTGGTGGGCACGGCCGGCTCGGGCAAGACGCAGCTTGCGCTGCGGCTGCTGCGTGAGGCGGCCGGGCGCAAGCAACGCGCGGCTTACTTCTGCTTCAACCGGGCTCTGGCCGACCACATGGCGCGGGTGGTGCCCGTGCAGTGCGAGGCCGAGACCTTTCACCAGCACGCCGATCATCTGTGCCGCCGTGCGGGCGCGGAGCTCGATTACACAGCCGCGGGCGTCTTCGACACCCTGGCCGAGCAGGCTGCGCAGATCCTGGCCAGCAGGGAGCCGGACCTGGACCTGCTCGTCATCGACGAGATGCAGGACATGCAGCCGGCCTGGGTGCAGATGCTCGCGCAGCGGCTCCGTCCGCAGGGGCGCATGTTCCTCTTGGAGGATCCGAGCCAGCGGCTCTACGGCAATCGCGAGCCCTTCTCGGTGGAGGGTGAAGTCGTCATCACCTCCAGCGAGAACTTTCGCTCGCCACGGGCTGTCGTGCAGTTGTGCAACCTGCTCGGCCTCACGCCCGAGCCGGTGGAAGCCCTCGGCCCGCACGAGGGCGAGGTGCCCGACCCCATCGTCTACGGCGGCACCGGGCAGCCGCGCCTGGAGACGGCCACGCGCCAGGCCGTCCAGCGCTGCCTGGACGCCGGCCACGCCATCGAGGACATCGCGCTCGTGACGCTGCGCGGGCGCGCCTCTTCGCAGATCCTCGCCCCGCAGACGCTCGGGCCCTGGACGTTGCGCCGCTTCACGGGCGGGTACGACGAAGCCGGGTCACCGCGCTGGAGCGAGGGGGCGTTGCTGGCCGATACCGTCTACCGCTTCAAGGGCCAAGCCGCCCACGCCGTCGTGCTCACAGAGTGCGACTTCGGGCAGTGGGACGACAAGGCCTGCCGCCTGCTCTTCGTGGGGCTCACGCGGGCGCGGATGCGGGTGGAGTGGGTGGTGTCCGAGCAGGTGGCGGAGTTGCTGCAACACCGGTTGCGGGCCTGACAACACGTGCTACATTCCCGTTCACATTCCGAGTTGGGCCGACGCCCACGCCAACCTGCCTGCCGGGCAAGGTGGTTACGCCGAAGGCAGATGCGGCCCTGAAGGGCAACGAAGCGGGAAGCAAGAGCGTCGGCCCTCCTCGGAATGTTGGAGGGCTTTTTCATTTGGGGCGTGCGCCACGCGCGTGCTCCACCGCGAGAGCCCCGGGGCGCACGGCCCCGACATCCCCGGGCGTCGCCGATTTAAGTGACAACTTGCAGGGCGACTCACCAAGTGCTGCTAAAGCGTCGGTGAGGCCTCCTGTCGTCCGGCCGATCCGCGCATCGCGGTTCATGGACGATCAGGAGTGCTCACATGTTCACACGCTCAGCCCGCCCGGTCTCATCGCCGGCAGTCTCCACGCCCGCCGCGCCCGGCGCCGCAACGGCGGCGCCCCCGCCAACCCGATCCGATCTGCTCAGCCGCCTGGGCCTGGTGGGCCTGGCCTCGCTCGAGCCGGTGGTGCTCGCCTCGCTGGCCACGCGCAGCCCGCTGCTGCTCATCGGCACGCACGGCAGCGGCAAGTCGCTGCTGCTGGAGCGGCTGGCGGTGGCGCTCGGGCTCGCCTGGCGGCACTACAACGCCGCGCTCGTCAACTTCGACGATCTCGTGGGCTACCCGCTGCCCGACGAGCGCGGGCAACTGCGCTTCGTGCAGACGCCCGCTTCGGTGTGGGGCGCGCAGTGCGTCTTCATCGACGAGATCTCGCGCGCGCGGCTGGACGTGCAGAACCGGCTCTTTCCCATCATCCACGAGAAGCGTGTGCAGGGCATCGCGCTGGAGTCGCTCGAGCACCGCTGGGCGGCGATGAACCCGCCCGGGGGTGAGGAGGCCGACGCTGACGACTCGCCCGTCTACGCCGGCAGCCAGCCGCTGGATCTGGCCCTGGCCGACCGCTTCGCGCTGCACGTGCGCGTGCCCGACTGGCGCGCCTTCGGCCAGGCCGAGCAGGAGGCGGTGATCCGCGCCGCGCAGGTGCAGCCTGACGAGGCGGCGCGTGCGCAGGCCGGCGCGCACTGGGCTGCGGCGCTGCAGGCCACCCGCGGGCGGCTGCCGATGGTGCAGGCGCAGTGGGGCGCCCCGGTGGCCCGCTACGTGCGGCTGCTGGCCGGCTTGCTGGCCGAGGGCGGCGCGCTGCTCAGCGCCCGGCGCGCCGGCATGGTGGCGGGCAACGTGCTGGCCATCCACGCTGCACGCCTGGCGCTGGACGACGCCGCCCGCATCGAGGACTCGGCCTGCATCGCCGCGCTCCACTCGATGCCCTTTGCGGCGGCGGGCGGGACGCTCCAGGACGCCAAGCTGCTGGCCTGCCACCGCGAGGCCTGGCGCCAGGCGGGTGCCAAGGCCGAGGATCCGATGACGCGCATCCTGGCGGAGCGCGACCCCGTGGCCCGTGTGAAGCTGGCCTTGGCCGCCACGGGGCTGCCCGATGGCGAACTCACCACCATCGTCACCGACGCGCTGGCCTCCTGCCCGGACGGGCGGCGGCACGCGCTGGCGGAGTGGCTGTTCGGCGCCACCTCCGGGGGTGAAGGCGGCGCGATCTCGCGCCTGTCGGTGGTGGCTGCCGACGCCGTGGCCGAGACCGTGCGCGAGGTGCTGTGCGTGCAGGAGATCCACGAGCAGGTGCAACCCAACGGGCCGCGGCACCGCATCTGGAAGCACCTGCAGCAGCGGCTCGGGTCGATGGACCCCGAGGCCGCCGAACGGCAGGGCAACCTGCTCGCCGCGCTCTTCGCGGCTGGCAAGCTGCAGGCCGTGGCCGACGTGGACGTGGTGCTAGAGCGCTATCGGAGCACTCGGCAGGATCTCCTGGGGTCCATCCCCTCGGGCGTGAAGGCCGAGGTGGCGGCATGAGCAGCGGCGCATGGGCGGCACACCGCCGCAGCGAGGCCGCGCCCGGCCTGCTGCACAACACCGGCGGCCCGCCGCGGGCGACGATCAGCTGGCGCGGCTTGGGCCGCGGCTCCCTCGGCACGGCCAGCGGCAGCCGCCCGGGCACGGGGCCGGGGGCCGGCGCAAGCGGGGGTGCGGCTGCGGCCACAGGCCCGCGCGGCACCTGGCTGCACCTGACGATCTCCATCGGTCAACGCGATGCACGCTACCGGCGCGACTGGAACACCGCCGGCGCCCTGCTCGAGCTGGCCGAGCCCGGGCACGGGTTGGGAGAGGCCGCCGCGCAGGAGCGCCTCGTGGCCTTCATCGAGGAGGAGACGGCGCGCAGCCCCTGGCCGCCTTGCCTGCTGGCCGGGCGCGGCAACTCGACCCGCGGCCAGCCCAGCGACCTGCGCGTGGAGCTCGACCACGTGGGCACCACCTTCGTGGCGCTGGCCAAGTGCACCGGCAGCCTCTGGCTGCGCGACAGGCGCCCCCATCTCGCCCCGCTGCACGCCCCCACCCTCATCGAACTCGTCAGCACCCCCATGCGCGGCGTGCGGTGGGATCAGGCGCTGTGGTTCCCGCAGGGCATCCCGCAGGAACTGCTCTCGCGCCTGAGCACGCCCAAGGCGCCCGGGCGCGCGGCGTGAGGGCAGGCCTGGCCCGCCACGCGACCCCAACACCGAATCAGGAGAACGACATGACTTCGACGATTTCCACGACCTTCACGACCCCCACGAGCCTCAAGGACCGCCTCTTCGAGTGCCTGCCCGCCGGCCGCTATGCCCTGGCCGGCCTGCTGCGCCTGTTGGACGTGGTGGAGACCGACACCGTCCCCACAGCCGCGGTGGAGTGCCACGCGCAGCCCCGATTGCTGGTGAACCCCGCCTTCGTCGCGCGGCACGCGGCCACGCCCGAGAAGCTCATGATGCTCGTGCTGCACGAGATCCACCACGTGCTGCTCGGCCACACGCGGCGCCTGTCCGGCCCCACGCCCACGGACAACTTCGTCTTCGACGCGGTCATCAACGCGCTGCTGTGCCGCATGTTCCCGCAGCCGGGCTACACGGCGCTCTTCCGGGACTTCTACGCCGACGACGCCTTCCCGGCCTGCCTGCTGCGCCCGCCCGAGGGCTGGGACCCTAGGGTCCGCGTGGTGCCGGTGCCCCCGGCCCTGGAGGCGCGGGGCATGGGCCCGGCGCGGCAGGTGTACCAGAGCCTCTACAGCCCCGAGGGCGCAAGCTACGAGGATGTGCGCCACGTGCTGCGCGCCTTCCTCGCCCGGCGCGAGAAGGCGCTGCGGGGCGTGCCGCTGCTCGGCAACCACGAGGGCGAGCCTGATCTCTCCAGCGCGAGCGCGGGTGCCTTCGCGCAGGGCGTGGCCGACATCGTGCGGCACTGGCCCGCCCCGCCCGACCCGGTCAAGGGCACCTCGCTGCAGGATCTTCTGCGCGACAGCCGCCTGCAGGTGCACCGCCCGCCCGGCGCTCGCCGCCTGCTGCGCGACCTCATCTCCCGCGTGGCCCGGGGCGGAGCCGAACAGCGCAGCGTGCGCCGCTGGGTGCCCGCCCCCCTGGCGGTGGAGACCCCCATCCCCGTGCCCGACCGGCGCGCCACCACCTGCCGCGCGCTCGGCCTCACGCCGCTGCTCTACCGGGGCGAGGTGCCCGCCCTGCAGAGGCTGCCCGTGCAGGAGCGCGTGCACGTGTACGTGGACGTCTCCGGCAGCATGGAAGGCATCAAGGGCCCGCTCTACGGGGCGGTGCTCGACTGCCAGGCGCTCGTGCACCCGCAGGTCCACCTGTTTTCCACGGAGGTGGCCGAGGTCACGCCCGCGCAGATGCGGGCAGGGCTGTGCCGCAGCACCGGCGGCACCGACATCCAGTGCGTCACGCGCCACATGGCGCGACACCGGGTGCGCCGAGCCGTGGTGCTCACCGACGGCTACGTGGGTCAGGCCGGGCCCGTGGGAGCCGATGTGCTGCGGGCCGCCCGGCTGGGCGTCGGGTACCTGGGCGAGTACCCGGACGAGCGCGCGCTGTCGCCGTATGCGGACGCCTGCGTGCGCCTGCCCATCCAGGCCTGACCGGCAAGGAGGAGCCACCATGAACCCTACCGTGATTCTGCGCGCCGCCGAGTGGGTGCTGCCCGGCCACCCGGACAAGCTTGCCGATGCCGTGGCCGACGCCCTGGTGCAGGCCGCGCAACTCAGGCAACCCGAAGCCCTGTGCGCCATCGAGGTGGCCGTGCACCGCGATCAGGTCTACCTCACCGGGCGCCTGGCCTGCGAAGGGGCCGAGCGGTTGCCGCTGCGCGAACTCGTGCAGGGCGTCTACCAGTCAGCCGGCTACGGCGCGGGCGGTGGTGCGGACCACGGCCCCTGGCGGCCCGCCCCGCAAGAGATCGGCGTGAGCGGCAATCTCTGCCTCGAGCCGCTGGTGCCCGGCGAGGAGCACATCCGCCACATCAGCGACGACCAGTCGATCGTCACCGGCTACGCGGTGGACCTGCCCGGCATCGGCTGCATCCCGCCCGAGCAGTGGCTCGCGCGGGAGGTGGCGCGGCGGCTCTTCGCGCTCGTGCGCTCGCCGCTGGCCCTGTGCCCGGACGGCAAGGTGCTGGTGGTGCTGGAGGAGGAGGTGTCGGCGGCCGGCGCGCCCAGCGCCTGGCGGCTGCACGCGGTTTCCTGCTCGCTGCTGGCGCAGGCCGGGGACGTGGAACTGCACCGCGCCGCGGCGCAGGCCGTGCGCGAGGCCGCATGCGAACTGGCCCGCAGGCTGCCGGGGTTCGAGGCGGGGCAGGGCCGTGACGTGCCGGCGGCACGGGAGGCTGCCAAGCCGTACGAACTCGTCGTCAACGGCAGCGGCACCTTCTCCATAGGCGGCCCCGAGGGCGACAACGGTCTGTCGGGCAAGAAGCTGCTGCTGGACCACTACGGCCCGCGCGTGCCCATCGGCGGCACCGCGCTCAGCGGCAAGGACTTCTGGAAGCCCGACCGGGCCGGCACGCTGCTCGCGCGCCGCGTGGCGCTGGCCGTGGTGCGCTCGGGCATGGCCCGCGAGGCCACCGTGCAGCTGATCGCCTTCCCTGGTGACGAGGCCCCGCGCCTCGTGCGCATCACCACCCCGCAGGGCGAACTGCCCGAGGCCTCCCGCTGGCTGCGCCTGCTGGACTGCCGCTTCGAGACCGCCAGCACCTGGGGCCGCGGCGTGGATCTGGTGGAGCGAGCGCGGTGGGGGTGGTTCGGCGTGGGGGAGGGGGCCGTGGACGAGGGCAGGCTGGCGTGGGAGGCGCAGCGGCTCAAGTAGCGCACCGCTCGCTGCACATCGCTTCGGTTCGCCATCGCAGGCCGACGGACCGTCGCAATTCACGTTCTGCTTTGCGGTTCTGGACGCGCTGCCGCGCCAGGGCCAGGAGGGGACTCCGCTGGGCTCCGTCCTCCTGGGCGCGGCCGTGGGCGACACCGTCGTGCTGCGCGTGCCGGGCATGGCGCCGCAGCCGTTCGTGATCCAGGCGATCAGACGATCAGGCGCTCTGCTGAAGAGAATGGTCGGTGGCGTCGTGGAGCCTGCAGTCACAGCAAACGGCTGAAATCGTCGTCTGCTGGCTACATGGTAGCTACATGAGTCCCGTAAACAACAAGGCCCGCCGGGTAAGGGCGGGCCAGGTCGTTGATTTCATTGGTGCCGGTGAAGAGAGTCGAACTCCCGACCTTCGCATTACGAATGCGCTGCTCTACCAACTGAGCTACACCGGCGAAAGCGCGCAGTATACAGCGCGAGGCCTGATCCCAGCCGCTGATCCCAGCCGCTCAGGCGCAGGACGTGGGCGTCTCCCGGTGGTAGGAGGTGACGATTTCGACCTCGTTGCGCGAGCCGAGGATGACGCTGACACGCTCGTGCAGCCGGCCCGGCACGATGGACATGATGCGTTGCGCGCCGTTGGTGGCGGCACCGCCGGCCTGCTCGACCAGGAAGGCCATGGGGTTGGCCTCGTACATCAGGCGCAGCTTGCCGGGCTTGTCGGGCTCGCGCTGGTCCCAGGGGTACATGAAGATGCCGCCGCGGGTGAGGATGCGGTGCACGTCGGCCACCATGCTGGCCACCCAGCGCATGTTGAAGTCCTTGCCGCGCGGGCCTTCGCGGCCGGCCAGGCACTCGTCGATGTAGCGCCGCACCGGCGGGGCCCAGTGGCGCATGTTGCTCATGTTGATCGCGAACTCCTTCGTGTCCGCGGGGATCTGCACGTTGTCCTGCGTCAGCACCCACGAGCCCTGTTCGCGGTCCAGGGTGAACATCGCCACGCCGTCGCCCACCGTCAGCACCAGCGTGGTCTGTGGGCCGTAGACGCAGTAGCCCGCGGCCACCTGATGCCGCCCGGGCTGCAGGAAGTCCTCCTCGCTGATGCCTCGGGCGTGGCCCACCTTCTTCAGCACCGAGAAGATGGTGCCGATGCTGACGTTGACGTCGATGTTGCTCGAGCCATCCAGCGGGTCGAACAGCAGCAGGTGCTCGCCCTGAGGGTAGCGGTTGGGCACGATGTGGATCGAGTCCATCTCCTCGCTGGCCATGGCCGCCAGATGGCCGCCCCACTCGTTGGCCTCCACCAGCACCTCGTTGGCGATGACGTCGAGCTTCTTCTGCACCTCGCCCTGCACGTTCTCGCTGCCGGCGCTGCCCAGCACGTCGCCCAGCGCGCCCTTGTTGACCGAGATCGCGATGCGCTTGCAGGCGCGCGCGACGACCTCGATCAGCAGCCGCAGCTGTCCGGGGATGTGGCCGTGCTGGCGCTCCTGTTCGACGAGGTACTGGGTGAGGCTGATGCGCTTGGGCATGGTGTGGTCACTCCCCGAGGGCCTTGCCGACGATCTCGCGCGTGGCCTCGCTCAGGTCGGCCCGCGCGGCCACGCGGGTCAGGGCCTCGCGGGCGGCGCTGCGCCAGGGCTCGGCCAACGCCTTCCAGCGGTCCAGCGCGCGTGCCAGGCGGGCGGCGACCTGGGGGTTGAAGGCGTCGAGCTCGACCACGCGCTCGGCCCAGAAAACGTAGCCTGCCGCGTCGGCGCGGTGGAAGGCGGCCGGGTTGTGCATGCACAGCGCGAACAGCAGGCTGCGGGCGCGGTTGGGGTTCTTCAGCGTGAAATCGGGGTGCTGCATCAGCGCCTTCACGCGCGCCAGGATGGCGCCGGCTTCGGCGCCCACGGGCTCGGGTGCACGTGCCTGCAGCATGAACCACTTGTCGATCACCAGCGCCTCGTCGCGGAACAGCGCATGGAAGCGCTCCAGCGCCGGTGCGGCGAGTTCGGCGTGGGACTCCACCAGCGCAGACAGCGCGGCCAGCCGCTCCGTCATGTTCGCGGCGTCCTTGACGCGCTGGTAGGCGCGGCCCGGCCACACCGGGTCCGCATGGCGCACGGCATGCCGGCACAGGTGGGCCAGCGCCAGCCCGGCCAGCGCGCGCTGCCCGGACTGTTGCGGGGTGGGAGCGTAGCCTTCGGTGATCTGGTGTGCCTCCCAGGCCCACAGCCAGTCGTCGTGCAGATCTTCGGCGAGTTGCTCGCGCAGGGCCTCGCGCACGGCATGGATGCGCTGCGGGTCGACGGCGTCGAGTTGCTCGGCCACGTAGCCCTCGGTGGGCAGTTGCAGCACCAGTTCCTTGAGCGACGCGTCCAGGCCCGGGTGGCGCAGCACGGCGCGCAGCGCCTGCACGGTGGCCTCGTCGAGCACGGCTTGCGCCTGCGCACGCACGGCGCGCAGCATGGCGTTCAGCAGCAGCCGCTGGCCGGCCTCCCAGCGGTTGAAGGCATCGGGGTCGTGCGACAGCAGCACGCGCAGCGCGTCGTCGTCCAGCCCGTCGTCCAGCACCACCGGCGCGCTGAAGCCGCGCAGCAGCGAGGGCACGGGCGCGGCGTCCTGCCCGGTCAGGCCGGTGAAGGTCCAGGACTGCTCGGCGGCGTCCAGCACCAGCAGATGCTCGTCGGCGCCGCTCTCGTCCTGACCGGCCAGGCACAGCGGCAGGACTCGGCCCTCCCGTGCCAGCAGGCCCAGGCGCACCGGGATCACCATCGGCGCCTTGGCGTCCTGGCCCGGCGTGGGCGGGCAGGTCTGCGCCATGGACAGCGTCAGCGTGCCGGTCTCGGCATCCCACTGCGTGCGTGCCCGCACGCGCGGCGTGCCGGCCTGCGCGTACCAGTGCTTGAAGGTGTCGAGCCGGCTGCTCAGCGCGCTGCCGGGGTTGGCGTCGGCGATGGCCTGCGCGAAGTCATCGCAGGTCACGGCCTGGCCGTCGTGGCGCTGGAAGTACAGGTCCATGCCGCGCCGGAAGCCCTCGCGGCCCACCAGCGTCTGCATCATCCGCACCACCTCGGCACCCTTCTCGTAGACGGTGGCGGTGTAGAAGTTGTCGATCGCGGCGTAGCGGTCGGGGCGCACCGGGTGGGCCATCGGGCCGGCGTCTTCTGGGAACTGCGCCGCGCGCAGGCCGCGCACGTCCTCGATGCGGCGCACGGCGCGGGCCGACGCGTCGCCGGCCATGTCCATGCTGAACTCCTGGTCACGGAAGACGGTCAGGCCCTCCTTCAGCGAGAGCTGGAACCAGTCTCGGCAGGTGATGCGGTTGCCCGTCCAGTTGTGGAAGTACTCGTGCGCCACCACGCTCTCGATGCCGGCGAAATCGGCATCGGTGGCGGTGGCAGGGCTGGCCAGCACGTACTTCGTGTTGAAGATGTTCAGGCCCTTGTTCTCCATCGCGCCCATGTTGAAGTCGCCCACGGCGACGACCATGAAGCGCTCCAGATCCAGCGGCAGGCCGAAACGGGCCTCGTCCCAGACCACCGAGGCGATCAGCGAGCGCATCGCGTGCTCGGTCTTGTCGAGGTCGCCGCGGCGCACGTAGACCTGCAGCAGGTGGTCGCGCCCGGCGCGGCTGCGGATGCGCTGCTCGCGCGCGACGAGGTCGGCGGCAACCAGCGCGAACAGGTAGCTCGGCTTGGGGAAGGGGTCGTGCCACTTCGCATAGTGGCGCCCGCCGTCGAGCGGGCCCTGCTCGACGAGGTTGCCGTTGCTCAGCAGCACTGGGTACTTCGCCCGGTCGGCGCGCAGCGTGACGGTGTAGACCGCCATCACGTCAGGCCGGTCAAGGAAGTAGGTGATGCGCCGGAAGCCCTCGGCCTCGCACTGCGTGAAGAAGCCGCCGCCGCTGGTGTACAGGCCCGACAGGTGGGTGTTCTTGTCGGGCGCGCAGGTGTTGCGGATCTCGAGCGTGAAGGCTTCGGCAGTGGGGGGCTGATCGATCACCAGCGCGCCGCCCTCGTGGCGGAACGACACGCTCTGCCCGTCGGCCAGCACGCGCAGCAGTGTGAGGTCCTCGCCGTGCAGACGCAGCGGCTGTCCGGGCGCGGCAGCCGGGTCGCGCTCGATGCGCAGCCGGCTGGCCACCAGCGTCTTGGCCGGGTCGAGGTCGAAGGTCAACTCGGCCGAGCGGATCAGGTAGGGCGGGCGCGCGTAGTCCTCGCGCCGCACCAGCACCGCGGCCTCGCCCTCTCGGGCGATCGTCATCGTCATGGGATGTGCTCCAGAAGGCGGTCGAGCCAGGCCACAGCGGCTGGCCCGGTGTAGTCGTCGAAGGCCGCGATCACGTGCGGCCCGGAAAGCTCGGCGGCTGCGTGCCCCGAGCACACGGCCACGGCGCGCATGCCGGCGCGGCGCGCGGCCTCGATGCCCAGCGGCGCGTCCTCGAAGACCACGCAGTGCTCGGGTGCGACGCCCAGCCGTCGTGCGACCTCGAGAAAGATGTGCGGCTCGGGCTTGCCCGGCAGCCCCTGGTCGCCGCCGACGATGGCCGCCGGGTGTTCGGGCAACTTCAGGTGGCCGAGCGCGAAGGCGATGTTGTCGGCATCACCTGCCGTGCCCACGCCCAGGCGCAGGCCGCGCGCGCCGGCGCGGGCGTAGAAATCCCGGAAGCCCCGGATCTCGGCGAAGCACGGCCCGAAGGCCTCGCGATACAGGCGCTCCTTGTGGCGCACCAGGGCCCAGGCCTCCTCGTGGCCGAGCGGGCGGCCGAAGAGCTCGCCCATGCACTCGGCGCCGGTGCGCCCGGTGGTGCGGCGCATCAGGTCGTCGACCCCGACCGTCAGGCCGTGGTGGGCGGCGAAGGCGATCCACGACTGCCGGTGGTGCGGCATCGAGTCGATCATCGTGCCGTCCATGTCGAAGATCAGCGCCCGCACCGGCGGCGTCTGTGCGGCCGCAGCCGCAGGCGTCCCGGCCATCGTCACAGCCCCTGCTTCAGGCTGGCGGTGATGAAGGGATCGAGGTCCCCGTCGAGCACCTTCTGCGTGTTGCTGATCTCCACGCCGGTGCGCAGATCCTTGATGCGGCTCTGGTCGAGCACGTAGGAGCGGATCTGGTGGCCCCAGCCGACGTCGGTCTTGGAGTCTTCCAGCTTCTGCTGCGCTTCCATCTGCTTGCGCATCTCGAGCTCGAACAGGCGGCTGCGCAGCATCGCCCAGGCCTCGTCGCGGTTGCGGTGCTGCGAGCGGTCGTTCTGGCACTGCACGACGATGCCCGAGGGGATGTGCGTGATGCGCACCGCCGAGTCGGTCTTGTTGATGTGCTGGCCGCCGGCGCCGCTGGCGCGGAAGGTGTCGATGCGCACGTCTGCCGGGTTGATCTCGATCTCGATCGAGTCGTCGACCTCGGGATAGACGAACAGGCTGGCGAAGCTGGTGTGGCG
>Ga0172376_10005716_pt1 | contig 13777 bp, 11 predicted proteins | sample Lak35m_FD_121114 | JGI IMG/M metagenome (GOLD analysis project Ga0172376, IMG submission 121114) | Freshwater microbial communities from Kabuno Bay, South-Kivu, Congo - kab_092012_35m | ecosystem: Environmental > Aquatic > Freshwater > Lake | place: Democratic Republic of the Congo: South-Kivu...
CGGGGCAAGCCGGTGCGATGAGTGACCATGTCCCGAAGCGTGACGAACTGCGTCGTGGCCGGGTCGACGATCCGGAACTCAGGCCAGTACTGATTCACCGGGCGGTCCCAGTCGAGGACGCCCTCCTCGACCAGCGAAGCGATCACGGCCGTCGTGAACGCCTTCGTGCAACTGCCGATCGCCAGCAGCGTGTCGGCCGTCATCGGCTCTTTTTTGTCGACGTTCTTGAAGCCGTAACCGGCTGCATGCAGTATCTTTCCGTCCTTCACGACCGCCAGGGCCAGTCCCGGGGCCTTCCAGTCCGCAAGGAGCTTTTCGGCGACCGCGTCGATCGACTTCGCATCGAAGGCCGACGTTTTTGCCGCGTCCTTCTTCAGCTCCATCTCGACATCGACCGGCCCCTGTTTGTATCGGCCTGAAATCGTGTCGCCGGCCTTGTTCATCGTGCCTTCATAACGGGCATTGCCCGGCACGCCCTGAAGGGCGAACTTCACGGCGTCGCCGGTCAGTTCGATCTTTTCCAGACCGAAGCCTTTCACGTTCTGGACCGGCACGTCGAAACTGCCCTTCCAGGCTTCGCCAACCTTCGCTGGTGCCACAAACTTGAAGATGATTTCGAGCTGCCCGCCGACCTTGCCGCGCCAGCTTCCGGCCAGTGTCCTTTCGGCAGGCTTCGCCACGTCCGCTTTGTCTTCACCGGCCGGCGATTCCGGTTTCGCCAGGGCTGGCCTGTCGGCCGCCATTTTCGGCTTCGAACCATCGCCTGCTTCGACCCTGGCGAATTCCAGCGGAATTCCGGCCGGCCCCTGCCGGAACGTGCCCGCGATCGATTTGCCTTCCTTGCCCAGTTTGCCTTCGTGACGTGCGTTGCCGGGTACGCCTTTGAGGCCGAACTTGATCGTATCGCCTGTCGCTTCGACATTTTCGAGTTCGAAGCCCTTGACGTTCTGGGCGGGCACGTCGAACGTTCCCGTGAGCTTTTCCTTGACGCTTTTGAGTTCGACGAAGATTTCGAGCTGACCGGCGATCTTGCCGCCGAACCTGCCCGCCCATGGGGCCGATGCGATCTCAGGCTTTTCAGCTTTCGCTTTCGTCGAGTCATCCGCTTCGGCGAGCGCGCCGGGCGGTCCCACCAGAGCCATCACAGTCGCGATCGCAAACCGAATCGTGAATCTTTCGCCATGCATCGTCATTGCCTTTCGAAAACGCTCCGCGGTTGCGTGTCCCGAACGCTTTGCCCTGTCCTCACGCTCGCATTGCGATATCTGAGTGATATCATTTAGATAATCCAGGTGTCAAGAGTCTCGTCTGGGAAATCTTCATGCCGAAATCAACCTTGAGCCAGGCAGAGCGAAAACGAAGGCGAATTTCGGATAGAGCGAAAGTCGACCTGAAACGGCTCCGAGCGTCGAAATATTGCCGTAGCAGAAACTTGCGTGTCAATTAAACCCGTTCGCCCGGGCGGCCGTCGTTCAGGAAACGCCCGCCGTCCACACGGATGCAAGTGCCGGTCACGAAGCTGGTATCGGTCAGGAGGTATTCGATCAGGGCGTTGACGTCGCCAGGCTTGCCCACGCGCCGCAGTGGCGTGGCCGCGATCACCTGGGCGATGTCGTCGTCGGTCATTCCGGGCGGCGGGTCGATCATCGCCGGCTGAATCATGTTGACGGCAACATGCGGGGCAAGCTCGGCGGCAAGGGCCAGCGTCATCGTCTTGAGCCCGCCCTTGGCCACAAGATACGGCAAATAATCGAGATATGGCCGATCGATCGCCCAGTCGCCGATGTTCACGATTCGGCCCTTCAGCCCGTCCGGGCCTTCACTTTGCCTCAGCATCGCCTTGCCGGCCGCGACGGCCGTGTGATACGGCCCGGCCAGGTTCGCGGCGATGTTCCGGTCGAAGTCCTCGGGTTCGAGTGTCTCGAACGGCGTCCGCGGAAAGATCGAGGCCATGTTCACCAGGGCATCGATCCGGCCGAAGCCCTCGATCGTTCGATCGACGGCGGCGTAAGCCTCGGCCGGGTCCGCCAGGTCAGCCTCAATGGCGATTGTCCGAACCTCCCAGGCTGCCTGAATTTCCGCGAGAACGCCTTCGATCTCGGCCCGGCTCGATCGCCAGGTCATCGCGAGATTCGCACCCCGGCGGGCCATGCGGCGGGCGAGATCGGAGCCGACACGGCGTCCGCCGGTGATCAGAATGTTCATCGGAACCACGCGATCGGTATCGCTCATTTCCGTGCTCCAGGCCGGCTTCGGCCCTTCGGACAAGATTCATGAAAGCCAAGCCGGGGAACGACTCACTTCGGGTGCCAGGGAACGTCGGCCACGCCGGCACGCTGATTGATGGCCCGGGCCAGCACGAAGAGAAAGTCGCTCAGGCGGTTCAGGAACACGATGGCGACCGGGTCGATCGGCTCGTGCTCCACGTGGGAAAGGCTCACGACGTCCCGTTCGGCCCGGCGGCAGATGGTGCGGGCCAGGTGTGCGGCGGCCGCGGCTTTTGTCCCGCCCGGAAGGATGAAACTCGTCAGCGGTTTGAGCTCCCCCTGAATGGCATCGATGGCGTGCTCCAGGTGGGCGACGTGTTCGGTATCGATGGCATGGAAAAACGGGCCGTTCGGATTCGGGTCCGCCAGTGCCGAACCGAGCACGAACAAATCTTCCTGAACGATTTTCAGGTAATCGTCGAACTGGGCGTCGATTCCCTCGGCACGGACGACCCCGACGGCGGCGTTGAGTTCGTCGACGGTCCCGTACGCGTCGATCCGGGCGTTATCCTTGAAAACCCGGCGCGGGCCGAGCATGCCAGTCATGCCTTCGTCGCCGGTGCGTGTGTAGATCTTGATTTCCAACGTGCGGGGCCCATTGCAAGGGAGATGACCCGCGGAGAAGGCCCTGCCGGTCCGGGAATCGCATGAAGCCGAGGTCGAGTCACAGCGCATCGAGCGAATCATGCGGTGCCTTGGCGGTCGACGGCCATCACACTATACTAACCATAAATGCGACGGCGGCTAGTGCCGTGAACGCACAGCACCAACGTCTTCGAAGCCACACCTTCCCGAAGGTCACCCCGCCATGATGACGCCCCTTGTGATTGCCGCCGTCCTCGTCTGCCAGCCACCGGCGAATTCCACCGAGCCGAAGCGTTCGCCCGCCGAAATCGCGAAGCTCGAAAGCGTGCATCTCAAGAATATCCGCCAGCTCACGTCCGGCTTTTCCCGCGCCGGCGAAGGCTATTTCAGCCCGGACGGCTCGAAGATCATCTATCAGGCGGTGCCTGAAGGTCAGTCGGAATATCAAATTTACGTGCAGGACACCGACCCGGCCGCGAAGCCGAAGTTGGTCTCCACCGGCAAGGGCAAATGCACGTGTGCCTATTTTCACCCGAACGGCAAGTCGATCCTCTTCGGATCCAGCCACCTCGACCCGGCGATCGTCTCCGGCAAGGCCGCCGATCCGAAAGAGAAAAGCCCGGCCTATAGCCGCAGCGAACGCTATCGCTGGGATTTCGACCCCCACATGGACATTTTCATCGCCAACCCGGACGGAATCAACCTGACACGCCTGACCGATACGCCCGGTTACGACGCCGAAGGCAGCTACTCGGCCGACGGCAAAAAGATCATTTTCACTTCATTCCGCGACGGCGACGCCGAGATCTACGTCATGAACGCCGACGGCTCCGGGCCGAAGCGGATCACCAAGGCCAAAGGTTACGACGGCGGCCCCTTCTTCAGCCCGAACGGCAAAAAGATCATCTATCGCAGCGACCGCAAGGGCAACGACCTGCTTCAGATCTTCATCAACGACGTCGACGGCAAGGCCGAGCGCCAGCTGACCGACAATCAGGCCGTGAATTGGGGCCCCTGGTTCCTGCCGGACAACCGCCACATCGTCTATTCCACTTCGCTTCACGGCCACGCGAATTACGAAATCTACCTGATGGACACCGAAACCGGGAAACAGAAACGGATTACCTTCGCCGAAGGTTTTGACGGCCTGCCCGTTTTCAGCCCGGACGGCAAGAAAATGATGTGGACGAGCAAGGGCCGGAATCCTGAAAATACGAGCCAGCTTTTCATCGCCGATTTCGAACTGGGCGATGGAGTCAAAGACTCCGAGGCAACCGCGGCCCGCGAATGAGCCCCGACGATCAGTTCCGTCAAATGGCTCCAGGCCCTCAACTCCTCTACTGAATCGGGACTCGTCCGCCCATGAACGCCAAAGATCCGATCAAGCACACGCTCGATATGTCGGACATGATCGTCAATTCCTATCTGGGCGACCTGAGCGACCAGGACATCCTCGCCATTCCCGTCGAGGGGATGAATCACATCGCCTGGCAGATCGGTCACCTGATCGCCGTCGAACGCATGGTCGTCGAAGGCGTCAAGCCCGATTCCTGCCCCGAACTGCCCGCCGGTTTCGAAGGCGTGCATTCGACCAAGTCCGATACCAAGGGCACTCAACCCTCTCAGTTCTATTCCAAGGATGAGTATCTGAAGTTCTACGCCGCTCAGCGGGCCGCCACCAAAGCCGTGATCGAAGCCCTGTCCGACGCCGATCTCGACAAACCGGGCCCCGAAAGCTTCGCCCAGATCGCCCCAACCGTCGGTGCAGTCCTGAACCTCGTCGGCCAGCATTACCTGATGCATGCCGGTCAGTTCGTTCCCGTTCGCCGCGCGACCGGCAAACCGGTCACCATCTGATTTCGCCCTCTGAGCGACCCTGTTCGTACCGCCCCCGGCTGGATCGTCCCGCCGGGTTTTTCTTTGTCCCAATCGCGAAGGATCGTTTCGAAGTGGCTGCAGGCAAGAGCATCCGCGTCCGCGGCGCCCGCGTTCACAACCTGAAGAACATCGACTTCGAGATCCCGATCGGCCAGTTGACGGCCATCACGGGCGTGAGCGGATCCGGCAAAAGCTCGCTGGCCTTCGACACACTTTATGCCGAGGGGCAACGGCGTTATCTGGAAACATTTACGGCCTACGCCCGCCAGTTTCTCGACCGGCTCGAAAAGCCCGACGCCGAACGCATCGAAGGCATTCCGGCCGCCGTCGCCGTGGCCCAGGCCGCGCCGAAACGGTCGTCGCGAACGACCGTCGGCAGCATGACGGAAATCGACGATTACCTGGCCCTGCTCTTTGCCCGGATCGGTCAGGTGCACTGCCGGGGGTGCGGCGCGGTGATCGAACCGGCGACCGTCGGCGGCGTCTCGGCATTTGTCGAAGCCCTGCCCGACCGCACTCGTTACATGATCGCCTTTCCGCTCGAAGTTCTGCCCGGCACCGACCTGGACCTGCTCGCCGAAAGCCTGCGTGAGAGCGGCTTCGTGCGAGTGCGCATCGGCAGCGAAGTCCGTTCGATCGACACCGGCCCGATTCCGGACACTGGTGGGGCGAAGTCGATCGACGTCATTCTCGACCGTCTCGTGCGCGGTTCCGACCCGATCGAACGCCGGGAAGACTCGATCCGCACCGCCTTCGAACGGGGGTTCGGCCGCTGCCGAGTCATTCTCGCCGAATCGCCCGAGACCGCACCCCTGTTTCACCAGGACTGGCTCTGCCCCCATTGCGGCACGCCCCACATCGCACCCGAGCCGTCCCTGTTCCGGCCCAACAGCCCGATCGGCGCCTGCCCCGCCTGCGAGGGCTTCGGCCGCGTGATCGGCATCGACTTCGACCGGGTCATCCCCGATCATTCGCTCACGCTCGAAAAAGGTGCCATCGCCCCCTACCGCTCACCCGCTTACAAGGAAATGCAGGAAGCCCTGGAAAAGCACGGGCCCAGGCTTGGCCTGAGGCTGGACGTGCCCTGGCGCGACCTGACCGATGCCGAACGGGCTCTTGCGATCGAGGGGCGAAAATCCAAGGGCCTTTACGGCATTCGGGATCTGATCGCCTGGCTCGAGAAGAAGTCCTACAAAATGCACGTGCGGGTCTTCCTTTCCCGCTGGCGGACATACAACCCCTGCGAGACCTGCCACGGGCAAAGGCTGCGCCCTGAATCGCTGGCCGTGCGGCTCGGCGGACGGAACTTCGCCGAAGTCGCCGCCTGGCCGCTGACCGAAACGAAACGATGGGTCGAAACGGTCGCCGGCGAACATGCCGCGCACCCCGCCGCCAGCCGCGCCATCGCCCAGATCCAGCCCCGGCTCGGGTATCTCATCGATATCGGCCTGGGTTATCTCTCGCTCGCCCGGCCCGCCCGCACGCTCTCGGGTGGTGAAGCCCAGCGAGTCGGCCTGACCACGGCCCTCGGCTCGGGCCTGGTCAACATGCTCTACGTGCTCGACGAACCCTCGGCCGGGCTGCATCCGGCCGACGTTCGCCAGCTCGCCCGACTCGTCCATGCCCTGCGTGACCGGGGCAACACCGTCATCGCCGTGGAACATGACCTGGACCTTGTCCGCCAGGCCGACTGGCTCATCGATCTCGGCCCCGGCGCGGGCGAAAACGGCGGCGAAGTTCTTTTTCAGGGCGGGCTAGCGGAAGCGGCCTCAGCGCCGGTCGGAGAATCCCGGACGCTGCCGCTCCTGAACCCGGATTGCGTCCCGCCAACCCATTCCGCAGCCCATCGCGTGCGTCCGGTCGACAAAGGCTCGGTGCGGCTTTTCGGGGCGCGTGGCATTCATCTGAAATCGATCGACGTGACGATCCCGACCGGCGCGCTCACCGTCATCGCCGGCGTCAGCGGGGCCGGCAAGACGACGCTTTTGCGAGAGACGCTCTATCCGGCCATCGGCCAGGAACTCGGGCAGGAGTCCGAACGGCCCGAACCGTTCGATCGGCTTGAGATCGATGGCCCCAGGCCTCGGGAAGTCGTGCTCGTCGATTCCTCGCCCATCGGCCGTTCGAGCCGTTCGAACCCGGCCACCTTCCTCAAGATCATGGACGAAATCCGCAAGGTCTTCGCCGAAACTCCGGAAGCCAAAGCCCGCAAGTTCGGCGCCGGCCGGTTCAGCTTCAACAATGAAGAAGGCCGCTGCTCCACCTGCGAGGGCAACGGCTTCACGACCGTCGAAATGCAGTTTCTGGCAGACGTCACCCTCACCTGCCCTGATTGCCGCGGGGCTCGCTTCAAGCCGGAAGTGCTCGAGGTGACCTATCGGGGCAAGTCGATCGCCGACGTGCTGAACATGACCGGCCGCGAAGCCTGGAGCTTCTTCCGCACGAAGTCGAACGTGCAGAACCGGTTGCGTCAATTGATGGACGTCGGCCTCGACTATCTCCGCCTGGGTCAGTCCACCAATACCCTCTCCGGGGGCGAGGCTCAGCGGCTCAAACTCGCCGCCCGCATGGCCGCCGCGGGCGAAGCCGCGCCCGGCTCGGCAAAGACCGGGCAACTCATCCTCATGGACGAACCGACCACCGGTCTTCATCCGCACGACATCGCCACGTTGCGTCAGGCCCTCGACAGCCTTGTCGACCGGGGCCACACGCTGGTTATCGTCGAACACGACCTGGACATCATCCGCCATGCGGATTGGGTGATCGAACTGGGGCCGGGACCAGGCGAAGCGGGGGGAACGGTGATTTTTCAAGGGCGACCCGCTGATTTGATCGACCGCGACACACCGACTGGCCAGTTTTTGAGCACGGCGCAACAGTCGCTTGCCGCCGTTTCGAAAAAACGTGGCCGATGAGGCGAATAATCTTCAAGTCTCATGACGCCGGAATGTTGACGAGTCAAACGCCTTTCATGAAACTGCATGTCGAATCATCCACTTCCTGACGGATCATGAATTCCATGACACCCGCGAATCTTCGCAAGTTTGTCGCCCCGACCGTTTCCCCCGAATGGCACGCCTATTTCGCCGCCCTGCCCGACCCGGAAGCCGAGCCAGCCAGGCCAGCTCCGGACGATCATGCCGCGTGGGCGGCCCTGCACGCCGATTTCGAAGCCCAGCGCCGGGAAATGTGCGAAAAGGCCGTCGAACGCACCGGGGTGACGCTCACGCCGATGACCCTCGGCGGGGTTCCCGTGCTCGAAATCATTCCGAAGAACTGGTCCGACGACGGCAAGGTGCTCGTCTATTGCCACGGCGGGGCATACACCTTTTTCTCGGCCCGGTCAACACTTACGTCGAGTGCCACAGCCGCCGCGGCCACGGGGCTGCGTGTGCTTTCCATCGATTACACCAATCCGCCCAGGGCTCGCTGGCCGGAGGTGACGGACGAAGTCGTCGCCGTCTTCGACACGCTTGACCGGCAGGGCTTCGCGAGTTCGCAGATCGTGGCCTTCGGCGATTCCGCCGGTGCCGCCCTTGTGGCCGGTTCGATCCTCAAAATGCGCGATTCCGGGCGTTCCCTGCCCGCGGCCGTCGTGCTCTGGTCGCCCTGGGCCGACATCAGCGAAACCGGCGAAACTTACCAAACCCTTCGCCATGCCGAGCCGGCCTACACCTACGACCGCCTGCTCGGCCCGGCTGCTGCTGCCTATGCTGATCCGAAAGATCAAAAACATCCTTATGTCTCGCCAGTTTACGGCGATTTCTCGAAAGGCTTTTCGCCGACGCTCATTCAGGGCGGCACGCGCGAGATCTTCCTGAGCAACTTCGTCCGGCTTTACCGCTCGCTCGATGCCGCCGGATGTGCCGCCGTGCTTGACCTTTACGAGGGTATGCCCCACGTCTTTCAGAACAAGTTGCCCGATTCGGCGGAGGCCGTTACGGCACTGGGCGTGATGGACCGTTTTTTGAAGCGGCAACTTCGAAGTTGAACCACTCCGGTTGGCCCGCATGCCGGGAAGGCCGACGTTCCAATCGTCACCACCGTCCGAAACGGTCTCATCAGGATTCACGTCCCAATCGTCCTGGCCCGCATCGTCGTCACTTGCGACCCGAATTCGCGTCGCGGTCGATAACTTCACGATAAGTCATTTCTATTCATAATCTTATGAGTGATTTTCGGAACAAGATCGAATGACGTTCACCTTGATTCGGAATTGCTCTCGAAAATCGCCGTAATTCATTGGAAATGAATTTCTTGCGCGCGATTTGCGAAACGGACTTCGGCTGGCTCGAGGGAAGATCGGGCCGTCCTCCAGTCACAGCCTATTGGGCCGCAGGAAACCGGAGTGTCGAAAGGCGAGGGAACGGACCACGGAAAAATGTCGTAAATCGAAAGGCCACAGATATGTGCGCTCGATTTACGAAACGGATTTCGTGGGGCCGTGGCACAGGCGAACGGCAGACCGAATCGATCGGACCGAAACTGTCGCCGGGTCACGATCCGCGCGATCGATTTCGCCGCAAACCGTTGGCCTTTCGACGTCAAAGACCGTTTTGCGAAACGGAATCCGGCGGCGGCTTCGCGAAAAATCCGGGAATGCCGACGAAAAACCAGTCAACCGGAAGATAGTGTCTCAGGGGCGAGATTAGCCAGGCCAGGCTTTGACTTATGCTCTTTCTCAATTCGGCGCTGGAACCTGATTTCACCGGATCGATCGCGATCGTCGCCAGAGCGATCCCTCTTGACCGTCTTGCGAATTCGGATAATCTCCGGGATATCGAAGAATTCGCCACGATCATGGAAGATCAAGCGTCATGAAATATCGCGAACAGTCCGCGGTCGATCGCCCTTCCGGTGTCTACCGGTCGGTTCCGGAATCGGACCCTGATCGTATGGATCGCCGCAAGGTCAATCGTCGCAGGATCTTGCTTGGCGTCGTCGGATTCGGAGCCGCTACGACTGCCGCCGTGCAATATCGGGATGACTTCATTCCGAAACGGTTCGCTGAAATCGTGCCCGGGCAGATCTATCGTGGTGCCTGGCAAAGGCCTCGGCAGATCCGGTCCATCGTCGAGACTTACGGCATCCGGTCCGTTCTCAGCCTGTCCGTGATGGGTCAGCATGACCCGAAGTACGCCAGCTATGCCCAGGTCGTCCGGGAAAAAACGCTGGACTGGATCCTCATGCCGATCGTAGGCTCATACATGAAGCTCGAGGCCATGGCCGAAGCGGCCGACTGGGTCGAACATCTTCCCAGGCCGCTGCTTTTTCACTGCGTCGCCGGCCACCACAGAACGACTCAGGCCCATACGGCCTGGCGCATGAGGCATCATGGATGGACGTTCGATCAGGCATGGGCCGAAGTGGCCCGGTTTCCGTGGACGAGTGCATCGCGGGACACGCGCGATCTCGCCCTGATTCGCCAGTTTTCCGAATCGCGATTCATCGACAAGGAGGTCGGCTATGAACCGATGGCGCTCGATGCGCTGGGCGGTCCGGGCCATGTTCGCCGTATCCGCGCTTAGTTTCGGCACATTCTGGGGATGGCGCAGCTCCGTGGACAACTTCGGAGTCGTGCTTCAGGAAGGCCGCTCGCCGCTCGGAGCCGTCTATCGATCGGACCAGATGAGGCCCGAAGCACTTCGCGAGACGATCCAGCGGCTCGGAATCCGCACTGTGCTGAATTTGCGGGGCACGAATCCAGGCGAATCGTGGTATGACACGGAGCGTCTGGCCGTGGTCGGCTCTGGCGCGGAACATGTCGACATGGCCCTTTCCAGCAGCGAATGGATGAGCCGCCAACAGGCTCGGACGCTGGCCCGGGTCATTCGGGAATCGCCCCGGCCGCTGCTGATCCACTGTTACCACGGCTCGGAACGAACGGGCCTGGCCGCGGCCATGACCCACCTTTTGACCGAAGGCCAGACCGTGGACGAGGCCGCCCGCGAGTTTTCGTGGCGGTATCTTTATTTCGGTCTGGGCGATGGGGTGACGACGTTCGAACAATTCGACGCCTACCGCAAGTGGCTCGCCGACAACGGCAAAACCCACTCGCCCGAGGTCTTCGAAGCCTGGCTGGCCGATGGATTCACGCCTCAATCGCCGAGCCGTGAACAATGGCCCTATGATCCCTATCCGCTTGTCGTGAAAAGCTATCCGCCCGAAACTCCTGTGACGGGCCGGGTTTCGCCGAAGGGGAAATCGACGCAATGACCGCGCCAGCCGTTATGCCGCCGCCGTTGACGACGGGTGAGCCATACTTCGACATGCAGATCCGTGTCCGTTACGCCGAAACGGACCGCATGGGGCTTCTTCACCATGCCAACTACTTCGTTTACTTCGAGATGGGGCGGGTCGAGTTTCTACGCCATAAAGGTTATTCGTACAAGGACATGGAAGACGACGGCAGTCTGATCGTCCTGTCCGACCTGGGCTGCAAGTACAAGCGGCCGGCGTTTTACGACGATCTGGTGACATTGCGGACGATCGTCGAGCGGACGACCCATGTGAAGATCGTGCATCGTTACGAAGTCTATCGTGGCACAGAACTTCTGGCGATCGGGCATTCGACGGTCGCGTGTGTCGACCGCGAGATGAAGCCCAAGCGACTGCCGGAAGTCCTCGCGGAAGACAAGCCGTCACGGGCCGGTCACGACACACAGCCGGCAGTCGCGCCGTGAAATCGCCGGGGCCTTGGTCTCAGGCGCCCTTGATCTTTTCTTCAAAGATCGCTTCAGCCTCCTGAACCACTTCGTGCGTGATCCTGGTGGCGATTTCGTTGGGCAGGCCAAGGGTTTCCTTGAGCTCTTCCAGATAAAGATGTTCGCCCGTGGTGATTTCCCGGTCGGTGACGACATGTCGCACGGCGCCTCGGAAGGCGGTTTGGGCCGTCTCGAAAATGGCTTCGGGCGAAATCCCCAGGGCGTGCGATTCCTTCCAGATTTCGGCGAGGTGGGCGAAAAAATTGTCCTGCCCGATCTCCGCCGGATCGCTGACCGTGCGGATCACTTTCTTCCGCCACATTTGCTGATCGTATGTCGTTCCGGTCGGGTCCGTCGCTTCCCGATGGGTTTCGACGGCTTCCTCGACGGGGTCGTTCTCGTCCATGCCCCAGGCTTGCCGCAGGGCTTCCCGCTCCTTTTCCGACATCGCTTCTCCACGCGATTCGCGGGATTTGAGGAGATCGAGAATCGTGGCGAAGAGACTCATGGAGATACCTTTCGATCATGACGATCAGGTTACGGAGCGATCGTCGTGGTTCGTGCGTCGGACTTCCTTGGAGCATTATACGGATATCTCGGACATTCGAAGTCCCAGGGCCGAAAGTTCCGCCGAACCTTTCCGCGGAGTCGGACCGCACCCTTGGAATCGAGGGACGCCATCGGTTAACGTGAATCGACGCTCTGACAGTTTCACGTCAGGCGTGTCTGCCGATTTCGCCACGAAGCGCCACCGGGGCCGAGCCGCGAATGTGGCATCAGGATCGTCGCGAGGGAACGTCCATCTGACATGAACTCGACCTCAAACAGCGATGGTAACGACGAACTTTCCGAGGTCGAACGGTTCCTGTACGGGCGTTTGAATTACGAACGTCAGGGCCTTCCTGGCGGTTCCATGGGATTGGGGCTTCGCCGGATGCGGCGACTCATGCGAGCCATGGGCGATCCTCAGGATTCGCTGCGAATCCTGCATGTCGCAGGCTCCAAGGGCAAAGGCTCGACGTGCACGATGCTTGCGGCAGCCCTGTCCGCCGAAGGCTATCGCACGGGGCTCTTCTGCTCGCCCCACCTACACACGATCCGCGAGCGTTACCGGATCGACGGCGGCATGATCTCCCAGGCGGCGTTTCTCGCGCTGACGGACGAAATCCGGCCCGTCGTCGAACGCATCGACCAGGCCGATCCGGAAGGCATCCCTCTGACGTTCTTTGAAATCACGACGGCCATGGGCATCGTTCACTTCGCCCGCAAGCGTTGCAGCGCGGTCGTTCTCGAAGTCGGCATGGGCGGCCGCCTCGATTCCACCAATATCGTGCGGCCCCTGGTCAGCGTCATTACGTCCATCTCGCTGGAACACACGCGTCAGCTGGGACCGACAACCTACCTGATCGCAGGCGAAAAAGCCGGCATCATCAAACGGTGCGGAAACGCCATCAGCGGCGTGCGCGACCCGGATGCCCGCCGCCGTATCGCTGAAGTGGCCGCCTGCCGGGGGGCTGACCTCAAACAGGTCGACACCGACTACACTTACGACGAATCGATCGGAGCATTCGACAGCGATGGCGTTCGCCCGGCCGTCATCGATGTTCGCACATGGAACAGCCGATGGGATTTGGTGAGAGTACCATTTCTCGGGCCCCATCAAGCTGAGAATGCCGCATTGGCACTGGCGGTGCTGGACCGTTTGGGCGAATTGGGGCTTTCAGTCTCCCGTGGCTCGGTCGATCGTGGCTGGAACGGCCTCGAAATGTCAGCCCGTGTGGAAGTGATGACCACTGGCGGAACCCAGATTGTCGTGGACGGTGCCCACAGTCCCGCTTCCGCGGAAGCGCTGGCCGCGACACTCGACCGCCATTTCGCTCCGGTCGAGGGAAAACGCGTTCTCGTCTTCGGTACGACCCGCGAGAAGGACATGACAGGCCAGCTTCAGGCCCTTTTGCCCCGATTCGACGAAGTCGTCGTCACTCGCTATGCCAACAATCCTCGGGCCCGTTGCCTCGACGAAACCTGTCGTGCGGTCACCGATCTCGGGTATCGTGTCACTCATGTGGAAGATCGGCTTGAGGGGGCGCTTCGAACCGCCATCCGCGAAGCGGGTTCCCAGGGCCGAGTCGTCGTCACGGGTTCGCTGTTCCTCGCCGCGGAAGTTCTCGAGGTCCTGGACCGAACCCGCCCGGCGCTCGCAAATCCAGACAATACAGGGCTTAACGAACGATGAAACCGGATCTTGTCTTTCGCATCGGAATTCTTCTGCTCGCCACCGGCATCGGCGCGGGTGCCTTCGGAGCGCACGGGCTCAAAGACGCCGTCACTCCTCAGGCGCTC
>Ga0172376_10005718_pt1 | contig 13777 bp, 14 predicted proteins | sample Lak35m_FD_121114 | JGI IMG/M metagenome (GOLD analysis project Ga0172376, IMG submission 121114) | Freshwater microbial communities from Kabuno Bay, South-Kivu, Congo - kab_092012_35m | ecosystem: Environmental > Aquatic > Freshwater > Lake | place: Democratic Republic of the Congo: South-Kivu...
CGGGGCCTCACGGTGGCTGCGGCGGTGCTGCCGGGCCCGGCCTGGCCGGATCCCCTTCCCTACTGGCGGCATCGCTGGCAGACCCCCACGGTGCTGCTGCTGGGCAACGAGGGGGTGGGCCTGGATCCGGCCCTGGGAGTGCAGGTGGATGTGGCGCTCACAATCCCCCACAGCCCTGCGGTGGACTCCCTGAACGTGGCGGTGGCCGCAGCGCCGTTGCTGCTGGAGCGCTGGCGCCAGGGCGCCGGCGGGGGGGCGGCGCCGGTCTGATGCGCCGGTCTGAGGGGCCCGTCTGAGGCGCCCGTCTGAGGCGCTGGGCGGATGCGGCTCCACGCTCCGGCCCCGCCGCTGCCGGACCCAGGCCCCTGCGGTGCGGTGCTGCCGGCAGGTTCACGGCGAGGGATGCCGCCGGGCCACGACAGGGGAGAATGCCGCCAACACGCGCGCGCGACCCGGTGACCGCTGCCCCCTCCGCCAGTTCCGCTCCCCTCGGCTCGCCGCAGGCCGCCGCCGGATCCTTCGATTTCGATGTGATCGTGATCGGCGCCGGCTACGGCGGCTTCGATGCCGCCAAGCACGCCGCCGAGCACGGCCTGAAGGTGGCGATCGTGGAAGCCCGCGACATGGGCGGCACCTGCGTGAACCGCGGCTGCGTGCCCTCCAAGGCGCTGCTGGCCGCCAGCGGCCGGGTGCGGGAGCTCGCCGATGCCGAGCACCTGGCTGGCTTCGGCATCCACGCGGCGCCGGTGCGCTTCGAGCGCCAGAAGATCGCTGACCACGCCCGCCAGCTGGTGGAGACGATCCGTGGCAATCTCACCAAGACCCTGGAGCGCTCCGGCGCCGTGATCCTGCGCGGCAAGGGCCGCCTCGACGGGCCCCAGCGGGTGGTGGTGCGCGAGAGCGGCGGCGGCATCGAGCGGCCTTACAGCGCCCGCGACGTGATCATCGCCACGGGCTCCGATCCCTTCGTGCCACCCGGCATCGAGACCGACGGCCGCACCGTGTTCACCAGCGATGAGGCGGTGGATCTGGAGTGGCTGCCGCGCTGGATCGCGATCGTGGGCAGCGGCTACATCGGGCTGGAATTCGCTGATGTCTACACGGCCCTGGGCTGTGAGGTCACGATGATCGAAGCCCTGGATCGGGTGATGCCCACCTTCGATCCCGACATCACCCGGATCGCCGCCCGCAACCTGATCGACAGCCGCGACATCGACGCCCGCGCCGGCGTGCTGGCCAAGACGATCAAGCCCGGTTGCCCGGTGCGGATCGAACTGGTGGACATGAAGACCCGCGAGCCGGTGGAAACCCTGGAGGTGGATGCCGTGCTGGTGGCCACCGGCCGGGTGCCGGTGAGCAGGGAGCTCAACCTGGCCTCGGTGGGGGTGGAGACCAACCGCGGCTTCATCCCGGTGGACGAGCGCCTGCAGGTGCTCGCCTCCAGTGAACCGGGCGCTGCCCCGATTCCGCACCTCTGGGCCGTGGGGGATGTGACCGGCAAGATGATGCTCGCCCACACCGCCGCCGCCCAGGGCACCGTGGCGGTGGACAACATCCTGGGCCACACGCGCACGATCGACTACCGCTCGATCCCGGCGGCCACCTTCACCCACCCCGAGATCAGCTCGGTGGGCCTGAGCGAGGCCGATGCCAAGGCGCTGGCGGCGGCCGAAGGTTTCGAGCTGGGGGTGGTGCGCAGCTACTTCAAGGCCAACTCCAAGGCCCTGGCGGAGCTGGAGAGCGACGGCCTGATGAAGCTGCTGTTCAACAGGGCCAGCGGTGAGGTGCTCGGCGCCCACATCTATGGATTGCATGCGGCCGATCTGATCCAGGAGATCGCCAATGCCGTGGCCCGCCGCCAGGGAGTGGTGCAGCTGGCCAGTGAGGTGCACACCCACCCCACCCTCAGCGAGGTGGTGGAAGTGGCCTACAAGCAGGCGGCGCTCACTGTTGGCGGCTAGGGAGCGCCGAGCGCCCCACCCTGCCGCCGCCTTCAGGTCCCTCGTTCTTCCCGTCGCCTTCCGGTCCCACGTCCTTGCCGTCCGCCATCGCGCCCCCCATGGAGATCCGCCGCCGCCCCCCCAACCCCTCGGTGCGGGTGGCCCACCTCAAATACGGCACCCCCCATCCCGAGGAGAAGCCGCGCCACATCCTTGAGGAGATCGTCTGGGAGAAGGATCGCGAGATCACGGCGGCACGCGAGCGCGTGAGCCTTGAGCAGCTCAAGAGCCAGGTGGCCAAGCTGCCGCCCACCCACGATTTCGTGGCGGCGCTCAAGGCCAGCTGCCGCAAGCCGGCGGTGATCGCCGAGATCAAGAAGGCCAGCCCCAGCAAGGGGGTGATCCGCGAGGACTTCGACCCGGTGGCGATCGCCCGCGGCTACCAGGCCGGCGGCGCCAGCTGCCTCTCGGTGCTCACCGACAAGCCGTTTTTCCAGGGCGGCTTCGAGGTGCTGGTGGCGGTGCGCCAGGCGGTGGAGCTGCCGCTGCTGTGCAAGGAGTTCATCCTTTCGCCCTATCAGCTGTATCAGGCCCGTGCCGCCGGCGCCGATGCGGCCCTGCTGATCGCCGCCATCCTCAGCGATCAGGATCTGGCCTATCTCGCCAAGGTGGCCCGCGCCCTGGGCCTGGCGGTGCTGGTGGAGGTGCACGATGCGGCCGAGCTGGAGCGGCTGCTGGCGCTGGAGGCGCTGCTCGCTCCCGCTGCCGGCCCAGCGGCTGGGGCCGCCGCTGCCCCTGGCGATCGCGCTGGTTCGCTGCTGATCGGCATCAACAACCGCGATCTGGCCACCTTCCACACCGATCTGGCCACCACCGAGCGGCTCACGGCCAGCTATGGCAAGCGGATCCGCGCCAGCGGTGCCCTGCTGGTGAGCGAATCGGGCCTGTTCAGCCGCGATGATCTCGACCGTGTGCAGAGCGCCGGCGCCGATGCGGTGCTGGTGGGCGAGGCCCTGATGCGCCAGGCCGACGTGACCACCGCCCTGGAAACCCTGATCGGGGGGTAGGGGAGGCTCTCAACCATGCCCGTACGCTCGTTGACGCAATCGCTGCTGCGCTGGCCTGAGGCCAGCGATGTGCTGCAGGCCGTGAGCGCCTGGGCTGCGGAGCAGGGCGCCCTCCATCCCGGCCTGGAGCGGGTGGGCGTGCATGGCAGCTACGGCCGCGGCGATGCCGGCTTCGGCAGCGACCTGGATCTGGTGCTGATCGATGCGGCGGCCGAGGGCCCCCAGTCGCGGCGCTACCGGCAGTGGCCCTTCGAAACCCTGCCGCTCAGCTGTGATGCCCTGGTGCTGACGCCCAGCGAATGGCAGCAGCTGATCCGCTCCGGAGAAAGCGACCCCAGCCGGCAGGCCTTCGCCCTGGCGCTGCAGCGGGAGTGCCGCTGGCTGTAGAGCCGAGAGGGGGACGGGAGCGAACCAGGCGGTTGCCGCGCCTCCATTGGAGCCGTGGTCATGACCATGGTCAGGCGTGCCTGGGGTGGGCGCCTCAGCTCTCTGAATCGCCCCATGGCGGCCTCGATCAGCGCCTCCCAGTTCAAGGCTGCTGCCTCGGCCTGAAGGATCAGGTGGCCGCCAGCGGTGAGGTGCTGGTGATCACCAAGAACGGCAGGCCGGTGGCCGAACTCCATCCCTGCCCCTCGCCGCGGCGATCCAGTCCCTTCGGGCTTCAGCCAGGGCTGCAGATTCACGGCGATGTGATCGCGCCTCTGGATGCCGGCTGGGATGTGCTGGCGTGATCCTGATCGACACCCACGTGCTCCTCTGGCTGGATCTCCCTGGATGGCACGATGCCCTGGCCGCGGTGGCGCTGCAGGTTCTGCTGGCGAGTGCGTAGATAGCTGCTGTCGCCGCAGCAAAAAGCCCCCGCCGGAGGCGGGGGCTGGTTGGCGTGGATGGTGATCGTGCCCCGGAGGGAGCCCTGCGGATGCAGGGATCGCCTGGCTGCGGATGAAGGGATCGCCTGAAGGGGGTCGCAGAGCGGGGGTGAAACTCAGACCTTGCGGCTGTAGAACTCGACCACCAGCAGTTCGTTGATTTCGAGCGCCACCCATTCGCGCTCGATCTTGCCGCCCACCTTGGCGCTCATCTTCGCCTTGTCGAACTCGAGGTGGGGCGGGATGTTGGACAGGCCGGGGAAGGCGAGGTTCGCCTCGGCGAGCTGCTTCGAGGCCTTGCGCTCGCGGATCGCCACCACATCACCGGCCTTGCACTGGTAGCTCGGGATGTCGACCACACGGCCGTTCACGGTCACGTGGCCATGGTTCACCAGCTGGCGGGCGCCGGGCACCGTGGGCCCGAAACCGAGGCGGAAGCAGACATTGTCGAGCCGGTTTTCAAGCAGCTTGAGCAGGTTGGTTCCGGTGGAACCCTCCTGGGCGCGGGCTTTCTTCACGTAGCGCACCAGCTGACGTTCGGAAATGCCGTAGTTGAAACGAAGCTTTTGCTTTTCTTCGAGACGGATCGCGTATTCGGAGCGCTTGCGACGGGCTTGGCCGTGCTGACCGGGGGGATAAGACCGCTTGGCGGCCTTACGGGTGAGACCGGGAAGGTCTCCCAAGCGCCGCGTGATCCTCAGGCGAGGGCCGCGGTAACGGGACATGAAGAACTCGGATAGGGAACGGTGGAGCCGCTGAAACCGCCAGGGGCCGCTGGTGTCGGGCTGGAGCGCCGCCTGCGTGCCGGGCCGGGAAGCCGGTGGCGCGGGGCCGCGAAGCCGACGGGAGCCCCGGACAGCGCCGGGCTCGGGCGACCGACAGGGTCGATCGCTGATGGGGATCCTGCGTTTGGGGCGCTGGACCCTTCGGATGATCCGGGATGGTGCGCCGCGATGGCGCCCAGAACCCGCCGGCGCCCAAGGCCAGGCGGCATGCTGGAGGAGATCCTCCGCAGCTGCCCGGTCGATGCGGCGCCAACTGACGATCCTAAACAACGGTGTTGCGGCTTTTCTGATCGGCCTGATCGGCCTCTATCAGCTCTGGATCTCGCCGCTTCTCGGCCCCCGCTGCCGCTTCATCCCTAGCTGCAGCGTCTACAGCCTTGAGGCGCTCCAGCGGCACGGGCCCTGGCGCGGCGGCTGGCTCACGGTGCGGCGCCTCAGCCGCTGCCACCCCTTCAGCCCCTGCGGCTGCGATCCGGTGCCGGATTGACACGCATGATCAGCCCCGACTTCCCGGGCACCTGGCGCCTGTACACCCGCCGGGGCTGCTGCCTCTGCGAAGGGCTGCAGGAGCGCCTGGAGGCCCTCGATCCCCCTCTGCCACTGGAACTGCGGGATGTGGATGCCGATCCGGCGCTGCAGGCCCGCTACGGGCTGCTGGTGCCGGTTCTGGCGATGCCCCTGGAGGAGGGCGGCTGGAGGGATCTGCCGCCGGTGCCGCCGCGGCTGAGCGGGGAGCGGCTGGTTCGCTGGCTGGAAGGCCAGGGGGCGGCGGCGGCGGGAGGGTGATGCTGCAGGTCCGAGGTGATGCTCCTTGTCAGCGGAGATGCCGCCGGCCCAGGGTGATGCGGCCGGCCCAGGGTGATGCCGCCGGCAAACGGTGATGCGGCCGGCAAACGGTGAAGCGGCCAGCCAGCGCTGAGGCTGCTGGTCCGGGGCGGTTGGCGGAGCGGCAGCTTCGGCGAGCCCTGAGGCCGATCCGCGCCTAGACAGGCGCGAGGTTTCGATGCCCCGGGCGCCCATGACCCAGCACCTGCTGCCGCTGTTGCGCCAGGCCGCGATCACACCGCCCGAGGGTTTCGCCGATGCCGCGGTGAGCGGCATCAGCTGCGATTCCCGGCGGGTGGGCCCCGGAACCCTGTTCGTGGGACTGCCCGGCACCCAGGTGGATGGTGGCCATTACTGGCCGGATGTGCTGGCGGCGGGCGCGGCGGCGGCGGTGATCGGTGAGGCGGCGGCGGCGGAGCGGCCCCCCGGCCCCCACGACCGGGTGCTGGTGGTGCCGGATCCGGTGGCGGCCGTGGCCGGCGCGCTGGCGGCGGGCTTCTGGCGGCAGCCGAGCGAGCGCCTGGCGCTGATCGGGGTGACCGGCACCAACGGCAAGACCACCACCACCCACCTGATCGAGCATCTCGCCAGCTCCCTTGGCCAGCCCACGGCCCTGTTCGGCACGCTGGTGAACCGCTGGCCCGGTCACAGCGTGACCGCCCGGCACACCACCGCCTTCGCCGATGTGCTGCAGCCCCAGCTGGCCCAGGCGGTGGAGGCCGGCGCACGCTTCGCGGCGATGGAGGTGAGCTCCCATGCGCTCGATCAGCGGCGGGTGGCCGGCTGCCGCTTCGCCGGCGTGGTGTTCACCAACCTCACCCAGGACCATCTCGATTACCACCCCTCGATGGCGGCGTACTTCGAGGCCAAGGCGCTGCTCTTCGCCGAGCCGCTGCTGGCCCAGGAGGGTGGCGCCGTGGTCAATGTGGACGACGCCTGGGGGCGCCGGCTGGCGGAGCGGCTCCAGAGCTCCGGCCGGCGCTGCTGGCGCTCCAGCCTCGATGACCCCGCCGCCGAGCTGCGCATCGAGGATCTGCAGATGGGCGCGGCAGGAGTTTCCGGCACCCTGATCAGCCCGGTGGGCCGCGGCCGCTTCCGCTCACCGCTGGTGGGCCGCTTCAACCTGATGAATCTGCTGCAGGCCGTGGGGGTGCTGCTCCTGCAGGACCTGCCGCTGCCCCAGCTGCTGGCGGCGCTGGAGACGTTCCGCGGCGTGCCGGGCCGGATGGAGCGGGTGCGCCATGGCGACGGTGGCGGTGATCCGGCGGTGCTGGTGGATTACGCCCACACCCCCGATGGCCTGGAGAGCGCGCTGCAGGCCTGCCGACCCTTCTGCGCCGGGCGACTGGTGTGCGTGTTCGGCTGCGGCGGCGACCGCGACCGCACGAAGCGGCCCCAGATGGCGGCGATCGCGGCACGGCTCGCCGATGCGGTGGTGGTCACCTCCGACAATCCCCGCACCGAGGATCCGCAGCGCATCCTCGACGACGTGGTGGCGGGCATCCCCGCCGGCACCGATCTGCAGGTGGAAGCCGACCGTGCCAGCGCCATCGCCGCCGCCATCAGCGCCGCCGGGCCCGACGATCTGGTGCTGATCGCCGGCAAGGGCCACGAGGATTACCAGATCCTCGGCACCACCAGGATCCATTTCGACGACCGCGAGGAGGCCGAGAAGGCGCTGCGGGCCCGCGTTGCGTAGGGCGTGCGCACAAACATCCCCCCTGGCCTGCTGGCCGGAGGGGAGGAAGGTGGTGGTCGCTGCGAATCCCTTGAAGCAAGCCCCTGGCTTTTCAGGGCCAGGGGCCACACCGCGCCCGGTGTCAGCTGAAGCGCACGGCGTTGCGGTCGTAGCGCAGATCGAGGTCGCGCACCCAGCCGCCGCTGGCCACCTGCAGCCAGTCGTGGTGGCGGTGGCCCGTGAGCAGCAGGTTCTCGCCGTTGGGCACGCGCCGCAGCACCGCGGAGGCGATATCGGCGTGCTCACGAACCTCAAGATGGCCATCCTGGGCGTTGGCCTCCACCAGGATGTTGCGGGAGGTGGTGGTGCCGGTGGTGGCGCCGGTGGTGGCGCTGCCGGCGTAGGTGCTGCCCGTGCTGGCGGTGCCATAGGCGGCAGCTCCCTCATCCGTGCCGCGCAGGCCGGCCCAGCCGAGCAGACCGAGGCCGAGAGGCAGAAGCGCCCACCAGGCCCGGCCGGGGTTCACGGCATCGGTGGCCGTGGCAGCGGCGCTTCCCACGGCGTTGGCGGTGGCATCGGCGGCATTGCCCACGGCATCGGCGGCACCCGCGGCCGCATCGCCGGCGGCGCCACCGAAATTGGCGGCCACGCCCTTGCTGAGGCTGTAGGGGCAGGTGAGGCGCGCGGTGTTGGTGCCGTCGCGGGTGAGGTCGAAGACCACCTCCACCTTGTCGGCATCGAGCGAGCGGCTGGAGATCACCTTGGCCAGGTCGGTGCGCCAGCCCTGCTTGCCGGCGCTGTCGAGGCAGGCGGCGGTGGCGGTGCGGATCGCCTCGGCGCTGCTCACGGCGAAGGCCGGTGCGGCGGCCAGAAGGCCCATGGCAGCGACGGACGCCAGCAGGGCGCCGCGAAGCGGGCGTTGGGTGGTAGCCATGTGTGGAACTCCTGAAGATCGGGTGAGAGAAAAGGGAAGGAAGGAGGCGAATGCAGGTGGCCCCCGCAAGTCGCCAGCTGCGGATGATGTGGATGGGCCAGCTTGTGGATGGGCCAGGTCTTGCCTCGATCCCTGTCGTGCGTGATCAGCCCCTGGCAGGGGAGATGGTGAGCGGAGTGCCCCCCGCCGGCAACCTATGCACAGCGCTGGGCCTGGCAACAGCCCTTGAGGATCTTTTCGTTTCCGCTCAACTGCTGCGGTGTGTCGTGCATCCCACCGCCGCTTGGCTCCGGCGGTCGGGATCCCGGAGGCTGGCGGCCACGGGATGGCGGCGGCGGCAGGAGTCTGCGGAGCGGCAGAAGAAGCGAAGGCGCAACTTTTGCTTCAGCACGTATCCGGGCGTTGCCGTGGCCGCAGCTGCTGGCCATCATGCCGGAGGTTGTTTCCCCTCCCCCCTGCATCTGCATGGCTCTCGGTGTTCCCATCGCCCGGAAGTTTCTGGCCGAATTCATCGGCACCTTCTGGCTCGTTCTCGGCGGCTGCGGCAGCGCCGTGCTGGCTGCCGTCTTCCCCTATGACAGCGCTGCGGCTAATCCCCTCGGCCTCGGCTTTCTCGGCGTTTCGATCGCCTTCGGTCTCACCCTGCTCACCGCCGCCTATGCCATCGGCCACATCTCCGGTTGCCACATCAACCCGGCGGTGACCTTCGGCCTCTGGTCGGCCGGCAAGTTTCCCGGCTCCCAGGTGCTCGCCTACGTGGTGGCCCAGGTGCTCGGCGCCCTCACAGCCGGTGGCCTGATCTACGCGATCGCCAGCGGCCGCGCCGGTGGCTTCACCCTCAGTGGCAGCAATCCGCTGGCCACCAATGGCTGGGGTGCCCACTCGCCAGCGGGCTACAGCTTCGGCGCCGCCCTGCTGATCGAGCTGGTGCTCACCTTCCTGTTCCTGCTCGTGATCCTCGGCAGCACCGACCGCCTGGCCCCCACCGGCTTCGCCGGCATCCCGATCGGCCTCTCCCTGGTGCTGATCCACCTGATCAGCATCCCCGTGACCAACACCTCGGTGAACCCCGCTCGCAGCACCGGCGTGGCCCTCTGGGCCGGCGGTGAGGCCGTGGGACAGCTCTGGCTGTTCTGGCTGGCTCCGATCGCCGGGGCACTGCTGGCGGGCTGGGTGTACCGCAACGCCCTTGATTCCGATACCGCCGAGAGCTGAATTCCTGCTTTTCGCGCGCATATCCAGGGGCCGCAAGGCCCCTTTTTGTTGTCTTGATCATCCCCCTCATCACCCCCTCAGGTGCTGCCCGAGTCACATGAGGCTGCACAAACCGGGGTGTTGACACAGCGGGTGCGCTGGTCGCGGTGGCGGGCTGTCTGTTGCCTCAGGCCGCCAGCAGCTCGCGCAGCGCCGCCAGCAGGATCGCGAGATCGGCGGGGGTGGTGGTGAGGTGGGTGCAGGCGCGCAGGCAGGAGGGATCCGGCAGGCTGCGCAGCCAGATGTCCCGCTCGCCGAGGGCACGCACCAGGGCCTCAGGAGCCAGCGATTCGCCCGAAACGCCAGACATGCCCGGCGCCACGCCAGACACGCCAGACAAGCCCGACGCCACGCCCGACGGCGAGCCCGCCGTGAAGCTCACCAGCCCGGCGGGGGGCGGCACCGCCAGCAGCGGCTTCACACCCGGAATCGCCTGCAGGCCTTCCCACAGCGCCCGCGAGCTGGCGCGGATCCGCTGCAGACGCTCTTCGGCGCTGCCTTCGGCCTCCAGCAGCTCCAGCGAACGGGCCAGGCCGGCGAAGAGCGGCGTGCAGGAGGTGGCCACCTCGAAGCGGCGACCATCGGCGTGGAAGCGGGGGGCGCCGGAGCCGATGTGATCCTCATCGGCGAGGCTGCGCCAGCCGATCATGGTGGGCCGGGCCTCCTGCAGCAGGCGCTCGGAGAGGGCCACCACGCCGAGGCCCTCGGGGCCGCAGCACCACTTGTGGCCGGTGCAGGCGTAGAGATCAGAGGCAGCGGCGGCTTCGGCCACGGGGATGCTGCCGAGCGACTGGGCCGCATCCACCAGCAGCCAGGGCCGGGCCGGGTGCTCCGCCAGGCGGGCGGCCACGGCGCTGATCGGCATCAGCTGGCCGGTGTTCCAGAGCAGGTGGGAGAGGGCCACCAGGCGGGTGCGGGGGCTGAGGGCCCGCTCCAGGGCCTCGAGCACGGCGGCCTCGGTGGCGGCGATGCTGGCGGCCTCGGTGGCAGAGGGATCACCCCGCAGCTCCCGCACCGGCAGGCTGCGGCAGTGGAGCCCCTCCCGCTGAGCCAGCTCCTGCAGACCGGCCAGCACGCCGGGGTGCTCGGCATCGCTGATCAGCAGCTCATCGCCCTGCTGCCAGGGCAATCCCCACAGGGGCAGCAGGCAGCCGCTGGTGACGTTTTCGGTGAAGCTCAGGCGCTGAGCCGGCACCCCGAGCCAGGCCTGCGAGGCCAGGCGCTGGCGCAGGCCGGAAACGGTGACGCTCAGAAAGGGGCCGACGGCGCTGGAGAAAGGGCCCTGCTCCTGGATCGTCTGCCAGGCGGCCACGATCGCGTCGAGCGAGGGGGAGGGCAGGGGGCCCTGGCCGCCGTAGTTGAAGTAGGTCTTGCCGGCGAGGGCCGGCAGGCGATCACGCAGGGGAATGGCCTGCGGCGAAGCCATGCAGGAGGCTGCACTCGAAGGCGGGCTGGCGGTCATCGGCCGGCTGATGGCTGGCGCCACTCTGCCTGCCAGGGGCCGCTCAGCCAGGGTCTGCTCAGGAGGGTGTCAGAGCACCTGGCCCACCATCACGGCAGCGATGGCGGAGAAGAGGGTGATGCCGAGGGCGGTGAGGGGGTTCTGGCCCTGGGCCACGGCGATGCTGGTGACCACACCGGCACCGAGGCAGGCCACGGCGATCTGGCTGGTGATCTCGGCCTTGGGGGTGGGGGTGGGCAGCACGGCGGTGAAGCGGTTGCCGTGAAGGTAGGAGTGATGGCCGCGGCAGTCCTGGCCTGGGCGCTGGCTTGTTACCCGCTGTTCGATTTCGACACAGCAGCGTTACAAGCCAGGCGGCTCGGCTGCGTGGAACCCGCGCTGGCGCCCTGCCCGGAGGCCAGGTTCGCGCCCGCACGCTCCAGGGCCGGGACGCCCTCTCCAGCTCTCAGGCCTGTCGCGAGGCCGGCCGTGCCCGGCCGCTGCCCGCCCACTGCTCCAGGGCTTCGAGCTGCTCGCGCGCCGTGCGGCTCAGGGGCACCACCTGGCTGGCGGCGGCGATCAGATCGGCCTCACTCAGCTCCCGCCCCTCACCGAAGGCGAGGTGCATCGCCTCGATCACCGTCTGCTCCAGTTCCGCTCCGGAGAAGCCCTCGGTGCGATCCAGCAGCACCTCCAGGCCGAGGCGGTGCTGCGGCCGGCGGCGGCGGAGCTGCAGGTCGAGAATCGCCCGCCGCTCCTGGCGGCGCGGCAGCTCCAGCAGGAAGATCTCATCAAAGCGGCCCTTGCGCAGCAGCTCGGCCGGCAGCCGCTCCACGCCATTGGCGGTGGCCACCACAAACACGGCGCTCCGCTTCTCCGCCATCCAGGTGAGCAGGCTGGCCAGCACCCGCTGGCTGGTGCCGCCATCGCTGCGGCCATCGCCGCCGCCGCCCGCCCCCAGCCCGAAGCCCTTGTCGATCTCATCGATCCAGAGCACGCAGGGCGCCATCGCCTCCGCCCGCTGGATCATCTCGCGCGTGCGCGCCTCGCTCGCCCCCACCAGCCCCGCAAACAGCCGCCCCACATCGAGCCGCAGCAGCGGCATGCCCCAGCTGTGGGCGATCGCCCGGGCGGTGAGGCTCTTGCCGGTGCCCTGCGGCCCCACCAGCAGCACCCCCCGCGGCAGCGGCAGCCCGAAGCGGCGCGCCTCCTCGCTGAAGGCCCGGTGGCGCTGCTCCAGCCAGGCCTTGAGCGCCTCCAGGCCGCCGATGTCGGCCGGGGTGGCCTCACTGGGGCAGTACTCCAGCAGCTCGCTGCGGGCGATCGCCTGTCGCTTCTCCTCCAGCACCTCCGCCAGATCCGCCTCCCCCAGCCGCCCTCGCCGCGCCAGGGCACGGGCCGCCAGCTGGCGCACCCGCTGCTCGCTGAGGCCATGGCAGGCCGCCGCCAGCGGCTCGAGCACCTCCGCCGGCAGCGGCTCTCCGCTGGCCGCCGCGATCTCGCGCAGCAGCGCCGCGATCTCCTCACCATCGGGCAGCGGCAGGTCGAGCACGGTCACCGCCTCCTCGAGCTCGAGGGGGATGCGCCATTCCGGTGCCGTGATCACCAGGGTGTGGGGCCGCTGGCGCAGGTCGGCGGCGAGGTTGCGCAGCCGCCGGCAGATGCCCGCATCCTCGGCGTAGCGGTGGAAATCCTTGAGCAGCAGGATCGCTCCCTGCTCGGGCGGCAGCGGGCCGAGAAGATCGAGTGCCGCCAGCGGATTGCGGCTCGCTTCGCCCTCGCGGCCCGGGGTGCCGCGCAGGCCGCCGATGAAATCCCAGCGCAGCAGCAGCCGCCGGCCCAGCCGTGCCGCCGCTCGCTCCAGCAGGGCTTCCACCCGCTCCTCCTCGAGGCTGCGGATCCAGAGAATCGTGGTGCGGGAGCGGATCAGCAGGTCGAGCTGATCGGCCAGATCGGTGCTGCTCGTCATCGGATCTCCCTCCTTCAGTGGCCTCCCAGCCCCTGCAGCGCCGCCCAGCGGGGATCGGCCGCCGCTGGCTCGCTGCTCCAGGCAGCGGGCCCCGGGCAGTGGGGGCCGCAGCGATTCACCAGCGGCAGCCGCAGGCTCAGCTGCTCGAAGATCCACGTCTCCGGCTCGAAGCGCCCCAGTGGATCGAGGCGGTCGTCGAGGAGATCGGCGTCACCGGTGTGCCCGGCGGCTGGGCTGCGGGCTTCCGGATCGTGGCCGGCGCCGCTCCCGGCCGGGCGGAGCTCGATCAGTTCGTGCACCTCGGCCTGCAGGGGGTGGTTGAACTCGCCCAGGCAGCGGTCGCAGCAGAGGGTGACGATCGTGCTCAGGCGGCTCTCCAGCTCCAGCACCGTGCCGTGGTGCCTCGCCCGCAACTCACCCCGCACCGGCGTGAGGCTGTCGAGGCCGGCGATCAGCTGATCCACCTGCCAGGCTCGGCCCTCGGCCAGCAGCCGCAGCTCGGGCAGCGGCACCGGCCTGAGGGCGGGTGAGGATCCGCCACCGCCGCCACCGCCGCCGCCGGCCCCGCCGCTGGCCTGGGGCCCTGCGCTCACTTGCGGCCCTTCGGTTCGAAGGGCAGCCGCTCGCCGCTGCCGCCGGCGGTGGCGGTGGCGGTGGCCTGCTGGGCCATCTGCTTGTCGAGGATCTGCTGCAGGTTGTCGGGCAGGGCCTCGCGGCTGAGCAGGAAGGTCTGCACCCCCTGGAAGATGTTGGCCACCACCATGTAGAGCAGCACCCCGGCCGGCAGGGGGAAGAAGAGGAACATCGCCGTGATCATCACCGGCGTGATCTTGTTGGCGGTGGCCTGCTGCGGGTTGGCGGGCATGCCCGAGCCCGAAAGCAGCTGCGACACGAACAGCGTGGCGCCGAAGGAGGCCACCAGGATCGCGATGTCCCAGTTCACGGCGCCGTCGGTCATGAAGCCCACCTGGCCGAGGGCCTTGATGAACAGGAAGCCGCTGCGCGCCGCCAGGCC
>Ga0172376_10005719_pt1 | contig 13776 bp, 17 predicted proteins | sample Lak35m_FD_121114 | JGI IMG/M metagenome (GOLD analysis project Ga0172376, IMG submission 121114) | Freshwater microbial communities from Kabuno Bay, South-Kivu, Congo - kab_092012_35m | ecosystem: Environmental > Aquatic > Freshwater > Lake | place: Democratic Republic of the Congo: South-Kivu...
AACTACTACTCTTCGACAGTGTCTTTGGGCTGATACACTTGCAATTACATCCATCCATGCTAAAAGTTGTCCACCGAATAAATTCCCTAATGTATTCGTGTCATTTGGTAGTACGATGTGAGTTGTTACAGCAACAGTTTCAGATGCTTTTTTAGTTTTCATAGGTAACTTTTTGTGTTTTTTTGATAATCAAAGTTCGCTGTTCATTTAATTTTTTCTGAAATGGTGCTTTCAGAAAATACAAACGAAGTTGTATCATTAAGACTACTTACGTTAACTTTTAAAAATAGATACATTTTTTTAATGATTAGATTTCCATCTACCTTGTTTTTATATCTTTGTTTTTTCATTTTTTAGTAAGCTCACGTATGACTCGTCAAGAATTAATTGCTCAAATTAAGCTTAAAAAATCTTTTTTATGTGTAGGGTTAGATACAGATATTTCTAAAATCCCACCGCATTTATTAGAAACAGAAGATCCTGTTTTTGAGTTTAATAAAGCGATAATTGACGCAACTAAAGACTATTGTGTTGCGTATAAACCTAACATTGCTTTTTATGAATGTATGGGTGAAAAAGGATGGCGTTCATTGGCAAAAACTTTGGAGTATATTCCAAAAAATATTTTTACAATTGCTGATGCGAAAAGAGGAGACATCGGAAATACTTCAACGTACTACGCAAAAACATTTTTTGAAAATCTTGCTTTTGATTCTGTTACGATAGCGCCTTATATGGGAGAAGACAGTGTGACACCATTTTTAGAATTTCCATCGAAATGGGCCATTTTACTGGCATTGACATCAAATAAAGGAGCTTTAGATTTCCAATGTCTCAAAGATGACAAAGGACAAGAATTATTTAAAACTGTGTTGGCAAAATCTTCTGAGTGGGGAACACCTGAAAATTTAATGTATGTGGTTGGAGCGACACGTGCTGCACAAATTGCAGAAGTTCGAGCAATTGTACCAAACCATTTTTTCTTAGTTCCAGGTGTTGGAGCCCAAGGAGGTAGTTTGGAAGAAGTGGTAAACTATGGTTGGAATGAAGATTGTGGATTATTGGTAAATTCTTCTCGTGCTATTTTATACGCATCGAATGGGGCAGACTTTGCGGAAGCTGCACGAATTGAAGCTAAAAAAATTCAACATGAAATGGAAGAGTTGATGGGTGAAAAATTGTTCATTTAGTTTATTTGTCAATTTCCGGTATGTTTTTTGTATTTTTAAAAAACTCAATTAACATAGTTTCTATATTAATCGAATCTTCTTCAATAATTAATGTTGAATTCTTAAAAATTTCCTTTAATATTTTATCAATATTTTCTTCAATTTGTTCATCATTTAATTCAACATCGATACCAATCGAGTCATATAATTTCTTAGCTTGTTTTTCTCTGTTGGAGCTCACTAATAATTGTGATTTTAAAAGTATTGCAGCTTTTGAACTATCCTTTTCAAGCCCTTTCCCTTCATTCATAAGATACGCTAGTAAATATATTTTTTCATCATCGTAACCTTTTGATATTTGTTTTATTGCTTCAGTGTAATCAGGTTCACCTAAAACCCCATTAATTAAAGCTCTTGCATATCCTTCTGATACGTTGATATCAACACGGCTCAACAATTTATAAAACTCCAATACTCTGTCTCTATTTTCAAAATTACCTTCAGGGTATAAGTGTAGTGATAATTTATCAAGACAACCCAAGAGAATGGTATAATTATCTTGTTTTATCGACAATTGGTAGAGAGCCGCCAAAAAATACTTTTCAGCTATTAAGTAATCATTATTTTTCATGGCATGGTTGCCTTTTGAAAACAATTCGGATGGATTTAAATTTTTCATATAACTTTTTTTATAATATTTATGTCGTTTTTTAAGTGATTTCTTCTTCCAATTTTGTTAGGAAATTTACAAAATATTTTTAAAAATTATAGAAGTTTACTCTCTATTTTCTATTTTTTATTAACTTGCGTTTAACATTTGGTGTATAAGTACCTGATTTTAATGGTGGTTATTTATAGCTATTAAATGCCCAAAAATTTTATTTATTTTATCTGTGCTTGCTCTTATGTTTTTAGATATATCTGGTATATTTGAAATATCATTTACAATATTATCTTTAAAGTAATCTATGAATAACTTCCATTCACGACGTTTTTTCAACTTGCTGTAACGCATTATCAATTGCACTTGATTTTCACCAATTTTTGATTTTAATTTGTCAAAATGTTCCTTAAATGTTCTGTGTATAATTGATTTTCTTCATCGGTATTGAATTTGAACTTTATATTATCATATATAAATGTGGGAAGTGGAACTGCATAAAGATCAAATGGGAATATGCCGTTATCAATTAAAAATTTATTTAATTCTTCTTTTGTTTCTTTACCAAAATGATTAGGTTCGAGAAATGATGTTGTTATATTACTATTTGTATTTAGTAGATAGTTTTTTGAGTTGACAGTAGCCTCGCCTAACAACACTATTTTAATTGATTGGTATTCGTTTAATCTTTTTACAAAATGTTCTTCAACTTCATTCCATTCATTCAAAATTTTTTGTTCCAATAATTTAATATTGTTTTCACCTAGTTTTTTATTGAGAAGTTTTATGGTATTTTCTTTGGTCATCATATTTTTTACATTTAACATTTTATCAATAGGTTAACTACTTTTTTGCTTATTATTTGTTTCAAAATTTTCCAAGAATGACAATATCGAAGTCTAGAGTTCAATATTATTTTCTTCTGCCCATTTTAGAATGATCATGTTTTCAGTATCGTTACATAGCCTATTTTTTAACCCTCTTATTTGAAAAATAGTATTGTTTACCACTTCAATCGTAATGAGGGATTTGTATTTAGAATCTTCTTTGATTCTTAAAGAGAAAATTTGACACTCTTGATCTATACACCTTTGGTTGTATGTAAAAACACAATGCTTCAGCTCCTTTCCTTCGTTGAACAATTGTTTTGTATTTGTTAGTTGAATAATGATATATTCCTGATTTTCATAGTTAAAATTAAAATCCTTGATTTCTTGTGATTTTACAAATTCACTGTATTTTGTAGTTATATTTGAAAAATGTAATTCTAAATGCCATATGTCCGTTTCTGCTAGTAAGTTTTCAGTGGTTTTACTTCTCAGATCTATGTTTCTTCTCAACACAACTTTTTGATGGTACAAATAATCAATTACGTCCGTGAAAACAGGCTCGTCAATCCCTTTATGATAGAGTATTTCAACAATTTCAACCCAATCATTCAGCTTATTAAAATTAGATATTCTATACGTAGCATGCATTGCGAATTTCTCAGAACAACCTTTACTTACTAAGACACTAAAAATGAGACCTTCTTTAATGGTTAAATTCTTTTTAAATTTTTGTTGGCTAAATGCATGCGCCTGTTTTTTTGTTATTTTAAATGGTAGATTGTCTGCATGTACAAGGTTTTTGCCTTTAACGATTGTTTCAAACCATAATTTTTCATCTTTGTTTAATTTTTTATACTGATCAATTTTCAAGAATTTTTTATAGAACAATTCTGATATACCATATGCTTCTAATACAGGAATTAATATGTTTGAAACAGAAATTTTTCCTTCTATCTTACTTAATTTATCATAGCATCTTGGATTTAAAGTATATATTGAGTATAAAATATTGAGATCTCTTTGATTTAATTCAAACATATAATCTTCAGGTAATCTTTCGTCTAAAATGGTTAAAAAATCTTGTGGAAAATTCTGATGTTTATTGTAGCACAGTTTTAGTAATAGAATATAGGAAACAATTGATCTATTTTCTTTTTGAAATTTCTGATATTGGTAAAGTAAGTAACTGTAGTGAATTTTGAAGTTTAATTTCGATTTACTTTCTCTAAATTTATTTTCAAGATTCATTTTCAAGATTGTTTCTAGTAATGATTTATAGAAGTCAAAATTTCGATGATCTATTTTTAGAAAATCTATCATTTTCATAAACAATTTTAAATTGTACTGAAACATGAATTTATCTTTTGGATGATAAAAACAATTATTGATTATAAGTAGTTGAAAGTCTGGGTTTTTAATAATGTCCTTTTTCGATTCTTCAAATACTTTTAAAATATATAGGACCAAAGAGTCATTGTTTTTAAATGCCCGATACAATCGTTCTATTTGTTCAATTGTAAGTAATTTTTCTGATTTTACCACTCTGTAATAGTTGAACAATAAATCATAAAAACTATCCTTATTATCCCGATCTATTCTATTTATAACAACTATCAACCCATCGATATACCTCTCTACAGCTGATAGAGTGTAGCCTTTTCCAACAAAATTTTTTAAAAGACTTTCTTTTAATTTTAGTATCATATTCTTGTTTTAGTGGAATTCAATTTTAAAATCCCAATTATTCTCCGATGCTAATTCATATTTAATATGTTTTACATAGATTTCTCAAATACTAAAGGAGGAAAACCTGTCCAAAAAATCTTTCATATTGAAATCTAGTCAACATATATCTTATTTTTAAAGCTGTAATTTAAATATAATTATTTTTATCTGACTAATATCACATTAACATACATAAATTTAAACTCATTCGAATTTTCAAATTCAACTTCTAGCGTTGATAATCCAATGTCTTTAATTGTCACAAAGTTTTTAGTTCCATCTCTATCAACTGATTTTAACATACTTTTAAGCATCAATATTTCTTTATGGTCGATAGAGTTCATATAGTTTTCAAATATTTTTTGAGTATCATTTTTTGAAATCTTATTATAAGAAAAGAGAACTTGAGCACATTCTGCAACTAATGTATCACCTTTAGTGAAGAGTGCAGCTCGTCCAGTTGGTTTTAAAATCTCTTTATGATCTTTTACATCAACATTTTCAAAGTGACCTTGAGGAGTACCATCGATTAATTTTTTCATAAAATTCGAGAAATCATTTTTTGAGTTAAAGTATGGGAGGAGCTTATAAAGGTATTTTCCATGGTATTCTGCAGCATTATTTAATGCTTGTATTTCAGTCAATTTCCGTAAACCAATATTAGCCCTATTGTCATTTATTAAATTGACAATTATGTTTGAAGATGATCTTGAATCTACAATTGTTTTTAGAATAACCTGCGAATTGCTTTGAATGCTAAAGCACATGAAAATTGAAAACAAATAAATAATGTAATTGCTCATATTTCTGGTATTATTTTAAGAATATCCGATTTGGTTGTTAACCGTTAGTAATCCATCCTCTATTAACAATGTTTCAATTTCTTTTTCATTGAGTTTGTTCATTTCAGTTAATAATTCAATTTTCTGTTCATAATTAACGAGTTGTGCTGGACTCCAATTGGATTGAATTAATTGTTTAAGTAATTTATCCGAAACAAATTGTTTAAGTTTTGAATTTTGAATAAGTTGTTCTTTAACTTCAATTGTAGGATAATCGATTTTTGATTTGAACAAAAAACGTCTCTCAAACGCTTTGTCCATATTTTCTTCAATATTCGTCGTTGCAATTAATATCCCTTTAAAGTTTTCAAGTAATTCTAAAAGTTGTGCTTGTATTTGGTTAGCGAATACATCGTTACTTTGATGAACAATTACTCGTTTGTTAATTAATGCGTCTGCCTCATTAAGTAGAAGTATTGTAGGGTGATTTGATGACTTTGATAAAGTTTCATAAGCGTAAAACAATTGCGATAAGTTTTTTTCTGATTCTCCAATCCATTTGGATATAATTTTCGAATAGTCTGCATGTATAACTGTGGCATTGGTTTTTTTAGCAAGTTGATATACAAATTCAGTTTTCCCAGTCCCAGATGGTCCATAAAGTAATGTTGTCAAAGCGATGGACTTATGTCTATTAGAAGCAATTATTCCTTTTAAACTTTGAAATAGTTTTTCAGTCAAATCGTTGTAAAATAGGTTGATAGTCTTAATGTTTTCTGGGGAATGAAGGGTATAGAATTCGTAACTTTTTCTTGTAATTTTTTCTAAACTTGGAACGGATTGTTCATTAATCAGTAAAATACATCTTTTTGTTAGTGTCATACAGATAGAAATACCATTCTCAATTTTTACATTGATTAATTCTTGTTCAATGAGTTTGCCTTCTCGTTCAAGAAATAACTGTGCTATTTGAAAATGCTCGGGTGCGTTTAGTTCAGTATCACTTAAGAAAAGGGGATAATCACTTTTCAGGTACTGTTTAATTGTATGTAGAAGGATTTTTATTTCTAAATTACAAATGTTGTGATTGATTATAAATTCAATAAGAGGATGAGTAACACTTTCTCCAAAGAATAATTTTTTAAAATCTCTGAAATTTTTGTTAGTAGTCTTTTCTAAGTAAAAGTTAAAAAGTGCAGATCCTTTACTTAAAAACAGTGTTAGTGGATTAATAATTAGTGGACTCTCTGAAATTTCTATTGTTAATGAAAGATTGTTTTTTGATTGACATAGCTTAATTTTTCCAGACAGCAGCTGTGTAAATAAATATTTTATGTTTGTTTGAGAAGATTTATTGAAAAACTTTTCATCTAATTCTAATTTTTCTTTGTGTTGTAATTTTTCAACTGCCAATTTTAGACTTGATAGTCTTTTGTTACTTTCATTATTCATAGATAATCGTTTTAAGCAATTACTATAGAAACGAAAACGAAACTTCTTTATTTTATGGAAATGAATTTTTCTTGGTAAATAGTTTAGATTGATTTGTTCAGAAAATCAAATTATATTATAAACTATTAATAATCAATTAGATATTTTTATTGAATTAAGTGGCGTTCCATCATTTTTCTCCACTTAGCAATATTTTTCCAAATTTTTCTTGCGTCAGGATGGATTTTATTTACATGAATTTGATTTACCCACATCATCCAAACTAAGTTATAAACATCATTAATTTCTTCTAAATCATTTAGATGGTAAGCTATATTTAGTATTTCGAAGAATTCTATATCCCATTCAATTTGCCATAAATATCCAGCTGGATCCGCTTCTTTAGTTTTTATAGTCCAAACGTTTATTTTTTTAAGAAAAATATAAACATCTTTTTCAAATTCATCAAATTCTATAATGTTGACATTTGTTTCGTTAAAATATCTTAAATATTTATAGTCATGTTTCACTTTTTCGATGTCAGAAATCACATCTAACATTACTTCGTCAATTTTATTATGCAATTTTTGACTACTAAAAAAAGGTGTATGTCTGTAACAAGCATAAAGCATAGAACAAATTCCATTTCCGATCCTTTCCTCTTGAAAATAGTATATGGCTGGAAGTATGCATTCTATCAATGTCTCTTCCATCATATCATAACCTTTCAAATCATGGAAATGGGATCTAAAAATTGATTTTAATTTATCGTACGATTGTTGATACCCTTCTTGTTTTTTGAGGTAAGTAAAATAGTTAGTGATACGATGTAATCGATTATATAAATCTTGGGATATTGAATTTATATTTGAAGGCATGAAATAAATATAATCATAAATAAATTAATTGGTAAATTTTCCCACAAAAAAAGGCGAACATTTCTGCTCGCCTTAGATTAATGTATCAAATTCTATTATGCTTCAGTAGTTTCAAATGGAACTACAGATACAAAAGAACGATTGTCTTTTTTCTTACGGAATTCTACTAACCCTTCAGTCAATGCAAATAATGTATGATCTTTACCGATACCAACATTTGCTCCTGGATGGTGTTGAGTTCCTCTTTGGCGTACAATGATGTTCCCAGCAATTGCTACTTGACCACCAAAGATTTTAACACCTAAACGTTTCGACGCTGATTCACGACCATTGTTCGAACTACCTGCTCCTTTTTTATGTGCCATGTTCTTTTAATTTTTAAATTTCACGTATGAGGTGAAAAAGTTTACGCTTTAATATCTGAAATAGTGATTGCTGTAAATGATTGTCTGTGACCATTTTTCTTTTTGTATCCTTTTCTACGTTTTTTACGGAAAATGATTACCTTATCACCTTTAACGTGCTCAACTACCTCTGCGGTAACTTTTGCTCCTTCTATAGCTGGGGCGCCCAAAGAAATTTTTCCTCCGTTGTCTACTAAAAGCACTCTGTCAAATTCTAATTTTTGACCTGCTTCAGCTGCCAAACGGTGTACAAAAATCTTTTGATCTTTTTGCACTTTGAATTGCTGCCCTGCTATCTCTACAATTGCGTACATATAGCTTGTTTTTATTTTGATTACTTAATTAAGAATACAAAATTATTATTTTTTTTCATACTTAATTCGTTTGGCTTAAAATAAAATTAAATTACCTACTTTTATTTCATAAATTTAGCTTTGAATTTAACATTTCTAAACTTAATTTTGGTTGATTTGTTTTTTATTTAAGCACAACTTTAAAAGAATGATGTCTTATTTTCACGAATTCATTATTTTGGACCTTTTTTTGATACAATTACACTAAATATATTTACTAATGACAGCTAAAGATTTACTGGAAGTTGAAATTTCTCCACTACAACATACTGATACAGGAGAGATTGGATTACGTTGGATGGATGAATTCAAGGTTTCACATCTTCCTGTATTAAAAAACGACAATTTTGTTGGATTAATATCTGAGTCCGATATTTTGGATCGTATGGATTTGGATCAAACATTAGATGTTCTTTTTGATCATTTGCCACGACCTTACGTGTTTGAAGATGCCCACATTTACGAAATTTTGCATAAAATTTCTGAACACAAAATTTCTGTTGTTCCAATTTTGACCAAAGAAGAAAAGTATGTCGGTTGCACTACTGTTCATCAGGTAGTTGCTATGATAGGTAATACTGGTGGAATTAAAGAACACGGTGCTATTTTGGTTTTAGAAGTAAATCAAATCGATTATTCTTTAGCGCAAATTGCTCAAATTGTTGAAAGTAACAATGCGAAAATATTGAGCTCTTACATTATGTCTCCTCCTGATTCGACTAAGCTAGAAGTGACCTTGAAAATCAATAAAACAGAATTGGATCCAATCATTCGTACTTTTGAACGATATGATTACACGATCAATGCTTCTTTCCAAAAATCTGATTTTAACGACGATTTACAATTACGATACGATTCATTGATCAACTATTTGAAGTTATAATTGACCTTATGAATGTTGCAATATATGGACGTAAGATTACACGTCAAAACAGTTTTGTATTTGCTCAAATCATTTCCATTCTTAAAGAATTTGGTTGGGTTCCTATATTAGAAGTAGAATTAAAGGAACAGTTGATCAAAAAAATTGGTTGCGGTTCGGACTGTGCTACTTTTTCATCGTACCGTGATTTGCAATCTGGTATCGATTTGGCATTTAGTGTGGGGGGTGATGGTACATTTATTAAAACCGTAAGTTTCATTCGAAATAGTGGTGTTCCTATTGTTGGTATCAATACTGGTCGTTTAGGCTTTTTAGCAAACATTCATCCGGAGCATATCGAAGAAACGCTCGAAATGGTGAAACAGAAAAGATACCAATTTCAACAACGTTCTTTATTGAGTGTCACGACCGAAGATGCCGTGTTTGGTGAAGACAACATTGCCTTGAATGAATTGACATTGCATAAAAAAGATACGTCCTCCATGATTACGGTTCATGCATTTTTAGATGGTAATTATTTGAATTCTTATTGGGCTGATGGTCTTATTGTTGGAACTCCAACTGGATCAACAGCTTATAATTTAAGTTGTGGCGGGCCTATTGTTACACCTGGTTGTCAAGTGCACATGCTTACGCCAATTGCACCTCATAATTTAAATGTTCGTCCAATGGTGGTTCCCGATCACATGCCAATAAAATTGCAAGTGGAAGGAAGAGAACGTCGTTATTTAATCAGTTTAGATTCTACCACGAAAAGCATTCCTCAAGGTTCAGAGGTCATTGTTAGTAAAGCTAATTTTATGATCAATGTGATGAAGTTCGAGGATTCTAATTTTTTGGATACGATTCGAAATAAAATGTCTTGGGGTATGGACAAGCGGAATTAATTCGAGCGTTTTTTCGCATAAATTATTTTTAAGCTGACTTTATTGCCGTACTTTTGTAATGGCTTTTATAAATTATGCTCGCGATGAACACAAGAAAAAAAAACAGTAAGCCTAGTCCGCTTTCTAAATTAAAAGGACGTCCAAAAAAATTTTCTAACGGTGCTACCATTACTACAAAAGGAAAAGACATCAAAAAAGATTTTCCATCTGCTGAGGTTAAAACTGATGTGAAAGAAGAGAAATCTAAATTAAAATCAAAACCACATTTCAAACAAAGAGAACGAAAAGGTGATCCGATGCCTAAGTTCAACGAAGATGAAATTCGTTTGAATAAGTTTTTATCCACAGCTGGTGTAGCTTCGAGAAGGGAAGCAGATGTCTTGATTCAATCTGGAGTTATCAGTGTGAACGATAAAATTATCACGGAGCTTGGATTTAAAATTCATCCTGGTGATGTGGTTAAATACGACGGTGAAACCATTCAAGCTGAACAAAAACGTTACGTTTTGTTAAATAAGCCAAAAGATTTCATTACTACGATGGATGATCCTTTGGGAAGAAAAACAGTGATGTCTTTAGTACACAAAGCTTGTAAAGAACGAATTTATCCAGTAGGAAGGTTAGACAGAGATACAACAGGAGTACTTTTGTTTACCAATGATGGAGATTTAGCTAAAAAATTGACACATCCACGTTACAAAGCAGTTAAAATTTATCACGTTGAATTACACAAAACCTTCACTTCTGAGGATGCGGAGAAACTGAGAAAAGGAATTTACTTGGAAGATGGTAAAATTGAATGTGATAAGTTAGAATTTATTCCAAATACAGGGGGCCGTGAAATTGGCGTTGAAATTCATTCAGGTAGAAACAGAATTGTACGTAGAATGTTTGAAGCGCTTGGTTATACTGTCATTAAATTAGATAGAGTACAATTTGCTGGTTTAACAAAGAAGGATTTACCAAGAAGTTATTACCGTCATTTAACAGAACAAGAAGTTGCTTTTTTAAAAATGAGTTAATTTCAAAGTAGTGAGATTGCTTCCTTTTTATATTCTTTTTATGTTCTTTCTATTCACTTTTTCAGGAAGAACACAACTTGCAAAAGTACAAGGGCAAGGCACCTTATTTTTTGATTGGGGGTATGCTAAATATGCCTATCTTACTAGTAAATTGATTTATACAACAGGTGTTGATCAAACAATTACTTTTAGCAATTTAAGGGCGCAGGATCAAGCAACTGATCCTGCGGATGCTCTTTCACCTTCTAAGGCTTTTACTACACAATTTCATGCGCAGTTTGGCTATTATTTCAAAAATAAGTATGCGGTTTCATTGTCCATTGAACAATTGAAATATGCAATCCGAGGGGAAAAGTTTCCTTTTGTTTACGATCAATTAAAGGGTATTTTATATCCGCGAATTAATTTTTCTAGGACAGACAAATGGAGTGGTTCTTACAACCAGCGTTGGACTTTATTAATGCATTATACTATAGGAGCAGGACCATTGTTTTCATCGACAAATTTTCAAGTGAACGGATCTACTAATCCAAGTACTTTTTCAATCTCTGGTTTAGGGTTAACTCTGCAAGCAGCACCACGTTTTGTATGGAGACAACGATTTTATTTAGCACCAACATTAGTGCTTTCATATTTACATCAATCTCGTGTAGCCATTTCTGCTTCCATCGATGAATTTATGTCTCAAAAAGCTGGAGTTCTTGGAATACAAATGGTGGGTGGATTTTATCTTCATAAACGAAAAAGTGGAGGTTGTATGTCGTGTCCTGAGTGGTAAAATGACCCTCTTAAATTCACGCATTAATTATCTTTAAACGCTTGTTTTACAATCAGATTTATTTTTAACAAGTTTATTGTCAATAATTTTTTTTGTAACTTGAGAAATAAAGTTTTAAACTTGTACTTCCATTTTATGGATATTTAGGTATGTTGCGATTATTTTTAACTTTTTGTTTGGTACTATTAACACATTTGTTGTTCGCAGCATTGTCTATTGAAGGAACATATCAAGGAAAAAATTTAGTCGTGCAAAATCCTGAAGATCCTGATGGGTTCGGGTATTGTGCTACTAAGGTTACTGTTAACGGCAATATTATGCCTGGAGGTTTGGGCGCAAGTGCATTCGAAATTGATTTCTCATATTTTAATCTAAAAATTGGCCAGCAAGTGTTCATCGTAATTGAACACAATAAAAATTGTACTCCTAAAATTTTAAATCCTGAAGTTTTATTACCAAAAAGTACTTTTAAAGTCACCGAGATTACCGTTTCTAACGCTGGTCGATTATTTTGGGTTACAACCAATGAGGATGGCAAATTACCTTTTATCATTGAACAATACCGTTGGAATAAATGGGTAGATGTGGGTCAAGTTCAAGGAAAAGGAAAAGGTTCTGGGACAAATCAGTATGAATTTCAAGTGGTGGCGCATTCAGGTGAAAACACCGTTCGCGTTGTACAAGTAGATTACACTGGTACTAAACGTACTTCGAAAGAGGTGAAATTCGAATCAAGCTTACCGGATATTAAGAAAAATCCAATAAAGGTAAAAACAGACATTACCTTTACAGCGGGTGATCAACCGATTGAAACAAAGTATGAAATATACGATGCCTACGGAAATATTGTAAAGAAAGGGTTTGGTTCTTCAGTCAACTGTTCTACTCTCGTTAAAGGAGCTTATTACATCAATTTTGATAATAAGACGGAGAAATTCTTCAAAAGTTAAGCGTGAATAAAATTGAACACATTGGAATTGCTGTTTCGAATTTAGAAGATGCAATTTCAGTTTACGAAAAATTATTGAATACATCCTGTTATAAAACAGAAGCAGTTGAAAGTGAAGGTGTTTTAACGGCTTTTTTTCAAGTGGGAGAATCCAAAATAGAGTTACTTCAAGGAACAACTGAATCAAGTCCGATTTCTAAATTCATTGCTAAAAAAGGACAAGGAATACATCACATTGCTTTTGATGTAAATGATATTTCCGCTGAAGTTTTGCGCTTAAAAAAGGAAGGATTCGTAGTTTTGAATGAAGTACCTAAAATGGGTGCAGACAACAAATTGGTTGCATTTTTACACCCATCTTCATCGAATGGTGTTTTGGTAGAATTGTGTCAAGAAAAAAGCTGAGTTATTTTTTCTCCCTTTGTCAAAAAATACGTTTGTAATCCTAATTTTTTCGCACTTTCTATGTGTTGTTCAGAATCATCAATAAAAAGCGTTCTTGAAGCTGTAAGTTGATTTTCTTTAATTACAAGTTCAAATATTTCGGCATCTGGCTTTCTCATCGCAATATCACACGAAAAGTATACTTTTTCAAAGTAAGGATGCAATGTTTTCTCTTCTGCAACTTTTTGTAGTTCACGATGCACTTTTTGAATGTGTATGTCGTTAGTATTGCTTAATAAAAAGGTTCTTTTTTGATTTTTTAGTAAGTGCAATAACTCTAAATTTTCTTCCGGGAAGTTCAATATCATCGCATTCCATGCATCTACTACTTGTTTGGCTGTGGTTCCACTTGGTAAAAAATCGAGAAGATGATTTACAAAATAGGGAATAGAACATTTTCCTTTTTCAAATTCATCAAATAATCCTGTTTGTTGCGCTTGTGAGTAAAGAGATGTGAAATCTTTGATTCCTAACTGTTCAAATGCCTTTGTTGTTAGTGAATAATCTAAATTAATTAATACACCTCCTAAATCAAAAATTACTGCTTCTATGCTTGATAAGTCAATTTTATTCATTATTA
>Ga0172376_10005722_pt1 | contig 13772 bp, 16 predicted proteins | sample Lak35m_FD_121114 | JGI IMG/M metagenome (GOLD analysis project Ga0172376, IMG submission 121114) | Freshwater microbial communities from Kabuno Bay, South-Kivu, Congo - kab_092012_35m | ecosystem: Environmental > Aquatic > Freshwater > Lake | place: Democratic Republic of the Congo: South-Kivu...
GCTTGATATAATCCACCAATAGCAGCCTTTTGTTTTGACGCATCTAGCATTCTATTTCTATCTTGATTGAATGCTCCAATAGCTTGATTGTATCCACCCGCTAACGCTTGTTGCTGCTCTCTCCTAATTCCTTCTTGCGTATCCCTGGTCATTCTCGCCACCATATCTCGGTGCCTTCCACCGCCAAACGCCCCAGCACGAGTAAAAGTATCGTTTACTTTGGGTAAAAGGTTCTCGTTAAAATTGCGATTTCCATAATGCGCTATATTGTCGACTACGTGAGTCTGATAAGGATTCATATAAAATCCAGCTTGCGAGGGAAAATCTCTTGCAGCTTCTGTCGACAAATCGGTCGCATGCCTCAAATAAGGCTCATAGACTCTAGTGTACTCGTTTGATAATTCTCTAGCCCGATTAACTTCTGGCGCAGTATTCGCAAACCTTTGCCCCGTATAAGGCTTATACGGCTCATAAGAGGCAGCCCTCGCACGTTCGGCCACGTCTCGACTCCATGCGGAGAGCCAAGGTGGAAGTTCGTTATAATTGACGGCTCCTGAAATAGGCATAAATCACCCCATGTACGGATTAACATCGTTAAAATAAAGTTGTTCGGTATTCGCCAATGGATTGATTGGCACAATAGTTCTATTCAGTGGTGCCAGGTATCTTGGCTGGTCAGCGGCACTCCATTGTGGTTTATGTTGCTGAACATATTCAGCGAGAGTTTGTTTATCTTTTGGTGTACGTTCTCTCCTCATTAACGTACCACCAACGGCTAAAGGCAATAGCAAGCTATTAATTCCACCACTACCTAAAAGACCACCGAAAGCGCCACTATTTTGAGCCGCTTCCGCTCCCGCAGCGCCTTGAACACCACCACCAAAAAGTGAGCCCAACCCTAAGCCACCACCAGTAGCTGGCGCATTAGCAAATCCCAACTGGCTCATCAATGAAGGTGAATTCATGCCTAAAACATTACTTAAAGGCCCAGCTCCACTCACCCCAAAAGCATTTCCAGCCATAGGTGCAAGCGCTGAATAACCAAGCCCAATACCAGCACCACCTAAAGCGCCTTTGAATTTATTCTGGCCACTACGGCTCATACTTCCACCCAATGCACCACCAATCGTAGCACCTGCAGGGCCACCTAAAGCAGTACCACCAATCGCCCCGATAACGGCGGGTAAAGCCTTGATTATGTTTTTAAGTTTAAATCCCATTACTCGCCTCCTTCACCAGGTCTCACATCGCCAATGGTGATGTCTAATAAGGTGTTGCCCAATTCGTAAAATCCGCCAACCTCGTTGCTTCTAATTTCCATCGTGACTTCTCTGCCCTGGCTTCTCAAATCTATACGAGTAGAATCCTCGCTAAAGGTTTCTGAGGCGATTTCCGTTTGATTGCTTCTCGCATATTCCCTAGCGTTTATTTTTACGCTAATGTTCCCACTTTGCACAAAATCTGGCTCAATTCTATTTATTCCCACCAACCTTTCTATGCCTTTCCATTGCTTATCCGGAGCGATTGCGCACCACGCTAAATTTCCCGTTCTAAAATAAGAGTCTATGGCGGTTTTCAACCCTTCCACGTTTTGATCGTATCCATCCTCGTGTTGCCAAATTTGCGTAGCGGAGCCCCAGACTGGATTAACGAACGTGGGGTCTAAAAACCCACAGCTTCTTTCTATTGGCGTGTCGTACCAACAATTAAGCCTAGTGTTATAGATAATTGCATGGTTGCACTCCTCAGAGTTTTCTTTAGGGAAAAACCACCAAATCTCGCCATATTTAGGAACCTTTGTTCCCCAAATTTTTTGTCTTCGAGAATAATTTAAGTTATCGAAAAAGAAATCAAAATTAGAAGTATTAGGAATTTCCTTTGCAGTATTGCTATCAGTTACCATAAATCGGTCGTTAGCAATCCAATAAAACATTCCATTATAAGAAACCACCGAACGACTTGCTAAAATAGAGCACTCGTTATCAATCGTATCGAAACGAAACCCTACGGGCTCACCAACAAAAGTCGCTTTATATAAACCCGACAAACTCCAAAAAAGCCCAGACGCACCAGGGTTATAAATATTCGCAGCACAGCTCTCTCCGTGAACTATTTTTTGACTAGAAATTCTGTTAACGCTATTTTCGTTAAAGGTTTCTGGTTTTCCAGGCTCGCTCCATAAAATTTCACCATTATTGCCAAACAAGAAGACATAAGGATGCAAAATAGCGAAACCACCAGAAACATCGGCATTAGCTGCAACTAAACGTGCATCTTCGCCTAATTCTCCAATGTACAAAGGCGTGTTAGTCTGGTTGTTGATGTCAAGCAAATTGCTAGTATAGTGGGCAATCACAATGGCTGATTCATCTAAAACGGAGAACATCACGCCAAGCTGCCAAACGCCAATATCACTCGGTGCAAGATTGGCTGGCGTTCGGTCGACAGTCGTTAACAGGTTTCTTTGAGTATTAAATTTATAGCGGATTAACGAATTATTGCTCCCAACATAGAAATCAAAATTAGCACCATTAGGCGTGATATAAAGGCTTCTAGGAATTGTCGCTAAATTATTGAGCATTTGGGAATAGCCACCCATTTTACGAGGAACGGCGGCGTTATTGCCAACCGCCTTAAAACGGCACCATTTCCCATCAATATAGCCCTTACCCGAGAAATTAGTGCCATCTCTTTGGATACCAGGGGACATGATTAAGGGATAAAACCTATCCATCAATCCGCCCTCCGATTGCTGCCTCTGTCTAAAATGCGTTGGTCGTCTTCGGCATTTAAAGAATTGATGCCATCTTGATAAGCTTTTTCCCACACTGGCAGTCTTTCGTCCGTCTTAACGTAAGGCATCGCTTGCAATAATGATGCGTATAACAATATGTCTGGCGTGTATAAACTTAGCCAATTCTGCTGGTTATTAACGCTTAAAGGTTCTGGCAATTCTAAATATCCAACTTCAAAAGGATAACCAGCGTTAGGTGTTGGAGAGATTAACCAATTATCAAATCCATAATCAGAGTAATATTTAGGAAAGTCTACAACACTTGAGTCTGGCCAATATATTCGAGCGTATTCGTAAGTTCTAAGTGACAATTGATTACGAATATTATTATTTTGCCCAGTACCGTAATTAAAGGTCAGGGTACGCTTCCAACGAGCGGGCTTTTGATAAACCGCTTGTCCATTGAGGAAATTGCCAACGATATATTTAGTAAAACCAATATTTTTAGATTCACGGCAGATTTTTTGTTCCCCGTTAGCTAAAAACTGAGGAATTCTATCGACAGTTGATGCATCGTTTCTGTTTAAATAAGCTTTTATTTGTTCGACCAAACCATCGTAAGTCATGGCTGCCACACCGTATTTTTAAGCACTTCTAAAGTCTCTTGATTCGACATTGCGAAAACTTCTTGCTGTTCAGGTCGAGTGTTTGGTGGCAATATCCCTTCTTTTTTATATTTAAAAGGTCTTCCGCTCTCGTTTGGCTCGTCTACCACATCGTGGCCAACCATTAGACCATTCCAAACTAAAGAATTGCCACGCCACTCGTATTCTTTGACTAAATCCCCATAGTTGTAGGCCATATCCGTCCTATCGCAAAAAGAAATTCCACCTCTCTTTTTGTCTCTAACCTTATTGCCCCACCCTTGTTTAATGTTACCCATTAACCGTTGCCCCACATTGAAGTATCGAAGTTAAAAGTGATAGGCACGTATTTTTCTGCATCCTCTTGACTGGCAAGCTCAAATGATTCTTGAGCCTTGGGCAATAAAATAGCGACTTTTTCAGCATTAAAGTTATAGGCATTCATTAACGCCAGCTTAGAGCACAAAGCTTCATAAAATCGCTGCGGAATGTCTAAAGTGTTGGTCATACCGCCTACGTCTTGGATATACTTCTTGTAAGTAAAAAATAAAGTCTTGTACTGAGATGTCGACGAAGGCCACAAATATAAAGTGGTTGTAGAGCTTTGCCTATCAACCATATAGCAAGTGGGCTTCGCTTTCGAATTTTTATTGGTAATCATCATGTATTCTTGCCTGGAAATAGGTGCGATTGGCATATCGTTTTGCACCCGTTCAAAATAAAGTTCTTGAATATTTAGCGTGGCACCGCCAATCTCACGAATTCTGAAATAACGAGCAAAGTAAGAATTATCTAAATTAAACCAATTCGTATTATTTTTAGGGTAATCCGCTTTAGCGAAAGATTGCACTAAAAACCAATTCACGTTGTCCAATGAATACTCAAGGTTAAGCGTGTATTGATTATCCGCATTAGAAGTTAGTCCCAGCATATTGACATAAAATGGATAGCCAAAATCATAGCCTATATACCCGTCTGGAGCGGTTTGCGTGCAGGCCGTAGTGGGGTTGTTATCAAATGCGTTAGCAGCATCACCGCCCGTTAGAGGCTCGGAAAAAGCGGTTCCGCTTAAGTTTCGATAAGAATTTCTGACTAAAACTTCTAAAAAATCAATTAAAGGGATATCAAAAGTATAAGCGATTTTACCTTCGAAAATAGAAACTATCTTTTTATCGACCGTCCAAAGATTTAAACCGGTGTTAATCCATTCGGAAAGTATTAGATTAATAGAGTTTAACGCCGAGTTAATGTGCTGGGCGGTGATTAAAGATGGCAAAATTTCTATTCTTTGAAAAGAATCATCGATTAAATCCGCTACCTTGGTGTTTCTGAAATTATAAGTCCCTGAGACTGACATTAAAGCACCTCATTGCAGTCCCTGTTGCAAAAGCGTCGCCGTTAATGAACCAGCGGCAGTTGTTGCGTTATTAAACTTTAATCGAGCATAGCGAATGGGGAAGTTAATGTTGCCAATTTGATTGGTCGTGGCACCAGTCATGCCAACGATTGGATTAAACAAAGTTAAAGAAGCCTCTGAGATTGAAGTTATATCATCTAAAGTCACTTCTAACGAATAATTGACAGTCGTAACATTCACTTTAGCTTGTGTTGTTAACATGGAAAAAGGCGTAAAGAAATCATAAGCAAACCAGTTTGTAACACCCCATGCTCCAGCAGGTGCCACACCTGCGTTGCCCGTGCCAACGTTAGTGGCTGAAGCGACATTGGCATTAAACGTTACGCTGCTCACGGTATTAAAAAACTGCGTGGTATAAACCGTAGTCGCATTTGGGCCAGCGATGGTTTGGCTGACCGTCAAGCCATTATAAGTCCCAGCAATGGTGAAATTAACCGCTGAAACATTGCCTGTACTGGCGATTGAAATAACTCTCGCTATTTTCCCTAAACTAATCGGCGAGTTTGGAGCTAAAGGGTTTAACAAATTCCCATTTAAAATAAAACTTCTTTGCCCAGGGACTGGCGGGATATTATTAGAATTAAAGATAGCCGTTGGGGTTGCGGCAATCCAATTATAAATAGCAGGTTGCATAACGCTCCTATACGGGAACTACCGAGAAAAACGTATTAATTTGCAAACGCGAATTACCAGCGGCCAATGCGGCGGTCAAATTAACATTCAACGGCTGATTAACCAAATTAGCTCTCGCTAACACAGTATTGATAAATGGTGAGTCCACCAACAAGATTGAATTAGCAGTCGCGGTAATTAAGCCGTTAAAGTTCGCTTGAGTCACATCCGAGACCAGGGTAGCATTGGCTAAAAACTGAAGATTGGCATTGCCGCCGTTGGTATAAGCTGTACCGCCGTACAATAACTCTAATAATACCGCCCTTAAAACAATCGCTAAGTTTGCTCCAGGCGCAGGTAACAGCTGTACTGGGGTGGCGTTTAACGCCAACACTTGTGCGGCAGTTAACGTGGTGACGCTGCTAAATTCACCAATCGCCCCAGTATTAACCCCAGAAAAAGGCGCACCAGTCCCATTGTTTGTCGCCGCTAAGGTTGTGGATATGCCGTTTGGATAATTAGTGGTCTCATAGCCATTGAATCGCATAGTCGCCTCCTTCTAATTATCCCTGACATCCAATAATTGAACGATAGTCATAACAACCTAGTGAGTAACGTTCTCTAGCACTGACCTTGATATTAAAATTGTCTGGGTCTTGTGCAATGTTGTAGAGCACGTTCGTTCGCTGGTACAGCCGCATACCAGGTAGATTGGTCAGGATAAACCAAGGTCTACTGCCAGGAACCGAGTTGATAAAGTGGTTCATGACAAATCCTTCTGGCAACAATCCTTTAGCTGCGTTGATTGCGTTATTCGCACTAGAAGGCTCAAGCTGAGACTCGGTTAACTTCTTGGCTGCAAACCAATTTTCAGGGCCTATGATTAGCTTTCTCAGTGTCCCTGCAATAGGAATACCAGACGGAGACTTAAGATTAGCTGCGAGAATTTGAGCTGCGTTCAAAGTCGCTTCGGATAAGTCCCCACTCACTACGTTGGAGTTAAGACCACCATCATAAGGATGCGCCGCATTAAACAAAGACAAACCATCAGAAACAACGGAAGTTGTGAATCCATTAGTCAAATAGAGTCCCGCTAGAGAATTTTTAGTCGTACTTAAGGATTGCTTGAGTGCTAAAGTATTCTGCGGGAATTCGGATTTGTATAAGTTATCGTCTTGCGCTTCCTCAGTAATCGAGAACTTTAACCCGTATTTGCGATGGGTGAACTGGGTCAAATATTGGTCGCCCATGCCATCGTCGGTTGGAATTTGCGCTCCTTCCTCTACAGGCTGAGCGTAGCCTAATAGTTTAGGTTGTGAGATTTTCTCATAAGACTTTTTTGAGGTTTTAACGTTATAAATCTGTTTCCACTCATCAGGATAGGTCTCATAAGCGCCCATCACGTCATCTAAGCCAGGCCATAATTCATATTCAATCTGCGCACGAGTTAATGGCATTTTCTATTTCTCCTATTAAAATCCCGCTACCGCGGAACCATATGTATGATTATTTAACTTAACCAGCATGACTGGGAAAGCGGCGGTATTCACGTTACCTGGAAACTTTTCAGGCGCAACATAGCCCATTATTTTGACTGGAAGCGTTGCGGTTGTAGCTAAGCCTGAAGCTGTGATGACTGCCAGAGATTGCCCAGTAGCATCCCCTGTTCCCATCCCAGTAATTGTTGTGTTATAGGACATTCTGTTATTTGCTATCGCAGCAGCAGCCTGAACCATATAAATAGTATTAGGGTCATCAGAAACCAACACCTCTACTACAGTGCCCGCTTTAATTGGAGTATTAGCTGCAAAGAAATTAGTAAATCTTGGATTACCTTGCGCATCCGTGTACTTCACACCCCTCGCAATTCCAACAATACCAATTGCTGCACCATCAGTTGGTGCTATTACAATCCTTTTATAGCCGTTGATTGGCGCATTCACAGTAGCAGCGACTAAAGAAACTGGGTCGCCTTCGTATACTGAGGTGGTGGTATTATCCCAAATATAAGTGTTCAGGACTTCTTGAGTGTTTGCACCGATAAGGCTTTTATAATATCTAAAACCAAAAGGCGTATTGGTAGTTACAGACATTGAACTGTCTCCAAAAAATAAATGGATTAATTTTGTTAGGGTTAGGCACAGCCTGAGCTTTCGCTCTTGCCGAATTGAGACCTCTACGGCACTGAGGGTGGGCACTGCCCGAGAATTGCTTCTCTTGCCGAATTTAAGCCTCTACGGCACAGAGGGTGGTCGTTAGACCGAGCTTTCGCTCTTGCTATGTTTTACATCCACAGCATCGATATTTTCATTATTCAAGGTTCAAATTAATTAGTAAAGAAAATCTTTTTCACTTTTTCTTAAATAATATCATTGTCGTCCTCGTCATCCCGCTCAATTATTTCCATACCTCTAGCGTTTTCCACGACCTTAGCCCGTGAATCGCCAACGAACCCAGAAGCAATACTAATTTGCTTCTCAACATTCTTATTAAGTTTGCTTCGCATCTCGTCTTCGTGGAATTTCCATTCCTTAAGCCGTTTGTGCAAGATAAGACCTTCTCGGCAAACGAAATCGGCTGCGGGTGTTTTAACCTCTCGGGTTAAGGAATGCATTGATAAAGCCATTTTTGGCATCTCAGCCACGCTAACCGGAACCCAATTTCGCATCGCCGCTTCTTCCAACCTGCCAGGATTGATTTGGTTGGCAACTAATCCAGCAAACCAATAATAGTCATAATCTGGGTCGGCACCCATAACAGTTAGCGGTGTATTGGCGGCGTGAAACATATTCCTTTTAAAATTCTCAATATCCTGAGCGGCTAGCCTAGATTCGCTGACTCTACGTTGTCTTCTCGCTTTCATTATTTCCTGCCCCTATTCTTAATAATTCGGTTCATGACTTGTTTTTTATAGTCTTCCTCGCTCATGCCAAAATTCTGAGCGATTTCCTTTTGATTTTCGCTTAGCATTACATCGCTAATATGACGAGTGGTTGGCCTACTCGTGACGGGAGAGACCTTGTTAAAAGGTTTTCTTTCTACAGGCGGCTCGATTACTTCAGGCTTTTCCATATAAAACTTCTCTCTCACGTATCGGTCAATATCTTTAAAATAGTCTTTGGTCGCAATCTTATCCGCCTTACCCATGCGTTGATATTGTCTCGACAAAACCAAATCGTACGCCTTAACCTCTTCCGTCATCTCAGCGTCATACTCATCGCTATTTTCATTAAACCACGCATTTTGACTAACCCAATCCGAAATGTCAGGGTTATACGCCTGCTGGCTTTGATTGTTTTGTTGTTGTTTTTCTTCTTTTTCGACTTTTTCGGGCTGTTGTCGCTTATAATGTTCTATCGCCCTTGCGTCAGCTGCGGATTTGGCAATTAACTCCATCGCTTCGGCTTGTTTTTGTGCATCGCCCTCTTCAATCGCTGAGGCCTGCAGACGTTTAGCTTCTTCTAGTTGCAGCTTAACGCTTTTCTCGTAATGCTCCATCGCTGCGGTATCAGCTTTTTTAAATCCGTCGCTTAATTTCTGATTGTGTTCTTCTAATTCTTGAATTCTAGCCATTAAATCTTGTTTATCTTTCTTCAATTTTTTTAACTGTCGCAAGGTTCTTTCGTCTTTTTTATCTTCCTGCTGTTCTTCTGATTCTAGTTCTTTCTTCTCTTCTACGAGTTCTTCTTGTTGTTCAGGTTGTTCTAATGGCTTTTCTGATTCAGTCTCAACTTTTTCCTCTTCTTTTTCTTTGTCTTTAGAACTGATAACAAAGGCATCTTGCTCGCTACTGGGATGCAAGGTCTCTAAGTCTTCCTCTTTGCTAAAATCGATAATATCGCTCATGCTGTCTCCTGTTACCAAGGTTGTACGTCATCTGGGTCTTCCACTTCCATGTAAAGTGAATCATCAGGCACCACAACCATGGGCACACCCTTGTAAGCAATTCTAATCGCCGTTGAATTAATATTGAAAACTACCCACTGCCCTTCTTTCACCCATGGCGTATCGTTAAAACGCTCACCTTTATAAGCCTGCTCCCCAACGCCAATGACCAGTCCTACGCATTGTCTATATTTCTGCAATTCCTCGTAATAATCCGGTCTAATAATGCCAGTGCTATTGCCTTCCTTATTTCTATAGCAGCCTTCTTGCGGGACTTTAACTTTTAACAATACCCAAAATCCTAGCGTCCTCTTCGGAAGACTGCCTATAATCTCGGTTAACATGTCTTTGTCTATCTTGTCGTGTACGTATTCTGGCTGTTCCATGTTAATCCTCTTCATGCAATTTCTTAATGAATTCTCTAATCACCGCGATTGCGGTCTCTAGGCCTTGGATTCTTCCGCAAGCGTATTTATAAGCCTCAAGGGTGGTTAAGCCACCTGAAACAATAGGAGACACAATATCTCTTTTTTGCTTTTCAAGCTCCTTAACCACCTCATCGCACAACTTAAAAATCATTTACAACCTTTTTTCATGGGTTGTTTTTTAGCTGCCTTTTTCTCGGTTGGCATTTGTTTGGTTGGGACTTTAACTGCTTTTTGCTTTTTCATCACTCTTTCTCCTCACTTTTAATAATTTCACTTCTTTGTCTTTCGACTTCGTTTTTTTCCTCGGCGATTTCCTTTTGAGTTTCCATTTTCTTAAGTTCCATCTCCATCCTTTCTTCAAACATATCTTTCTCGGCTTCAATTTTCATTTTTTCAGTCTCATGCTGTAGCTGAGCCTTATAGGAATCCCCTTCAATCTTCTTCAAGTCGATGCTTGCTTTAAGCTCGGCTGCTTTATCCTTCTGAACCACTTCTGCCATTGCTACTTCAGTGATTTCAGGCGGTTTCTCAGCGTCCATCACCAGCCCTTGAGCTTGGGCGGCTTCGGCGGCTTTCATGGCCACGGCGTTTTGAATTTGCGGATTTTGCAACGCTTCCATAGGTGGTAATTGAATACCCATCGCTTGTTGCATTTCGATAAGATATGCGAATGCCAGATGCTCTCTGATATGGGCTAATATGTTAGGCAAGAAATCCTGCCCCTTGTTCTGCTCAGCGAACACCTGATGACAAGTGATATGTGATACGTGGTCTTGCCACATCTCCGCCCTAACCGCTTTATCATTCAAGATATTCATGTTCTCCGTGATTGGGTCTAGTGGCATGGGGTTAGGCTCTAGCGGCAAAATTTGCTCGATATTCTCAATGCCGATGGTCGTATAAAATCGACTAAACACCTCTCGCATATTATGTAACTGCGGTGCGTTCATAGCGGTTCTTAGCATCGCATCCGCTTTCATAATCCGCTGTAGGTTTGTCGAAAAGGTTGGGTCGGCCGCTGGGATAATTCGAATACTCTGGGAAAATTGAGCATCTTGCGGGTTGGTGGGCGGTGGTGCTAACAGCCTATAAACCATCTGCAATTCTTGAGTGAGCGAGTCATAGCAAGAACGAATGACTGAGGACTGAAATTTTTGTTGCGTCTCTAATAAGGCGACAGTAGTCCCAACAGGAGCATTACTATTGATTTCAGCAAGCTTAGTATCAGCAATTGAGCCTGTTTGCTCAGCATCAGCTTTTAAGCTTTGCTTCAGTTCAACTAATACAGGGTCAGCCCCTTTAAATGGCAACGGCATAACCGCTTGGGTAATGGGAAGTGCGCCTGTTTCTACGTCGATTGATTGTCCAGGCTGCAAATCAACTTGAGGATGTTCGACCTTTAAGCCTTTCGCTTTAAAATAAGCAGGATAGTTTGCCATACTCCCAGCCGTTAGCAACTGTCTTTGAAGCATGGTTAACGCTTGGGCATCATTGCCCAATAAATGCAACATTCCGTAGCCGTATAACCCAAAGCCCGAGAAATAGTTAAATTGCACGAAGCAGTTATCCCTAGAATAACTACGGTCGCCCTCCAGCCAATTGCGATAAATGGCGACTACTTTTTGCGTCTGCTTGCAAATCGTTACGATATAGGGGATAGGAAAATTAGGCTTGTTAGGCTCCAAATCCAGCAAGAACGGGTGGTCTAAGCTAACATGAGATTCGTAGTGCTTGAATATAAACTTATCGTCAATATCGTCATCATCTGAGATACCATCTATGTTTCTAGTTTTAGCGTTTATTTTTGAGCCATCCTGGTCGCTGTTTTCCTGCTCGGAAGTTAATTTAATGTCGCTACCAAAGAAAAAGCCTGAGTTCTCTTTTAAAATTACGTCTTTTTTTGTCAAATAAAGTACGTGGGTAATTCTTTCGGACTGCAACAAATCAAGGCAATCGTTGTTAATAATTATGTCTTGCGGGCGTATATAACGGCTAATGGGTTTATTGCTAATATTGTCGTTATAAACCTTTTTAAACACGCAGCCATTCAAAGCCAGTGGCATTAGCATTTCTTGAGAATTTTTATAAAAAGATTTATCGCCCAGTTTCAAATAGTTATTTAATAGGTTTTTTTGCTCTTCACCATAACGCTTTATCGTTTCATTATCCGCTCCATCAGGCGTTATCACCTCGAAGTCAGCAACACCTTTAGCGGGATAAAGCTCAGATTGAGCAGTGGCTACGAACTTAAGAACGCAATTCAAAAGCGTGGAGTCGTAAATCTGATAATTAACTGCCTTTGTTTGAGCATCAAATTTCTGTTCTATGCCCAGATAGTCCATGGCACTTTTGTAACCCTGTTCCCATTTATCCCTCGAATCCTTGTCTTTTTTTATTCCTTCTAGCAACTCGGTTGCTATAATCGCTTTTTGTCCTTCGTCAAGTATTGAGGCTAGGTTCGCATTGAAATCTAAGGGCTGAGAATCCGCTGAGAGTGGCAGGAAATTATTATAATCTTCGTAATTAGCCACCATTATTTCGCTACCAACTCGTAATTCTTCATAATATCGGGGCGCAGTCGCCTAGCCTTGACAGCTCCTTTTGTTAAAATTTCTATATTTATGGCATGCTTTATAGGGACTTTTGACTTTGGGTCTCTCAACCAGCCAGATACAGAAGAAACACTAACACCAAGAAAAGAAGCAAGATTAACCACCCCACCATATTCTTTAGTTAATTTTTCAAAAATAGGATTCTTTGAAAGATTATTTAGTTTAGGCATAAGGCTATTTTAAATATTATTTCTTAAAAACAAAAAAAATCTTTTTCATCTTTTATGAAATAAAATTATTCGTCTTTTTCATAGGTGTCATCCAGAGAATTCTGCAAATAACCACCCTCGAACAGTCGAATTAAAACCTGCGTCATGGTGTCCACGTAGTCGTCATACTCGCCATTAGGGAATACCAAGCACTCGCTTAAGAAATCCTGAAACTCTGGCTTAACATCTTCATAGTCAGGCGCTTTGGCTTGAAGCGTTAAATGCCCCGCCTCAATCAAATGACTGACCATCTTAAGTCTTTCCACCTTCTTGCCGTATTTGTTGGGGTTGAACTTAAAAGCATTCACGCCCGCCCTTCTTAGGTCTTGTATGGCGATAATTCCGCTGACCTTGTGCTCAATCAGGACAACGTCAGGAATGCGCTTATTAGCCACCACAGGCGTGCTAAACGGCGTTTTCTCCTTCTCTATATCTTCCATGTCGATTTTAGCCAGATAATCGTTATAAAGTCGTTTAATCACCCTTCTTAGATGAGCGTACTCAACCTTGCCACGCCATGCCGATATCAACATTAAGTTTCTGAATTTATTCTTGTCCTCATACAATCCCCAAGTGGTGCAAGCGGAATAGCAGGCGGTATCTTGTTCCGACAAAGCCAAGTCCCACGATTGAATCACATGCTTGAACTTGGGAAAGTGGGGATGCTTCCATAAATTGAAATGTTTTCTTTTAATGAGTCCGCCTTCGGCTGGGGCGGGTCGTTGTTGGTATTGGCCAGCATAACGATAAGAGCCTAACAATCTCTTGCGCTGCTCAACTTCTTTTTCAGGAAAGAAATCAGGCCATAACAGCTCGCCTTCTTTTTTTCGTGGGTCTCGCCAAGGCTTGCCGTTCGTTGATGGCAAAGGAACCGTGACGCATCGTCTTTTTTCTTCGAATTCCATAGGCAGATACAAATGAACCCAATCATTTTCATTGGCTAAAATATGTCCGGTTAAATCTTTTTCACGAGTACGCTGTTGAATCAATAGCCAAGTGGAAGTGTTAGGATTATTAACTCGAGTTGAAAGACCACCACTATATTTCTCGTTAACTTTGATTGATACGCTTTCAAATTCCTCGGCGTCATTAGCGTCGTCGACTATCACTCTCGTCGCGCCTTTTCCGGTGATTTTGGCCAATATACCGCAGGATTCTCTAAATCCGGTTTTGTTATTGACGTACATATGCTTGTTATTCTGGTCTTGCTTAATCGTAAATAAATCGCCCC
>Ga0172376_10005726_pt1 | contig 13765 bp, 9 predicted proteins | sample Lak35m_FD_121114 | JGI IMG/M metagenome (GOLD analysis project Ga0172376, IMG submission 121114) | Freshwater microbial communities from Kabuno Bay, South-Kivu, Congo - kab_092012_35m | ecosystem: Environmental > Aquatic > Freshwater > Lake | place: Democratic Republic of the Congo: South-Kivu...
AGATCCTCGGACATCGAAGCCGGCGGCGACTGCGAATCGTACTGCAGCTTTTCGCCCAGCAGATCGTGTTCGTACTGGATGCTCTGATAGCGGACGCCCAGCCGTTTCCGCCCGGCATCTTCCGCATCCACCGAGATCGCAAACAGCATCGTCAGAGTGGAAGAGCTGACGGCCGGTCCCTGATCCGTCTGCTGTGTCAGTGTCTGACGGATCGTCTTGCGCAGCGGAAAACGATCGCCGACTCGTAATGCAAACTGCAGACTGCCGGTCGGGGCATCGGCTGGAATCTCGCTGGCTGGTTCTTCCCGGTTGAGAGCGGGAGTCGCATCCGTCTGGCTGTCCGATTCGTTTTCCAGGATCTCTGCGAGCGGTATGTCGGGAATCTGCTCACCGGACTCGCCGTCTGTGGCCAGGCCGCAACCGCTGACGTTCAGCAGACATGCCAGTGACAGCAGAAACTGGACGGCGAATGCCGCTCCGGAATTCCGTGATGGATTCTGCAGGTTCCTGCGCCCGGTCGCCCGCTGAGGCGCGGTGTTTGAAAACCAGTTGCTGAATAACCGCATTCCATCTCCTCCCTGAGAGGGACTGCCACAAGCTTTGATCCGGATCAGGGCGGGAAAGTAGCGTCTGACTGCGAAAACCTCGAAGAGCGGTTTTGACCGTCGCGAGCCGGGACTGGCGATGATACTTCTCGTGGTCATGAATGAGTCATCGACAAGCTCGAAGCGCCAGCGAGTGCGTCCGGCATCTGGAACACACTTGCTGGCGCTGCGTGCTTGTATGAAACGTCTCGCTGATGCCAGCGCACGGTCTGCACTCAAGCCGGCCACCGAGTGGGGCAATTCACGACAGGCGTTAAGACACAGGCTCAACAGCAGTTTGCGACAGTTCGACTGGCGCATAATGCGTCGGCAGAGTTGAACAGCGACCAGATGGTTCGAGGGCGGACGCTGGAACTGCCGTGTTTTCAGGGAATTGCTGTGATTCTGAATTCTCGACGCAGTCTGGTCCGGAGCTTGCAATAGTCTGTCATACGTCGATGGCAGGCGTTGGCCCGCACTTGTCATCGTCGGTCATGGCGTCGCGGATGATTTCGGTCGTCCGCGACGCTTTTTTGTTGCGCTCAGGATGGATCGCAGCACGACGGTCCGGCATTGCTTCCAGTTGCTCCGCTTTCCCCTGACTCCGGACCACACCGACGATCCGGGATGCGAACCTGAATGACATCGCCTTCGACGCGGACTTCATAGCAGTCGGTTCTGATCTTCGGATTGTCGAGCCATGTGCCGTCCTTCACGCTGAACCGCCAGGCATGCCAGGGGCAGGAGACCGACGAGGTTTCGCGGTCGAGCCAGCCGCTTGCCAGTGACGCTCCCATGTGCGGGCACAGGTCGTTGATCGCGAAGTACTGACCATCGAGCAGATACACGCCGATCATCCGGCCATCGACGGTGAAGCAGCGTCCCTGACCGTCCGGCACCGCGCCGATTTTCGCCACGCTCTTGAATTCCGACATCCCGGGATCCATGTCTCGATGACCGGGCATCGAGCCTTGTTGAAGTCATCCGGTCGAGGACCGGATCGGTGTTCCGTCCGCCGTTTCCCTGGAAATGCCGAACCCGGCAGACGACGAAGTTCAGTATCCGATGAATCGGCTGTCGGCAAGGCGCGCTCACGATGGTGGTACTGGCAGTTCCGAGAAGTGAAATCCCGCAACCCGCATGACCGTGAGCAGACAGTTCAGCCCCTGACCGATCAGCAGGATAAGCCACAGTCGATGGCTCCGACGGTCCTCGCCGGGCGCTATCAGCCGACCGGCGTCTGTCAGCCGACCGGCGTCTGTCAGCCAACTGCTGTCCGCGAGCAGGCACAGGCCGAAGGGCAGCAGCGGAATCCACAATCGCGCGGCTTCACCCGAGTTCTTACCGCTCAGCCACAGTGCGCCCCAGACAGCCAGAACGGCGATCGTTCGACCGCGCTGCCGGCTCCGCAAACCAGAGGGCAGGCTTGTGACGATCAATCCGGCCAGCGGCCAGCCGAGGGTGAATGCCAGCTCAACCGGATTCACCAGCAGCCACTTCCACCAGGTGCGCGGGTACTGCTCATAGAAGCCCGCGTGATTCTGAAAATTCAGTTGCCAGATGCCAGGCAGATCGAGCTGATACCACTGTTCCGCCAGAACGACTCCCGTTGCGACGGCGATCAATCCGCCCAGCGCGGGGCGCCACAGCGACCGCAACCGAAGCGCTGCCAGGGAAAGTCCGGATGCCGCGGCGGCGTCATTCGATACGTCCATCAACGACATCAGAAGCGCGATCAGGCCGATTGGCAGGAACACCAGACTGCAACACAATCCCGCCAGTCCCAGTCCGCCCGTGAGGCCTCCGAGCAGGAATGACCGGTGCTCGACTGCTCGATCCCAGCAGCACAGAAACAATGCGACAGGGAATACAAACAGCACATCCGCGATCGGTGCGAAGACGGCCAGTGCAGGGATCCAGGGCCAGAAGCTGATCGTTCGCCACGCCGTCTGGCGATCGGACCTGCGAACCAGCAGAACGAACAAGGGCAACACCGCGCCCGCTGTCAGGATCTGAGTCAACAGAGCCGTCAGCCAGATGACCGCTTCGTCAGCTTGAGTCAGTGCCTTGCCGCTGAGACGGATGCTGGACCGCACCGAATCGAACGCTTCCGTGACGGATGCCGGCTGAGTCCGCTCCAGAAAATCAACCAGAGCCGGCGAGGATTCCGCGATCTGGATCAGGCCGCGAAAGAGCAGGAACAGTCCTGGAGGGTGCGTGCCGGTATGCAGCACATCGCCTTCTTCCATCAAAGTCCGATAGCCGGCCAGAAACTGTCGAGTGTCTGGAATGTCGTAACGGGCGCGGTGGAAGTATCCGGACGCGGCCGGGTAATAGAGCGCGAACGGGACTTTGGAAAGTCGATGTTCCGCAGGCGGTGCTTCCTGCACGGCCAGCATCCACGCGGTCCCGGTCAGCGTCAGTCCGAGCAGCCAGCTCGTGAGTTCTGTGCGCGAGCAGGCTGCGATTCGTCCTGCTCCGAGCACTGTCACTGCAAGCAGGAGCGTCCCGGCCAGCAATGCCTGAACGGCTCCCAGCAGGCCTTCGATTCCGGATTCATAGGTGATGCGAATCCAGGTCCATTCGTCACGAACTCCCAGCGGCAAGTCCGAGAGCCACAGGAATCCAGCGCCTGCGGCCGACAGCAGAACGGCCAGTACGACTCGGGACTGTGGCATGGTGTCGTTGGGCACAGATGAAAACTGCGCGCTGGCTCGCCTCGGAGAACGAGAGCGTTACTTAACTCAGACGCTCCAGGACAGAGAACAGGACTTTGATACCGCGCGGGATTTTCCTGTGATTCGTGTCGAGTGAGGGGAATGAAAAAGCCCGGCTTCGGAGCGAAGCCGGGCTTGATGATGATCGAGGTGAGGCTCAGCGGAAATCGTTGGGATTGCCAAACAGCCCACCGCCGCTGGAGCCGGCGATTCCACCCCGCAGGTTGCCAGGACGCGGCGGACGCTTTGCTGCGGCAGCGGCATCGGCGGCATCCGCCTCCGCTTCCGCCTTTGCTTTGGCCTCCATCTCCGCCTTGCGGGGATCTTCGCGCATCTGTTTCAGCGACAGGCTGACTCGCTTGCGGGTCGGGTCAAATTCCAGCACCTTCGCTTCCACTTCCTGGCCGTCCTGAAGAACGTCAGTCACTTTGCGGACCCGCTTCCAGTCCAGTTCGCTGATGTGGATCAATCCGTCGATGCCGGGTTCCAGTTCGATGAAAGCGCCGAATTCCGTGATCTTGCGGACGCGGCCTTTAACCACCGACTGAGGAATGTATTTCTCGGCCGCGCCACTCCAGGGATTCTGCGATGTCTGCTTCATCCCGAGGCTGATTTTTTTCTTGTCCTTCTCCAGCTTCAGGATCTTGACCGTGACTTCCTGGCCTTCGCTCAGCACTTCGTTGGGATGTGCAATGCGGGTCCAGGAGATTTCACCGATATGCAGGAATCCGTCGGCCCCCCCCAGATCGACGAACGCGCCGTAGTCCTTGATGGTCTTGACCGTGCCGGTGCAGGTGGTCCCTTCTTCCGCGGTTTCCCAGAAGCCGACTTCCTTCTCCTTGCGTTCTTCGATGAGCAGTGCGCGGCGACTGACGACCAGATTTTTCTTCTGCGGATTGGCCTCGATAATCTTCACCTGCATCCGCTGGCCCACATAGCCATCGAGACTTTCCACAAATCGCAGATCCACCTGGCCGGCCGGCATGAAGCCGCGCAGGCTTCCCACCGTGACTTCCAGACCGCCCTTGTTCGTCTTCGTGACGACGCAATCCACAATCTGGCCGGTTTCAACCGCATCCCAGTTGCCACCGGGACTCTGCTTGCCGCGCGGCAGATTGACGGAGATCAGCCCCTCCGTCTCATTGACCTTACTGACGACCACGGGAATCCGGCTGCCGATCTCCGGCGGCTCTGATCCTTCAAACTGCCGCAGTTGCAGGACGCCAGGAATGCGGAAACCCAGATCGAGGAACACATCGTCGGCATGAATGGACTGAACGACGCCCTGCAGACGAGCTCCTTTCTCCGGCAGATCCTGCTTTGAAGGATCGACCTCCGCGACGGCGGCCGATTGTGCTTCACCCTGAATGGCGGCGGCAATTTCCGCTTCCAGATCACCCGCCAGTTCCACATCGCGAGGAATTTCGACGGTACTGCCGCCCTGATGAGCGAACTGAGCCTGCGCCGGTCCCCGTTCCAGTTGTTCGATGGCGGCGGCTTCGGCCAGAGCTTTGTCTTCGCTGCTTTCGGTCCCGACCGACATCAATGAACCGCCACCGATGGGGTTGAGCTGCAGTCTGCGCTGAGGCGTTTCAACCTCGGCCTGCTGAGCAGCAGACGCGGCTTCAAGCTCCGGCGTCGTAACGGCAAGCTCCGGCGTCGTAACGGTTGGGGTGTCGATGTTGAGCGGTTCGTCGGAACTCATGTCCGTGGTCCTGGGGTGCGGCTACTGCTACTTCTCAATGACCTTCGCGCGAACGCACCGAAAACCGAGATCATCCTGTTTGAAGTCTGCGGCTGCGGAGCGTCGGGCGGAGGAAGTCAAACGATCAAATGGCTCGCGCCATGAGCCTCCACGAATGACACGGGCGGCCTGAGCCTGTCCGGTCCGGCGGGGGCTGCCATCTGCGGGAGCCTCGGAATACGAGTCGTGCCAGTCATCCTGCACGAGTTCCCAGAGATAACCATGCATGTCATACAGTCCCCACGCATTGGGCTTCAAGGCGCCCACGGGCGGGTCATTGCCGGCGGCGTTCCCCGTATGCCAGCCATACGGATCCAGCAGTGATGCTTTTTTACCTTCGTCGCCTTCGGCCTGCGCCTTGTCTCCAAAGCTGTAGACTGTCGCCGTTCCGGCGCGGCAGCAGTATTCCCATTCGGCTTCCGAGGGCAGGCGAATCTCTTCGTCCTCAGCAATCAGCCCGGCCGTCCGCATCAACTTTGTCGCGCGACGGCAGAACTCATCGACCTGACTGGCCGTAAACATTTCGGCGGAGTTGCGCGGGCCTTTCCAGCGGCTGGGGTTACTGCCCATCACGGCTTCGTACAGATTCTGAGGAACCTCGTACTTCGCCATCTGGAACGGCCGACGGAGCGTCACCTGATGCACCGGTTGCTCCGCAGCCGGTCCCGCGGCGCTGCCCATCTGAAACGACTCTGGAAAGCGGCCTTCGCCCGGTGTGATCGCCACGAACTCGGAAGCGAACACTTTCAGCAACTGGAGCTGTCCTTCCGGGATCATTGCGTCGTCGGCTGCAGACGCACTGGCCCCGGCGATCATCTGACTGATGCAGACCGCGACAAGGGCAGCAGGGCGAAACAGGTTCATGAAGAACTCCGGTCGAAATTCGGGACGCGGAGTTTTCGTTGCTGGCACGAACAGTTCAAGAGCGCCGGCCTCAGGAAATGCCCAGGAAGACAACAAGTCTCGAACAGGTGAGCGGCGGGGCGCACCAGGCAATGTGGCGAAGTCCTACTGTGCGTTCGCCTGCAGCACCACATTCTCGACCTTGAACGGGACATCGACGATCGAGACTTGACTGTTGATGACCAGCTTCAGCCGGGCGTCATCGGGAATCGGTTTGTCGGCATCAAGGGTCATCGTCCAGGCAAAACTGACGCTGGTACCGAACCGTGCTGATTGATGGCCGGTGAATGCGGCGACTTCATTGCCGGCCGCATCCACAATCACAGGTCTCTGCAGACCTGCCCCGCCACCCTGAGCCAGATCGTTGAGCGCTGCTTCATCTCCCATCGCATTGACCCAGGACAGAGTCCATTGAGTGACATCCGCGTCACCGACCTTCGATTTCTGCTCTTCCAGCTTCAATTGATAACCGGCCGCTGTCAGTTCGGCATTGCTGATCTCCTGGCCGACCAGCGTCTTAACGGCATCGACGAGGACATCCTTTGACTCATCAACGAGCCGCAGTTTGATCGTGCCTTCGGCCGAGGCAATGGAAGTTGGAGCCTGAGCGGGTGGCTCAAACTGCACCACTACCTGGACGCCGCCTTCCGGATGCTTCAGAAAGAAATCGTTGCGATCAATGGCGGCGAAACCGCCGGTCTGAAAGCCGACAGTCCTTGGCCGCAGGACCAGATCAGCCCCGGCATTATCCTTCGCGGCCGTAACCTGCTCGAAGCCGGCCGATGACGCTTTAGCAGCTTCCGGTCCAACCACATCCAGGACGAGTTCCACCGCGCGGGGTTTCTCTTTGCCGGTTGCGAAATCGAATTCAGTCTGACCGCTGATCCGGGCGGTGGCCGTGATCTGTTCCCCCTGAGCGACCCGGTCGGCCTTCGGAGGTTCAACCGGCTTTTTCGCGTCCGCAGCGTTCGGTGCCGCGGAAGTGCCGGGAACTCCGGGCAACGGACCGAAGTTCATCTTCCCCGAGGATGCGGCGGCCATCATCAACAGAGGGAGGGCGGCTTCCGCATCGGCAACTGCCTTTTCCAGAGTGTTCTTCGTGATTCTCGTCGAAGCCGAGAATACCTCGCCCCGCGTGGAGAACTTTGTGGCCCGCAGCAGACCATCCACCAGCGAACTGACTCCGGCCGGCATCAGCGCCTTCGCTCCGTCCCACGCTTCTCTGCCATCCTCCAGAAGAATTTCCGAAGCCCCCTGGATCTTTCCCGGAGTGGTATCGTCCGCGCACAGCAGCAGCAGTTCGAAATCAATGGTGGAGCTGAGGTTGAGGGACAATCCCAGTCCCAGCACGTTGTCCCGCAGCGCACTGGAGAGGCGGGCTGAAGCAGACCGGTCTTCCGGATTGGCAGGAGGTGCGCCCTTGCTGAAGAGGGCCGGATCGTTCGGGAGCACAGCCAGCACGAAATGCCGTGAACCATCGACGAACGCGAATTCGGGACGCTGATCCAGAGCGGCATCCTGCGACATGACTCCGGTCAGAACCGGTTCGTCCGCCAGCACCAGAGTCCTGGAATCCGGCAGATAAATGCAGGGGCGATCGCCAGCCTGCGCCGGACGGTAGTAGTCCTTGCCGTCATGCGCCGACTTTTCGTAAGGCACAGCGCGATCGGTGAGCAACTGCGGATCGAAAGGGGCGCGCAGCCTGACGACCGCCACCAGGCTTTCGTTTGGTTTCACCGCCGATGCACCGGGTTGTGGAGGAGCCGCGCCGGGTGCTCCTGGGATCGGCAGGCCACTGCTCAGTTCATTCAGGCCGAAGATCCCGACCGTAACGGTCTCCACATCCAGCGGAGTCAGGCCGATGGCATCTTTAAGCCCCTGCGACGATTGCTGCAGTCCCGGTGCGTCGAGATAGGGCTTAAGGAACTCCGAGTTCCAGAGATCGCGGACGCGCAATTGCGCGACGAGTTCTGTTTCGACCGGCAGGAATGCGAAGCTGAGAGTGGATGCCTGAGCGGCGCCGGCCGCGCCGCCTGCTGCCGGGGTCGATGGCGAGCTTGCCGCAGATGCTGGTGCCGTCCGGGCTGAAGCCGGCAGGGCATTGGCGCGACGCGCAATCGCCGCGGCCGTCACATCGCCGGCCTTGATTCGCTCTTCGATGAGCCGCGCGACAATCCGGCGGCGACGATCGTCATCAGCCGTTTTCAGATCGTTGAGCACGCTGGCTCGCTGCTCTTCCAGTTGCTGGCGCGCCGGTCCCTGGACTTTCTCCAGTGCCAGACTCACATCAATCCGGACCGACGGGCTGGCTTCCAGTTCGACCCCGCGCCGGAAATCAGCGGCAGCGGCATCTTTCTGATCCAGAGACGCCAGCGCCAGGCCGCGGAAGTAGAAGAACCGGGGATCCGCCGTCTGTTCATCCATCAGCGGTTTGAGCAGGTCCAGCGTCTTCTGCGGCTCACCGGCCAGCCATGCGGATCGCGCCTGCTGAAAAATCTGCTCGTGAGCTTTCACCGCTTCGCGCGGTCCGGCGGACTGACGCTGTTTCAGACGCGCCGCTCGACGATGAGTTTCCAGGAGCTGCCGTCCCGGCCCCTGGATCCGCTCGAGCGACCGCGCGACGGTGACTCCGGAACCTGCCGCCAGTTCGAGTTCGGCACCGCGCGCGAAATCGGATTCGGCAGCAGCCACATTCCCGGACGCATGCCGGGCCAGTCCGCGCAGGTAGTAGGCGCGGGCGTCCCGCGTGCCATCGTCAATCAAGGTTGTCAGCAGCGATTCAGACGCTGCGTAATCCTTCGCAAACCAGGCGGTCACCGCTCGGGACCAGGTTTCCGGATCGGCCGCGCGAACTTCAAATCCGGCGGTGATCACCAGCAGCAGGATCGGAACAAACAGCATCCGCAAAGACACCGAGCGCATGGATCAGCCCTCAGAGAACCGGAAGTCCGTGCTGGACATCCCTCAGAAATGACGGCCGGATTCTATCGGGGAAGGCCGCCGATTCGACGCCTCATCCGGGTTGTCCGCTCTCTTCTTCACGGAATCGTCCGATGGAACCGGTTCCGTAAAGCTCTCCGCATGCCGCGAGGAACGGAGCGTCGGTGGACGGGTCGCCGGAAGGTTACTTCTTCGCTTTTTCAGCCTGCTGAACGGCGACGTAAAGTCCGGCAAAGCGGTCAAAGTCAGCGGGAACGGTCAGCGTTGCGCTGAACTTGTCAAAGCTCTTCCGGATCGACTGGCTCTGCTCCCATTCGTCAGAGGTCAAAGAGCCGTCGCGATTCTTGTCCAGCCGCTGGAAGACGTACCGGGCATAACGGCCTTCAGAGCTTTCCGGGTTAACCGCCACCGGCGCGAGCGGCTTGCCGGAAGGAACGCTCGCGGCTGGAGCCGCTGGCTTTGCGGTGTTCGAAGCGGCCGACGGAGGAACTGAAACTGCTGAAGACGGCTGAGCGAACGGTGCTGGAGTCCCCGTACCAGGCGCTGCTCCGGGAACCTGTTGCGGGACAAAGCCGGAGGGTGGGCTGGCCTTCGTAGCGGCAATCTCGCCGGCCGTCAGTAGACCGTCCGAGTTCAGGTCATACTGCAGAAACTCCGCAAACCGATTGCGATCCCATTCATACAGCCCGATCTGGCCGTCTCCGTTGAGATCCAGAGGCTGCCAGGCGGACGGCAGACTGGCTGTAATCCGCGGCTTCGCGCGGCCTCCCGTGGGCGTGCCGTATCCCCGCCCGGTGAAAGTCAGTTGCGTCGGTCTGGATGAGCGGGACGACGAAGACGAGCTGGACGAAGAAGGCGGAGGACTGGACGAACTGGAGCGGGAATCTTCGCGGCGGCTGGAGTCTCCGCGATCCCGGTCGTCGCGTCCGCGATCATCCCGGCTGCTGTCTCTGCCCCGGTCATCTCGATCCCGGTCTCCGCGTCCGGAATCGCCACTGCCGGAATCGCCGCGACTGCCGCCTTCTTCGCGGCTGCGACGCATGCTCTCAAAGATCTGCGGCATCACGCGGGCAAAATCCTCCCGGCTGATGCCGCGCGAAAGATCGAGGCGGGCCTGAGCCAGCGCGTCCCGGAACGATCCAGGCATGTTCTGGGCTTCGCTGGAGTCGATCCGGCCGTCCTGATTGCGGTCGAGGAATCCGAAAAAACGATCCGGTGATGGCGGCCCGCCTCCGGGAAACTGAGCCTGTGCCGAAGCGCTCATGAACGCGAACAATCCGCCGAGCGTCAGTCTGAGCTGCCAGTTCATCATCGCCGCTCTCCTCGTCATTCTGTTCCCGTCACGGCAGTCGTCCGGGTTCTCATCGAGCCTCAACCCGTCAGTTGGCCAGAAAGACCGGTTGCCGGCGGGGCAATTCCGGAAAACAGACGATGTTGCCGCTCGTGGGCCGTTCTACCAGGCGAAGTCCGGCCTGCTGCCGCTGCGGGCCGGGTCCAGAAATCAGTTCACTGCCTCAGCGCTGATGTCGATCCATGTGGAGAAGCTTTCGCCGGGACCGAGCGTCCGCCAGCCGGCGTCCAGACCGTGTGCCTGCAGATTGATCGCATCTGTGAGGCAGGTGTATGGCTCAAAGCAGATCGCGTTGCGGTTCGGCGGCGTATAGATCACCAGCTCGCGGAAGCTGCCGGGATTCCACTGCGACATCTTCACACCGGCCTTTTCATCGACGATCGCGCACTCCACGAGATCCGCCGGAACACCGGTGAAGACATCATCCAGAGGACGGACACCAAACCGCACCCCGTCGCTCAGCGCGAGGCCCTCCGGCATCGGAAGTTTCTGCCCGGTCGGCAGGCAGTCGATCAGTTCCCACTGACCGGTGACGGGCGCGAACAGGCGGCAGTCCTGCGGGTTCGATCCGGGGCTGAGCGGGACTTTGAAATAGGCATGCGTGCCAAGACCCCAGGGCAGCGTTTTCTCGTCGGGATTGAGCACATCGAACTCGGAAGCCAGCCGTCCGCCGCTGACTTCATAACGGACCCGCAGAACGAAATCCGATGGCCAGAGATCTGCCCGGTCCGGTGCATCAACGCTCAACTGAAACTCGCCCACCACGCTGTCCGCCGTCTGATCGACAATGCGCCACGGCCGGTCGAGGCAGAAGCCGTGAATGGCGTTACCGGTCCGGTCCCAGCCCACCTTGCGTTCGGGCAGCGCGTACTCCTTCCCGGCCCAGACATACCGTCCGCCGCGGATGCGGTTGGGGAACGGAAAGAGAATCGGGATTCCATTGCCGCTGGGCCGGCCATCGCCGGTGGCATAGCCGGGATCGCTGTCGAGCACATCGACCAGCGTCCGTCCCGTGTCGGCCTTGAACTCAACGCAGTTGAAACCGCGATCCACCACGATCGTGGCGGTCGATGCGGAATCCTCAGATTTCAGAGTCACCACGGACATGCCAGGAAGCTCCAGACGCGGAAAGGCGGAGAGCCGCTTCGGTATCGGCTGCTGATGCGGACAATGTAGCGATCCGGTTCATGGACCGCTCTGAGCCGTCACCAGTTGCTGTACTTCGGGCGGGATATCGTCGAGCGAAGCGGCCAGCCGTTTCAGGTCGGTCAGGAAGATCTGGCGGCGGCGGACTTCCAGCAGACGTTCATACTGCAGTTCGCCCAGCAGCAGCGTGACCGATTCGCGCGTGCTGCCGATCATGCTGGCCATTTCCTGATGCGACAGCCGGATGCTCAACCACAATCCGGTGCTGCGCGGGGCGCCGTATTTCACGGCCAGCTCCAGCAGCAGCGAAATCAGCCGGTCGCGGTTCGAGCGGAACAGCAGCGAGCGCAGCCGGCGTTCGATCCAGACCCGGCGCAGGCCCATCAACCGCGAGAGTTTGATCGTCAGGCTGGGACGGACCTCCATCAGCCGCCGGATTTCCTCGCCGGGAATCATGACCACGACCGAGGACTCCATCGCCTCGGCAAATTCTTCCCGCCGCGTCTGGCCGAACAGAACCAGTTCGCCGAACAGTTCGCCGGGATCGATCAGCGTCAGCACGGACTCCTTGCCATCGGAAGTCACGGAATACAGCCGGATCCGGCCGGAAATCACCAGCAACACGGCATCGCTGCGATCGCTGGGCAGATAAACCAGACCCTTGCGGGGAAAGGTCTGGATGCGCGACCGGCTTTCCAGCAGCGCAATCTCTTCGATCGGAAGCTGATCAAAGAGGCCGCAGCCTTTGAGGTGCCAGTGCTTGTCGTCCATATCCACTCTGCCGGCGGGGAGAGGTCGGTCATCGGCAGAGTATTACGGCGGAACGGGTAACGCGAGCGGTGTGCCTCGCCGCGAACATCCGGCGCGGACGGACACGAGCGGCAGCTCGCTATTTCTTCTTCGATTTCTTCTTCGGTGCCGGTTCTTCTTCCTCTTCTTCGTTCAGATCGAAGTCGTCCAGCTCGCTCTCGTCATAGGCACCGTAATCGGAATCAACGGCTTCGTAGTCCGCATCCTCGACTTCGGCTTCATCCTTCAATTCGTTCTCATCGAAGTCTTCGGGGATGGCATCTCCGAAGTCTTCATCCTCTCCCTTCTTCTTTTTCTTCTTGCTCGGAGCTTCCGCAACTCCGGCAGGCGTTCCTGCCACAGCCAGAGCGGGCCGGCTGTCCTTGTACCAGATCAGGACCATGAAGGGTGTCAGCGCCACCAGCGTCAGGCACACGGCCACGACAATCGAGATCGAAAGCAGCAGCGTCCCCAGATTGTCGCCCCGTTCCAGGAAATTCTGGATGAAGACATACAATCCGAATCCTGCGGGAACCGCACCGATCAGCGTTGTAAAGAAATAAGCCAGCTTGCCCACGATGACCTCTGTCGGAGTAGCGAGCGAAGAACCGCGCGGCCGGCGCCGTTCCGATTGCTCTCGAACCTATCGGATGCCTGCGGACCGAACACCACCGGACTCGGCGGACTCGACCGGAATCGAGCCGCCCGACGGCATCTGACCGGACTTCCCGGACACTTCGTTGCCGCAGGTCAGACCGGACTGACCTGACCATGCGGATGAACCTCCATGTGACCAGCGGCAGTACGTCCGCGTCAACGCTCGAAGTCCATCGGCCTCCGGAAACTCAGGCACGTCACGCCTCTGTCACATCACGGAGAAGTAGTTCTGCACGGCAAAGTCGAACCCGGCCTGAGTCATCTTCTTCGGCCGGCCCAGATAGGTGCATTGATTGCGGACCTGCAGGAGTAAGTCGCGGGGATGGCAGGATCGGAACGGTCTTCCGACGGCGAGAAAGTGAGTCTGAATCAGGTACTCGACAACCGGCGCTTCGTACTCAAAACCCAGTGCCGGAGCCAGACGCTCGAAGATCGCATGGAACTGTTCCGGAGTCGGGTCCGGCACTTGAATCTTGTACGGAATGCGGCGGAGAAAGGCTCCATCGACCAGGTTTTTCGGCTCCAGATTGGTTGAGAACACAATGAGCTGATCGAACGGCACTTGCAGCTTGCGGCCGCTGGGGAGATTCAGGAAGTCGTAACGCTTTTCGAGAGGCACGATCCAGCGGTTGAGCAGCTCCGCGACCGGCATGCGCTGCCGGCCGAAGTCGTCGATGACCAGCACTCCGCAGTTGCTTTTGAGCTGCACCGGCGACTCGCAGATGCGCGACGACGGATTCAGAGTCACTTCCAGGTCATCCATCGTGAGTTCTCCACCCACGACCACTGTCGGCCGTTCGATCCGAACCCAGCGGCCATCGACTTCCGAATTGTCGATCAGACTGTCCGTGCGCGGTTCCTCGACCACTTTGTGAACGCCGGGATCGAAGAGGTGAATGATTTCACCGTCGATACCCAGTGCCCGCGGAATCCA
>Ga0172376_10005727_pt1 | contig 13765 bp, 18 predicted proteins | sample Lak35m_FD_121114 | JGI IMG/M metagenome (GOLD analysis project Ga0172376, IMG submission 121114) | Freshwater microbial communities from Kabuno Bay, South-Kivu, Congo - kab_092012_35m | ecosystem: Environmental > Aquatic > Freshwater > Lake | place: Democratic Republic of the Congo: South-Kivu...
ACGCGCTGACCCGGATCGGCGCCGCGATCTTCGCCGCCACCGCGCTGCTGACCTTCGCGGTCTCCGGCGTCTACCACCGCGGGACCTGGTCGCCGCGGACGTGGGCGTTCCTACGGCGCTTCGACCACGCCAACATCTTCCTTCTGATCGCGGGGTCCTACACACCGTTCACGCTGCTGCTGCTGCCCGACCCCCAGCGCACGATCCTGCTCGCCGTGGTCTGGACCGGAGCCGTCCTCGGCGTGCTGTTCCGCGTGTTCTGGACCGGCGCGCCCCGCTGGCTCTACACCCCCATCTACATCGCGCTCGGGTGGGCGGCGGTCATCTACTTCGGTGACTTCGTCGCCAACGCCAGCACGTCCGTGCTGGTGCTCATGGTCGTCGGCGGCGGGCTCTACACCCTCGGGGGGCTTGTATACGCCGCCAAGTTCCCCGACCCCTCCCCGCGATGGTTCGGCTTCCACGAGGTGTTCCACCTGCTCACCATCGCGGCGTTCATCAGCCACTACGTCGGGGTGTCGATCGCGACGTACTCCCTGCGCTAACCGAGCGGTCCTACACTCCGCCGCATGGTCCATCCCGACCGCCGGAGCGCGGTCCCGGCCTCCACCACCGAGGGGCTCGAACACCACTCGCCGACCCACCGTCGGGTCCGGATCGGGGCGTCCGCGGCGCTGGCCGCCTTGGTGATCCTCGGCGCGACGGGCTTGCTCGGACCGACGACGGGCTCCACCTCTGCGAGCGCCGGCACGTGGGCCCTGCACGTGCAGCACCCGTCGGTCACCCGACCGGGGCAGCCCGCGCCGCTGGTGGTGCGGGTCGTGGCCGCAGACGGCTTCGACGGCCCTGTCCGCCTGGCGCTCGACACCGCGATGTTCGAGCGGATGGACTTCCAGGGCTGGTTCCCCACCCCGTCGAAGGAGACCGCCGAGGCCGACCGCGTCGTCTACGAGTTCGACCCGCCGACCGGCGACGAGCTCCGCGTCACGCTCGACGCGCGGACCGCCCCCGGGCAGCTCTTCAGTCGCACGTCGTACGACGTGTCCCTGCTCGTGCCTCCCGCCCCCGAGGTCACGGCCCGCTTCACCGTCTGGACCCTGCCGTGAGGAGCCTCTGATGGACATCGTGCTGCGCGCCGCGGTGATCTTCGTCGTGCTGTGGATCGTCATCCGGGTGAGCGGCAAGCGCGAGATCGCCCAGCTGTCCGCCTTCGACCTGATCGTGCTGGTGACGCTGGGCGACCTGGTCAGCCAGAACGTCATGCAGGAGGACTACTCGCTGACCGGCGGCCTGCTGGCGGTCTCGACCGTCGTCGTCATGGCGATGGCGCTGTCCTGGCTGGCGTTCCGCTTCCCCCGCACCCGGCCGCTCCTCGAGGGTCGACCACGGGTCGTCGTCCGCGACGGCGAGGTCGACCTGGCCGTGCTCCACGGCGAGCGCATGGCGGTGCCGGACCTGTTCGAGGCCGCCCGCGAGCAGGGCGTCAGGTCGCTGCGGGACGTCGAGCTGTGCGTGCTCGAGACCGACGGCGGCTTCTCGTTCTTCGAGCGCTCGCGGGGCGGTCGCGGGTCGGACGACCGGACCTGACCGCCCCGTCGCGTCGGTCAGTCGGTGGTCGGAGCGGTGGTGCCGCCGACCGGCATCTCGGGCAGCCCGAGCTTGCGGTGGTCCCAGGACCGGGTGCGGGTGACGTCCACGCGCACGGCGATGCGGTTGTTGAGCATCATCTCGAGCAGCGGCTTGACCTCGTCGGTGTAGGGACCGTTGTAGCGCTCCCACACGTCGACGCCCAGGCGCCAGAGCGCGTCGGGGTCCTCGACGATCTCGGCCGTGCCCTCGAGCGCGACACCGCGCAGGGTGTCGTACGTCAGGCCGTCCTCCAGCAGCACGGTGACCCGAGGGTCGCGGCGCAGGTTGACGGCCTTCTGGGACTTCGCCTTGGTCTCGAACCACATCACGCCGTCGATCCAGCCGAACCACATCGCCACCAGGTGCGGCTGCCCGTCCTTGCCGAGGGTGCCGAGGATCGCCGTACGGCGGCTGGCGACGAAGGCGTCGATCTCCTCGTCGGTCATCTGGATCTGCGCGCGCTGGTTCGTACCCATGCGCCGCAACCTAGCCCAGCCGGCGTACGACGGTCGCAGATCTCGCGGTCAGCGACCGAGGAGGCGGCCCAGCAGCCCCCTCCGGGGCTCCGGGTGCCCGGGACAGCGCTGGGACCTCGGGACGCCGGCGAGCACCTGCTCGACGTGCCTCCCGCAGCCGGCCCAGCCCGTCTTGCCGCACTCGCGGCAGGTGGTCGGTCGACACATGGTCGTCTCCTTCTCATCGAGGGTTCGTCGTGGGGTGGATCAGGTCAGGGAAGGGCAGCGGCCGTCACCCCGACGGCCACCACCACGAGGAGCGCGGCGAAGAGCCGACTGAGGAGGCGGGTGTCGACCCGCCCGGCGAGGCGTACGCCCGCGAGCGCGGCCACCGCGGCGGTCGCGGCGAGGACGGCGACCAGCGGCCAGTCCGGCGCCGCGCCGGCGCCGCCCCGCACGGCGAGGGCGGTCGCGCTGGTGACGGCGATGACGACCAGCGAGGTGCCGCCGGCGATGCGCTGGGGAACACCGAGCGCGAGCACGAGGGCGGGCACGACGAGGAACCCGCCGCCGACACCGAGGAAGCCGGTCAGGAGCCCCACCCCCGTGGCTGCCAGGAGCCAGACCAGGGCGCGTGGGCAGTCGCACCGGAAGGTCGGCGCGACCTGCAGCAACGGCTCGCCGGCGTGCCACGCGTCGTCGGAGACCGGAGCGCCCGCGCGCGCCGAGCGGTGGTCGCGGACGACCAGGAGCGCGGTGATGACCAGGAGCAGGCCGGCGAAGCAGAGCAACAGCACCTGCTCCGGCACCCGCAGCGAGAGCTTCCCACCGAGCACCGCGCCCCCGACCGCCGCGATGCCGAACGCGAGACCTCGCCCGACGAGCACGGTGCCCGCGCGGGCGGCGGCGACGGCGCCGACCAGAGCGCTCACGCCCACGACCACCAGCGACCCGGTGGTCGCCTGCACAGGAGACTGACCCAGCAGGAGGAAGGCGGGGACGGCGAGGATCGAGCCGCCGCCGCCGAGGACGCCCAGGCTCAGGCCGATGAGGACACCAGCCGCCAGCGCCAGCAGGATCAGCGTCATCGCAGGAGGTCGTCGCCGACGTGGTCGAACGAGTCGTCCACGGCGACCACGCGACGGTCGGCGGCATCGAGGAAGGAGGCCGCCACGGAGGCGCGGTAGCCCCCCGCGCAGTGCACCCAGACCTCACCCGCCGGCACCTCGTCGATCCGGTCGACGAGCTCGTGCAGCGGGATGTTCACCGCACCCGCGATCGCAGCCGTGGCGTGCTCGTCGGCGCGACGGACGTCGAGGACCACCACGTCGCGGTGGTGGCGCACCTGCGCGAGGTCCGGGAACGTCGCGGTCGGGAAGGACCGCAGCGGCCGATCGGACCACTGCTCGGGGCCACCGGTGGCGTGCGCCTCAGGCCGGTCGATGCCGATCCGGACCAGCTCCCGCTGGGCGTCCGCGACCTGCTCGGGGCTGTCCCCGAGCAGCGTGAGCGGCGTGCCCCACGGGATGAGCCAGCCGAGGTAGGTCGCGAAGGACCCCTCGAGCCCGACGTTGAGGCTGCCGGGCGCGTGCCCTGCCGCGAAGGCGGTGCGGTGCCGCAGGTCGACCACCCACTCGCCGTCCTCGATGCGACGCCGCAGCTCCGCGGCGTCGGCGACCTCGGGGGCGCTGAGGTCGGGCGCGGAGGGACCCTGCGCATTGGCCGGGGCCATGTGGGCGTAGTACGCGGGCCACGGACCGAGACCCGCGAGCAGCTCGCGGACGTACGTCTCCTCGTCCTGCGTCAGGACCGGGTTCGCCCGGCGCTCCTGACCGATGGTCGACGCGGTCGACGCAGACTGCGCCGCCGAGCAGAACGACCCGAACCCGTGGGTCGGCAGCACCGTGGTCTCGTCGGGGAGCTCGGAGGCGAGGCGGTGCGCCGAGGCGTGCTGATGGCGGACCAGCTCGTCGGTGTGCGCGGGGCCCAGCAGGTCGGGACGCCCGGTCGCGCCGAAGAGCAACGACCCGCCGGTGAAGACGCCGACCGGCCGGAACCCGCCCGACCCCGCCGATGCGTCGTCGGCGACCTCGAGCGCGTAGCTGAGGTGCGTGTAGGTGTGGCCGGGCGTGGCGATCGCCCGGACCCGCATCACCTCGCCGACCGCGATCGTCTCGCCGTCGCGGATCGGCGTGCGCGCGAAGGCGACCTCGTCGGCGGCGTTCACGACGTACGCCGCGCCGGTCGTCCCTGCCAGCGCGTGCCCGCCGGTGACGTAGTCGTTGTGGAGGTGGGTCTCGAACACGTGGGTCAGTCGGACCCCGTCGCTCTCGAGGACCGCGAGGACGCGATCGATGTCGCGCTGCGGGTCGACGACCAGCGCGACGTCCCCGTCGTGCACCAGGTACGACCGGTCGCCCAGGGTCGGCGTCTCGAGCACGACCAGCGTGAGCCCACCGGGCAGCGACTGCGTCTCGGGTCCGGCTTCACGGTCCATCGGGTTCCTCCTCAGCGTCGGGTCCGATACCCTTGGGGGTATCCGGTGCGACGGGCGCAACCATAACACCCCCCGGGGTATTCCGCGCTCGCGCACGACCCCGATCGAGAGGCACCGATGAGCTACACGCTGAGCACGACCCTGGACCGCCCGTACGACGAGACCGTCGAGGCGGTGCGCGACGCCCTCGCGGACCAGGGCTTCGGGGTGCTGACCGAGATCGACCTGCGGGCCACGCTCAAGGCCAAGCTCGACGTGAACGTCCCACCGCACGTCATCCTCGGCGCCTGCCGCCCCCAGCTGGCGCACCGGGCCCTCGGCATCGACCCGTCGATCGCGGCGGTCCTGCCGTGCAACGTCACGGTCCGCGAGGTCGAGCCCGGGCGTACGCGGGTGGAGGCCTTCGACCCGCACGCGATGGCCGACCTCGCCGGCGACGCCTTCAGCGACGTCGCCACCGAGGCGCGGCAGCGCCTCGGTGCCGCGCTGGACGCGCTGGGCGGTCGGGACGACCTGGCCTGAGGGGCCTCAGGCCGGGCCAGGCCAGGTCACGTCAGCAGGAGCAGCGCTCGTCGGCGGGGACGCCGGCCAGCGCCTCCTCGACGTGCTCGCCGCAGCCGGCCCAGGTCGGCTTGCCGCAGCGGCTGCAGGTGACGCGCTGGCACATGGGGACTCCTCGGGGTGTCGGTCGCGGATGACGGGGGGATCAGGCGAGGGAGAGGAAGAGCTTCTCCATCTTCTTGACGTCCAGACCGTCGCCGGTGCCGGCCGCGTCCGCAGCGATGCACTGCTGGAGGCCGGTCGCGACGATGGCGAAGCCGGCGCGGTCGAGCGCCTTCGAGACCGCGGCGAGCTGCGTGACGACGTCCTCGCACTCGCGCCCCTCCTCCAGCATGCGCAGCACGCCGGCCAGCTGGCCCTGCGCGCGCTTGATGCGGTTGATCACCGGGGTCATCGAGGACGGCTCGAGCTGCATGTGTCGAGCATACCCCCTGGGGTGTTCACCGCCGACCCCGTACGGTGGAGTCATGGCTACCACCGACCTGACCGCCGCCACCTTCGAGCAGACCGTCGTCGACAACGACGTCGTCATGGTCGACTTCTGGGCGTCCTGGTGCGGCCCCTGCCGCCAGTTCGCCCCGACCTACGAGGCCGCGTCGGAGAAGCACCCCGACGTCGTCTTCGGCAAGGTCGACACCGAGGCCGAGCAGGCGCTCGCCCAGGCGGCCGAGATCAGCTCCATCCCGACGCTCATGGCCTTTCGCGAGGGCGTCCTCGTCTTCGCCCAGCCGGGCGCGCTGCCACCGGCCGCGCTCGAGCAGGTCATCACCGCGGTGAAGGACCTCGACATGGACGAGGTCCGCGCCCAGATCGCGCAGCAGGAGGCCGGTCGCCCGAGCGGCGATCAGTCCGACTGACCGCGGTCCCCGCGCGCCTCGGCGGGCGCGTCCGGCGCGGCGCCGGCGGCGTCCGCGCCGTCGGCCGCGTCGAAGTGCAGCTTGGTCTTCCGCAGGTGCCGGACGAGGCTGATCGCGAGCAGCACGACCGCCAGGGCCATCCCCAGCCAGATCAGCAGCGCGGTCCACCCGGCCTTCACCTCGGTGTCGGTCGGGACCGGGTCGAGCTGCCCCGGCGCCGGCTGCACCGATCCGAGGCCGCCGACGGCCGTCGCCGCGTCGGCGATCGAGGTCGCGACGGTGTGGACGAGGGGAAGGTCGAGCAGCATGCCCTCAGTCTCTCAGAGCGCCGGTCGCGAGCAGCTCGCGCACCCCGGCGAAGAGGTCGTCCTCGGGCGGCTGCACGTCGACGAGCGAGCGCGCCAGCTCGAAGTCCTCGGTCGGCCACGCCTGCTGGTGGACCTCCAGCGGGCAGGCGAACCACGCGCCGTCGGGATCGATCTGGGTGGCGTGCGCGAGCAGCGCCCGGTCGCGGACGGGGAAGTACTCGGCGCATGGGATCCGGGTGGTGATGCGCGCCGCGTGCACGGGGTCCGGCTTCCACTCCGCGAGCCGCTCGGCGTACGGCGACTCGAGACCGCGCGCCACCATCCCGTCGTGCAGCGCCTGCGTGCGCTCCCGGTGGAAGCTGTGGTGGTAGTAGAGCTTCAACGGCTGCCACGGCTCGCCGGCGTCGGGGTAGGCCGTGCCGTCGCCCGCCGCCTCGAAGGCCGCCACCGACACCAGGTGGCACATGATGTGGTCCGGGTGCGGGTAGCCGCCGTTCTCGTCGTACGTCGTCACCACGTGCGGGCGGAACTCCCGCATCAGGCGCACGAGCGGCTCGGCGGCCACGGCGACGTCCTGGGCGGCGAAGCAGCCCTCGGGCAGCGGCGGCTTGGGGTCGCCCTCCGGCCACCCGGAGTCGACGAATCCCAGCCAGTCCTGCCGGACGCCGAGGATCTCGCGAGCGGCGTCCATCTCCGCGCGGCGCACCTCGGTGATGTTCGCCAGGACCTCCGGGCGGTCCATCTTCGGGTTCAGGATCGAGCCACGCTCGCCGCCCGTACAGGTCACCACGTGGACGTCGACGCCCTCGGCGACGTACTTCGCGGTCGTGGCCGCGCCCTTGCTCGACTCGTCGTCGGGATGGGCGTGCACGTGCATGAGACGGAGACCGGAGGTCGTCGAGGGCATGGCGCAATCCTAGAATCGGTCCCATGGACCCGACCGAGAGCCTGCTGCGCGAGCGGTACGGCCGCCGCCGCAGCCGCCGTGCGTGGGTCCCGTTCGCCGTCCTCGCCACCGTCGCCGGACTCGGCTGGCTCACCTGGGCCACCGCCTTCCACGGCGCCCCACCGGCGGAGTCGGACATGGTCGGATACCAGGTCCTCGACGGGCGCACCGCGGAGGCGCGGATCGCGGTGACCCGGCGCGACGCCGACGTCGAGGCCTCCTGTCTGGTCCGCGCCCAGGCCGACGACCACACGGTGGTCGGAGAGACCAGGTTCACGGTCGGCCCCGGTGGGGAACCACAGGGCGTGTACGTCGTCACCGTGCGCACCGAGCGACCCGCGACAGCGGTGGAGCTCATGGGCTGCGTGGCCGATGGCCAGCTGCAGCGCCGCTGACCCTGCTAGCCTCGTCCACTTGCCTTCACGCGCATCAGCACACCCATAGGCGGCCTCTCGGGGCCGCTTTCGTCCAACCTCAGGAGCAGCACCGTGTCCCAGTCCACCTCTGAGACGATCTGGCTCACCCAGGACGCCTACGACAAGCTCGTCGCCGAGCTCGCGGACCTCAAGGGTCCCAAGCGATCGGAGATCGTCGAGCGCATCGCCGCCGCCCGCGACGAGGGTGACCTGAAGGAGAACGGCGGCTACCACGCGGCGCGCGAGGAGCAGGGCAAGCTCGAGGGCCGGATCCTCCAGCTCGAGGACATGCTGCGCCGCGCCGAGGTCGGCGAGACCCCTCCCGACGACGGGATCGTCGAGCCCGGCATGAAGGTGACCTACCGCTTCGTCGGCGACGACGAGACCGAGGAGTTCCTCCTCGGCTCGCGCGAGCTCGAGGACGGCGGGGGCCTGACCGTCTACAGCCCGCAGTCCCCGCTGGGAGCGGCCATCAACGGCGCGAAGAAGGGCGACACCGTCTCCTACGAGGCGCCCAACGGGAAGACCCTCGAGGTCGAGGTCGTCGACGCCGTCCCGTTCACCGGCTGAGCGGCGCCCGAGCGCCCGTACGCCGTCCTACTCCGTCACCGCATAGCCGCGAGCCCGCAGCCGGCTGAGGACCTCCTCGGCGTGCTGCGGGCCTCGTGTCTCCAGCTGCAGCGTCACCACCACCTCGTCGAGGTGCAGCGAGGCGGAGGTCCGCTCGTGGACCACGTCGAGGACGTTGGCCTGCGCATCCGCGAGCTCCGCGAGCAGGCGGGCGAGCCCGCCGGGGGTGTCGGGGATGCGCACCGTGCAGCCGAGGTAGCGCCCCGCTGCGGCCATGCCATGGCGGATCACGCGCATCAGCAGGATCGGGTCGATGTTGCCGCCCGAGAGCACCACGACGGCCGGCGTCTCGAACCGGTCCGGCTCGTCGAGCAGCGCGGCCACCGCGGCCGCCCCCGCCGGCTCGAGCAGGAGCTTGGCCCGCTCGAGGGTCGACAGCACGGCTCGCGACAGGGACTCCTCGCCCACGGTGACGATCTCGTCGACGTGGGAGCGGATCGCGGCGAACGGGACGTCCCCGGGCCGGCCGACCGCGATGCCGTCGGCCATGGTGGCCATCTGCTCCAGCGGGATCGGATGCCCGGCGGCGAGCGAGGCGGGGTAGGCCGCCGCGCCCTCGGCCTGCACGCCGACGACGCGCACGTCGGGGCGGTGCAGCTTGATCGCGGTCGCGATGCCGGCGAGGAAGCCGCCCCCGCCGGTCGGGACGACGACCGTGCGCACCTCCGGGGCCTGCCGCAGGATCTCCAGGCCGCAGGTGGCCTGCCCCGCGACGATGTCGGGGTGGTCGAAGGGGTGCACGAGCACGGCCCCGGTCTCGTCGCTGAACGCACGTGCGGCGACGAGGGCCTCGTCGACCGACCCGCCGTGGAACTCCACGTGGGCGCCGTACGCCCGGGTCGCCCGCTCCTTGGGGATCGGCGCGCCGTACGGCATGAACACGGTCGCGCGGATGCCGAGCAGCTGCGCGGCGAGCGCGACCCCCTGGGCATGGTTGCCGGCGCTGGCCGCGACCACGCCGGCGGCGCGCTCCTCGTCAGAGAGGCGCGCCATCCGCAGGTAGGCGCCCCGGATCTTGAAGGACCCGGTGCGCTGGAGGTTCTCGCACTTGAGCCACACCGGCCCCCCGGCCAGCGCGGAGAGCCAGCGCGACTCCTCCATCGGGGTCTCGATGGCCACGCCCTCGAGCGCGGTGCGGGCCTGCTCGATCGCCGTCGCGTCGATCACGGGGTCTCCACCTCGTCGCCGAGGAGCCCCTCGTCGTCGGGCTCGCCCTCGAGGGGGTCCTCCCCGACCTCCGTGTCGGTGGCGAGGTGTTGGGCGACGGCGTTGACCGCGGCCACCAGGGGCACGGCGATGAGCGCTCCCGCGACGCCCGCGACCAGGACGCCGGCCGCGATCGCGATGATCACGCCGAGCGGGTGGACCGCGACGAAGCGGCCCATGAGGAACGGCTGCAGGACATGGGACTCGATCTGCTGGACCACCAGGACGCCGAGCAGCATCAACAGCGCCACCACCGGACCCTGCGCGACCAGCGCGACCAGGACGGCGACCGCGCCGGAGAGCAGTGCCCCGATGATCGGGATGAAGGCACCCAGGAAGACCAGCACCCCGATCGCGTAGACCAGCGGGACGTCCAGGATCGCCGCGACGATCATGATGCCGATCGCGTCGACCGCGGCGACGATCACCGTCGCGCGGACGAACTGGGTCAGCGACCGCCAGGCCACGCGGCCGGAGGAGTCGACGCGCTCACGCGCCGCGCGCGGGAAGAGGCGTACGGCCCAGGCCCAGATGCGGGCGCCGTCGGCGAGGAAGAAGTAGCTCGCGAAGAGGGCGATGAAGAAGCCTGCGAAGACGTGCCCGAGCGTCGACCCGATCTCCGTCGCGCGCCGGACCATCATCTCGTTGTTCTCCGTCAGGAGGTCCTGCACCTGACGGATGGCGTCGTTGATCTGCGACTCGCTGGCCTGGAGCGGGCCCTCACGCAGCCAGGTGCGGATCTTCTCCAGCCCGTCGACCACCTGGTCGGTGAGGTCGGAGAAGCCCTGGATCACCTGCTGGCTGACGAAGGTGAGCAGCAGTGCCACGAACCCCAGGCCGCCCAGCACCACCAGGATCGCCCCGAGGATGCGGGGGATGCCGGCGCGCTGGGCGAGGTCGACGAGCGGGATCGCCAGCGCCGTCACCAGCAGCGCGATCACCAGCGGCAGCGTGATGACGGCGAAGTTCGCCAGCGTCCACTCGACCATGAGGCCCGCGGCGACGATGACGATCAGCCGCCACGACCACGCGGCCGCGAGGTCGAGCGCCCACGGCACCTCGGCGCGGCTGAAGTTCGACGGGCCGGACTCGATGCGCGGGACCTGGGTCGTGCGCTCCGCGCGCATCTCGGCGCGGACCTCCGCCCACTGCTGCGCGACCCGCTGGCGCTCGCGACGCAGACGGCCCGTGCCACCCGTCAGTCGCTTGCCCGTCCCGTTGGCCACGGCGCCAACGTACCCGTTGCGAGCAGGTGCATCCGCAGCAACTCCCGGGCCGCGTCCGGCTCGTCGTCGGCGAGCAGACCGGCGGCCGCGAGGACGTACGCGGTGTCGACGAGCACGCGCGGCCGCTCGGGCAGCTGCCACCCGTCGGGGGCCGTCGCGGCCCCCAGGACCCGGGCGCTCGCGTCGGGGCCGGCGTGGCGCAGCGCGCCGCCCGACCCGACCACGAGCTCGACCTCCCGCAGGTCGCGGCCGGTGCTGAGGACCACCCGTCCGCGCGCGTCGTAGACGACCTGGGTGCGTCCGGCATGGCGCCGCAGCGCGGTGCGGACCGCGAGCGTCGCCAGGCGCTCGTCGTAGGCCGCCTCCTGCGCCGCGTCCGCGCCGTCCGGCACGAAGGACGGGTCGTCGTGGCGACGGGCGGCCGCCGCGCGCAGCCCCGCGTCGGCCTCGGGATCCTCCGCCACGGTCGTCAGGGCGCTCCACCGCATGCCGAGGTCCCCCTCCACGGTCCGCTGCGCCCGCGCCTCGGCGACGACCGCTCGGGCCTCGGGGTCGGGCTCCACGCACGAGTGCACGTCGGTCGTGGCGCCACCGACGTCGACGACGACGACGTCGCCGACGAGCGAGGCGAGCAGCTCGACGCCCGCGAGGACGACGTCGGGGGTCGCTCCGTGGACCATCGCGGCGAAGGCCGGATCGGCGCTGAGCTCCTTGCCACCGATCACGTGGCTGACGAACATCGCGCGGATCGCGGCGCGCGCCGAGTCCGGCGCGAGCACCCCGATGCGCGGCACGACGTTGTCGGCCGGGACGTGGGGCACGCCCGCAGCGGCCAGGGTCGCGCACACCTCGTCGCGGACGGCGCTGTTGCCGGCGACGACGACGGGCGTCGGCCAGCGCGCGGAGGCCAGGGTCGCCGCCGACGTACGGATGGAGTCCTCCTCCCCGTCGTCGGTGCCGCCGACGAGGAGGACGACGTCGGGCCGCGCTTCGGCCAGCGCGTCGACCGACCGGAGGCCACCGGTGGCCGCCCCGCTCAGCACGGCGACGACCTTGCCGCCGCTGGAGAGCGCGACGCGACGGCCCGCCTCGGCCGTCACCAGCTCCTCGTTGCCGACCACCGCGATCCGCAGGCCGCCGCCGGCCGACGAGCACGCGCGCACCTCGGCGTCCGCCGCCCGCGGGTCGACCCCTGCCAGCTCGGTCCGGCAGGCCCGCCATCCGTCGAGGACGTCGGTGGCGATGGTCGTCGGGTGCTCGGCGCGGGCCAGCAGCCGGCCGGTCCCCCGCTCGACCAGCGCGGCCTTCGTGAAGGTCGACCCGAAGTCGACGCAGACGACCGCGTCGCCGCCTCGAGCGCTCACGCGTAGGGGGCGAGCGCCTGCTCGAGGTCGGCGATCAGGTCGGCCTCGGTCTCGATGCCGACGCTGAGCCGGATGAGGTCCGCCGGGACCTCGAGCTCGGTGCCCGCGACCGAGGCGTGCGTCATCCGCCCGGGGTGCTCGATGAGCGACTCGACCCCGCCGAGGGACTCACCCAGCGTGAAGACCCGGGCCCGGTCGCAGACGTCGAGGGCCGCGTCGACCCCGGCCGCGACGCGGAACGACACGATCCCCCCGAAGCGCTTCATCTGCCGGGCCGCGATCTCGTGGCCGGGGTGCTCGGGCCGACCGGGATAGATCACCTCGGCGACCGCGGGGTGCTGCTCGAGGAAGGCCACGACGGCCTCGGCGTTGTCGCTGTGCCGGTCCATGCGCACGCCGAGGGTCTTCAGACCGCGCAGGACGAGCCAGGCGTCGAACGGTCCGGCCACCGCGCCCATGGAGTTCTGGAAGAAGGCGAGCTGCTCGGCGAGCGCGTGGTCCTTGACGACGAGCGCGCCGCCGACGACGTCGGAGTGGCCGCCGCAGTACTTGGTCGTGGAGTGGACCACGACGTCGGCGCCGAGCGTCAGCGGCTGCTGGAGGTAGGGCGAGGCGAAGGTGTTGTCGACCACCAGCAGTGCGCCGGCCTCGTGCGCGACCGCCGCGAGCGCCTCGATGTCGCCGATGGTCAGCAGCGGGTTGGTCGGCGTCTCGACCCACACGATCCGCGTCGTGCCGGGGCGGATCGCGGCGCGCACCGCCTCGACGTCGTCGACCGGCGCCGGCGTGTAGTCCAGCCCCCAGGGCTCGGCGACCTTGGCGAAGAGACGGTAGGTGCCGCCGTACGCGTCTCCGGGGATGACGACGTGGTCGCCCGGCCGGCAGACCGCGCGCAGGAGGGTGTCCTCGGCCGCCAGGCCGCTGGCGAAGGCGAAGCCCCGCTCCCCCTCCTCCAGCGCCGCCAGGCACTCCTCGAGCGCGGTACGGGTGGGGTTGGCCGACCGGGAGTACTCGTAGCCGTTGCGCATCCCGCCGACGCCGTCCTGCTTGTAGGTGCTGGTGGCGTAGATCGGCGGGACGACAGCGCCGGTCGTCGGGTCAGGCTCCTGGCCCGCGTGGATCGCCCGCGTCTCGAAACCGGTCTTCTGGCCCGCTGACCGGCTCGGTTGCCCTGGCTGCACTGGCTGCTGCGTCATGGTCGCGAGCCTACGGGTGGCCGCGGGCGGAATGCGCCGGGCCCTTGGGGGCGTTGGAGAGACTGGAGCCCTCGCTCCACACCGCCCGCACCACCCTCGCGCACTGGAGGTCACCGTGCTGTTCAACCGCCACAAGTCGACCCTGCCGACCGCCGAGGAGGCGCTGCCGGGGCGTACGGAGCGGTGGTTCCACCTCGCCGACCGGCACGTGGTGCTCGGCACGCCGGTGGAGACCGACGAGACGACCATCCCCGAGGGGTTCGAGGTCGCGGTCTTCGGCCTCGGCTGCTTCTGGGGTGCGGAGGAGATCTACTGGCAGACCGAGGGCGTCTGGTCGACCTCGGTCGGGTACGCCGGCGGTCACACGCCGCACCCGTCGTACGAGGAGGTCTGCTCGGGGCGCACGGGCCACACCGAGGCCGTGCGCATCGTCTTCGACCCCACGAAGGTCGCCTACGCCGACCTGGTGAAGAC